>Ga0265325_10000030_pt1 | contig 103532 bp, 121 predicted proteins | sample 41420metaG_FD_202090 | JGI IMG/M metagenome (GOLD analysis project Ga0265325, IMG submission 202090) | Rhizosphere microbial communities from Carex aquatilis grown in University of Washington, Seatle, WA, United States - 4-14-20 metaG | ecosystem: Host-associated > Plants > Roots >...
CGCTGACGCCCGCCGTGGAACTCTTCCTCGACGCGTTGCGGAGACATATCAAATCCTTAGCGTGACGCACGATGACATCGTGCTGGCAGTCCTTCTTGTTTGTCACTTCGGAGCGCTATCACAAATTTAGATTGCTCCGACGACACAAAGCCAGAGGAACGCAAGCGACGCCATTGTCAGGTGCATGTCGGCAATCACAATCCGCCTGCCATGTTGTTTGTAAAATCTCCGGATGCCGTCGTATCGCGGAGAAAGCGGCGTAAGCGCAGCCAGTGCAAAGCCCAGGCCGTTGATGCAGAAAATGACAAGCGTGAGATACAACGCGGAGGATGGAGAGCGTGCGCCGGGTACGAATACAACGATAGCGGCGTATCCCAGTGCGAGAATCGTTCCCACAGTCGCCGAAAGATACGTTTCCCATAGCCGCATGAGACCCAGGCCATCGGTACACATTGCGATGAGCACGGACCCGAACAGCAGCGACGCGGGCAAAAGAAAATAGAGCACGCCGGCAAGGCGGCCGAATCCATTGGCCTCCAGGAGCGGCAAGAGTGCGAACCAGGACAGAAAGACCGTGCGATATTCGATCGTCGAGGCAAGGCTGAAATGGACCCGCGGCACCAGTTCGCCGCTCGTCTCGTCATGCGGGATGTAGGAAATCAGGAAGGCATTGCCGACCCACCAGAGGTAGGCCACCAGGAACATCACAATGACCGTATCGAGCGAACTCGCCACAGCGCCCGGCCGGTCATGCGCGAGGGTCACGACCAGCACAACCCCGGTGAAAGCGAAGCCGGCAAGTCCACCCATGATCCCGACGTGCATATTCGCAGTGGCGTAGAGTTGCCATGGATAGGTTTTGCTTCGCGCCAAGCCACGACGGCCCAGGGCAAGCACCACAACGAGGCCAATCGCGGCTGCAAGTATGAAACCCAGGACCGTCCACATTTCGGTAGCTCCTCGCAGAGAATCACAGGAGTGGACGCCCAATGTATCCTTTTGTCTCAGTCCGAATTAACAAGAAAGAAGCCGCCGACGTCAGCGGCCTCCAGGTTTATTTGGTGAAATTACTTCGGCTGCGGAATGAATGTCTTACCGGTGGGTCCGGGTATCGGCCTATTTGCTGAAGCCGGCCATTTTGAATTGTCCATTTTCTTCAAACAGGACAACGTATTCGGTGAGCGTGCCCGTGGTATAAACACATTGATCGGCGGTTCTCGCACTTCCGCGAAATCCAGAAACAGACATCGCAGTCCTTATTCGATCACTTCGGTGGCGAGCAGCGACGGCGGTACGTCGAGCGTTCGGGACTACTGCGACGCGCCCAAACGCTTCAGTGTGTCCTTGCTTTCTTGAATGGCGCGATCAATTGCCAGCGCGCGTCGGCAGTCGGCGATCGCCTCCTCGCGCTTTCCGAGCGCCGCGTAGACGATGCCACGGTTATTGAAGGCGTCGGCGTGCTTCGGATTGATCTCGATCGCCATGGTGTAGTCGGCAATGGCGCGCTCGTTCTCGCCTTTGGCGAAGTAAACGATGCCGCGGTTGTAGTAGGCACGAGCGTCTTTCGGGTTGATCTCCACCGAAATGGTGTAGTCGGCAATGGCCCGATCGTTCTCGCCCTTGGCGTGGTAGACCATGCCGCGGTTGTAGTAGGCCCAAGGGTCTTTCGGGTTGATCTCGATCGCCATGGTATGGTCGGCAATGGCGCGATCGTACTCGCCCTTGGCGTGGTAGGCGAAGCCGCGGTTGTAGTAGGCCCAAACGTTTTTCGGATTGATCTCGATCGCCATGGTGTAGTCGGCAATGGCGCGATCGTTCTCGCCCTTGGCATGATAGGCCATCCCGCGGGTGATGAAGGCAGTGGGGTGCTTCGGATTGATCTCGATCGCCATAGTGTAGTCGGCAATGGCGCGGTCGTTCTCGCGCTTGGCGCGGTAGGCGTTGCCACGGTTGTGGTAGGCACCAGCATCTCTCGGGTTGATCTCGATCGCCATGGTGTAGTCGGCAATGGCGCGATCGTACTCGCCCTTGGCGCGGTAGACGATGCCGCGGTTGTAGTAGGCACGAGCGTCTTTCGGGTTGATCTCGATCGCCGTGGCGTAGTCGGCAATGGCGCGCTCGTTCTCGCCTTTGGCGTGGTAGACGATGCCGCGGCTGATGAAGGCTTTGGCGTGCTTCGGATTGATCTCGATCGCCATCGTGTAGTCGGCAATGGCGCTGTCGTTCTCGCCCTTGGTGCGGTGGGCGCCGCCGCGGTTGTAGTAGGCCCAGGCCACATTCCCACCATGGCCAATGATTTCGCTGCAGGCCAGGATCTGGAGGTCTTGATCGCGATTTTGCGCGCAATCCTGTGACGTGTCGGCGACGGCTGCTGATGTGGCGCTGCCGATCAGACCTATCCAAATCAGTGCAGCTTTGCGCATGGCACGCCGTCCTTGCTGAGGCCGCCTCAAATTGGCAGCCTCCTTGGCATTAATTGGTGCGTTTCTCAGTAGTTTTTGAATTTGCAGACCCTGCAAAAGGCTCGGTTTTACTCAATTGGGACCATTCATTACCCCGCCTCAAATTGCCGGCCGGTAAAATAGATAGGTCCAATTTTAAAATGGAGAGTGCAATGTTCGCTACGCAGACCTTCACCGGCGCGATTGGCATGTCCGGGGACGCGTCCCCAAACGCAATTGTCTACCGGCCGGAAATGTCACAGAATGCACCATGACTCGCTCTCGCTACCTGTGCACCACAGCGGTTTCGCTCGCGGCCGTCTTGTCCGTGCTTCCGGGCGTTGTCCGCGCCGAGCCGCCGGCTAGCCCTGTGAAAACAGACGCTGCCGTCTGTGCGCGACCGGATTTTCGCGTCGTGCTCGACGTCGGCCATACCGCAAGATCGCCCGGCGCCAAAAGCGCGCGCGGCGTCGACGAATTTGAATTTAACCTGCGGCTCGCCCGGCAGATCGATCAGGCGCTCCGCGATGCCGGCTTTGCAAAGACCGTTCTCATGGTGACGGACGGGCGGGCGAACCCGAGCCTCTATGCACGTGTGGCCCGCGCCAACGCGCTCTCGGCAAACTTGCTGCTGTCCATCCACCACGACGCGGTGCCGGACCGCTTTGTTGAAAAATGGGAATACAACGGCAAGCGGGAAGGTTTCAGCGACCGGTTCAAGGGCCATTCGATCTTCGTCTCCGACGACAATCACGATCTCAAGGACAGCCTCCTGTTCGCCAGCACGCTCGGCCAACAGCTGAAGGCGCGCGGATTGCAATACACACCGCACTACACCGAGAAGTTCATGGGCCGGTGGCAGCACAAGCTCCTGGATGCCGATGCCGGCGTCTACCGCTACGACACGCTGTTCGTGCTGAAGCAAACGCAAATGCCCGCTGTCCTGCTGGAAGCAGGCTCGATCGTGAACCGCGACGAGGAACTGGTGTTGGCCTCGCCCGAGCGGCAGCAACTCATCAGCGCCGCGGTGGTGGATGCCGTTGACGGCTTCTGCGCGGCGCAACCGCACAAGCCCGCGCTGCAAATCGCGCAACGCGCGAAAGCCCCGCACGCGCTGTCGGCACATTCGCATCAACGCGGACGCAAGCGGACCGGCAGTGCCGCATCGGCAACGCAAGTCTCGCAGTCAAACTTCGATATCCATTAGCGCGTCACGGCGTGGGCTCGGCGCGCGGGCGGGCTTCAATCGAAACCGGCCGCAGTATTGACGCGTAAAGCGTCGTGTTCATGCGCCCGGCTTTTGTGCCAAGCATTTCGTTGCCGAGCAGACGATAGGCGTGCTCGGACGCGACGATGCTGTACGACTGCAAGGTTTCCAGTTCAATCGCTGTTGGCTCGTGAGCATTGGCGAAATGGGTCGACACCATGCCGAGCAGCAAACCATCACTGGTAAAGAACGGCGTGCTTTGAACCCCCCGGAATCCGGCTTCGCGCGCATCTTTCAGAAATGCGGCAAAGGCGGCATCCTTCTCCACATCGCGCACGACTACCGTCCTGCGAAGCCGGAGCGCACGGCCACAGGCGCAGTCGTCATTCTTGTTGACGCGTCGGAAGGCCATGAGAAAGCGCCCGGACAGGCCACGCTGCGCAACGATGGCCAGAGCATCGCCGATCGGCAACTGGACGTTGCCGTATTCCGCACCGAGCAAGGCAATGGTGTCGTCGAGGATGGTGTCGATGACCTCCTCGAAGGCGCGCGCCGCATACAACCGCTTGCTCAGGGGTAATAGCACCGGGACAGCCCCTCCAAATTCCGGCCACCAAGGTCAGTCCGGATAATCCGTCTTTTGATAAATTGTTCCGGCTGCCGGTCGCGTGTGCACCGGCGTCATAGCTGGTGGCTTGTCCCGGCCGGCCACCTTCCCTCGCGCGCGGACTCGCCCCATATTCGAGGTGCAATGGCCAAATCCCCCCCGAAAAAGCCGAAAGATCGGGCGAAACCGACACGCGCCAAGGCGGCGCGGCCGGATGACAAGCCGACGCCGGACGCGCTCGCCGACCTGCTTAATCCCGGCATCGGCCGCGGCACCGCGGGCATCGGCTCCGGGACGGGAACGCCGTCATTCCGGGGCGCGGGCGAAGCCCGTGAACCCGGAATCCAGAAACAAGCGCCGAGCCAGCATCTGGATTCCGGGTCCGGCCCTTCTGGCCGTCCCGGAATGACAGAAAAAAGTGGATTGCAGCAGCCGCCGGACAATTCCTGGGACCGCCGCCGCGATTTCTCGGAGGCGCACAAGGCGCGCAAGTCCACGCCCAAGGAGTTCAACGAGGCGCCGCAACGCGATTATTCGGCCTCGCCCATTACGGGGCTCGATCCGCAGCTGGCGCGGGAGTTGGGCCTCGGCGACGACGACGATGCTTCGTCACCCTCCCCTGCAGGGGGAGGGTCGCGCGCCGAAGGCGCGCGGGGTGGGGTGAGCGGCGCCGAAAAAGATTCACCCCCTCCCGCCGGCCTGCAGCCGGCGACCATCCCCCTCCAGGGGGAGGTGAAGAAAGACGGAAAATATCGCCTGCCGCGCGCGGACCTGCCGACGGGCCCCGGCGGGCTGGCGTCGATGGGCGTCGCCGCCACCGCGGAATCACTTGAGAAGTTGCTACGCGAGGGCCGCCCGGAATTTTCCGCCGTGCCGTGGACGCCGCACCGCCCGCCGCGGCCGGAAAAATCCGAAGGCGGCAAGAAACTGGTCATCGCGTCCGACTTCGAGCCGAAAGGCGACCAGCCGGAGGCGATCAGGGAACTGGTCGAGGGAGTCAAACGCACCGACCGCACGCAAGTGCTGCTCGGCGTCACCGGCTCGGGAAAGACCTTCACGATGGCGAAGGTCATCGAGGCGACGCAGCGCCCTGCCCTGATCCTTGCGCCCAACAAGACGCTGGCCGCGCAGCTCTATGGCGAGTTCAAGTCGTTCTTCCCCGACAACGCGGTCGAATATTTCGTCAGCTACTACGACTACTACCAGCCGGAAGCCTACGTTCCGCGCACCGACACCTATATCGAGAAGGAATCCTCGATCAACGAACAGATCGACCGCATGCGCCATTCGGCGACACGCGCGCTGCTCGAGCGCGACGACGTCATCATCGTCGCGTCGGTGTCCTGCATCTACGGCATCGGCTCGGTGGAAACCTATTCGGCAATGACATTCACGCTCAAACAGGGCGGCAAGATCGACCAGCGGCAACTGCTCGCCGACCTGGTGGCTCTGCAATACAAGCGCACGCAAGGCGATTTCTTCCGCGGCTCGTTCCGCGTGCGCGGCGACACCGTCGATATATTTCCGGCGCACTATGAAGACCGCGCCTGGCGCGTGCACCTGTTCGGCGACGAGATAGAAAAGATCGAGGAGATGGATCCGCTTACCGGCGCCAAGACCGACGAGCTGGAGTTCGTGAAGATCTACGCCAATTCGCACTACGTCACGCCACGCCCAACGCTCATTCAGGCGATGGCGGGCATCAAGCAGGAGTTGCGCGCGCGGCTCGACCAGCTCAATGCCGCCGGCCGCCTGCTCGAGGCGCAGCGGCTCGAGCAACGCACAACCTTCGACCTCGAAATGATGGAAGCCACCGGCAGCTGCGCCGGCATCGAGAACTATTCGCGCTATCTCACCGGCCGCAAACCGGGCGAGCCGCCGCCGACACTATTCGAATATGTGCCGGACAATGCGCTGGTCTTCGCCGACGAAAGCCATGTCACCATCCCGCAGCTCGGTGGCATGTTCCGCGGCGACTTCCGCCGCAAGGCGACACTCGCCGAATACGGATTCCGCCTGCCCTCCTGCATGGATAACCGTCCGCTGCGTTTCGAGGAATGGGACGCCATGCGCCCGCAGACGGTGGCGGTCTCGGCCACGCCCAGCCACTGGGAAATGAACGAGGCGCGCGGCGTTTTCGTCGAACAGGTCATCCGGCCGACCGGGCTGATCGACCCGCCGGTGGAGGTGCGGCCCGCGCGCACGCAGGTCGACGACCTCGTCGGCGAAGTGCGGCAGATGGCGGCGAAAGGCTTCCGCTCGCTCGTCACCGTGCTGACCAAGCGCATGGCCGAGGACCTCACCGAATACCTGCACGAACAGGGCATTCGCGTGCGCTACATGCACTCCGATATCGATACGCTGGAGCGCATCGAGATCATCCGCGACCTGCGGCTCGGCGCCTTTGACGCGCTGGTCGGCATCAACCTGCTGCGCGAAGGCCTCGACATTCCGGAATGCGCGCTGGTCGCCATTCTCGACGCCGACAAGGAAGGCTTCCTCCGCAGCGAAACCTCGCTGATTCAAACCATCGGCCGCGCCGCGCGCAATATCGACGGCAAGGTGATCCTTTATGCAGACAGCGTGACCGGCTCGATGCAGCGCGCGATCGAGGAGACCAACCGGCGGCGCGAGAAACAGGTCGAATACAACACCGCCAACGGCATCACGCCGGAAAGCGTGCGCAAGGGCATCTCGGATATTCTCAACAGCGTGTACGAGCGCGACCACGTGCTGATCGCAACCGGCACGGCCGGCGCCGGCGAATTCGCCGATGCCGCGACGATCGGGCACAATCTCGAAGCGGTCATTGCCGATCTGGAGACGCGCATGCGCGAAGCCGCGGCCGACCTCGACTTCGAGGAGGCCGCGCGCATGCGCGACGAGATCAAGCGCCTGCGTGCCACCGAGATGGCGGTGCTCGACAATCCCACCGCGCGCGATGTCATGGTGGCGCAGACCAAGGGGCTGCGCTCGAAAGGGCGAAGCCCGTCTTCCGTGGCGAAAGGGCGAAGCCCGTCTTCCGTAGAAAGACCGCACAAGCCCGCGCTCGACGAGATGGGAATCGGGTTGTCACACGAGGTGAAGCCCGCGCGCGCCGACAGCCCGCGCAGCAAGCTCGGCCGCCCAGGGATGCGGGGCGGGTTCAAGAATAGAGGACGATGAACCCTTCCGCAGGGGCGCTAACGAAGACTATTTCGCGTCGGAAACCCAGCAGAGCGGATTGCGCGCGATACATTTGCCGCGGGCGTCATCCCGGTCCTTACCGGTCTCGGCGCAGGTGCGGTGGTTATTGATCGGACAGTTCACGTCGAACTTATAACCGGCGATGTTGCGCCAGGCGCGCTTGACCTTTTGCGTCAACGTTTCGTCCTTTTTTGCCTGTACCAGGATCACCGGCGTGCTCTCGGCGCGAGAAAACCCTGCCGGCGAGAAATGGCCGGCCACGGCCTGGCCGCTCGCCGCAATCAGGAAAACGCCTGTCGCCAATACGATGATATGCCGCATCGCCCCTTCTCCTCAGCTGACATTGACCCCAGCAGCTAAACCAACGGGCGGACCGGGACAAGATCCGGATCCGACCTGACGTGTGTTAGCTGGCATTACGGCCGTAGTCGAGCGGACGCCCTATTTGCTCTGTGTCGTCGCCTCGTTGCCGTTCTTCTTGTCGCCTGAATCGCCCGCCGGCTCATGTTGCGGTTGGGTGCCAGTCGTCGACTCCGCCTCCGGCGCCTGCCCGGTCAACTCTCGGCCGCGCGTTTTCGCCCAGTCGAGCGGCGCCTCGGCTTTGCCGCTCGTCGGCACCTTGAGTGGAATGATGGCGACGATGGTTTTTTTCATCGGATCGAGCACCAGCACGTCCTTCGGCAGCTTGGCGTAGCCATATTGCTTGAGCGAGGGTTCGCGCTGGATCAGCGGCTCCGGCATGGCATCCACCGTCATTATGGCGGGCAGCGTATCGCCGACCTTCGGCTCGAACTTGTCCGGCGCTTTTTGCTCGGTGTTCTCGGTTTCGAGCGCATTCTGGATGGCCGTGCGCTGCTGATCGTTGAGCTGCAAGGGCGGGCGCTCCGCGTCGATCGTAATTTTATTGGGGTCGAGCGTCTTGTCCTGCGCCAGCGCGGGAATCGACATCAGCACCAGCGCGGTGGCCGCGCTGTACATCAGGGTTTTCATGGCCGTTCTCCGGGTTCCCGGACATAACGGCTGAGAGGCGCGGGTGTTCCGCCCGTACGAAAATGAGTTGACAATATTCCTATAAGACTCGATGCGGCCGCTTGCGTCGGTGCCCCGTACTCGCGCACTATGGCGTTGCCTGAGCCGTGGGGGCCAGCGGATGCCGGACGAAGGGCTGCGTCATCGCCTTTACGATCTTTACGCTGCCTATGCCGAGGGGCGGATCAACGACGCGCTCATATCCTTCGATGACGAAGTCACGATGACCAGCCACGCGCCGGTCGATGTTTTTCCCTATCTCGGGCGCCAGCAAGGCAAGACGGCCATCGCAGCAACAATGCGCGCGGCGCATTCCAATTTTGAATATCTCAGCTACACGCCGGTCTTCATGGTGACAGAAAAGGAAACCGCCGCCGCCATTGTGCTGGCACGGCTACGTCAACGTACAACCAATCGCATCATCCAGCTATTCGTCGCCGACTTCTTCCGGCTCGAAAACGGCCGCATTGTCGAATTGCAGGAGTTCATGGATTCGTTCGACGCCGTCCAGCAGGTGCTGGGGCGCGAGATCGCTCTGGCGCCGGACAAGCGCTAGCGCGGGATTGCTAGTATCGATGCCGGTGGCGGCGGGCGGAATACGCGTAAGCGGACGGCCGGTCGTCGAAGGGATAGTGGTAGACATAACCGTCCCAGGCATAGAGACAGTAATAGCCGGCATAGGCGCAGCGATCGCGCCAATTTGAATAATACCACGCCGACCTCGCATGCCGACGCAGGCCCGGCCCGAGATCTGCGGCATCCGACGAAACGCAGGTGCCGACGAAAGCAGCCGCTGCAACGGCCGCCGCGAAAATCAGTCGTCCAGAAACACGCATCATCAATGGCCCATGCATGATTTTGAGCGTGCAGTGTCGCCACAAAGGGCCACCCGCTGGCAAATCAAAACGGCCGGATTGGTTAAGCAACGGCGATGGAGTTTGCTTAACTGTTTTTGTCGCTTAGGCCACATCAGACGACTCGCGGTCGCCTCCCAGGGCCGCGTACAGGCATGCATGCCCCGTCTCGTCCGGCATAGGATTGTGAAAGTAGTTTCACACAGGCGTTGCACAGGTGGGGTCATTTCGGGCAAATAGCCAAGTCGCTTCGACCCTTGTCGCTTTGACCCTTGTCGCTTTGACCCTTGCCGCTTCGCCCCGAGCCGTTTCGCCGGTCCGGGCCCGCGCGGCGCAGATCCGACAACACAGTCTGGAACGCCTTGTATGACTGCTTCGATGCCCAAGTCCCGTACGAAAGTTACCACCGCGCGTTTGGTGGTCCTCGCTGTCGCCGCGCTGGCGCTCGCCGCCTGCGAAACCGACGGAACTGGCCCGACGGCAGCCGGTGCGCCCAAGGCGGAAGTGGCCTCTGCCAAGCCGGACGCAGCCGGAGCCAGAACAGAGGCCTCCAAGCCGGAGGCAAAACCGCAGGCGCCAAAAGCCGCGGAGCCGGTCGCTGACAGCGAGCCGATGACGCATGCGCGCGCGGCGCGGGAATGCTGGATGAAGACCGAAAAGAGCAGTGCGCATGCCGATATCGACAAGCGCGCCGACCTCGTCAACAAGTGCATCGACGAGAGAATGAAAGCGTCAGGCGCTCCGGCGCCCAAGACCTGATGCTTTATCCCTGAAAGTCCACTCTCCCCATTGTCCCCCCATTATCTCCACTTGCGTCGGCGAGCGCGCGGGTTAGCATCCGGCGATTCCAGAGCTTCAGGAGGACGTCATGGCTAAAGGTCAGATGCGGGTCCCGAAGGAAAAGAAAAAACCCAAGGCCGACAAGGACAAGCCCAAGCAGCTGTCGGCCTACAAGCTGTCACAGATGCAAGGCTCGTCCGGCAGCCCCTTCAGCAACCCGCCCGGCAAGAAATCCTGACAGTCAGTGCAGGCCGGTACCCTTCTTCGAGTCCTCCGGTAATTCCTGCACCTGCTTGGCCATTTCCAGGCAGGTCAACAGCTCAACATAGCTCGGCGCCCTGTCGAGGGACGCGAAGCCCGCGCATTGCGCGCGCTGCGCCGTGCTGTAATGCGTCCACTCCTGCTCGAGCTTGGTGCGGGCGTCGGTCTCGTCGCGCTGACAGGACGAGGCATCGCGTCCAGGCAACGTGCCGGCGGCCGCGGCGGGCCGGCAGGTGCGCTCGATATTGAATTTCGGCACAGCGTCGGCCGCCATAAGGACATGCGACGCCAGAATGATCGGCAAAAGTGCGGGCATGGCCGTTGCTCCGGTTGCCCCGCCTCCCCCTCAGTAAATTCAGAATACCGCGAAACGTTCGATTTCAGCCGGTAAACGGGTAGCGCGGCACATGAACCTTTTCCCGCCCCGGGCCGACCAATAGTGGATCACAGGGGGATCGTGTCGTGCTGAACCGCTTCGTCTTCGCCTTCATCAAATTTGTGGGGCTGGTCATTCCGGCCGCATTTGGATTGGCACTTTTGGCCGCGTCCGTCGCACATCCGGAGCCGGCCCAGCCGGGCTGCGACCGCAACATCGCCAATGCGACGGCCGGTCTCGCGACGCTACAGGCGAGGCTCAAAGGGCTCGGCGCCAGCAGCGGACCAGAGATATGCAACGTCACGCGGCTTTATTTCCTCGAACTGGTCAAGGCGCGCGCTGTTGTCGCGCTTTGCAAGAACGGACCCGAGCGCGACCGCGATCTGGGCCGATTTGACGCCGATGTGGAACAAACCAACGAGGCCATTGCTGCGCGTTGCAGCTGACATCATTTGGTGCAGGGGTTTTGTCCAAGATTTCATCCAAGATTTCATCCCTTGGCGCTCCACAGCTTTGCCAAAGTTCCATGCCATAGCGCAACCAATGCTTAACCGGTTCGCGCTGAGATCGCGCGGCAAGAACTACAGCCGGGATGCACCATCTCGGGGGAGATATTCGCGAATGCGAGCAAGCGCACCCTGCGCATTGTGGATGATCGGCATGCTTGTGCTCGCCCGGCCGCCGGCGTTTGCGCAGGATGCCGAACAAGCCGCGGAGACAGCCGGCGCGGAGCTTGCACCTGAAGCGCCGCTCACGCCGGAAGAAAGCGCGTTGCTTGGCAATGTGCTGGTTTTCGATCCCGCCGCGCTCGCAACGCCGCCCAAGAAGCCGCTGCGTTTGCCCGGCACATCCGACAAAAGTTACGAGATCAAGCGCACCGAGAAACCGGATGGTTCAAGCACGATCGTTGTGAAGCAACCGCTGCCGACCGGATGGGACAACTCCGTCGGTGCCGATCTTGCGCCTTCGAACACGGGCGCGAGCGCCGCCTACGATCGCCCACTGACGAGAACGCGCGAAGACTTCGGTACTGGCGCCGCCTGGGCCTCGGTTGGCGTGCCGAACATTGCCAGCGTGGATGCGCGTCTCGATCCTAAGAATGAGCAAGGCAAATTGGGCGGCACACTCAAGCATTCGATTCCCTTCGGCGGACGTTTTGCGGTGACCGTTCAGGACACCTATTCGGTCACCGAAACGATGGCCCAACCGACAGGGCCGACCGATATGCCGCTGATGGCGCTGCCGGCCAATCCGACTCCGCTGACCCCCCAGGTCTTCGGAAACGAAAAGGCGGTCAAGTTCAACATTCTCCCGACCGGCACGACGCTGGGGGCCGGGGTGACAACCGCCAGCAATGACCCGGTGACCCACAACACCCTGCGTGCCGAACAGAAGCTTTATGGACCGCTGCAGGTGACGACCGCCGTCACTGACTTCGGCCAGACCACCAGCAACAAGAGCATTACCGCCGGCTTCAAGCTCCATTGGTAGTCCGCGAGCCGCACGCCGCCTTGCAAAAGCCGGTGCATAACTAGGTACCCGGCCGCCCCGGTACGCAAAGTTCCCTTAACCCGCCCCGTCCCTGCCCCACGGCCGCCCAAGTCGCATGCGGCAATCGGTCCGCGAGTGGGAGCTTATGCGCAGATTCCTTTGCGCTTTGGAGGACTTGAACATGACGGCCATCAGACCAGATCGGCTTGGTGCGGACAGGATTCCGGAAAAGACCGGTCCGGAGGCGTTTGCCCCGAACCGGAAATCACCGGAGAGGCTGAGCGAAGTCGACCAGGCGGCGGCGACGGCGTTCGAGGGGGAGATTCGTGAATTCGTGCGGCGTGACGTCGCGTTTTTGCGGCGTCATCAACGCAATAACGAAACTGAGCAGGCGCCCGAACCGATCGTCGACAATCTGAATGTGCTGATCCGCCGCGTATCGGGCGCGTCGATGGAAGAAATCGATCGGGTGATTCTCGAACTTCAGGGCGTGCGCGAAATGCTGCGCAGCGAAGGCGAACGCGTCGGCCGCGAAATCGCCGGTTACGCGAGCCTGAGCCACGCAGCAATGACGGCGATGAAAGTAATCGGCGATAGCCTTACGCAGTGGAAAAACGCGCCGAGCCATTCGGGCGACCGTCCGACGGTCTGACGTCAACGACATAAAATGCCATCGCCGGACGAACCGGCGATGGCTAAATGTCTATGACGTGATTTGTCCGACGACGGTCCGGGTTGCCGGTTCGACCAGCAGGACCTTGTCCTTCGCCTTCACGAAATAAAGACTCGCAACACCGTCGATGCCGCGCACGCTTTCGGGCAATGGATGCATGCCGTCTCGCGCCTGGTCCGGGGACAATTCGCTCGCCGGCTTGAGCGTGTCTGCATCGGCAACCGGCTGCGCTTTATCGGCCATCACCGCATCATAAATCTGCTTGCGCTGCTGGTCGCTGAGCGGCAACGGAATGGCCATGGTCGGCACGCGATCAAGCGTGTCATTCCGCTTGGAAAACTTTGCGGGAATGGTCTGGCCGACCGAGCCGATCGGTCCGGATGGCGGCGGTTCGGCCGATACATTTCCGCTGCCCAATGGCGGTTGTAGCCCTGCGTTGGCGTCGCGTCCGCCTGCGCCGGTCGTCGCGGTCGCAGCGTCACCGGTCGACGGCTGTTTGGAGATCGGTGCCATCAAGGCCGCGCGGGCTTCTTCCGGCGTGGGCAAATTGACGGCGTCGTTCGATTGCGACGGAGGATGCGCCGCCATGCCGGTGTTGATCTGGCCCGTATTGGGGACCAGGCCCGGATTGGTGGCATCCTGGGCGTGGCCTGAAACGCTCATGGACGGAAGGGCAAGGACCGCGGCGGCCGCAGACCCCAGGGCGAGCAAATATCTCTTTTTCATAGGTGGCCTCCTTCGGCTGTTGGGAACAACAACCGAGAGGCACCAGAGGTTGCATGAACACGTTGTTCAGGAATCCGGCGGCTACTCCCTCACGCATGCAAATCCACTGCCCGCAGCTGGCGGACAGCAATTCCATACACGGCGGATGAGCTCAGCTGGCGGCGGCGACTTTGGCCTTGGGGGCGGCCTTGCGCGGCAGCGGATAGTCGGCGCTGTCATAAAGCTGCCGGATACCGTTGCCGTCGAAACGCTTCTCTTCCACTTCGAGATAGGCGCCTAAGAGCAATTCCGGCGGCAATTCCTCAATAGCGAAACGGATAGCTTCCGCAGCCGTCGGAAAGCGTTTGTAGCCGATAGGCCGGCGGGACTTGCGGCTGCGGCTGGGAAATAATTCAGAAGGCGCACGGTAGTTGATCATCGACATAATCAGAAGCTCCTCGAGCACTAATATGGCCCTTGGGAGCGAGAAAATCCAGCACCTACCTGTGCGCGCATAACAGCCCGGCAACCGCAAGGTAAACGCGTGGTAGCAAAAAGTATGACCCGGCGCGCATTGCGCCGGGTCATTGTCAGTCGTTGGGCCGCGTTATTCGACCAATTCTTCGACGACCTGGCTCGTTGACGGGTCAATCAGGACAACGCGGTCGTTTACCACCATGTATTTATATGACCTGATAGCGGGCACCTCCACTGCGACGTCTTGCGGCACTGCGTAGAGTTGGACGCTTTCCGGCACGCGGGTACCAACGCGATATTCCACGGTCGGCCGTGCCGGGCTCACGCGCTCACGCACGATGGTGCGATAGATCGTACGCCGCTGCACCGGGCTCAATTGCAGGGGTTCAGTGGTCACGACAGTCCGTGACTCCACCGGCTCGCGGGTGATGACCGTGGTTTGCGCGCTCGCGGCAGTCGCGCTTGCAAGCAGCGTGGCCACAATCGCGGCATGGCGAAAATATGTCATAAGTTCCTCCTGCTGATTTCAGTCCAACCCAGCAAACGCAAGGTCGCGCGCATGGGTTCCGCCCCGAGCCGCGATTCAGCCCTTCACAAATTCGATCATCGTGTGTGCGGCGGCTCGCCTATTAATCTCATTTTCGCCCGCAGCACCTCGATGCGCTGTTCTGCCTCCGCCTTCGTCAAATCTGGTTTGAAGGCCTCTGGTTCGTAGGCGTCGAATGCGAGTCTGCGGAGCTGCGCCGCTTGTTCGGCGCTCATCAGGGCGACGGCTTTGGATGCGTTTGGCATGTCATCATAATGATGCCCGATCGATCTGGTTCCGCGCTCAATATGGCGCGACCGCAGTCGTGGGCCAGGTCAAACTCAAGGCGCACGATCGGTGAGTGTTACGACGCCTGTGCCGCCAACACCGGCCGCAGTACCAGCGTGACCGGCAGCGTCACAAGCACAAGCGCCGCAACAACGATCAGTGCTGTCGGAACGCCGACGGCGTCACCGAGCAGACCGTAGATCGCCGGCGATACCGCGCCCGCGCCAATCGTGCCCGTATAGAAAATGCTGAATGCGCGCTGGCGCCTGGCCGGTTCGACCAGATCGGGGACTGAACCGTACAGCACTGACGACGTCCCGTTGAGCGCGACGCCAACAATCGGCAGCAAGACGAGCGCGGCCTCGAGCGGCAGCGGGAGCAACGCCACGATGCCAAGCGCGGTCACCGTTTCTGTCAGCCATACCGTCGCAACGACGCCAATGCGGGCGCCGATGAAGGCACACACCAGCTTTCCGGCGGCGCCGCCCGCAAACACCAAAGTGAGCGCGAGGCCGACGGTCTGCAGGCTGGCGCCCTTTGCGGTGAGCACAAAAGGCAGAAATGTCAGGAATGCCATGCGCGTGGCGCTGTCGATGACACCAATCGAGAGCAGCAAAGGAAAACCGTAGGCGCGGGCAACCCCGTGTCGATGCGCCTTACCGTCACTCTTGCTCGGGGTGGCTGAGTCGCGATCGGTCAAACGCGGTATCGCAATGAATATCGCGACCGCCGCGACCGCACCCAGGCTGCCAAGCAGCATCAGTGCCTGACGCCATGGTAACACGACGAACAACAAGGCCGCCGCCGCCGGCAAAGTCATCTTCCCGATATCGCCGGCAAAATTATATGTACCGAGCGCCTTCAGCGAGCGCGACCCGGCAAAAGCATGAGCAATGAGTGAGGACGCCAGCGGATGCTGTGTGCTGGCGCCCAGACCGCCGATAAACAAGGCGACCACCAGCGTGATCACGCCGCTGCTCAAGCCTGCGAAAACGTAACCAAGACCCGCAAGCGCCGTACCGAGGGCGAGCACCGTCGCTGTTCCGAACCGTTCCGCCAGGAACCCAGCCGGAATCTGGAAGCCGGCCAATGTGCCGGAAAATACCGTCTTCATCAGGCCAAGCGCGGCAAAGCCCAGCCCGAACTCGGCTTGCCAGATCGGCAACATCACGTAGACCAGATCGGTATAGCCGTCGTGCAGCGCATGCGCGCCGCAAGCCACGCCAAGCGCTCGAGTCTCTTCTTTTTTAGTGCCGATAGCAGCTGCAGTCATGGCGTCCCTGGACGACGTTCGACGAACGTGGTGCTGATGAACGATATCACGGGTTCGCCGTGCTGGTTGATCCCGATCGAGCGGATGCTGAGCAGGCCGACATCAGGGCGGCTCTCCGAGATTCTCGCCGCGATGATTTCGCTCGTATAGTCGATCGTATCATCGACGTAGACCGGCTTCATCCATTTCAGCTCGCGAAAGCCGAGCGCCGGTCCCATCGCGGCGACCGGCTCGCCACGGGCGCGCGCTGCATCCATCATGCGCCGGCGCGCGTCGACCATCAGCCGCATCCAGACCACCGCAGTGTGCCAGCCGGACGCGCAAAGGGCACCGAAATGGGAGCGTTCTGCTGCACTTTCATCCAGGTGGAAGGGCTGCGGATCAAATCGCGCGGCAAAGGTCTTGATCTCATCCGCCTTGAAGGTGTGCCGACCAACCGGAATACGTTCACCGACCGCAATGTCTTCGAAATATTTCATGCGCCCGCGTTCCCTTCGCGCCGCGTAATCATCAACGGGCTGGTGAGTGTGGTCAGCACCACGTCTTGCTCGTCGAGCATTTCGAACAGGCATTTCACGAATCCGAAATCCGGGCGACTTTTGGGAGCACGCGTTTCCAGCACGGTCGCACGCACGCGGACCTGGGTATTCGGCCGCAAGGGCTTGAGCCAGCGCACTTCATCGACGCCAGGCGCGCCCATCGAATGGGAATGGTTGACGAAGCCGTCGGCAATGATCCGCATGAGCAGGCAGCAACTGTGCCAGCCCGATGCACCCAATCCGCCCAGTATTGTTGCGCCAGCCGCAACCTCATCCAGGTGCATCGGCTGCGGGTCGAATTCGGCCGCAAAGGCGATAATTTCCTCGCGCGTCACCAGTCGCGGGCCATGAATGGTGACCTCGCCCGGCTTGAAATCTTCCCAGTAGCGCTTCGCGCTCATGCGCGCGTATCATCCGTGAAAGCGGATGCGCACTCAATACATGTGAAAGACGGCAAGGTATGCGGGTTCCGCAGGCTTCAACACGTCGCTCGAACTGGCCGGCTCAGTGGCTCAGGTCGCGAACCTGAAATGCATCACGTCGCCGTCGGCGACCACGTAGTCCTTGCCTTCGAGGCGCATCTTGCCGGCCTCTTTTGCGCCGGTCTCGCCATTGTTCGCAATGAAATCGTTGTAGCCGATGGTTTCCGAGCGGATAAATCCGCGCTCGAAATCCGAGTGGATCACGCCCGCCGCCTGCGGTGCCTTGGTGCCCTGGGTAATCGTCCAGGCTCGCGCTTCTTTCGGGCCGACCGTGAAATAGGTCACCAAATGCAGCAACTCGTATCCGGCGCGCACCAGACGATCGAGCCCGGTTTCCTTGAGGCCAACCGCCTCGAGATATTCCGCGCGTTCTTCCGGCGGCAACGTCGCTATTTCAGATTCGATCTTGGCCGAAATCACGACGGCGACCGCGCCCTCGGCCTTGGCTCGCTCTTCGACCTTGCGGGAAAACGCGTTGCCCGTTGCGGCGGAGGCTTCTTCGACATTGCACGCATAAAGCACCGGTGCTGATGTCAACAGACCCAGGGAGTGGAACAGCTTTTCTTCCTCCATCTTGCGCTCGACCATGCGTGCGGGCTTGCCCTCGCGCAGCAAGACAAGTGAGCGCTTGACCAGATCAAGCATTTCCTTGGCTTGCTTGGCGTCTTCGCCGGTGCCCTTGGCCTTTTTCTCGAGGTTGTCGACGCGCTTTTCCAGGCTGTCGAGGTCGGCCAGCATCAGTTCTGTTTCGATGGTTTCGATGTCCGCAATCGGATCGATCTTGCCTTCTACATGGGTGACGTCGCTGTCCTCGAAACAACGCACCACATGCACGATCGCGTCCACCTCGCGGATCGTGGCCAGAAACTGGTTGCCGAGCCCTTCGCCCTTGGAGGCACCGCGCACCAGGCCTGCGATATCGACGAATGTGATCCGCGTCGGAACGATCTGTTCCGATTTGCCCAGCACCGCCAGTTTGTCCAGGCGCGGATCGGGCACGGCGATCTCACCGACATTCGGCTCGATGGTGCAAAAAGGGTAGTTGGCCGCCTGCGCAGCCGCTGTCTGCGTCAGTGCATTGAAGAGCGTCGACTTGCCGACATTCGGCAAGCCAACGATGCCGCATTTGAATCCCATGGCTGTGTTGTCTCGTTACTTACATCGCTAATCGGAGCCAGCCGGCTCGTCGTCCTCGCCGAACCCCTTGGCGGCCATGGCGAGATGGACCTTGTTCTGAAAAGTTGAATCCTTGCCTTCAATCAACAGTGCGGCGTTTTCAGCGACGATCTCGCATAACGCTTCCACCCAGGGCCATTCGCTTTTTGCAAAATCCTGCAACACGTAGTGTTCCATCAGGTTCTTGTCGCCAGGATGACCAACGCCAAATCGCACGCGTCGATAATCATTCCCGATATGATCGGAGATCGAGCGCAAGCCGTTATGGCCGGCATTGCCGCCGCCAACCTTCAGCCGGATTTTCCCCGGGGGCAGTTCAACCTCGTCGTGGAACACGACGACGCTGGCCGGCTCCAGCTTGTAGAAATTCGCAGCCTCTGCCACCGCCCGTCCTGACTCGTTCATGAAGGTACCGGGCAAAAGCAGCTGGACCCGCTCTCCCGCAATATTGCCTTCGACGGCAACGCCTTGAAACCGCCGCCGCCACGGGGAGATGTCGAATCGACGGGCGATCGCCTGGACCGCCATGAAACCAATATTGTGGCGGTTGCCGATATAGCGCGAACCGGGATTGCCGAGACCGACGAAAAGCAGCATGGCGTCAACGGCGCTGTCTTAGAGTTTGCGCACGATCTTTTCCGAAAACCGGGATGCGATTTTCGGAATCGGGCGCTTTGCCGAATTCGCAAACACTGGCGAGGAGGCTTACGCGCCTCCTCACTTCTTGTCGGACTTCGCCGGCGCGGCAGCGGCGGCCGGTGCAGCACCGCCCGCGGCGGGAGCAGCACCTGGCGCGGCGCCAGGAGCAGCTCCTGGTGCAGCACCTTCAGCCGGAGCAGCAGCGGCGGCGGCAGCAGCGGCAGCAGCCGCAGCAGCAGCTTCAGCGGCAGCCTTCATTTCTTCCGCATAGCCTGACGGCGGCACGACGGTGACCAGCGTCATGTCTGGACGCCCGATCACGCGCACATTGGGCGGCAGCGTTACGTCGGTGAGGTGCTTCGAGTGATTGATGTCGAGGCTGGAAATATCGACATCGATTGATTCCGGAATTGATTCCGCCGGGCACATCACGTCCACGGTATGCGTGACGATGTTGACCGCGCCACCGCGTTTGACGCCAGGCGATTGGTCGGCATTGAGCACATGCACCGCGACTTTCACGCGGATCGTGGCGCCCTCGGCCACGCGAAGGAAGTCCACATGCATCGGCAGATCCTTGATCGCGTCGAGCTGGAAGTCGCGCGGGATCACCCGGTGCTTGGTGCCGTCCACATCGAGATTGTAAAGCGTGGTGAGGAAGCGCCCGGCATAGATACGCTGGCGCAATTCGTCGTGGTCGAGGGTGACCATCAGCGGGGGTTTGTTCTCTCCGTAAATCACGCCCGGCACTCGGCCGGAGCGACGTGCAGCCCGAGCGGCCCCCTTGCCGCCTTTCGGACGTGCCGTCGCCTTCAATTCCTGGACGGTCGCCATCTTGAATTCCTCATCTAAACCAATGGAAAAGGCGGCATTTTCGGCCGCCTGCGTGCGCGGCATGCCTCCAGGGGTGCCGGGGGCCGCGAACGGGGCGGGTTATAGCGGCGGGGGCCGGAAAGGGCAAGAAAGCCTATGACGGCGTTTCCGGGGCGCCACTATCAAGCCACGCCCCGGATTCCGTTATCCGCCAAGTGCCGGTGGAAAAACCGGATTTAGTTGCGCACGCAGTGTCCGTGCGGACCCCGGTGCCAACCGCGGCCGCAGCCACCGGCCACGGTGGTCACCTGATCAATCGATTGCTTGGCGCCCTTCAGTGATGCCGCCGGCATGGCCTGGGCGCCGAACGCGACAAAGGTAAACAGGGCGGCAACCGCCGCCAGCAAAGCGAGCTCCTTGTGCATGTCAATTTCCCCCAATCATCGCCCCGGGCGCGACAATACCATCTTTAAATTCGGTTGGAACCGAAAGCCCGACCCAATCGCATAAAGAAAAAATAACCAGGTTGTCTTCGAACTACTCTTTCGACGGACCAGCGGTTTTCTTGCCCGATTTTTCGCCTTTGGCCTCCAGCGCCGCGATGCGTGCCTTCAGAGCTTCATTTTCTTCACGTGCCAGCCGGGCCATTTCCTTGACCGCTTCGAATTCTTCGCGCTGGACCACATCAAGATCGCGCAGGATGCGTTCAGCCTGGCTGCGAAAAAGAGTGTCAAATTCGCGCCGCACGCCTTGTGCCACGCCGGCGGCGTCGTTCATCAAACGCGCCATCTCGTCGAAAATGCGATTGCTGGTCTGGGTCATGGTTCGTCTCCGCCGCCGTCAACCGTGCTCTTATCCGATCTCGTATCAGAACCGGTTCCGACTATCCTGGGCCGTACGTTAACAATGGCGGTGGGGTCATCCCGCCGCAAGGCCCGGCATGCTACCACAATCCGGCGCCGTACTGCGCGAATCGGACATGACAATGCCTGTGCTCGTCATCCCCTACCCGGCTTTTGATCCGGTGCTGGTGCACCTCGGCCCGTTCGCGATCCGCTGGTACGCCCTCGCGTACATCTTCGGCATCCTGATCGGCTGGGCCTACGCCCGCTACCTTGTTCAATCGAAGAATCTCTGGGGTGGAAAAGTAACGATGACCATCACGGACGTCGATGATTTCATATTGTGGGTGACGGTTGGCATTATCCTTGGCGGCCGCACCGGTTATGTGCTGTTTTACAACCTGCCGCATTTTGCTTCACACCCCGCGGAAATCCTGCAGCTTTGGAATGGCGGCATGTCATTCCATGGCGGCTTCGCAGGTTGCGTTGCCGCAGTCGTGCTGTTCGCCTACAAGCGCGGCATCCCGATTCTTTCACTCGGTGACATCACGTGCGCTGTTGCACCGGTCGGTGTGTTCCTCGGCCGCATCGCGAATTTCATCAATGGCGAGCTTTGGGGCCGATCGGCGGACGTACCCTGGGCGATGATATTTCCAGGCGGCGGCCCGCTGCCGCGGCACCCGAGCCAACTTTACGAAGCCGCGCTGGAGGGACTGTTGCTGCTTGTGGTGCTTGCGCTATTGATACGCGCCGGCGCGCTCAAGCGGCCCGGCGTGATCATCGGCAGCTTTGCCGTCTGCTATGCAGCGGCACGGACATTCTGTGAATTCTTTCGCGAGCCGGACGCTCAACTCGGTTTCCTGTGGGGCGGCGCCACGATGGGCCAATTGCTGTCGCTACCACTGTTTCTCACCGGTGTCGGTTTCATCGTCTACGCCCTGAAGCATAGGCCGCTTCGGAGCCGCTAGTGCACGGACGACTCCCGCTGGAAAGCGAAATTCGGCGCCGCATTGCAGTGGCGGGACCGATGCCGGTTGCGGAGTACATGGCACTGTGCCTGTTCGATCACGAACATGGCTACTACACCACACGCGACCCGTTCGGCGCGCGCGGTGATTTCATCACCGCGCCTGAAGTCAGCCAGATGTTTGGCGAGCTGATTGGCCTCTGGATGTCGGCGGTCTGGAAGCAGATGGGCGCGCCCGAGAACGTGCGACTGATCGAACTCGGCCCGGGCCGCGGCACCTTGATGCAGGATGCACTGCGCGCGATTCAAATCGTGCCGGATTTCCGCGCGGCAATTGTCGTCCATCTCGTCGAGGCCAGCCCGCTCCTGCAAGCCCAACAGGAAGCAGCACTGGAAGGTGCCGGCGTGCCGATGTTCTGGCATCCCACCCTTGCCGAAGTGCCAAAAGGCCCCGCAATCGTGATTGCCAACGAATTTTTCGATGCACTGCCGGTCAATCAAGCAATAAAAACGGATCGCGGGTGGCACGAGCGTCGGATCGAAATTGACGATTCTGATCAACTCGCCTTCACCGTCGCACCGGAACCCATTCCGTTTTTCCAGTCATTGCTGCCGCCCGGGCTGCGCGAGGCACGCGCAGGTGCAATCTTCGAATGGCGAAGCGACAATGAAGCGGTGGAGATGGGCCGGCGCGTCGCCGACGGCCGCGGCGCCGCGCTCGTGATCGATTACGGGCACACCGAAAGCGGCCTCGGCGAGACCTTCCAGGCGGTCGGCCAACATGCTTTCGCCGACCCGCTGACAAACCCTGGCAATCTCGACCTCACCGCTCATGTAGATTTTCAGGCGTTGATGCGGGCAGTAGAGGCCATGGGTGTTGCGAGCTTCGGCCCTATTGACCAATCGCAATTTCTGCGGCGGCTCGGGATCGAGCAACGCGCGGCCTCTCTCAAGGCCAAGGCAGCGCACGCTGCTGATATTGATCAGGCACTCGCGCGCCTGATCGGCCACGACCGCACTGCAATGGGCGAATTATTCAAGGTTGTTGGGTTCGCTCATCCATCCATCGGCGTGCCGCCCGGTTTCGAAGCCGGATGAGCTAGCCGCGCGCCTTTGGGCACATTATCTATTGACCGACTGGGATCCGATTTAACGTCTCGACGGTGACCGATGCTGCAGGCTACTTCACTCGCCACGGCACCACGTTTACGGCATGCGTTTTTCACGCGGTCCGGCGGCGTATCACAGGGTGTCTATGCCTCGCTGAACGGCGGCGTCGGCTCCAGCGACGCCCCTGACAAGGTTGCCGAAAACCGTGCGCGCATGGCGGCCGCCCTCGGCGTAAGCGCAGACCGATTGCTCACGCCCTATCAGATTCATTCGCCTGACGTCATTGTCGCGGATGAGCCGTGGACACAGGACAACCGCCCACGCGCCGATGCCATCGTCACGCGCCTGCCTCGCCTCGCCATCGGAGTCTCGACGGCGGATTGTGGACCTTTGCTTTTCGCCGACAGCGAGGCCGGCGTGATCGGCGCTGCGCATGCCGGCTGGCGCGGCGCGCTCACCGGTGTGATCGAAGCAACCGTAGCAGCGATGGAGCGCCTCGGTGCCGACCGCAGCAACATCGCCGCCGCGCTTGGTCCTACCATTCGGCAACAGAATTACGAAGTCGGACCCGAATTCGTTGAGCGTTTCCTTGCTGCCGATCGATCCAATTCGCGTTACTTCAGACCGTCGGACCGCACCGGCCATGCCATGTTCGATCTCACCGGTTACATCGCCGAGCGCGTTCAGCGCGCCGGCATAGAACAGTTCGAGGACCTTGGCTTGTGCACCTATGCGGAGCCGGATCGGTTCTTCAGTTATCGACGCACAACGCGCAGCGGCGAGCCCGATTATGGTCGGCACATCAACGCGATTGCGCTTGTCGATTGATGCACTGACCCAATTGCCACGCGGCTTTGCACGGCTGGACTCTCGACCATCCTTGCCATTAACCTTCGGGCTGGCCGAAGGGACTTGAAGACCAAAAACAAGGCCGCAGGGGTGTCTATGGAGTGGCGTGGACGCTGTCGAGCGACAGGCACGACGTGCTTTGTCAAAAGCTCAGGTAGCCTGTTGGCAGTAACCTGCGCGCTGATGCTCGCTGGTTGCAATCCGGACAATCGGGCCGTGTCCGCGGCGCAACCCCGCGGCGCGACCGTTGCATTTGAATCCGTCGACGGACTGCCGCCCGGACAATTCCGCAAACTCGTGCAAGATCTCAACGATGAAGCGCAATCGCGCCGTCTTGCGGTGACCTCGCGCGAACAACCTTCCGCCTACAGGGTGCGCGGCTATCTCGCGATCAAACTGACGAAACATCAAACCACTATCACATGGGTGTGGGACGTCTTCGATCAGGATGAACAGCGTGCCTTGCGCATCAGCGGCGAGGAAACGGCGAAGGGCCGGCATCGTGACGCGTGGGCTGCAGCCGACGATGCCGTATTGGGCCGGATCGCCCACGCGAGCATGGAACAGCTCGCCGCCTTTCTGACGTCGCCTGAGGTCGCGCCCGGCTCGGCGCCGTTTCCGACCGAGCCTCAGGTGGCTATGACCAATCCGGGCGAATCATCGCCCGAGGCAGCCGGGATATTCCGCATTTCGCATGGACAGGCGGACCCGGCTTCAACGGGTGCCGCCGATGGCGCCCCCGACGACCGAGAGGACGGCCCGGTGCCGCTTCCAAGCCACCACCCGGCTAATACGACATCGGCTCAGGACACCCTGACGATGGCGGCCAGGAGCCGCTAAAGGGGCATTCATCCTGTTGGTGAAAGCTCCGGACAAACATTTGCACCCGTATTGCCGGCCATAGCCTGCCTTGTTATGACCACGCCGCCGTGGCGCGAGTGAGGGCGAGGATTTCTGGATGGCGGGCAAGAATGGAGCGATCAAGCTCGTTGCCGGCAATTCCAATCCTGCGCTGGCCCAGCAGATCGCCGAGTACCTCAAGACACCGCTGACCAAAGCGGTGGTTCGGCGCTTCGCCGACATGGAAGTATTCGTCGAAATCCAGGAAAATGTGCGCGGAGCGGATTGTTTCGTCATCCAGTCCACATCGTTTCCCGCCAACGACCATCTGATGGAATTGCTGATCATCATGGATGCGTTGCGCCGCTCGTCCGCGCGCCGCATCACCGCTGTGATTCCCTACTACGGCTATGCCCGGCAGGATCGCAAACCCGGCCCACGTACGCCAATTTCCGCCAAGTTGGTCGCCAATCTGATTACGCGCGCAGGCGCCGACCGGGTTATGACGCTCGACCTCCATGCCGGCCAGATTCAGGGCTTCTTCGATATTCCGACCGACAACCTTTATGCCTCACCCGTGATGGTGCGCGACATCAAGGAACACTTCCAGCTCGACAATGTCATGGTCGTATCCCCTGACGTCGGCGGTGTGGTCCGCGCACGTGGGCTAGCCAAACGTATCAATGCGCCGCTTGCCATTATCGACAAACGGCGCGAGCGCGCGGGTGAATCAGAAGTGATGAACGTCATCGGCGACGTCGCCGGTTATACCTGCGTGCTGGTGGACGACATCATCGACTCGGGCGGCACGCTGGTGAACGCGGCCGATGCCTTGCTCGAAAACAAGGCCAAGGCGGTTTACGCCTACATTAGCCACGGTGTGCTCTCGGGCGGCGCCGTCGCCCGCATCGCCAAGTCGCGGTTGAAGGAACTGGTGATCACCGACTCGATCCAGCCGACCAAGGAAGTGCTCGGCGCCGGCAATATCCGCATCCTGCCGATCGCATCGTTGATCGGCGAGGCGATCGGGCGCACCGCCACCGAAGAGTCCGTGTCGAGCCTGTTCGATTGACTCCCCAATCAAAGTTATCCACCGCTGATTCAAGTTGCCGCAGCATTGGCTGTGGAGAGTCGAATCGGCGCCGTTGCCTATGCCAGGCAAATCACGGCTCATTAGCCCTTGACGATGTCTTTGGCGGAAGGAATCGGGCGGGATATAGTCGAATCGGTCTGTGATTCGGTCTCCGCGTCAAGGCATCCCGTAACCCCTGCGTCGACTTGCGGTCCTGACCCAACGTGGGTCTATCCCGCGCGCGTGCGGTGGCGTGCGTTTCCCTCGCTCCAATCAGCAAAGCGGAGACGTCATGTCCCTGGCCAGCTACACGGAAGAATCTCGAATCAACCCACTCGATGTCGTGGAACGCCTGGCGACCGGCAATGACTGGTCGTTTGAGCGCGCCAGCGATGACGAGATCACGATCCTGGTGACCGGTCGCTGGACCGATTACCAGCTGTCCTACACCTGGATGGGCGACATCGAAGCGCTCCACCTGGCTTGCGCCTTCGATTTGAGGGTACCCGAGCGTCGGCGCGCGGAGGTCCAGGCACTGATCTCCCTGATCAATGAACGGTTATGGGTCGGCCATTTCGATCACTGGGTGAACGAAGGCATCGTGATGTTCCGCCACGCCTTGGTGCTGGCGGGCGGCACCGAAGCCTCCGGCAAGCAATGCGAAGCACTCCTCGGTACCGCGCTTGAGGCCTGCGAGCGTTACTTTTCCTCTTTCCAATTCGTGGTTTGGGCAGGCAAAGGCGCGCGCGAGGCACTCGATGCCGCCATGTTCGAAACTTCGGGCGAGGCATAAGGCCACAATTGGCGATATAATGTCGCCATGAAGCGACCTAAAGCGAGCGATAAATCACTCCGCAAATTTCCCGGCCGCCTGGTCTTGCTCGGCGCCGGTAAGATGGGCTCGGCCATGCTCGAAGGCTGGCTGGCGCGCGGCCTCAAGCCGACGCAGATCACGGTGATCGAGCCCCAACCGGGCAAGCTGGTGAAGGCCCTCACGCGACGGGGCATCAAGCTCAATCCGAAAGGCAAAGCGGCCACCGCCACCGCAGTCGTGATCGCGGTGAAGCCGCAAAGCGCGCCCGAGGCAGTGCCACCGCTCGCGCCCTATGTCGGCAAAACCACACTGGTGTTGTCGATCATGGCCGGCCGCACGATTGACTTCCTCGAGCGATCATTGCCGGGATCCGCGATCGTGCGCGCAATGCCAAATACACCAGCAGCGATCGGCCGGGGCATCAGCGTCGCAATAGGAAACAGCAAAATTTCGGCGAGCCAACGCAAACTCGCGGGCGAATTGCTCGCGGCCATTGGAAAAGTCGAGTGGGCTCGCGAGGAATCTCTGATGGACGCGGTGACCGCACTATCCGGGTCGGGGCCGGCTTACGTATTCCTGCTGGCCGAAGCCATGGCAAACGCAGGCATCGCTGCCGGACTGCCGCCCGCGCTTGCGACGCGGCTCGCCCAGGAAACCGTCGCCGGCTCAGGCGAACTCCTGCATCGATCGGCTGTGGGCGCTGAGATTTTGCGGCAAAATGTGACGTCGCCTGGCGGCACGACCGCCGCTGCCCTTGAGGTTCTGATGGGGCCAGGTGGCTTTAACGAGCTGCTGACCCGGGCAATTGCGGCTGCCACCCGGCGCTCGCGCGAGCTCGCAGGCTAAATCGCTAGCCCGGCACAGCTCGAATACGCCTTTGCGCTCAAGGCATAAGGTCCCCTGCCCTAGAACAACCGCCATTGCGGACCTACATTGAGGGCGATCGTTTCCTCAAGGAGGCTCACATGGCGCGCAAGGCTAAACGTCAACGCAAGGCTTCGGTCGCCTCCCCCGCGCGCGGGACCACTGACCGCGACAAGGCGATCGATGCTCTGATGTCACTCCTCGCGGAGCACTCGTTCGAACAAATTGGCCTCGCCGAGGTTGCTGGCCAGGCAGGAATTAAGCTTTCACAGCTGCGCACGGAATTCGGCTCCACGCTTGCCATCCTCGGGGCGCATATCAAGGACATCGACCGGGCCGTGCTTGACGGCGGCGCTGACGACATGACCGAGGAGCCCGCCCGCGAGCGGCTATTCGATGTGTTGATGCGGCGCCTGGAAGCCCTTGGTCCCTACAAGGAGGCGGTCCGCTCCGTCATGCGCTCGGCGCGGCGCAATCCCGGCTTTGCTTTCGCGCTCAATGCCATGGCCGTACGGTCGCAACATTGGATGCTGGAAGCCGCCGGCATCGGTGCATCTGGCCCGCGCGGCGCGTTGCGCGCGCAAGGGGCGGCCTTGATGTTTGCGCGCGTGCTTTCGGTTTGGGTCAATGACGAAGAGGATGGTCTCGACCGCACGATGGCGGCACTCGACCGCGGCCTCGCCAGTGCCGAACGCTGGGCTGGCTTCGTCGACGATCTCTGCGCGCTTCCAAAATGCGTATTGCGCGGACCACGTCGGCGCCGCCGCATGCGTGGCGAAGAAGAGGCGGAAGCGGCTTAAACCGGTACGCGCACCGTTGCGCGCAATCCTGCAAGCGGACTGTCGCCGAGCGTAATGTCGCCCCCATGCGAACGCGCGATGTCGCGCGCGATCGCGAGCCCCAATCCGGTTCCGCCCTCATCCTGATTGCGCGCATCATCAAGGCGCAGGAAAGGCTTGAACACTTCCTCGCGTAAGGCCACGGGAATGCCTGGCCCGTCGTCGTCGATGGTGACGGTAAGGTAGCGGTGATCGCGATGACCGGAAATGGCGATTGACGGCGCATGCCGCGCCGCGTTCGACACAAGATTGGCCAGGCATCGCTTGAACGCAGCCGGGCGTACAGTGACAATTGGCGGGCCGTGAAAGACGACGGTTGCCTTATGGCCCTGACGTTCTGCGTCAGACCGCAATTCTTCCAGAAAAGCGGCCATGTCAGTGGGCGCGGCAATTTCACCGCTATCGCCGCGTGCGAACGCCAGGTAAGCCTCCAGCATCCGCGCCATCTCATCGACGTCCTTCTTCATCGCATCGACTTCCGGCGTTCCCTCGATCAACGCGAGCTCAAGCTTGAAGCGCGTGAGGATCGTGCGGAGGTCATGCGAAACGCCGGCGAGCATCGCGGTACGCTGCTCCATCGCACGTTCAATGCGGGTCTTCATCTCGATAAACGCGGCGGCCGCACGCCGTACCTCTCGGGCGCCGCGCGGACGGAAGTTCGGCACCTCGCGGCCCTTGCCGAAGCTTTCAGCGGCGTCAGCCAGGCGAAGGATGGGTTTGATCTGATTGCGCAGAAAAATTATCGCAACGATCAGCAGCACGGTCGAGGTACCGACCATCCAGAGCAGGAAGATTTCCGAATTCGAGGCGTAGGCTGCACTTCGACGTGCAAACACGCGCATGACCGTATTGTCGAGCTGCACACGGATTTCAAGCAAAGCCGACTTGCCGACGGTATCGATCCAGTAAGGACGACCGATTTGCTTGCGTAATTCTTCCGAAAGAGCCTGATCTAGCAGCGAAAAGAATGGCTTGGGACCTGGTGGCGGCATATCGGTCAATGGCAAGAAATCGACCACGAGGCCAAGCCGCTCTTGCGCAATGCGCCGGATTAAAGCCCGGTCGGCATCCTGCGGATATCCGCGATAAATATCGATCAGTGCAGCAATATCCTGCACTACGCTTGCTGACAGCCGCTGCGTAACGACATTCCAATGCCGCTCCATGAAGACGAAGGCAACGACAGATTGGAGGATCACCATGGGAACGATAATGATGAGTAGCGCTCGCGCGTAGAGCCCCTTTGGCATCACGCTGTTGAGCCAGCGGGCGATTCTCCGCCAACCATCGGCGACCTGCCACAACGCGCTATGAATTCGACGCACTGGCGGCAACGCGTCGTACCATTCCCATGCTTCGCGCAGCCGTATCAGCGCGGTGCGAACGCTGTTGCCGATGTCGAGACTGGTCATGTTGTGGTCACCAGCCGATAGCCGATGCCACGTACGGTCTGTACGAACAAGGGATTGGCAGGATTGCGCTCGATCTTGCGACGCAAGCGGTTGACCTGCACGTCCACCGCTCGCTCGCTGACAGTGCCTCCATTGCCGGCAAGCGACATGCGGGGAACGGTTTCTCCAGGTGTTCCGGCAAGAATGCGAAGCATCTCGCGTTCGCGGTCCGTCAACCGGACAATCTCGTCACCTTTGCGCAATTCGCCGCGCGCCAGATGATAGACGAACGGCCCGAAGCGCACTGACTCAACAGGCGGCGGCGGTGGCGCCGGCTGAGCGCGCTTGAGAATATTCGCTATGCGCAGCGATAGCTCGCGTGGTTCGAATGGCTTCGATAAATAATCATCTGCGCCCATTTCGAGGCCGCGGATGCGACTCTCAGCGGCATCACGCGCGGTCAGCATCAGAATCGGAATATTGGAATCGCCGCGGATCGCTTTCGCAAAATCGAAGCCGGATTCGCCGGGCATCATGACATCGAGGATAAGTAAATCGAAGCTCAGGCCTTTCAGCTTGGCACGCGCATCCATTGCCGTCTCCGCCGTCGTCACGCGGTAGCCCTCACCGGCCAAAAAACGGGAAAGCAAATCGCGGATACGACGGTCGTCGTCGACCACCAGAAGATGTGGCGCGTCATCGGGAAGCGTGGCGGGCAGCATCATCGCCGAGGCTCTCCTCCCGTCAAAATCAGCCTCGCGTCGTAGACGCACGATCGGCACGCGCGATCAGGCGCAACACGTCTTCACGATTGTCTGTATCGATCATCGACGTTAAAAAACGCCGCGCGGCTTCGTGCGCATTCGGGCCAAGCTCTCCAAAGGCGCGGTTGATTCTCTGGGTCTGTAAACTGGCGAGTTTGAGTGCCAAGGCTTCACCCTTGGAGGTTACGGAAAGTAAGCGCTGGCGACGGTCTTGCGCGCCTTCTTTCTGCAGGACGTAACCTTCATCGACCAATTGCTTGAGAACACGCCCGAGCGATTGCTTGGTGATATTCAGTATTTCAAGCAAGTCGGCGACCTTCATTCCCGGATTGCGGTTGACGAAATGCAGAACCCGGTGATGGGCGCGACCGAACCCCAGCTTGAGAAGCACCTCATCCGGATCTCCGACGAAGTCGCGGTAGGCAAAAAACAACAATTCGATGATGTCCCAGACCGGCTCCACGGGCGCTGCTGGTGTCGGACCGGTCGACGCACGATCGGTCAAGCTCGCGCCGGCGGTAGCGACCTTGTTCACATTTATGTCAGCCATGTTGACATATTTTGTTTTTATGTTACAAAAACCACGCGTTAGACGAAACGATCGTACCAAAGCATCGTGTCTGAGGCTGCAAGCAGTGGCTGCAGTTGTCGTCCTTGCCGGTCGGTCGAGTCATACCGGGTGTTACCGGCTGACGCAAAGTGTTGGAATAGGCGCGAAAAATGCGCCATCACAGCGACGCGATGCCCTCGCGTGAGGTGAAGGAGTAGATCAATGGCTGCCCAATCCTATGACCGGCTCGAAGGGGTCATTTGGTACGACGGCAAGCTCGTGCCCTGGAATGAAGCCAATCTCCATGTGCTCAGCCATGGCCTGCACTACGCAAGCTGTGTGTTCGAGGGCGAACGCGCTTATGGTGGCAAGGTGTTCAAGAGCACCGAGCACGCCGAACGCCTCAAGCGCTCCGCCAATATCCTTGATTTCGAAATCCCCTATTCCGTCGCCGAAATTGTCGCCGCCAAGAAGCTGGTGGTCGACAAGAATGGCAGGAAGGAAGCCTACGTCCGCCCCGTGGCCTGGCGCGGCTCGGAAATGATGGGCGTCTCGGCGCAGAACAACACCATCCACCTTGCCATCGCCAGTTGGGAATGGCCGAGCTATTTCGATCCCGAACAGCGGCTCAAAGGAATCCGGCTTGATCTTGCCGACTATCGCCGGCCTGATCCGAAGACTGCGCCTTGCCTCGCCAAGGCCGCGGGACTCTACATGATCTGTACCATCTCCAAGCACCGGGCCGAGCGCAAAGGTTATGCCGACGCCATGATGCTGGACTGGGAAGGCCGTGTCGCAGAATGCACCGGCGCGAACATCTTCTTCGTGAAGGACGGCAAGATCCACACACCGATCGCCGACTGCTTTCTTGACGGCATCACCCGGCAGACAGTGATCGGCCTCGCGCGCAAGCGTGGCATGGAAGTGGTTGAGCGCCGCATTCTGCCGGACGAGCTCACCAGCTTCTCTGAATGCTTCATCACTGGATCGGCCGCGGAAGTCACAGCAGTCGCGGAAATTGCCCAGTGGAATTTTAATCCCGGCGGCATCACCAAGACGCTGATGGATGACTACACTGCCGAAGTGAAGCCCAAGGCTGCGGCGGCGTAAGATTTATTCACGGGCTCAGGGACAATCGAACGACATTTCTTGTCCTGCGAACTTAGTCTCTGACGACCACCAATCGGTCGACGCCCGACTCCGCGCCCCACACTTCGCCCGGCCGACCGAGCAGTTGCCGCACAGAAGCGCCGCGTTTGTCGCTCGGGAAGCTTTCGAATTTCTCGATCACCGGGTCGAAACGCAAAATCGCGTTGGCGAGAAAATCGGTAACCCAAACTTTGTCCTTGTTGTCGACATAGACCGCATAACAGCCGCCCTTGCTTTTCGGCAGGCTCCAGACTTTCCACGCCTTATTCATGGGGTCATAGCGGGCGAGTTCTCCTGAATTCCATAAACTCACCCACAACATGCCCTTGGAATCCGACCAAATCCGCCGCGGACCTGCGCCGGATTTCGGCGGGGGGACCACTAGAGCATCGCCACTCACGGTATCGATCTTCGCAATGTGATCACCCGCAAGCGAGGCGTACCAGACCTCGCCGTTTGGCGTCGTCGTGATGCCATAAGGTCCGGATCCTTTCGGCGCTTTCCAGGCCTCGACCTTGCCGCTCGAGGGATCGACACGGCCATAGACACCGTTTTGCCCCGTAAACCAGAGGATGCCTTTGCGGTCGAAGGTTGCCGTGTTGAGGTTGGCGTCGGGAAATTCCTTCGGCAACGGGAAGAGTTTCACGGCCTTGCTTGCCGGTTCAAAACGCGCGATTGCGTTTTGTCCCCCATCGGTGATCCATGCCGCGCGGTCGGGCCCCACGATCACGCCGTGCGGAGCTGAACCTCTGCCAAGCGAAATCTGAATCGCCTGTCCGGTTTTTGGATTGAGTACCCCCAGCGCGCCCTGTGACTGCGCCGTGTACCAGACACTGCCATCCGGTGCGGGTGCAACATCATGTGGGTGCGCTCCGCGCGGTACTTCAAAATAGGAGACGTCGGCGGCGGGAGCTGGCGCGACCCAAAGCGCGACGACTGTGACTGTAACGACCGCGATTGGAACCATAGCCGTCTCCAGTCTGCGCCCTACTCTCATTCAGTCCGCCGTCGCGCGTTGGCGGCTCTGGATTGCCCAACGGTCGGCTGCAGCGTCGTCTGCCGCTTTGGCATCCACCCACATGGTACCGTCCGCCTTCTCAACCTGTTTCCAGAATGGTGCACGCGTTTTTAGATAATCCATCAGGAATTCGGCCGCCGCGAATGCCGCTTCACGATGCGACGAAGTGGTCACGACCAGGACAATATCTTCCCCTGGGAGAATTCGGCCGTACCTGTGAACGATCGTGATGCCCAACAACGGCCAGCGCTCCGCAGCTTCCGCAGCGTGACGCTGAATCTCTGATTCTGCCATTCCCGGATAGTGTTCGAGCGTAAGTGCTGCGATCGGCTCACCAGCCTCGCTACCTCGGCACACACCGGTGAATGTCACGAGCGCGCCAACATCTGTGCGGCCGCGTGCGAGCTTCGTCGCCTCCGCGGCAGCGTCAAACGGTTCGCGCTGCAAGCGTACGGTTGGTTTCATTTTATCAATCTAGCGCGCCGGCCCCGGAGAGGCTATCCGCCTGTCATGGGTGGAAAAAACGCGATTTCGTTGGCACCTTTGATGGCCGCATCAGGCCGAACGTGCGTTTGATCAATCGCCGCTCTAATAACATTTAAGTTTTTGAAGGCATGGGCATATTCTTCGCCGCGCGAGCCAAGCCAAACCATGAGTTCCCCAACCGTCGCAATGTTGGGCGGCACCTCGATCACTTCCTCAGGTTTGCCAATCCGTTCGCGTACCCAGGCGAAATAGCGCAATTTCAGCATCATTCATCAATCATATAACGCAAGCCAGCGCGCATATAGTCCCAGCCGGTGTAGAGCGTGAGGAGTGCCGATAACCACAGCAGAACAATACCGGTCTGCGTCACCGCTGGAATGATGCGGTCGCCGGCTGGTCCCGCGATCAGGAAACCGATAGCGACCATCTGTCCAAGCGTCTTCCACTTTGCAAGCCGCGTCACCGGCACGCCAACTCTCAGTTCGGCAAGGTATTCGCGCAAGCCTGAAACCAGAATCTCACGGCAGAGAATGACAACGGCAGCGAGCAGGGTCCAACCACGAATCGTGTCCTCCGCAGCCAACATCAGCAGGCAGGACGCCACCAACAATTTGTCTGCAATTGGATCCAGCATCCGGCCGAGCGACGACTGTTGTCCCCAGGTGCGGGCCAGATAGCCGTCAAGTATGTCTGTCACACCGGCCGCGATAAAAATCGTCAATGCCACCCAGCGTAGCCACAGGGGACCCGCGAAAATGCTTTGCCAGTACATTAACCCGACCACGACAGGCACGGCGGCAATGCGGGCGTAGGTAAGCAGATTTGGCAGCGCGAGTGGGCGCGCTGGTAGGGAACGGGAGCTGACGGTGTTCATGCCCGAAAGGAACACCCGCGCCGCGGCAAGGTCAACCGGCGGCACCAAATGAATCCCCACCGAATACAGTATGTTTATTGAATCGGCGGTTTGGGCAGGCGGGCTTTACCCGGCTCCATCACGAAAGTCTGATCGAGAGAGTACCATTCGCCCTTCACATCGCTCGCAGGCGCGGGCCCGTCGTGACGGACATAGTCGCCGATGAGAGCCCTGGTCACGCCGAACTGCACGTCGGTCTCCAGTCTGTCGTCATCATTGACGTAAATCTGGGAGATCAGCGTCTTGAAGCCCTCTTTGAAGATCAAGAAGTGGAGATGGGCCGGGCGATAATGATGCCGCTTCCCGGCGCGGATCAGGTCTCCGACAGGCCCATCGATCGGAATTGGATACCCGGCCGGTTTCACGCTGCGGAAGCCGAACTTGCCCTCGGCATCGGTCGTGAACTGGCCGCGCAGGTTCATCGGCGCCTGCTTGGGATCTTGTTGTTCGTAGAATCCTTCCGGCGAGGAATGCCAGACGTCGACTTTTGCGCCGGCAATGGGCTTGCCGCTCTGATCCTTGAGCCAACAATTGACAAACAGCACCGGACCCGGCGTCGGCGAGCGCACGATCGAACCGCCGTTATCCGTTTGCGGCGAATTCATGCGCCAGAACGGGCCGAGAAGATTGGCCGTCGTCTCGGTCTGGCCCTTGTTGCCGTTGTTGAGCAGACAGATGAGCGAAGAAAAACCAAGTGAGCCCGACATCAGGACCACTTCGTTGTGATTGTCGTTGGTGAGCTGGCCGAGTCTAGCCAGAATTTCCGTTCCCTTGTGAAATTCTTCCTCGGTCAGGTGCACCTCGCGCGCAAAAGCGTGCAAGTGCTTGATCAGCGAGGCGACGATTTCGCGCAGGCGCGGGTCTTCGATGTTCTTGTAGGCATCGATAACGACCGGGGTGACGTCTTCTTGTTTGGCGATGATCATGTCTTTCCTCGCGGCTAGCGGCCGGCTTGTTCGTGGAAGAACTCATATATCTTTCTTGCGGTCTCCGCATTAATTCCCGGCACCTGCGCAAGATCGGGCAAGCTTGCCCGCTCGATGGCTTTCACAGTGCCAAAATGGCGGAGCAGCGCCCGCTTGCGGGTAGGCCCGATCCCCGGAATTTCCTGCAGGCCTGCTTCACGGATGTCTTTTTTCCGGCGCGCACGATGCGAACCGATGGCAAAGCGGTGCGCTTCGTCCCGCAGCCGCTCAATAAAATAAAGCAAGGGATCGCGCGGCGGCAGCTTGAATGGCTCACGTCCGGGCATGAAGAAAGTCTCGCGGCCGGCATCCCGGTCCGGCCCCTTCGCGATTGCGACCAGCGGCACGTTCGTAACGCCAAGTGCGCCCAGCGTTTCCTGCGCGGCCTTGAGCTGGCCTTGCCCGCCATCGATCAGAACCAGGTCCGGCCATGGCTGATCTTCGTCGTCGCCTTTGAAAACAAGCGACAGCACGCCATCAATCATCGTGCGCGGATTTTCCTCGAGCAGCCGTTTAAAACGGCGTTGCAGCACTTCTCGCATCATCCCATAGTCGTCGCCCGGCGAGAGGTCGGCTGAGCGAATATTAAATTTGCGGTACTGGTTTTTACGAAAACCTTCCGGACCGGCAACGATCATAGCGCCAACGGCGTTTGTCCCGCTGATGTGGCTGTTGTCATAGACTTCGATGCGGCGGGGTATGCCCGGCAATGTAAAGGTCTCGGTGAGCTCGCCCAGTAGTTTTTGCTGTGACGACGTCTCCGCAAGCTTGCGTGCGAGCGCTTCACGCGCATTTGCCATCGCATGCTGGACTAACTCCTTGCGCTCGCCACGTTTCGGCGCGCTGACTTCAATTTTGTGTCCAGACTTGGTGCTGAGCGCTTCTGAGAGAAGTGCGCGCTCCTCAAATTCGTGCGAAACGAGAATGAGTCGCGGCGGGGGCTTGTCGTCGTAAAATTGCGCCAGAAATGCGCTCAAGACTTCATCTGACCCGATCGCACGGTCGGCCTTCGGAAAGTACGCGCGGTTACCCCAGTTTTGTCCTGTGCGAAAGAAAAATACCTCAACACAGGAATAGCCGCCGGCCTGATGCACGGCAAAAACGTCGGCTTCCTCGATGCTCCGCGGATTGATGCCCTGGTGCGACTGAATGGCTGAAAGTGCGGATAGGCGATCCCGATAGATCGCGGCACGTTCGAAATCGAGCCCGCCAGAAGCTTTGTCCATTTCGCGCGCCAGCTCCTTTTGCACGGACTGGCTGCGGCCGGAAAGGAATTCATTGGCTTCCCGGACCAATTCGCTATAGCCGGCAAAATCAATCTCGCGTGTGCACGGTGCCGAGCAACGTTTTATTTGATAGAGCAGGCATGGCCGTGTCCGTGCCTCGAAATATGAATCCGAACACGAACGCACCAGAAACGCGCGCTCCAGCGCGTTGATCGTACGATTGACGGCGCCTGCGGAGGCGAAGGGCCCATAGTAGTGGCCTGGTCGGCTCCGGGCCCCGCGATGTTTCAGAATCTGCGGCGCCCAATGATCGGTGGTGATCAAGATGTACGGAAATGACTTATCGTCGCGCAGGAGCACATTGAAGCGCGGCCGCAGGCGCTTGATCAGATTAGCTTCCAGCAAAAGCGCTTCTGTCTCTGTCTTCGTGGTGACGAATTCGAGCGACGCGGTCACCGCGATCATCCGGGAAATACGACTGTCGTGCCCCGTCGGCCGCGTATAGGCCGTTACCCGTTTCTTGATGTTCTTGGCTTTGCCGACGTAAAGCACATCGCCTTGCGCATCGATCATACGATAAACGCCGGGAGCAGATGGCGCGAGTTTTGCCGAGCGCACAATGGCCGCGCGGCCAGCAGCCAAAGTGCCGGTAGATGCGTTTTCAAGTTCTACATCCGGCAAGGACGGTTCCTCGTCCTCTTCGCGCAGGACGCTCGCCGGGTCGATGTCTTTGTTGGTACCGTTCATGGATGACAAGATAGTGCGCTTGTTGGGTTTGCGCACGACCTACACGGAAAGCCAAAGTCGCTCGTCGAGACCAAGCACGAATGCCCTATTCCACGGCTTCAGTATCCGCGGTACGCCAGGACAAATGCTGGCCACCATCAACCGGAATAGTAACGCCGGTGACGCTTTTTGCCTGCGCAAGATAGAGGACGGCCGCCGCGATGTCCTCCGGCCGTGGGCCGCGTTGAAGCGGCAGGCTTTCGGCCTGGTGGGCGAATTGCACGTCGGTCTGCCGCGGGCTCGGAAGCGTTGGACCTGGCGCCACGGCATTTACCCGAAGTTTTGGCGCAAGTGCCTGCGCGAGGGTTATGGTGGCCGTATGCAATGCGCTTTTGCTCAGCGTGTACGAAAAGAAGCGCGGTGTTGGTTTCAGAACGCGCTGGTCAATGATATTCACGATCGATGCGTCGACACCAACGGCCGCCTGCGCCGCGAAGGCTTGCGATAGAAAAAGTGGCGCTGCGAGATTGATGGCGAGCGCGCGCTGGAAGCGCGCGGGCGAAAGTGTTTCGATGTCGTCGGGTTCGAACTCGCCAGCGTTGTTGACCAAAAGAGTGAGCTGGCCAAATGCGGCGGCCGAGGGAATTAGCGCGCGCACAGCATCGGGTTCGGCAAGATCGGCAAGCACCACCCTCGCGCGTCCCCCGGCTCCGATGATTGCCTGTGCAAGCCGTTCGGCATCCTCCCGCGAATGGTTTGCGTGCAGCACCACGGCGTAACCTGCGCGCGCAAGTGCAAGTGCAAGTGTGATCGTCGCCCCAATCCTGCGAGCGGCTCCGGTGATCAGGGCCGCGCGCGGCGCATTCTTTGCTACCTCGTCCGCCATCACCAAATAATTCCGTCCCAAACTGACGCTTTTTCATTTCGCGTTGCCAATGAGTGGATTGCGCAACGCTCAGCCACAATAAATGCCGATCGAGGCCACATGGTAAATAGAATCGAAAGAAAGAAACTAAAAATAAGGGTTCCTTAGGGATAACGGCCAGCGATCGTTAGCGATTCATAACCGTTTAACTTAAAAGGCCCGATAAATCCTCCATGAAAATGTCGAGCTTTCGCCGGCACCCGGGCGCGTACCAGCCATCATTTGCGCATCGGTGTCGCACAGAGAGCGGGAGTTGAGTGGAGGGTAAGATGAAAAAGACGATCCTGGCGATAACGGCGGCAATGACTGCCGCAGGTACAGCTGCCGCCGCCGACCTTCCGCGCGGGCCAGCGCCTTACTACGCGCCGCCGCCCAGCGTTTACAACTGGACCGGTGCCTATGCCGGTCTCAATCTCGGCTATGAATGGGGCAAGGTCACCAACAGCAGCATCGATCCGAGCGGCGTCGCTGGCGGTGGGCAGATAGGTTACAACTGGCAGTCGGGGCAATTTGTCTTCGGCGCCGAGACCGACATCCAGATCAGTGGGGCGGACGATACTTTCGCACCATACAAGTTTTCAAATCCGTGGTTTGGAACGCTACGGGGCCGCGCCGGCTTCGCCATCAACAACATGCTTCTTTACGGAACTTTTGGGCTCGCCTACGGCGACCTCAAGGCGGAATTCGGCGGGCTCGATGAAAGCAAGACACTCCTCGGCTGGGCGGGTGGTGTCGGCATGGAAGTCGGCTTTACTCAGAACTGGTCGGCAAAGGTCGAGTACCTCTATATGGATCTCGGCAGCCGTGCCTACACGCTCACCGGCGCCGACAATGGGCTGCAAGCGAGCTATCTGCGTCTCGGCCTGAACTACCATTTCTAAGCACATAAGAATCGCTCAACGAAAACCCGGACCTTACCGTCCGGGTTTTTGTTTGCGTGAACGCGCCCGATGACTCAATGAAAAGTTCCGCGCGTGGCTGAAACACCGCGCAGAGTTCCAGCGCGTCCGTCGATTAAATAATTTTTCACCGCGTTCATGCGTGCGAGATCGTGGCGATAGCGTGTCATTTCATTGTCGGTGATGGGACCGCGCGGCCAACAACTTGTCTTGGAGTGTGACTTCCCTGCACTAGACGCGAGAGCATTTCCGAATAGGTTGCCGGCATCAATGAACGGGTGGGTGGGTAGTGTGACGGAGGTTTTTGAAATGAAGCGTTTGATTTCGGCGGGCGTTGTTGCGCTCGCCACTGTAACGATGATGGGAGCAGCCAACGCGGCTGACATCGCGCGGCGTCAGGCGATGCCGACGAAGGCACCAGCCTACTACGCTCCTTATAATTGGACCGGCTTCTACGTTGGTATCAATGGCGGCGGCGGGTTTGGCAATTCGGATTGGGATGCGGCAACTGGCAGCAGCGGCCGTGACACGTCAGGCGGTCTCGTCGGCGGCACCATTGGTTATAATTACCAAGTGGGCCAGGCGGTGTTCGGTATTGAGGGCGATATCGATTGGGCCCGCATCCGTGGCAGTTCAACCGCCGTGCCATGCACGACGAGCTGCGAAACCCGCAACTCGTGGCTCGGCACCGCCCGTGGTCGTATCGGCTACGCGTTCGATCGTTTCATGCCCTACATCACGGGCGGCGTTGCGTTCGGCGACGTTCAGGCGAACCCAGCTGGTTTTTCGGGTAGCAGCGACACGAATGTCGGATGGACGCTTGGCGGCGGACTGGAAGCGGCAATTGCCGGTCCGTGGACTGCAAAGGTCGAATACCTTTATGTCGATCTTGGCGACGTGAACTGTCCAGCGGGTAACTGCGCGTTGGCAACCAACGTCGACTTCCGCGCCAACATCGTGCGCGCCGGTCTGAACTACCGCTTCTGATCAAAGCGCATAACGAACAAAGAGCCCCGGACCTCGGTCCGGGGCTTTTTCATTGTGGAACTTTTGTTGTTCGCCGGTGGGAGAAGCGGTGATGCTGGAACCACTGACGCGACACGGCGTTAAATGCGCAATCGGGGGACGACGCATCCGCGTCCGTCCGCAATATTTGCAGTGAGGTATGTGATGAAAAAGCTTCTGCTCGCGGGCGTGGCATTGATGGCGCTCGGCGTCGCATCAGCGTCGGCAGCGGATATTCAACGCCGGCAAACAATGCCGGCCAAGGCACCACTCTATGTGCAGCCGCTCTATAATTGGACGGGTTTCTATGTCGGCATCAACGGCGGCGGCGGATGGGGACGTTCCGATTTCTCCGATCCGTTTGCGACAGGTTCGTTCAAAACTTCGGGCGGGCTGGTCGGAGGCACCCTGGGCTACAACTACCAAGTCGGCCAGGCGGTGTTTGGCGTCGAAGGCGACATCGACTGGAGCAATATTCGCGGTAGCGCGGTTTGCGGTGCCATCGCCACTTGCGAGACGAAAAACGATTGGCTTGGTACCGTGCGCGGACGTCTGGGCTACGCATTCGATCGCTTCATGCCCTACGTGACCGGCGGTCTCGCCATCGGCGATATCAAGACATCGATCGCTGGTGTCGGCAGCGCACACGATACCAAAACCGGTTGGACACTCGGTGGCGGCTTAGAGGCCGCGCTCGCGGGGCCGTGGACCGCCAAAGTCGAGTATCTTTACGTCGATCTCGGACGCAGTGATTCGGTGCTTGGCTCAAATGCAAAATTTAACGCCAACATTGTGCGGGCTGGTTTGAACTACCGCTTCTAGTTGCCAGCTTGAGGCAAACGAAAGAGCCCCGGAACTTAATCCGGGGCTCTTTTGCATTCGATAAACTGGCGGCGCACCCTCCGCTGGCACTCGCGCTAAAGCCGACGCGTTCCGTCGACACAAGCGGGTGAAGAGCGAAGGCTGTTCGAGCTGAACCTACAAATCAACGCGCACGCACGCGCGATGGATGTCGATCAACCAGTCACGACCAGGTTCACGGCCTTCGGGCCTTTGCCCTTCTTATCCGGCTCCACGTCGAAGCTGATCCGCTGACCTTCGTTCAAACCCTTCAGTCCGGCCTGCTCGACCGCCGTGATGTGTACGAACACATCGCGTCCGCCGTCGTCCGGCTTAATGAATCCGTAGCCCCGTTCGCCATTGAAGAATTTCACGACACCAGTTTGTGCCATCGGGAAAACTCCTCTCCCCCACTGCTCCGCCGCCGGCCCCACGCACGGCGGCTCGGCTGGACATTCACAATCGGGGAAAGCGTCGGCCCAAGACGGCCTCAGTCAACTCCGCCGGCCCCCACAGGAGGCGGAACGTCACTGCCAATGGGGAACTACACACCAAGTGCGCCCCTGTGGAAAGGGGCCACGAACTCAATGGGCCGCGGCGGGGTCCCTGGCACCGAGCCAATCGAGCCGAAATCCGCCCTTCCCTTGGCGCCCCAAAATACCTGCAAGTGCAGGCAACATGGCCGTAAGCTCGCCCTCGAGTGTCCAAGGCGGGTTGACCAGGATCATCCCGGCACCATTCAGTCGCGTCGGGTCACTGAGGGGCGCCACCAGGATCTCCGCCCGCAAGACCTTCGGCAAAGCCAGCCGGCGCAGCCGTTTGGCAAGGGCGTCGGGTTCGCGGCGGCCTTTGATCGGGTACCAAAGCGCATAGATTCCGGTCGGCCATTTGCGATGTGCTTCCGCCAATCCCATCGAAAGCCGCACGAAATCGTTGTCGGCCTCGAACGGCGGATCGACCAGCACAAGACCGCGCCTTTCTATTGGCGGCACGTAGGCATTCAAAGCCGTCCAGCCATCGAGCGTCAGCGTCTTGATGCGGGTGTCGCCCTGCAAATTGCGGCTCAAAGCCGCGCCGGTCGTCGGTTCGAACTCGCAGGCGATCAATCGGTCTTGCGGACGCAACCATGCTCGCGCCAGCGCCGGAGAACCCGGATACACCCGAAGCCGGCCGCGTTCGTTGAGAGCGCCGACGACTTCGAGGTAGGGGGACAGCAAGTCTGCAACGACCTGCGGAAGCTGGGCGGCCATAAGCCTTTCAATGCCGTCGTGCCATTCGCCGCTGCGAGTTGCTTCAGAGCCTGCAAGGTCGAAGAGGCCGGCACCGGCATGGGTATCAATGACGCGGAATGCTGCAGGCTTCGCACGCAGATAGTGCAGGATACGGCAAAGCACGGCGTGCTTGAACACGTCGGCAAAATTGCCGGCATGAAATTCATGATGATAATTCAAAGTTGACCCTGTCGCTCCGCGCGATGCTCAATGATCGGCCAGTTTGCCTGCTAATACCAGACGCGGGTCAGCTGGCACGCGGGCCTCGCGTCGCTCTATCCACCGCGTACGGCCGGGATTGAGATCTTGCCGAGGCGGCAAGTGCGGCGCGCAATTTCAGCGCAGTCGTGAAATGAAAAATCCTTGCCGAGACACACACGCACTTCCGTCAGCCTTTTACTATCGCAGGAAACGGCCATCGCTGTGCGTGGAAGGCCAGGATTGGCTTTAAGAAAAGCCTCGGTCACCTCGCCTGGCGCTACGGTTATCGCCCTGTCGAGTTCGAGATAGTCGGGCGGGATTTTCACCACTGCCCGAGCCTTTCGCACGGTGTCGAAATAGGCATGTGGCGAAAGTCCGGAACAGGTCCCGTGTTGATCCCATTCATGAAAGATCAGGCGCGGACTCGGCATCAGATCGAGCATCCCGCCGACAACAGCGCGGTCAAGGCGCGGCGCCGGCACTTGGCAATAAGACGGGAACCCGCGTTCGTATTGAGGCCAGAGCCCGTGCACAACGAATGCAAATGGGCGACCGCCACATTGCTGATCCGGCGGCCGGTTCGGCGCCCTGGCCTGCGCGGCTTCGCAATAAGACGGCGACCAAGAGAGAGCCAGCACGTAAAAATCGAATTGGCCCGGCTCGCCCTGGCGACGGTCCTGCGCAAGCGCCACGATGGCAAAAATGAAAGTGAAGCTGAACGCGACCGCAGCAATATGCGCCAACTCGCGCACGCGATGTCTACTCATGAGCGCCTCGGCACCGACTGAGAACAAACCGGAAATTGATGTTTCGCAACGGTTCCCTAGTATGGGTAACGCAAAAACAGGAACATATCAAGAACAATTTAGAACAAATAGTGATATATTCGAAGGCGCGCCTAAGGCCGCGCCATCTTGCACGCGGGATTATAAGCCCAATTGCGGTCGAGCCCGACTACGCACCATTCCACGCCCCAGGTTATCCCGATCATGCCGGTGTCCTCGCCGATCGAGTAATGCACGGTGTGCCGGCGGCCATCGCTGACCATGGCAACTGCGGTACAGAACCGGCGCGGTATTGTCTGGGAGGCCCAGGGGCGAAAGGCCGTTTCCCGCACTGCGTCAAACCCGACGATTTGCAGGTCGGAATTCCAGAATCGACCTTCTTTCTCGGAAAAACGCGAGGCGATTGTGTCTAGTGCGGCTTCACAGGGCGGCAAGACGCCGTCGTAGCGCGGCCCGATCAGGTACAGGCCCTTTTCCAGCAATCCCGCCGCACCGGCTGGCGCCAGCGTGCCAACGACAAACAAAGACGCAATCAAAAGCGATCGAAGACCACGAAACCCAGCCATCATAAGTTAGCTCCCCGAGCTGTTCGCAATTGTAGCATAGCTTCGGCTCTCTGTGCCCGGGTAGATTCACAGGTTTGAGCGCCCGTGCAATGGGCCTAGACCCAATCCCCCAAAATAGCCTGGACCAGTGCAAGCGCTGCGATCGCCGCGGTGTCCGCGCGCAAAATACGCGGCCCCAAGGCAATTCGCACCACCATTGGCCGCCTCAGGAGAGCCGCCCGCTCCTCCTCGGCAAACCCGCCCTCCGGGCCGATCAAGACCGCGAGCGGCTGCTGCGGACCCCGACGCGCAGCGACGAGAGCCGCCACGGGGTCCCGCACCTCGGCGTCCTCATCGCAAAAAACCAGCAAGCGATCGGCTTCTGTCCCGACTTGTTCGAGTGTCACCGGTTCGGCAACCTCTGGTACGCAAAGAACGCCGCATTGCTCGGCCGCCTCGATCGCATTGGCGCGCATGCGATCGAGATTGACACGCGCCACTTGCGTGTGTCGGGTCATAACGGGCTGCAAACGCGAGGCGCCCATTTCCACAGCCTTTTGGACGAGATAGTCGAGCCGTGCATGCTTGAGCGGTGCGAACAGGAAATGCAGGTCGCCGGCCCGCGTTTGCGCGCGCTGCTGCACCCCAACAATTAAATTCACCGAACGCTTGCCGCTTCCGGCCAGGTTTGCCTGCCACTCACCATCGGTGCCGTTGAACAGCAACACCGCGTCCCCGTGTCCAAGCCGAAGCACATTGAGCAGGTAGTTTGCCTGGTCCCGATCGAGCGTCACCTCGCCGCCTTGGGTCAGTGGAGCGTCCACATAAAGACGGGTGGTGCGAAAATCGTAGCGCGGCATGGAATTAACCGTTTAAAGGGACGGCAGGGGCACCGGTTTACGCGGTCTGGCGGGCCTCCGCGAGACCCATATCGGTCGAACGTCCCCATTGCCGCCTTCCCGACGCATTCCGGTTGTTATAAGCCACCTGGAAGCTCCGGGCTGGTATAGTAGGCAAGGAGCAGCAGAGGGTTCTGATTCATGCATTTGCGCCGGGCATTGTTCGCCGTGTGCATGACTGCGCTGTCTGCCGGAACGGCGGCCGCGCAGTTCCAGCCGCCTGCAGCCCCGCCGCAGCAGGAACCGCCTTGCGTGCAAGAATTTTTTAAGCTGCGAGGAGAAGCTGAAAAAAAAGGCCTCGCCATCAAAGCCGCGAACGAACGCAAGGCAACGCCACAGGAAGCATGCCAATTATTTGGAGCGTTTATTGCCGCCCAGACAAAGATGCTCAAATACGCAAATGACAACACCGTTTGGTGCGGCATCCCGCCGCAAGTCATCGAGAATCTCAAACAGAGCGTCACCAAGATTTCCGAAGTGCGCACGAGAGTCTGCCAGGCTGCAGCTTCGCCGCAACAGACTGGGCCTAGTCTGAGCGATGCACTCAGCAATCCGGTTCCCAATTCCAACAACATCAAGACCGGTCGCGGCACTTTTGACACTCTGACCGGCAGTCCGCTCGGGAAATGAGCGAGACGGCCGGACGCGTCGCCGATGCGACCGGAAATTGGGTCGACAGCCTGGCGCCTGCATATAGTCGGCCTTATCTGCGGTTGGCGCGTCTCGACCGGCCCATCGGGTCATGGCTGTTGTTGATGCCGTGTTGGTGGTCGGTTGGGCTAGCCGGCATGCATCAAGACCGTTTTCCGAGCGTATGGCACATCGTGCTGTTCTTCATCGGCGCCTTTGCAATGCGCGGCGCCGGTTGTACCTGGAACGATCTCGTCGACCGCGATCTCGATGAAAAGGTGGAACGCACCCGCTCGCGGCCAATACCCTCGAAACAGGTCACGATTGCGCAGGCAACATTATTCATGCTCGCGCAAGCGCTGGTTGGACTGCTGGTTCTGATTCAATTCAACCGTTTTACTGTCATCACGGGCTTCGCTTCGCTTCTGGTGGTCGTCGTCTACCCCTTCATGAAACGCATCACTTATTGGCCGCAGATTTTTCTCGGCCTGGCCTTCTCATGGGGCGCGCTCATGGGCTGGCCGGCGGCGTTCGGGCGGCTCGATTGGCAACCACTCGTACTTTACGTGGGATCGATTTGCTGGGTGATCGGCTACGACACGATCTATGCACACCAGGATCGTGAGGACGATCTATTGGTCGGGATCAAATCGACTGCACTGCTGTTCGGCGAGCGAACGCCAACGATGCTGGCGAGCTTTTATATTGCGGCGGTGGTGCTGATCTCGGCGGCCGGCTTAATGGCGGGCGGCGGATTAATCTTCACGCTCGGCTTGATTGCCTTCGCCGCTCATCTGGCATGGCAAGTGACGCGGCTTGATATCGATGATCCCGCGCATTGCCTGGTCTTGTTCAAATCAAACCGGGACGCCGGGCTGATATTATTCGGCGCGATGCTGCTCGACGCGGCGTTCTGAGTTTTTTAAATGGCGGCATAGGGCGATGCGCGCTCGGCGCATCGCCCCGATGCTTTAGATGCCGCGATTGATGTAGTCGTAGTAACGTTCGATGTTCATCGGCAGGAAGGCCTCATAGCCGCCCCACTTTTCGTACTTTGGCAGTTTGATTTCCTTTTCGGCATCCGCGTAATTCTTGCCTTCGCCGATGGCTTTCTTCACCGCGGCTGACAGGTCTTGCAGATAGGCGAGCTGATTGCGCGCGTCGTCCTTTGTGCCGATCTGGCGGCCACCGGGCCCAGGGTGACCAGCAATCAGCCGATCCCAATCCATTGCGATGGCTTTTTTCAAACCATTCTCAATGTCCGGAATGTAGTTATCCGCCATTTCGCGAAACGGAAGACTTTGCAGCGGTATGAAATCGACGGTAAAAATGATCTTTTCCTTCGGCAGTCGCATGACCAGTGTACTGTCGGAATGGTTCTTCCCGACATAGAGCAGTTCAAGCGTGGTGCCGCCAAGCTGGATAACTTTTTTCGTATCAACGACCTGGTCGGGCACGACAACATCGGCCGGCTTCAGCTCGTCAATCCGCGCCTTGGCATTTTTATGGGCGATGAATGTGGCACCGAGATCCTTGAATGGTTTGCCACCAGCGATGTGGTCGTAGTGGCTGTGGCTGTAGATCACGTACTTGATTGGCGCCTGGGTGACTTTGCGGATTTCCTCGATATAGGCCTTCGCCGCCGGGCGTCGCAGGCTGATCGGATCAGTCGCGATCACACCCGCCTTCGTAACGACGAACATCGATTGATGGTTTTCATAACGAAATATGTAGACGTTGTCGGTGCCATCAACTTTGGTCGTTGCGAAGGTTGGGCGCTGCGCGGTTTGCGCGAGTACCGGCGTTGCCACAACGACCGTGAGCAATGCGGCCGCAATCCCCGAAAAAACGATCCGAGACATTCTGATTCCTCCCCAAAATTGTTTTGCTGCCGCCATCCGTACAGCGGTTGGTGGGTCTGTACCCGCAATAGAACCACGCGCGGGACACTTTATTCCCTGGGAATGCTAGTGCAGGTTTATTCGGTCCTGCATCGGGAGATTGCCACGGCGGGTAGCCTGCCGAAGCCCCGGCGTATCAACTTCGCCGGGAGTGCTCATCATTGCCGGTTGGGCGGCCGACGCGGCTACCGAGCCGGTCACCACATCATCGCCATTTTCAAAGTCGGTATCGCCGTCCTCCCCAGGGACCGCAACGGGCGGCCTGCCGCGCCGGGCGGCGGGCCTGGCCGCCGATCCGGTAAAGGCAGGGCCGCGCTGCCGGGCATATACAGCGCGCGCCTTTGCCGCAGCCACGTCGCCGGAAATTGCTTCCGGCCGGCAAGGACGGTCACCGCTTGGGCGGCGCATCAAATCGACGTGGATGTGGTTGTAGTGCGCGGCGTTATAGCCCGGCGCCAGCACGGTAGTGAAATTGTCGCAGGCGGCGAGATGCACGTCGTGCAGAAAGCCCTGCTCTTCGGGTGTGCCATGCCAACCTTCCTGAACAGTAATCCGGCGTCCGTCGGCGAGCGTGAACGCCGCGATGTCTATGGCATTTCCGAACGCATGTTCGGAAATGCCGGAGCCTCCGGACCCCACCATTCCGCGGCATGAATAGGCCGAGATCTGCTTGATCTCGACAACTTGCGCACCAAACCAGCGCACTGCCGCTGGCTGCACGCCTTCGCTCACCCAGTGGTCGAGCGCAGACACAATCGGGCAGGCGAGCGTGGCCGCCGGTGTCAGTGTCGCCGGACCGGCAGCGGCCATCATTTGTGGCGCCCGGGAGGGTCCAAGCGGTGGCGCCGCGCGTTGTTGCGGCGGTTGATAGGTCGGGACGCCATACGCGCGCTGTGGCGGATATGTCGTGGGCGTGCGCCCGCGTGGAAGTACGGCATCATCAGGAATATCGTCGGGCAGCGGCGCTGCGCTTGGTGTCACACCGGGTTCGCTGCCGGGCGGGCTGAGCGATATCGGTTGATCCGGCGGGGCGTAGCGCGACTGTTGCGCGGGCGATGGTCCAGGCATCCACCGCATGTTCGGGGTCTGCGCCGATTGTACGGGCGCTGAACCAACCGGCGCCGGCGGAGCATAGCGTGGCTCATTGATCGGCCAGCGTGGCATTTGCGCGGAGTTCGCGGGTATGGACCCGGGCGGGCGTATATCATCCGAATAGCTGACGGCCGCACTACCCTCGCCCAAAGCGGCGACCTTGAGCGGAAAATCGGCACCGCACATGCCAGGGCCTTCGATGGGCTCGATCTGCACGACGCCTGCGCCGACCTTGACCGCGCCCGATTTCATGCACGCGATTTCTGCCTGATGGCGCCACGGCGCGCGCTCGCCAGACATGAAGCTGCGCCCGCAACCTGCGAGCGCCAGCAGCACGCCAGCACCGGCGAAATACAAACCCACGCCACCCTTCATGCCCCCGAAAATGCGAGCAGTTTCTTTAACGAGGCTTCAACGAGCGCAGATGCCGAATCCGTTAAGGATAAGAATTCCTTGCCAAAATCAGGCCCGGCCTTGAACGGATTGTCTGTTTCGGTTCAGATCGCGGGGGGCGCGTGTGAATTGCAAAACAGGCCGTATCGAGTTTCGGTTCCTGCGGGAATCGTGCGTTCAAGGGGAAGCGATGGAAGGCAAAGCCAGGTTCATATTTCCGGTCATGATCAGCGCGCTCATCGTTTTCGTGGTGAGCGGGGTTGTTACCTTCACGAATATCGGCTTGCGGGCGGATTTTGTGCCGCGATGGCTAAAAGCCTTCCTCACCGGCTGGCCGGTAGCCGCCGTTCTCGCATTTATCGCGGTTCCGCATATTCGCCGCGCGACCGAAGCGATCGTGCGGCTGATCGAGGGTTAGGCGCCGCTATTGGGCAGGCTTGATGCCGAGCGTATCGCCGATTTTTGCCACAGTCGCACGCTGATCATCCAGCGCTGCCGTGAATTCGGCCGGCGTGCCGGGATTAACAACTTGCCCCGTGGCACTGAGCTTTGCATCGATCTCCGGATCACTCACGACGTCACGAATATCGGCGGCAATACGATCGCGAACCGCCGCCGGAAAATCGCGCGGGCCGAACAGCCCGACCAAGCCGTCGAACTCCAGTGATTTGTAGCCGGCTTCCGCGGCGGTGGGAATGTCATTCAAGGCCTTCGCATGCTGACGATTGGTCAAGGCGATGACCTTGACCTTACCGGCCTGAACACGCGGACGCATGATTGCGTAAGCGCCCACAAACGCGTGAATGCGCCCCTCGGCGAGATCATTGATGGCCTGTACCGCGTCCTTGTATGGGACTTTGGCCATATCGAGCTTTTCGGTTTTCAACCACGCCGCAAACAGCAGATCATTGGCGCCCGTAACAGACGCATAGTTCAGCTTGCCGGGATCGGCTTGGATCCTGGCGGCAAGTTCCTTGACCGTGGAGACCTTGAGATCGGCAGGCACGCCGAGCGCGATCAGTGTGTTGGTCACGCGCGCGATCGATACGAGATCTTTTGGATCGTAAGGAAGCTTTTCATGCAGAAGCGGATGCGCCGTAAAAGTTGATGCAGGCGCAAAGAGTAGAACGTGATCGTCGTGCGCATTGAGCACCGCGGTGATGGCTAGAAATGCGTCGCCACCTGGGCGGTTCTCGACGACGACCGGTTGGCCCCATTTTGCCGCGAGCTTGTCAGCCAGCAACCGCGCCGTGATATCAACGCCTGAGCCGGGCCCCAGCGGGATGATGAAGCGGACCGGGCGCTGCGGCCAGGATTGTCCAGACGTTTGCGCTTGCACAAGCGGCGTGCCCGCAAGCACAACGGCAGTGCCAATAACCAGGCTGACCAACAATTGACGCAGGCGTTGCATGACATCTCCCAGCACTTGAAGTTTCAATTTCAGCAGAATGGTATTCCGCGGCCGCCGGGGATCACGTCACAGCCGGCTGATTTACGCAATCGAAAATCGAGTGATCGCTGGCGACCAATCGTCCGTCGCATACAAATTCTCAGATTTGAACCGAACCATGTTCGACGCGGCCCACCGATGGTATTCGCCGCAAATTTGCCATGAAACATGACGCAATCGCGAAGTTTTGCACTGCCAAATTTTTCCGTCCGAAATTTTTTTGCACCGTGCGATCAATTGGTTGTCGCTGCCGCTTGCGGTATTCGCGGTTCCAAGGGAGCCATGAGGGACCCACCTTAAGCACCTACGACTTTTGTGTTAGACTTCGTCCCGTCAATGAGGGAGGCACCTTCCGTGGACCTTACCTTGAAGCTCAACGTACTGGCAGTATGCGCTGTATTCGCTTTTGTCGGCGCAGTTTTGCTGGGTGCATTCTGAGTTCAAGAGGCCAACGACGACGCCAAACAAACAAATTGCCGGTGTAAAACCGGCCAAATGCTCGGACACCGGAGATGGTCATCTCTCCGGTGTCTTTTTATTTTACGCCGCTACGATACTCGGCGAGGCGTGAACGTCATAGTTGAGAACCGGGGCCAGCCAGCGCTCGGCCTCCGCAACAGTCCAGCCTTTGCGCTTTGCATAGTCCTCGACCTGGTCGCGCTCGATCTTGCCGACGCCGAAATAAGCGCTCTGCGGATGGCTGAAATAAAGCCCACATACGGCCGCGCCGGGCCACATTGCGAAGCTTTCCGTGAGCTTTACGCCAATGCGCTCGGCGTCGAGCAGCCGGAATAGCGTGCCTTTCTCAGTGTGGTCGGGTTGTGCCGGATAGCCCGGTGCCGGACGGATGCCGCAATATTTTTCTGCAACAAGATCTTCCGCGCTTAGTTTTTCTTCCGGAGCATAACCCCAGAATTCCCGGCGCACACGGCTGTGCAGCCGCTCGGCATAAGCTTCCGCCAGACGGTCGGCCAGCGCCTTCACGAGGATTGCCGAGTAGTCGTCATTGGCACGCTTGAAGCGCTCGGCAATGACATCTTCTCCGATGCCTGCAGTGACGGCAAAGGCGCCGATATAATCCTTTACGCCGCTGTCATGCGGTGCGACGAAATCCGATAGCGCGATATTGTTGCGGCCTTCGCGCTTGGACAATTGTTGACGCAGTGCATGCAGCGTCGCAACCGCTGTCCCGCGTCCTTCATCGCCATACAGGATGATATCGTCGCCCTGTGCATGCGCGGGCCAGAATCCGAACACGGCATTGGCCTTGAACCAATGCTCGGCCACGATTTTGTCGAGCATTGCACGCGCATCCTCGTAAAGCGGACGCGCGGCGGGCCCGAATTTGGCGTCGTCGAGAATGGCGGGGAATTTTCCGGAAAGCTCCCAAGTCTGGAAGAACGGCGTCCAATCGATATAGTCGATCAATTCCGCAATCGGATAGTCGTTCAGGACTTTCGTCCCGATGAACTTTGGCTTCGGCGGCTGATAGGCACCCGACCAGTCGAGCTTCAGCGCGTTTGCACGCGCGACCGGCAAAGGCAGCCGCGTCTTATCTTCCTGCGCACGTGCGTGCGCGGCGGCAATACGCGCATATTCCCCGCGCAATTCGGTGACGTAGCCGGAACGCGCATTGACCGACATCAGCGACTGCGCCACGCCCACCGCACGGCTGGCATCGTTGACATAGACCGCCTGCCCGCGCCGGTAATTCGGATGGATCTTCACAGCCGTATGCACACGGCTGGTGGTAGCGCCGCCGATCATCAGCGGCAGGTCGAAGCCTTGCCGTTCCATCTCAGCCGCCACGTGGCACATCTCGTCGAGTGATGGCGTGATCAGCCCGGACAGGCCGATGATGTCGGCTTTCTCCGCCCGCGCCGTCTCCAGGATCTTGGCCGCAGGTACCATCACGCCGAGATCAAGCACCTCGTAATTATTGCACTGGAGCACCACGCCGACGATGTTTTTGCCGATATCGTGGACGTCGCCTTTCACCGTCGCCATTACGATTTTGCCGTTCGACGAGCGCTCAGCCGCGCCTCCGGCGAGGCGGCGCTCTTCCTTTTCCTTCTCCATGAACGGCATCAAATAGGCGACCGCCTGCTTCATCACACGCGCGGACTTCACCACCTGCGGCAGGAACATCTTGCCGGAGCCGAAAAGGTCGCCGACGATATTCATGCCGTCCATCAGAGGACCTTCAATCACATCGAGCGGGCGCGTTGCGCGCTTGCGCGCTTCCTCCACGTCAGTCTCGATGAAATCGGTGATGCCGTGCACCAGGGAATGCGCCAGCCGTTTCTCCACGTCCTTGTCGCGCCAGGCAAGATCGACTTCCTTCGCTTCCTGGCCTTTGCCGCGGAATTTGTCGGCCAGCGCCAGCAGCCGCTCCGACGCGTCGGGACGGCGGTTGAGCACCACGTCCTCGCAGGCCTCGCGCAATTCCGGATCGAGATCGTCATAGACCGCCATCTGTCCGGCGTTGACGATGCCCATGTCCATGCCGGCCTTGATGGCGTGATACAGGAACACGGAGTGCATCGCCTCGCGCACGCGCTCATTGCCGCGGAACGAGAACGATAGGTTGGAGACGCCACCCGAAATATGCACCAGCGGCAGGTTCGCCCTGATCCAGCGCGCGGCCTCGATGAAATCGACGCCGTAATTGTTGTGCTCCTCCATGCCAGTGGCGATGGCAAAAATGTTCGGGTCGAAGATGATGTCCTCGGGCGGGAATCCGACCTGGTTCACCAGAATGTCGTAGGCGCGTTTGCAGATCGCGGTTTTGCGCTCGAAGGTGTCGGCTTGGCCCTTCTCGTCGAAAGCCATCACCACCACCGCGGCGCCATGTCGGCGCACGATCTTGGCGTGCTCGATGAACGCGGCTTCGCCCTCCTTCATCGAGATCGAATTGACCACCGGCTTGCCCTGCAGGCACTTCAGCCCGGCCTCGATCACCGAAAACTTCGAAGAGTCGACCATCACCGGCACGCGCGCGATGTCCGGCTCGGCGGCAATCAGGTTGAGAAAGGTGACCATCGCGGCTTCGGAATCGAGAAGCCCTTCGTCCATGTTGACATCGATCACCTGCGCGCCGTTCTCCACCTGCTCGCGCGCGATCGAGAGCGCGGTCGCGTAGTCGCCGGCGGTGACCAGCTTGCGGAACTTTGCCGAGCCGGTGACGTTGGTGCGCTCGCCCACGTTGACGAACGGAATTTCCGGCGTGAGCGAGAACGACTCCAGGCCGGACAGCCGAAGCTGCCGCGGCAATTCAGGGATAGCGCGCGGCTTCTTTCCTGCGACAGCTTTGGCAATGGCATGGATATGCTCGGGCGTGGTCCCGCAGCAGCCCCCGACCACGTTGACCAGGCCGGCCGCGGCGAACTCGCTCAGCAGCTCGGCCATGTATTCGGGGCTTTCATCGTAGTAGCCGAACTCGTTCGGCAGACCGGCGTTCGGATAGGCACAGACGAAGGTGTCGGCGAGACGGCCGAGTTCCGCGATGTGCGCGCGCATCTCGGTCGCGCCGAGGGCACAGTTAAGTCCAATGGTGACGGGGTTGGCGTGTCGTACCGAATTCCAGAACCCCGCCGGCGTCTGCCCCGATAGCAGGCGGCCGGAGCGGTCGGTGATAGTGCCGGAGATCATCACCGGTACGTCGCGCTTGAGCTCCTCACAGATTTCCGCAATGGCGTAGATCGCCGCCTTGGCATTGAGCGTGTCGAAGATGGTCTCGATCAGCAGCAGATCGGCGCCGCCCTCGACGAGGCCGCGGATCTGCTCGCCGTAAGCCTCGCGCAACTGGTCGAAGGTGATGGCGCGGAAGCCCGGATTGCTCACGTCCGGCGAGATCGAAGCGGTGCGGTTGGTCGGGCCGAGCGCGCCGGCGACGAAGCGGCGCTGACCGTCTTCCTTCTCGGCTTGCGTCGCTGCCTCGCGGGCGAGCATGGCGCCGGCATGATTGAGCTCGTAGGCGATACCCTCCATGCCGTAATCGGCTTGCGCAATCTTGGTGGAGGAGAAGGTATTGGTGGACACGATGTCGGCGCCGGCGCGGAAATAGGCCAGGTGGATGTCGCGCACTGCCTCGGGCCGGCTCAGATTGAGCAGATCATTATTGCCGCGCACCTCGCGATTCCACGCGTCGAAACGCGCACCACGATAGCCTTCCTCGTCGAGTTTGAGCCCCTGGATCATGGTGCCCATCGCGCCGTCGAGCACCAGGATGCGTTCCTTAAGCCGCTCAAGGAATACAGATCGGGCACTGGTGTGGGATTTACTCACGACAGGCCCCGATCAGGTCACGGTTTCCACCACTGGCCTTAGACCCAGCAGGTGGCAGATGGCGTAGACGAGGTCGGCGCGGTTCATCGTGTAGAAATGGAAATGGGTGACGCCGCGGTCGACCAGGTCAATCACCTGCTCGGCGGCGACCGCGGCGGCGATCAGCTTGCGCGTGGCCGGATCGTTATCGAGGCCGTGGAAACGCTCGGCCAGCCATGCCGGCACGGTGGCGCCGGCGCGTGCGGCGAAATTCTTCGCGGCCTTGAAGTTCTGCACCGGGAGAATGCCCGGCACGATCGGGATATTGATGCCGCGCGCGCGCACGCGCTCGAGATAACGGAAATAGAGATCGTTCTCGAAGAAGAATTGCGTCATGGCGCGCTCGGCGCCCGCATCGACCTTGGCCTTGAGCATGTCGATATCGGCCTCGACGCTCGGCGAATCCGGATGCTTTTCCGGATAGGCCGAGACCGATACTTCGATGTCAGGGCAATTGCGCTTGATGCCGCCGACCAGATCGGCGGCATTCTTGTAGCCGCCCGGGTGCGGCGCGTACTGCGTGCCCGGACCGCCGAGGGAATCGCCGCGTAGCGCCACGATGTGGCGTACGCCGACATTGTGATAATTGCGCACGATATTGTCGATTTCGTCGCGTGAGGCGGCAACGCAGGTGAGATGTGCGGCCGGCGTCAGCGGTGTCTCGGCCAGGATTCGCTTCACCGTCGCGTGGGTGCGCTCGCGCGTCGAACCGCCGGCACCGTAGGTGACCGAGACGAAGTTCGGCGCCAGAGGCGCCAGACGCTCGATCGACTCCCAGAGAATCTTCTCCATCTCCTCGGTCTGCGGCGGGAAGAATTCAAACGAGACATGGATGCGGCGGGTCTCGCTGAGCGCGAAACGGCTGGGACGGACATTCATTACGCCACCTCGCGCCGCAATGGGTGCGCCATCAGCGCGCGCACGTCGCGCGCAAGCCACAGAGAGACTGCGATCTTGCCGTCGGAGCCGGGTTCGGGTGCGAGCGACTTGTGCAGCACCGGCTCGAGGCCCGACGCGGTCATCCATTGCGTCACGGTCTCGGGTGCGAAGCCGAGCCGGCGGTGCGCAAATTGCTCGCGCAAGAACTCCTGTTCGTGTGGCGCAAAATCGACCACCATGAGCCGGCCGCCCGGACGCAATACGCGTGACGCTTCGCGAATTGCACGCGCGCCGTCATCGAGAAAATGCAGAACCTGATGCAGGATGACGACGTCGAAGGAATCGTTGGCCAGCGGCAGGTCATAGATGTCGCCCTGACGCACACTGCAATTCCTCAGGCTCGCGCGCTCAAGCCGGTCGCGCGCAAGCAACAGCATATCGAGCGAAAGATCGAGACCCAGGCCGCGCTCGATATCAGGGCCGAACATTTCGAGCATGCGTCCGGTGCCGGTGCCAAGGTCGAGTAACGACCGGAACGGCTTGTCGGCGAGCGCGGCGCGGATCGCTGCCTCCACCGCCGCGTCGGCGACGTGCAGCTTGCGGATGCGATCCCATTCGGCGGCGTGTGCGCGGAAATAAGCTTGCGCGGCGGCGGCGCGTGCCTGCCGCACCGAAGCAAGCCGATCGCGGTCACGGGCAATCGTCTGGTCGGCCGGGTTAAGGCGCTCGATCAGCGCGCGCGCGACCTCGGCACCCCCACCATGTTCGGCAAGCCGAAAGAAGGCCCAGGTACCCTCGCGAAACCGCTCGACCAGGCCGGCTTCGGCCAGCAGCTTGAGGTGGCGTGAGATACGCGGCTGCGACTGGCGCAGGATATCGGTGAGGTCGGAGACCGTCAGTTCGGCCTCGGCGAGAAGGGCCAACACCCGCAGGCGCGTTTCCTCGCCCGCTGCCTTGAGCGCCGAATTGAGGGCATCAAAACCAAGCTTGCCGGTGCTGTTCATCGGATCCTAGAGATAGGCCGCCCATGGGCTGTTTCCCACTATATAAAGATATCTTTATACGTTGAAACGCCTGTCGGCAAGCCCAAACACCGAGCTTCGCGTGGGCTGGTTAGCGATCCGTGAGCGTCGAAGGGTCCAAGGGGATCTATGTTCATGGCCTGTATTGCGACTGTTCTCGGCTGAAAGCGCGAGTTAGTCGCGCTAAAGAACGAACATGGGCCCCCGCAAAGATTTCGGAATCCGCGATGGCGAAAAGGCGGTCGAGCTCCCCGCTCAGACGGATGCCGGCCTCTATTTCATTGGCCGCATCCATACGCCCTGGACGGAGCGCAAGGACTGCCCGAAGAACGCCCGGGAGTCCGAGGCGGTCTGCACCGTCGACGTTGACCCGCGCTGGCGCGAGGGCCTCAAGGACGTCGAGACGTGCAGCCATCTCATGCTGCTCTACTGGATGGACAAATCCCCGCGCGATCTGGTGCTGCAGGTGCCGGGCCACTACGGCGCCCAGCACGGCACCTTCGCCTTGCGCTCTCCTGCCCGCCCCAACCCGGTCGCCGTGAGCGTGGTCAAACTGCTGCGCGTGGAGGGCAACAGGTTGTCGGTGGTCGGGCTCGATTGCCTCGATGGCACGCCGCTCATCGACATCAAGCCCTATTTTGCTTCGACGGATAGCGTGCCGGATGCCGTGGTGGGCTGGCACAAACAAAAAGAATGAAACGCGGGATCAGAATAGCCCCAGCGAATGCCGGGATCGTTGAACGTCAGCGCATCAGCGCTTGTCACACGGCAGCGCGATCGCAACGCATGACACCCGCCCATTGAGTGCGGGTTCATCATAGTGCTCACATTCGAGCTTGCGGTCTTTGGCAGATTCCCATTTGGAAAACTGGCCGCCGTACAGTCCGTCCGCCAGTTGCTCCCATTTGCTGATGGAAAATTTTAGTGCGTCGCTCGCTTTTTCTTCAGCCGACCCAGGGTTACTGCGGCGGCCCTCGGCGCGCAGCTCAGGTTTGCAGCTGGCCTGCGCTGCAGCCGCATCCTCCAGCCAGGGACCATACATCAACCCGGTGACGGCGATGATAAGGACGAGCGAACGATGCCTGGTGACCACGCTGGCCTCCGCTACGGCAACAACGAAACGCCGGTAAAAATCGAACTCGCGATCCAGATCAGCGTCAACACGATGATCAGCAGACTAAGCCAGTCTGTGAAGGTCGCCTTGAATTTGTCGCCGATCGAAACAGTCGGGTCAGCCAGCGTACGGGAGATATTGAGCCATCGTGGCTGCCACTGGGCCGAACTCGGCGGTCCACTGGTGAGCGTTGGAAGAAACAGAAGAAGCCAGCAGATCCCCGTTACGATCAACACCGAGCTCAGGGAGTTTCCGAGTCTGTCAAAGCCCATCGCGCGCGCCAAATAGAAAGTGCCCTTGGCGGTCGGCAATACATACACGGTCGCCCGGATAGCGCCTCCGACAAGCTGCGTCGGCGCGAAGCCTTGCGGTCGTTTGTCGACGAGCAGCATGGCGATCACCTTTACGGCATGTGCGCGCCGAGCATCACGATGGCGCAATTTACTGCTCGTTAGTCATCGCCAGCCGCTTGGCGGTTCAAAAGGCGCCATGGCGCCAGCCCCAAACACAATTTTCGCCAATTCGTTCCTGTCTTTTAAGGGCTTTTGCCCATTGGGCTTCAGGGAACCTTTGAACCCCGTCAGCTATTGCACCGACATAGGGACGGGGGGAAGCGACGAGGATGCCCATGTTCAGGTTTTTCAGTTTTACCGCGTTGATCAGCGCCACCGCGTTGTCGTGCGGAGCCGCCCGGGCGGAGCCCCTCTTTGCGTTCCTCACAGCTCCCGCGCAGATGCAGGCCGCGCCGCAGACATTTGAGGCCGCGCCGGCCGACGACACCGAAGACACCCAGACCGCTCAGCCCGCGCCACGCTTGCAGCGCCAGGTCGTCGACTACGCCAGCAAGGAAGCGCCCGGCACGGTCATCATCGATACGCCGCACACTTTCCTCTATTACGTGCTCGGCAACGGTAAGGCGATCCGTTACGGCATCGGCGTCGGCCGCGAAGGCTTCACCTGGTCAGGCATCAAATCAATCGAGCGCAAGACCGAATGGCCGGACTGGCATCCGCCGGCCGAAATGATCGCGCGCCAACCATATCTGCCACGCATGGTCGCGGGCGGCCCCGGTAATCCGCTCGGTGCGCGCGCGATGTACATTGGTGGGACCGAATATCGCATCCACGGTACCAATGACCCGACGTCAATCGGCAAACACGTTTCGAGCGGGTGCATCCGCCTGACCAATGAAAACGTCAAGGATCTCTACAGCCGCGTGCAGATCGGCGCGAAGGTAATCGTGCTGCCACAAACTTCGGTTGCGCAGCGAAGGACTTCGGAGCCGCAGCGCGTTTCTGTCACTCAGTCATATGCCCCGCAGCCGCAGAGCGCCGCACAGCGGACCTGGAGCCAGATCCGCCCCTCGGGACTTTATTAATTCCCTCGAACCTCCCCGCACTTGCCCGGCCTTGCGCCGGGCAATTTTTTTGATGCCTCCTATGAATAAATGTCGGTTGGTGCCGGCGGTCCCTACCGCTATAGGTGGCCCGGTTCAGCGGGGTTTCGATCATGCGCATAGCGGCAATGGCGGCAGGGGCGGTTGGCGGATATTTCGGCGCCCGCATGGCGGCAGCGGGTCACGATGTTTACTTTATTGCCCGCGGCGCCCACCGCGACGCCATTGCCCGGCACGGCCTCAAGGTCGAGAGCGTGCATGGCGATTTGCATCTGCCGAAGCCCAACGTCACCGACGACCCGGCGAAAGTCGGCCCCGTCGATATCGTGCTGTTCGCCGTCAAGCTATGGGACACAGAAACGGCAGCCGCATCCGCGCGCCCTCTTCTCGGTCCTGAAAGCCGGTTGATCACCTTCCAAAATGGCGTCGACAGCGTCGATCGCGTTTCGGCCGTGTTGGGCGCCGATCGCGTTGTCGGCGGCGCGGCGTACATCGCGACCGTCATCGCCGCCCCCGGCGTGATCAAGCACACCAGCAACTTTGCGATGATGCGATTTGGCCGCGCCGACAAGAAGCCCGACGACAGGCTCACAGCATTTGTAGATGCAGGCAAAGCCGCCAAGCTGGACATTGCTTTGTCCGACGACATTAGCCGTGAGCTCTGGCAGAAATTCATATTTCTCACGGCGATGGCGGGCTCGACGGCAAGCCTGCGGTCGCCGATCGGCCCTATCGTTGCGGACCCGGAGCTGCGCGGCTTCTTCCGCGCGCTGATGGAGGAGGCCTTTGCTGTCGGCAAGGCCAAAGGCGTCGCGCTGGATCCGGCTTATCTGGATGACCGCATGAATTTCCTGGTCAATAAAGTCGAGCCTGGAATGAAAGCGTCGATGGCGCACGATCTCGAGCGCGGCAACCGGCTCGAGCTCGATTGGCTGGCCGGCAAAGTCCGCGCCCTCGGCCGGGAACTCGGCATTAAAACGCCGGCCAGCGACTTGGTGTACACCGTGCTCAAGCTGCACAGGATGGGCCAAGCGCAGCCGTAGATCGGCGCGGCCTTTCTCGGGGACTTGCGTTCGCCCGGAAAGACGCGCGATCATCGGTCAGCGATCGGGGGCCGCCATGCGGCGCACATTTATCGTTATCGTCGGCTTGGCACTGTGCATGGGCTGGCTTGCTCCGCCGGCGCAAGCGACGAGCATGAAGTCAACTGCACCGGAGCGGATGCTGTCGCGGGCCGACTCCAAGAAAATGCGCGCATGTGACGAAAGGGCGATGCGGGAAAATGTCCCCATGGAGCAGCGCGCCGCCTTCGTGAAAAAATGCATGAAGGAAATGAAGTAACCCTTCCGCCTGCCGCGACTGACGCTCAGCCGATCACAACCCGGTTTCGACCGGCATCTTTCGCCGCATAAAGGGCGCGGTCGGCAGCAGCAACGACCTCCTGCGCAGATTCATTGACGCCGGTCGCAACAACGGCGCCGAAGCTGGCCGAAATAGGTCGTATCTCACCCCCCAGATCGAAAGGCTTTACGACGATCGACTGACGCATGCGTTCTGCGGCCTTGGCGAGCGTGTCATGCGTGAGAGGCCCTGCCGCAATAATCAAAAACTCTTCGCCGCCGTAGCGCCCGAGCTGGTCGCTCTGGCGGATAACCCTCGTCAAACGCCGGGTAAATTCCTTGAGAGCGGTATCGCCGGCGACATGACCAAGGCTGTCGTTGACCGACTTGAAATGATCGATGTCCGCCATGACGACGCCGATCGGAGTTTGCGCCTGTGCCGCATTCACCAGAGCACGCTCGACCGAACGCATGATCGCGCCGTGATTGAGCGCTCCTGTCAGGGCGTCCCGGCTCGCGATTTCCGTCAGTTTCCTGCCTTCCTCCATCAGCTGCCGGTTGCGTTCGATGATATGCAGATAGGTCCGGCTGTTGTCGATGACAGCCGAAACCTGGTTTGCAATCTGCCGAAATATTGTCTGGTGCGCGTCCCGATATGTATTTTTATACCGGCTTGTGAAGAACAGGACCCCGATCGGACGGTGCTCGACAATCAAAGGGCATGTGAGACTTGACCGTCCGCCTTCCTTCACGATCCGAAGCGTTGCGTCGGATTTCGGCTTGGCCTTCAGATAACTTTCCAGATCGTTGAGGATGCGTGGACGGCCACTTTCCAACAAATCCTCGATGCTACTTCCGGCAATCGGGCGGGAATATCCGGCAGCAATTTCGACAGCATCCAGATTCGAACGCACCCAATAGGCGGTCAGATAGTTGCCATCGGCGGAGAGGAATGCGCAACTGATGCGGTCGTAGGGGATGAGTCCGTTGAAACCATCGAATATCCGCTCGAGAATATCTTCGACGAGAACGCCGCGCTCGACCTTTTCAACCTGATCGAAAAGCTGCCGGAGTTGATGCTCCTTTTGTTCAATGTTGTCGGCAAGGAGCTGTAATTCTCGCCCAAGCCGCGCCAACGGATCGGCATTGCCGAGTTTAAGCTTCGGAACGGATGTGCCGCCGCGCAGACGCGCAATCCAGGATGCATAGGCACCCACACGATCGCGAATTTTGTCGATATGCGCTGCCGCTTTTGTCACGGGCACCGTCACAAGCTGCGACGAAATCCGTAAACGATCGGACGGATTGATTAATTATCTTGCCGGGCACGCGGCCTATTTCACCGGTGCGCAACCGCAACCGGTACTATCGTGCCGCATTGACGCGGCGCACGGTGCCGCCCTACCGCAGAGCGAAAGAAGCCCCGGCACGAAGCCGGGGCCTCCCTGCGCGCAACGGCTGGAAAGGGGCAACCGAACCAGCCGTCCCGGCACATCGTTGGCAGTGGTCCAGCCACCACCCCGCTATTCGAAAAAGACCCAATGAAGAAGGCCGTAGCCGAACATCAGCAGGATGCCCGCGATAATGATCGAGGCGACGGCTTTCGCCGCATAGTCGCCCTCTATGATGCTTTGTTCGTTTTTCTCTACGACCACGACAATCCCCCCTAAAAAATGGCCGCACATACGCAGCGCGGCCAATGAGCCAGTAGTTGCTTTGTGACCACTCAGTCCAGAGGGGAAGAGAGTGGCACATTATTCGACAAGTTTCAGCCAGAACGCGCTTTCGTCAGGATCATTGATTCAGATTAACGAACCGGATTAGCCTACCTCTTATGGGCCATCTATTTTCAGGCAATGCCACGGGTCAGCATCCCTTCGTCGTCAGGCTTTTGCAGCATGTCGATCTGGACGCGGCCGACCTGAAAAGGCTCGACGAGATCATCGATGGCGAACTCGCCATCCGGCGGCGGCGCGATCTCATCGTCGACGGCTACGAGTATCGCAAGCTTTGCTTTGTGAAGGACGGGTACGCTGTCCGTTACAAGCTGCTGCGGAACGGCAAGCGGCAAATTCTGAATGTGGTCCTGCCCGGCGATATCGTGGGAATGCCGGGAAGCTTTTATGAACGTGCGGTCTATTCGGTGAGCGCCATCACCGATCTGACAATGAACGTCTGCCCGCTCGATGCCTACGTTCAGCTCTGTTACCAGCGCCCGCAATTCGGTCTCGCCCTGAGCTGGATCGCAGTGCAGGAAGCCACGACCTATGCCGAGCACATCATCGACGTCGGACGCCGCACGCCTATCGAACGCCTGTCGCATTTTCTTCTTGAGCTGCACGCACGGCTCCGGGCGGTCAGGCGCGCAGCGCAAACAAGCTTCGCCTTGCCGTTTTCGCAGGAAGTCATGGCCGACGTCCTCGGACTGAGCGTTCCGCATTTAAACCGGATGATGCAGCAATTACGATCTGAAAAATTGATTGCCGACAGCGAGCGGCAGATCGAATTCATCGACATGGGGGCGATCCAGGCGCTCGCGCATTATCAGCCGCAGGAACTGGCGCCGATTCCATTGCCCAAGACGGCCTAGTCTTCGTCAGACGAAACGCGGGATAGGCCCCCGCTGTGGCGTCGTGCGCTCGCCAAGGTCAACGAAGGTCTCGTCGAGATAACACCATCCCCAGCCTTCCGGCGGATCGTAACCTTCGATGACGGGATGCCCGGTGGCGCGAAAATGTTTCGTGGCATGCTTGTTTGGCGAGGAATCGCAACAGCCGACATGGCCGCATGTCCGGCACAATCGCAAATGCACCCAGGGTGACCCTGTCTTCAGGCATTCCTCGCAGCCGAGCGCGCTTGGCGTCACATCGCGAATACCCGCTCCGTGCGTACATTTCTGGGTCATGGCTGTCTCCGATGATGGCCTGGCGCCGCGAGCGGCAGAAACGCGGCGATGACTGCGGCCCCTGCGGCAGCAAGTACGGCGGAGACCACAAGTCCCGTGCGATAACCAGAAGAATATGATGCGACACCGGCGGACAGTGCAACGCCTGCCAATTGCGCAACCCGGCTGACCGCATTGTTGACGCCCGACGCGAGTGCTTCGTCGGCAGGCGCGACCGCTGACATCACCGACGCCGTTAGCGGCGTCACCAGCACCGCGAAGGCAATACCGAGCAGCACCATCGGGGCCAGCACTCCCGCCTCAAGCGATGCGTTGGATGCCAGCGCCAGCAGCAAGAACGCGAGCGACGCCGCGAGGGGCCCCGCGATCAGCATAGTACGCGCGCCCACTTTGTCTGCGAGCACGCCGAACGGCTGCGAGAGCAGGCCGACGCCGAGCGTGAACGGCAAAAAAGCCAGGCCCGCACCGGTCGGCGTGAGGCCGCGCCGGTCGATGAGATCGAATGACACCAGGAAAAACATGGCCGACAGGCCCGCATAAATGAAAAAGGTCGCTGCGTTGAGGCTTACGAACGCGCGATTGCCCATCAATCGCGGCGGCGTCATGGGATGACTGCTGGTGCGCTCCCAGGCTGCGTAGGCGGCAAACCCTGCAAGGCCTAACGTCCCGACCACGCCAATCATCCCGCCGCTCATAACTCCGGCCTTCCCCGGCCCGATCTGACTCAGCGCCCAGGCCAATGCGCCGAGCGCGGCGGCAAGGATGACGGCACCGAAGACATCGAACCGCCGCGGCTCGTGCTGGTCGGCCGGCGCGTAGACCATCAGCAGTGCGATCGTGGCCAGCGCCAGCGGCAGATTGATTGCAAAGACCCACTGCCAACCGAATTGTTCGGTCAGCCAGCCTCCCAGCACCGGACCGCCGGCGGTGGTGAGCGCCGACGCTGCCGCCCATACACCAATGGCGCGGTTGCGCTCTTGCTTCGGATAAATTGCGCCGATCAGCGCCAGGCTTGACGGCGTGACGATCGCGGCAGCAACGCCCTGCATGACACGAAGGCCAATGAGCCACTCGACCGACGGCGCGATCACGCAGGCCGCCGACGCAAGTCCGAAGCCGAGGCAGCCGACACCCAGCATCCGTGCCTTGCCATAGTGATCCGCAAGCGCCCCACCGATCAGCGTCAGTGCCGCCAGCGCCAGCACATAGCCGTTGAGCACCCATTGCACCGAGGCGAGGTCCGCGCCAAAAAACGCGCGCAATTTTGGCAGGGCGACGGTAAGCGCGGACCCGTCGATGAAGGCCATGGACGAACCGAGCACGCAGGCGGCGAGCACCATGCGGCGGCGCGGCGGCGCAATCTCGCGCCCGAGCGCGCGCGGGCACGGCTGGGCGTCGATGACGCCGCGGTCGCATGGCTCGATGAAGGGCTGTGCCATGGCGAAATATCGCTACCACGCACCGGCGAAACGGAGCAACGCCGCCGGCAGTTGTCAGCAAACCGGCAGGATGGAATACTCCTTGCAGCTCGCACATCCAGCACGAACAAGAACGCGAGATTCAGGGGGATCGTTCATGCCACGTCGGTTTCGGCACATCTTCGCGACGCTCTCCGTTTCAGCACTCATGCTGAGCGGACAGGCCACCGCTGACACTTTTCCGTCCAACAAGATCACCCTCGTCGTCGCATTTGCCGCCGGCGGCGTTGCCGACACGTTGGCGCGCATGGTTGGGCAAGGCCTGAGCGAGCGACTGCATCAACCGGTCGTGGTCGAGAACCGCGGCGGTGCCGGCGGCAACATCGCGGCCGGCGTGGTCGCGCATGCCGCGGCCGACGGCTACACGCTTCTGGTCACCACCACGGCGATCGCCATCAACGAGACGCTGCGCGAAACCAAGACCTTTGCGGCGAGTGACTTCAAGACAGTGGCCATCGTCGCCTCAAGTCCCGAGGCACTGGTGACGAGCCCGAGCAATCCGGCCAACAATCTTGCCGATTTCGTCAAGGCGGCGAAAGGCAAGTCCATCAATTTCGGCTCGGCCGGCGTCGGCAGCGGCTCGCACATCGAAGCCGAATATTTCTTCAAGAAGATTGCCGGAATCGAGGCCACGCATGTGCCCTTCCAGGGCGGCGCGCCGGCGATCAACGCAACGCTCGGCAACCAGATCGACCTGCTCGCGACGACTTTGGGCGGTGGCGCGGCCGCGCAGGTTGCAGCCGGGAAACTCAAGGGCCTCGGCATCGCGGCAGACAAGCGGGCGTCGGTCACGCCGAATGTGCCAACTTATGCGGAAGCCGGCTTCCCCGGATTTTTTGCGGCGTCATGGGTCGCCTTCTTCGCACCGGCCAAGACCGATCCGCAGATCATTGCCACGCTCAATACGGCCATTAACGACACGATCAAGAATCCCGATGTGCAACAAAAACTCGCGACCATCGGCTTCGATCCGATCGAGGGCTCGCCGGCGCAAGCCGAGTCAATGTTCAAGGCCGAAGTGACCAAATGGGGCGAAATGGTCAAGGCGCTGAATTTGTCGATCAAGTGACGTCCCGGCGCGAGCCGCATTCCCGCACGCTGGCGGAAGCGGCCGCCGCCGCCTAAGATTCATCTTCGGCGAATCGAGCGGAACGTCCTGATGACCGGGCTCGACACATTCATTTATTACGCAACCGCGCCGATCCGCGCCTTTGGTCGCTCGCGCTATGTCCGTTGGGGTGTCGCCGCCGTCTGCGTCATTGCTTTCTTTTTCGGCGTGACGCTCTGGGCGCTCGACCGCCTCGTTCCAACCGACAGTGGATTGCCGGAAGCACTTGCCATTCTGCAACCGCCAAAACCTTTGCAGGCGATAACACGCGCCTCGCATGTCATTGCGCCGGTCGCAGTTGCGCTGACGGCCATTGGCCAGTCGCTCGATGCAGCCGCCCCGCGCGAATTCGCCGGCAAGAACGACAACCCGGTCACGCAACTGCTCGGTCAGGCCGAGATTGGCCTGACGGTGTCGCGCGGAACCATGGCCGCCTCCGGCCAGGCCGGCACGCTCACCGTGACAACACCGCTCAATGGCAGCATTCGCATCACCGGCCAGGTGGGAAATACCGCGGGCAAGGCGGTCGGCGGGATCGGTGGCGCCATCGGAAACCTGCTCGGCAACAACGACGTCGGCAAGCAAATCGAAACCCTCGCCATGAAGACGCTCGACCAGCGCAGCGATTTCCGCGGCAACGTGGTGGTGACGTCGCGCCCGCAGATCACAGCGTCATGGCGGATCGAGCCCAACCTCACCGGCCGGCTCGACTTCGGTGACACCGGCACCAACATTGCCGGCATCAAGCTCAACCTTGCCAATGAAATCAAACCGGTGCTCGACCCGATGGTCAGCAACCAGATCGCGGCCCTGCAATCGCGTCTGCGCAACGATCCGATGATCGAGCGCACCGCGCGCGAGCAATGGGCCAAGATGTGCCGGTCGATCCCGCTCGGCGGCGGGAAAACCGGGCTGCCGGCGCTCTGGCTCGAAATGCGTCCGGTGCGCGCGGCTGCGGCGCAGCCGCAGGTCGATGCCCGCAATGTGACAATAACCGTCGGGGTGCAGGCGGAAACCAGAATCCTGCCGAGCGAAACCAAGCCGAATTGTCCGTTTCCCGCGCAGCTCGAATTGGTCCCTCCGATGCAGGAGGGTGAACTGGCGGTCGGCGTCCCGATCGACATGCCCTTCACCGAACTCAACAAGCTGCTCGATCCACAAATGAAAGGCCGGCATTTTCCCGACGATGGCAGCGGGCCGGTCGATATCGAGATCCTGCGCGCGAGCCTCGCCGCTGCTGGCGACCGTTTATTGATTTCCTTGCGCGTGAAAGCGCGTGAGAAGAAGAGCTGGTTCGGCTTCGGTACCGAAGCCACCGTGCAGATCTGGGGCAAGCCATTGCTCGATTCGCAGAACCAGCTTTTGCGCCTGACCGATATGTCACTCGCCGTCGAATCGGAAGCAGCCTTCGGCCTGCTCGGCGCTGCCGCGCGTGCAGCCATGCCTCACCTGCAAAAGGCGCTTGCCGACAAAGCCGTGATCGATCTCAAGCCCTTCGCCAAGGATGCCAAGGCCAAGATCGGCGCCGCGCTCGCCGAATTCGAGCAGGTCGGCAACGGCGTGCGTGTCGACGCCGCCGTGCTGGACCTGCGCCTCACCGGCATCGAATTCGACGCAACCACCTTGCGCGTGATCGCCGAGGCCAGCGGCACGGTGAAGGTGGAAGTGACGCAGCTGCCGAGGACTTAAGCCCTCCATCCGCTCATCCCCGCACCCGGGTTCAGCTTCGCTGCCCCGAGTGCAGGCTCCAGCGGGGACCCAGTACGCCGCAGCTGCGCGACTGGACCGACTGGGCGGCGCTTACGGGATGTCCCGCCTTCGCGGGGCATGACGTTGAGCGTGAAAAGGTACGATCCGCGGGAGACCGAGGCTTTCCCCCGCACACATTGACACCCCTGCCCCCGTGCATACATTAAACGTTGTTCCGAGGGGTGCCCCGGTGGGGCTGAGAAAAACCCTTTGAACCTGATCCGGGTCATGCCGGCGAAGGGACAGGACATTTCGATGCAATCGTCGCTGAACATCGCAAGGCTGGTGGGCCCAGTGCTGTCGGCGATCGGCATCGGCATGCTGGCAAACCAGGCGGCCTATCGTGAGATGGCGACGCAGTTCCTCGCCGGCCTGCCCTTCATCTATTTTTCCGGTGTCCTGATGCTGGTCGCCGGCCTCGCGATCCTCAATGCGCACAACGACTGGACGCCCGACTGGCGCAGCACGGTTACGGCCATCGGCTGGATCCTCACCTGTGTCGGCACGTTCCGTATCATTGCGCCGCAATTCGCAAATTTCATCGCGAGCTCGATCATCGAGAACGCAGGTTTTTTCACCGGCCTCGGCATCTTCCTCGTCGCGGTCGGCGGTTTTGTGACTTTCAAAGGGTATGTGGCGTGAGCGTGGACATCCAAATGGGGGACTGGACCATGGAACGATCGCATTTTCTGGCCAAATTGATTGGCCCTGTATTCATCGCCGGCGGCGCCGGCATGATCTTCAACAGCGTTGTCTATCGCACGATGTTCGAGCGCGCACTGCACGACCATATGCTGATCTATCTGTCGGGCGTGATCGCACTTCCGGTCGGACTGGCGATCGTCGCCACGCATAATGACTGGAAGTGGCACTGGCCGCTGATCATCACGGTGATCGGCTGGCTCGCGATCATTGGCGGTATCCTGCGCATGGTCGCGCCGCAGATTATTGAACAAATCGGACTGTCGGTGCTGTCCTATCCGAATTTTTTCATCGTCGACGGCGGGGTCGCCGTACTGCTCGGCGTGCTGCTGAGCTATTTCGGCTATCTCGATCCACCAAAAATGTTCCCGGAGCGCGCACGTGCGCGCCGCCGGCCGCGGCTACGGAGGAGAAGGTAAAATGAACATCCACGATCCCAACGTCACCCTCCCGAAAGTCACGACGGGTTCGCTGCCCGCTTCGCGCAAGGTCTATTCGAAGCCGGATGCTGCGCCCGATCTGCGGGTGCCGATCCGCGAGATTTCGCTCGACGCATCGTCGGGCGAGGCGCCGCTGCCGGTCTACGACACCACGGGCCCCTACACGGATCCGAATGTCGAAATCGACGTCGAGAAAGGCCTCAAGCGCACGCGCATCGAATGGGTGAAAGAACGCGGCGGAGTCGAGGAATATGACGGCCGGCCAATCCAACCGGTCGATAATGGCAATGTCACCGGCAAACATCTGGCGCGCAATTTTCCCAACACGCCGAAGCCGTGGCGCGCTTTGGATGGCAAACCGGTAACGCAATATGAGTTCGCCAGGGCGGGCATCATCACCAAGGAAATGATCTACGTTGCCGAGCGCGAGAACCTCGGCCGCAAGAAGCAGCTCGAGCGCGCGGAAGCAGCGCTTGCCGACGGCGAACAATTCGGCGGCGCGGTGCCGGCGTTCATCACGCCCGAGTTCGTGCGCAACGAAATCGCGCGCGGGCGCGCGATCATCCCGTCCAATATCAACCACGCCGAACTCGAGCCGATGATCATCGGCCGCAACTTCCTGGTGAAGATCAACGCCAATATCGGCAACTCGGCCGTTACGTCGTCGGTCGAGGAAGAAGTCGAGAAGATGGTGTGGGCGATCCGTTGGGGCGCCGACACGGTGATGGACCTCTCCACCGGACGCAACATCCACAACACGCGCGAATGGATCCTGCGCAATTCGCCCGTGCCGATCGGCACCGTTCCGATTTACCAGGCGCTGGAGAAGGTCGATGGCGATCCCGTCAAGCTCGACTGGGAATGCTACAAGGACACGCTGATCGAGCAGTGCGAACAGGGCGTCGACTATTTCACCATCCACGCCGGCGTGCGGCTGGCTTACGTGCCCCTCACCGCCGACCGCGTCACCGGCATCGTGTCGCGCGGCGGCTCGATCATGGCGAAGTGGTGCCTGTCGCGGCATAAGGAATCGTTCCTTTACGAGCGCTTCGACGAAATCTGCGACATCATGCGCAAATATGACGTGTCGTTCTCGCTCGGCGACGGCTTGCGGCCCGGCTCGATCGCCGACGCCAACGACCGCGCACAATTTGCCGAACTAGAGACGCTGGGCGAACTCACCCAGGTCGCCTGGAAGAAAGGCTGCCAGGTCATGATCGAAGGCCCCGGCCACGTGCCGATGCACAAGATCAAGATCAACATGGACAAGCAGCTGAAAGAATGCGGCGAGGCGCCGTTCTATACGCTGGGGCCGCTCACCACCGACATCGCGCCGGGCTACGACCACATCACGTCGGGCATCGGCGCCGCCATGATTGGCTGGTTCGGCTGCGCCATGCTCTGCTACGTGACGCCGAAGGAGCATCTGGGTCTCCCCGACCGCGACGACGTCAAGGAAGGCGTCATCACCTACAAGATCGCGGCGCACGCGGCCGACTTGGCCAAAGGCCACCCGGCGGCGCAATTGCGCGACGACGCTTTGAGCCGCGCGCGTTTCGATTTCCGCTGGCAGGATCAGTTCAACCTCGGACTCGATCCCGACACCGCGCGCGAATACCACGACGAGACGCTGCCGAAGGAAGCGCACAAGGTCGCGCATTTCTGCTCGATGTGCGGGCCGAAGTTCTGCTCGATGAAGATCACGCAGGATGTGCGCGACTATGCAGCGACGCTCAACGACAAGGAGGCCGGGATGGCCGAGATGTCGGAGAAGTTCAAGGCACTCGGCGAGCAGGTCTATGTCGATGCGGACAAGGTGAAGGAAAGCAACAAGGCGCTCTAGCCACTTCCGTCATGGCCGGGCTTGTCCCGGCCATCCACGCCTTTCTTTTAAAAGGCGAAGTAAGCAAGTCGTGGATGCCCGGCACAAGGCCGGGCATGACGAGAGCGACGCAGAGCGGAAATGCTTCAACGCCGTTGGATCAAGTATCAGTCCTGCAGGAGAACATCACATGGCCAACGAGAGCACCCTGTCACGCCCGGAGTTGGACGACCGCATCGCGATCCTGCGCGACAACCTGCGTCAGTTGACCGAACAGGCGGCGGCGCTATCAGGTGCAGCCGACGAAGCCCGTCTCGCAGACCGCATCGCCGCGCAGGAGGCCGAACTGGACAAGCTCACCAGGCAGCGCGACGCACTGGGGAAGAAGAACTGAGCGGGCGCCATGACTGACACCTCAGAGCTCCAGCATTGGGAGGATCGCTACTCCACGTCGGACTACCGGTTCGGCAAGGAGCCCAACGAATTCCTGGTCCGTTGTGGCCCGCTTTTGCCGCGAAACGGAAAGGCTCTGGCCGTCGCCGACGGCGAGGGCCGCAATGGTGTCTGGCTTGCGCGGCAGGGCCTCGATGTTCTGTCGATCGACTTCTCTCCTGCCGCCCTGGCAAAAGCGCGCGCCCTCGCTGACGAGCACCATGTCGCGATCACATTCGTTGAGGCCGACGTTCACGCGTGGCCTTATCCCGATGAAGAATTCGACGTGGTGATTGATATCTTCACCCAGTTCAGCACGCCGGCCGACCGCGCGCGCAAATGGGCGGGCATGCGCCGCGCGCTGAAGCGGGGCGGATTGCTGATTGTGGAAGGCTACACGCCCAAGCAGCTCGCGTATGGGACCGGCGGCCCGAAACAGGTTGAACACCTCTACACGCGCGACATGCTCGAACGCGCGTTCGGAGATCTCGCCGAAGTCAATATCGTCGAGGAAGAGCGCGAATTGCACGAAGGCCCCGGACATTCCGGCATGTCGGCCTATATCGGATTGACGGCGCGCAAGCCCTCGTGAAAAATCTGGCCATGAAGCCAGTCAATGTATTCTTGGCATTCTTGCAGGCTTGCAGCTGCCTATGAAATGGGCCGGAGCGATCGGCGCCGCCGTGGCCGGACTGGTGTTGGCCTGGACAGGCGGCTCCTTTTTTCTCAACGGCGGCATGAGCACGATGGACACGGTGCCGTGGGGCTTTGTCCTCCTGACCGCGCTGATGCTGAGCCTGGCGTGGGCGGGCATTAGCCTGTTCCGCGCGCAAAGCAATACGGCAATCTTTGTGTTTCTCGCGTCAGCGATTATGGGATCGCCGCTTGTGCTGATGTGGATCCTGGCGAGCTTTAGCGACTAAGGATCGTTGCGGAATCTCACTGCGCTACCGCCCGCGCTCGCACGCCGGTGGAAATTGTCGACGGCGCCTTGTTGAGCGTCTCGATCGCGAAACCGGCGGCGGCCTTGTATCCGGCCATGAACTCCGCGCGCTCCTTCGGCGGGATCACATCGTCGATGTTGGCGAAGGTGCCGCCGCAGCGCTCATCGACGAGATTGAGCAGCCCGAAAGGTCCGGCGCCGCGGTTGCGCAAAATGAGCTGCGAGATCGGGCCGCAGAGTTTTTCGTCATAGGCGGCGAGTGCTTCCGGCGTCACGCCGTGCGCAACCATCATCGCGCCGAGGATGCGCGCGTCGACGACGGCCTGGCTGCCACCGTTCGAGCCGGTTGGATACATCGGGTGCGCGGCGTCGCCGAGCAGCGCCACCGGCCCGTCGCGCCAGGTCGGCACCGGGTCGCGGTCGATCATCGGATTCTCGAACACGGTCTCGGCGCCGCGAACAAGCGCCGGCACGTCGAGCCAGTCCCATACCCAGCCGTCGAAATGGTGCACGAATTCCGTGACCGGCACCTGCCGGAACCAGCCGCTCTGCTTCCAGCCCTCGCTGTTGTCCATGGTGACTTCGGCGATCCAGTTGATCATCGAAAGGCCCGTGCGCGGATCAGGATGGGAGATCGGATAGAACACCACGCGCTGGCGGTGCGTGCCGAGCCCGACGAACGAGGCGCCGCTGCGGATCGGCTTGCCCCAGCTCATGCCGCGCCACATCACCGCGCCGCCCCAGTGGATCGGCGGCTGCGTGGGATGCATCTGCGCGCGCACCGCGGAGTGGATGCCGTCGGCGCCGATAAGAAGCGCGCCTTGTGCCTCGGCGGTTGCGCCATCGCGTTCGACGAAAGCGGTGACGCCGCCATCGGCGTCCTTGCGGTAGCCGGAGACGCGACTTGAAAGCTGCACCGCCTCCCTGCCGATCCGCTCCACCACCTTGTCGTAGAGCAACTTGTGGAACAGGCCGCGGTGCACCGCATATTGTGGCCAGTTGTAGCCGGCGAGCTTGCCGCGCGGCTCGGAATAGATGTCGTTGCCATTCAATCCCACCAGCGCCCATTCTTTGGCCGGCAGGCCAACGCGGTCGAGATCGTCCTCGGTAATGCCGAGTTCGTAGAGCTCACGCACGGCATTGGGCTGCATATTGATGCCCACGCCGAGCGGGCGTATCTCGCGCACCGCCTCGTAGACGATGCAGGGCACGCCGATCTGGTGGAGCGTGAGGGCCGTCGCCAGGCCGCCAATGCCGCCGCCGGCGATGATGACACGATCACGCATACAAAAGGTCCCCCGGTTGCCTTGCATTATCCGCGCCCGGCGGGCCGAGGCAAGCTTACGGCCATGAACAATTGGCCGGCCTCACGCGACTAACTGACGACGCGGCCGCTCGGAGCCAGGGACACGCTTGAACCGGCGTGTAAGATGGCACGCGCCGCATTTGGGATTTGGGGTGTGACCATGAAGCCATTTTATGCCGCCGTGCTCGGAGTGACATTTTTGATGGCGCCACCGGCCGTCAATCCGGCCGCTGCCCAGACGCCGTCGCCGAACGAAAAACTCAACGCCTACGTCGGCTGCATCAACCGGCTTTCGGCGCGCAGCTATGATTCACGCGCGCGCTATTTCAGCTGGGCCGCCAAGGAAGGCCCGACCGGCCGGGAGCGCATCATCTACGGCACCTACACGATCTACGACACATCCGACTGCCGGAAGAATGTCGAGAAGGCCAATGCGCTCGAGCCGCACGACGCCGCGCTTGAAGCCGCCGCTTCGGCCTACACGGAGGCCGTGAGCAAGCTCGAACCGCTGCTCAAGGAAGCCGACGATTACTATTCCCAGCAGGACTACAAGGACGACAAGATGGCGAAGGGCATGGCCCTGCACCCCCGCCTTGTCGCAGCCTGGAATGCATTCGAGAGCGCCGACCAGAAGCTGCGCAGCGGCGTCGAAGCCATCAACGACCGGCGCTCGCTGGAGAAACTGGCCGAGATCGAGAAAAGTGAAGGCAAGCAGGCTCGCTATTACGTCGAAGCGCTGATGATCCAGGCCAAGCGCGTGGTGCGCGCGGAGGAAGCCGACAAGCCCGATGTCGCCGCGATTGCGCAGGCGCTCAACGATTATGAAAACATGGTCAAGGGCGCCGAACAATTCACCGGCTCCGGCAGCGACGCGAAGATCGGGTCGTTTTTCATCGGCAACGCCAAGTCGTTTCTGGTCACGGCGAAAGCCTTGATGCGCCGCATCCGCGATCATGTGCCGTACAGCGCGGGCGACAAGATGATGCTCGGCAATCAGGGCGCCGGCTGGATGGTCGAGGGCTCGCCGCCGCGGCTGCTGCGCGACTACAACCAGCTGGTCGACGCTTACAATCGCGGACCGCGGATTTAGGGCGTAGACTTCCGCCGAGACACATACTGCAGCGGGGAGAGTTGAATGACAGAGTTGCGCGCCAGAAAGCCGGCAACTGCCCTTCTCGGCGCCGGGCTGTTGCTGGCGGCGCTCGCCACGGCGCAGGCCGAAACCTACCCGTCGCGGCCGATCAAGCTTCTGGTCGGCGCCTCTGCCGGCGGCACCACCGATACGATGGCGCGCGCGATCGCGCAGCCGCTTTCGGCATCGCTCGGCCAGCCGGTGCTGGTCGAAAATCGCCCCGGCGCCGGCGGCAATCTCGCGGCGGAGAACGTCGCGAAAGCGTCGCCGGACGGCTACACGCTGCTGGTCAGCTTCACCAGCCACACCATCAACGCGACGCTCTACCCGAAGCTTCCGTTCGATCCCGTCACCGACTTTACGCCGATCAGCAAGATCGCGACCGTGCCGAGCCTGCTGGTCGGCAATCCAAAGCTGCCGGCGCAAAATCTCAATGAGCTGATCGCGCTCGCCAAGGCGAAACCAGACAAGCTGACCATTGGGATCGGCGGTCTCGGCTCGTCGCTGCATCTGGCCGGCGACCAGTTCAAGATGATGGCGGATCTGCGCATTCTCAACGTGCCCTACAAGGGCACGGCGCCGGCGCTCACCGATGTGCTCGGCGGCCAGGTCGACATGATGTTCATCAGCCTGGTCACCGGCACGGCGCAGGTGCGCGCCGGCAATTTGCGCGCCTATGGCGTGACCAGCGCGCAGCGCCAACCGTCATTTCCCGATCTGCCGGCGATCGGGGAGATCGTGAAAGGTTTTGAATCGACCGCATGGTTCGGCGTTTTCGGCCCGGCGAAGCTGCCGCCGGAGATCACAGCCAGACTCAACGCCGCGATTGTCGCCGCGCTCAACGAACCGAAGATGCGCGAGCAGCTCGAGAAGGAAGGCGCCGCGCCCGCCGCCGGCAGTTCGGCCGACTTTGCGGCCTTCGTGCGCGACGACGTCAAGCACTGGGCGCCTATTGTCAAACAGTCGGGCGCAAGGCCAGACTGAGGTAACGGCGCGGTTTTAGCACAGCGTCATGCCCGGCTTTATGCCGGGCATCCACGACTTGCTGCTTGGCCCGTATAACAAAGACGTGGATGGCCGGGACAAGCCCGGCCATGACGGCAAAACTGATCCGAGGAAACAATGAAAACCTTTCCGCTCACCGCCGCCGCAATATTGGGAGTGTTCATGCTGTCATCCGTCAACGCCGCCGAACTGAAAGTGCTGGCGGGCGGTTCGATGACCGCAAGCCTGAAGGAGCTGGGGCCGCGCTTCGAGAAGGCAACCGGCCACAAGCTGGACATCACCTTCGCGGCAACGCCGGAACTGATCAAAATGGCAACGTCCGGCCCGTTCGACCTCGGCGTCGTGCCCATCGACGTCATGAAAAATGACGCCGCCAAGGCCAAGTTCGCCGGCACGCCGGGCAATATTGCACGTGTCGGCTATGGCGTTGCGGTAAAGGCGGGCGCGCCAAAGCCGGATGTGAGCACGCCCGATGCGCTGAAGGCGGCGCTGCTCAAGGCACAATCGATTGCCGTGTTTCCGGGGAGCGCGGCCGGCGCTTTCGTGCAGAAGACATTCGAGCGGCTCGGCATCGCGGAGCAGATCAAGGACAAGCTGAAGGCCCAGGCCGCGCCCGGCGCGATCCCGCAGGCGGTTGCCAAAGGAGACGCCGAGCTTGGCGTTTTTCTCACCAACGTGCTGATCGCCCCCGGCGTCGAGCTCGCGGGCCCCTTCCCCGGCGACTTGCAGCAAGAGCTCGTGTTCGTCGGCGCCGTTGCCGCCGACAGCAAGGACGCAGCCGCCGCCAAGGCGTTTCTCGACTATCTCAAGACGCCGGAGGCTGTGAGTGTGTTCAAGGCGAAGGGCGTGACGGCGGGGTGAGTTGCTGCGCGTCTCGACCAGCACAAAACGGATAACGCATGCCCAATCTCCTGCAAAACCACATCGCCGCCGTGACCGGCGCGGGATCCGGCATCGGCCGCGCGATCGCGCTTGGCTATGCGCGCGAAGGCGCGAGCATCGCTGTGCTCGATATCAATGGCGAGGGAGCGGAAAAGACCGCCGCGGACATCGAGGCCGAAGGTCATAAGGCGATCAGTCTCACGCTCGATGTCACCGACGCCAAAGCCTGCCGCGCTGTCGCAGCGGAAGTCGCGACCAAACTCGGAGCCATCTCGATCCTGGTCAACAATGCCGGCATCACCCGCCGCAACGCCTTCACCGCCGATGCCGATATCGTGGCCAAAGACTGGCAGGACATCCTGGCGATCAATCTCAATGGCGCGTTCAACGTGACGCAGGCGTTTCTCGACCAGCTGCGCAAGGCGAAGGGGCGGATCGTCAATCTCGGCTCGATCCAGTCCTTCGTGCACATCCGCACGCCGTCGTCGGCTGCCTACACCGCTTCCAAGCACGGCGTACTTGGCTTCACCAAGGCGCTCGCCGCCGAGCTCGGCAAGGATGGCGTTCGCGTCAACGCCATCGGACCGGGCTTCATCGAGACGCCGCTCAACGCCAACACCCGCGCCAATCATCCGGAGTTCGTGAAGGTCTTCATGGACCACACGCCGCTCGGCCGCGCCGGCAAGCCGGAAGACATCGTGGGTCCGGCGATATTCCTCGCTTCCGATCTGTCATCATACGTCACCGGCACCATTGTCATGGCGGACGGCGGCTACAGGACGGTGTGAGCAAGCGGAGGCTAGACGGAGGCTTGGCTAACCTAATTTGCTTCGTTCGTATGTGGTTCCCCGCAACTCTCTCGGGAAAAATTGTCGTTGCAGATCGTCAACGATTTCGTGGGCCCGAATGGTCAAGCCCATCTCAGGCCATGATTTACCTGGCCCATCGAGCGCAACAGCAGCGACTATTTCCCAATCTGGAAATTCTGCCAAAGCAGCTTGCAGCAGTTTCACTATCTTAGGCGCGAGCATGCTGAGGTTCGTTATAAACAACTTATGTTGCTTGGGTCCCCAATTGTCATCGAGAAGCCAGTAGTCAGCATGACCGAGATAGTCCGACTTGCCAAATCGGCGCAATATTTTTTCAAGGCGAGCGTATAAGATGCCCCAAACGCGCTCTTGCTCCGTGTAGTTATTGCTCATCTTTCCCCGCTACTCCGTGCCGCGCGGACCGCGGCGCATAATATATCGGAACTGCTGCCTGAAAATCTTCATATTGTAACTCCGTATCCGAGGATCGGAAGAAGCTCTGATCTCGTCCACAAATTTCCTGGCTTGCTCGGGAGTGACATCCTCCGAACGAATGTTTCCATTGTCCGTTTTAAACTTCTCAAAGCTTTCCTTCACCGCATTATTGTACTCTTTATGTGCTTTATCGTAACGGTGTGTGTCTCCATCAAGAGGCCCCGTGGTTGTCTGCTCAAAAACCCTCCGCGTTTCTGGTTGCAGCGACTCGTTACGATAAAGTTCGCCTGGCACTAAGTGGTGGCCGTACGATTTTGGGTTCACGGACCGTTCTGTGCTAGGCGGCTCTGTACCTGCGCCGCCTGACCATTGACCGCCTTCCGCTGTGCCCGTGGGCCAACGCGGCTGATCGCGCCTGAAACCGGCTTTTTGCGACACATACGCGTATCGGATCAGCGCCATTCTGAAGCGTTGTGCAGCAAGCTCGTATTTGAGTTCACGGCAGGCCCTGTCGCGTCGACGCGTTGCGAGCATTTCCTTGAGCTCGCTTATTTCGCCGTGAATTTCGCGGAGGCCGGTTATGAGTTGAGCTGAAATTGGGGCTGGTAGCATAGGCCGTATCCGTTAAGGTATATTTTCCTATCGCGGCGCGACATCATTGTCAAGTATAAATTCCTATCGTCGTTTCGCGGAAGGCTGGCGCACGACGCCGATCTGGTAGACTGATCTGCATTCAAGCGGCGGAGTAACCCATGCCAAAACGCGTATCGGTCATCGGCGCAGGCACCATCGGCGCCAGCTGGGCGGCGTGCTTTCTCGCGCGCGGATTCGAGGTCGCGGCCTACGACCCCTCGCCCAATGGCGAAGCCTTCGCGCGCCGCTTCATCGACAATGCCTGGCCGACACTGGAGAAGCTGGGCACCGTGAAGCCCGGCGCCGACCGAACGCGCTTCGCCTTCTTCGGAAATCCGACAGACGCCGCCAAGGGCGCGGACTTCGTGCAGGAAAGCGGGCCGGAGCGCGAGGACATCAAGATCGAGCTGTTGGCCGCGATCGACGCCGGCGCGCCGCCGGAAACGGTCATTGCCACCAGCTCATCGGGGCTGCTCGTCAGCCGCGTGAGCACAAAGTGCAAACACCCGGAGCGCTGCGTGATCGGCCATCCATTCAACCCACCGCATCTCATTCCGCTGGTCGAGGTGGTGGGCGGCCCGAAGACCTCGGCGGAGGCGATCTTTAAGGCGATGGATTTCTATCTCACCGCCGGCAAGAAACCGATCCACATCAAGAAGGAAGTGGCGGGCCATGTCGCCAACCGGTTGCAGGCGGCGCTGTGGCGCGAGGTTGTGCACCTCGTGGCCGAAGGCGTGGTGTCGGTCTCGGATGCCGATGCCGCGATTGCCTATGGCCCCGGCCTGCGCTGGGCGCTGATGGGGCCGTCGTTGATTTTTCATCTGGCCGGCGGCGAAGGCGGCATGCCGCATTTCATGTCGCATATCGGCCCGGCGATGCAGAGCTGGATGGACGACCTCGGCCAGACGCGGCTGACGCCGGACGTTCAAAAGATGATCATCGATGGCGTTGCCGAGGAAGCAGGTTCGCGCACCATCGCGGACCTGCAACGCTGGCGTGACCGCAAGCTGATCGACATCTTGAAGGCGGCGGGAGAGCTATAAGGATCCATGTTCCGCTCATTCCCGCGCAAGCGGGAATCCAGACAAGCTAATCCTGAGAACTGGATCCCCGCTTTCGCGGGGATGAGCGGAGAAAAAGAAAGTGCGCGCATACTTCCTCGCTCATCCCCGCGCGTTACACGCGGGAATGAGCGGAGGGAATTGCAGCTACTTCAACCCGAGCGCCAGACCGCTGAGATCGGCGCTCACGATGAGGCCGGCCTGCCCGCCCGTGAGCGAAAGCACCGCGCCGTTCTGATTGGTCAGCACGACGGCCTGCGCGCCGCGTACGACAGCAGCGCCGATGCCGGCCTGGCCATAGACGCCCGCGATATCGGACGGCCGGCGGATATTGCTTACCGTGCCGCGAAAGCGGGTTTCCGATGCGCCGAAGGTGAAGCCGTAGCTCAGGCCGCCGACCGAGAGCGGATAGCTGCGGCCGTGGAAATTCAGCACGCCGCTGCCGGCCGAGCCGCCGATCACGAAGCCCGCCTTGAAAATCCGGATGCTGACGGTGCCGCTATCGGCAGAGGCGGCGGACGTCAGCCCAAAAACGGCAATTGCCGCGACCAGTGCTGCACGGCATCCCGACAAAAATCGCATTACAGTTCTCCCTGATGTTTCTGTTGCATGCTGAGTTACGCGTAATTTACTTCCCCGCCACCTTCCGCAACGCATCATTGATGCGGTCCTGCCAGCCGGGGCCGTCGTCCTGAAAAAAATCGAGCACGTCGCGGTCAATGCGCAGCGACACCATCTCCTTCGCGCCGGGCAGCGACGGCGGTTTCGCCGCCGGCTGCTCCACCGGTTTTGTGGTGGCCGCCTTGAAGGCCTTCTCGGCCTCGCTGCGGCTGTCGCGGATGGGTCCCCGTGCCATGAAAGTTTATATCACGACTGGCGGCGCGCGGAACCTGCTTCAGTGCGCCCCGATGAACTTGTTAGGGCGCCGTAATGCAAGGCGCCCTACTCGATTTCTCCTCAAGTCACACTCGTTATCACTTCGTGCGTTTCCATCTTACCTCTGCGACACCGCCGGAGGCGCCCGCCTGATTAACGACCGTCAGTTCATCACCGGCGATGGTGACGGCGCGCTTCTGCGTCTGGCCGGAGAAATTCGGAAACGAACTAGCAAGGATGTTCATCGTCACCGCCTTGCCCCCATCCTCCACCGAATAGGTACCGAAAAAGGACAACGTTCCCTGCGTGGCCGCCTTGTTTTCCTCCGGAGTGCCGGTGAGGCGGGTGCCCGATGCGAATTTCGGCATGTCGAGACGAATAATGTGCCAGGAGAAATTGCCGGCCGCATCAAACATCAAAAGGCCGGTAGCAGTTGCGCCGTTCGGATCGAATTTGCTTCCGTCCGCTCTTGTGTTGTTCGCACCCACATATTTCCAGGCTCCGACAAGTTGGTCTTTCGAGACACCCTGCGCGGACACCCTCTGGCCGCCAAGCACACAGGCCGCGAGTACAAGTGCAAATGTTATCTTCCACAACCGAATCATACTGCCCCCTTTGCGTTCAAGCCTGCAAAGGAGAACCATAACAGCGTCGATTGGAGAAAGACCACCCCGCGCCCTAGCACAGGGCTTTGTGCATCGAAGGGCTGATCGGCGCGATCATCATTTGGCTCTGCACGGCGGGCGTGCTGGCCGCCGCCGGCATCCGCAAGTTTTCCGACCGGAATACGCCCGCCGCGGGCTGGCGCTAACGCAAAACACGCATATCTCTTGCTGACGCGTCCCGCCCTGCTCCGGAACCAGCCATGCGCCGTTACCTCACCCTCGCGTTGTTCATCGTGCTCGTGCTCGGCGGCGGAACGCTGATCGGTTTCATGACGTTGCCGGGCGCCTGGTATGCCGGGCTCGCCAAGCCGGCGTTCAATCCGCCGAACTGGATCTTCGCGCCGGTCTGGACGCTGCTTTACATCATGGTCGCCGTTGCGGGGTGGCGCACCTGGGAGAGCGAGCCACGCAGCGCCGGCATGGCGACGTGGTTCATCCAGCTTGCACTCAATTTCATCTGGTCGCCGGTATTTTTCGGCGCGCACATGATCGGCGCCGCGCTGGTGATCGTCGCAATGCTGCTGGCGGCGATCCTCACATTTATCGTGATGCGCTGGCCGCGCGACCGTACCGCCGCACTGCTGTTTATGCCTTACGCAGCCTGGGTGGCTTTCGCCACACTGCTCAACGGGTCGATCTGGATTCTCAATCAGTCCGGCGCCTAGCCGGCTTTACACGCGCTATAGAATTTCACGATCACGCCATGGCTCTTGTGGGTCAGCGTGGTGAACGCCTTCAGCGAATAGAATTCGAAATCCTTGTTGCGGTAGCTGTCCGCATCGGGCGCGTCGGGATCGGCGGTGAGCGTCTGCGGCGGCTCGCCGGCAATCTGCAGGATGACGGGCTCCGTCCTGCTCCAGCGGTCCGCACTGTCGAGTGACGCGGTGACGGTGAAGCTTCCGTTCTTGCAGGTATAGCTGAATGTCTTTGTGCCGGCGGCCGAGGCGGCGCAAGCCGTCCCTGCCAGGATCACCAGCGAAATGGCAAGCACGCGTTTCATTCCCTCACCCGGCCTGTTCGGCTCAGTGTAACCCCAGATGTCACTCAAGACCTAGACGGTTGCGTTCCATACCAAGCTTCATGCAAACCGTCAGTTTATCTATTTCGCAAGTCTCCTCCGCTCATCCGCGAATGCGAGTACCAGTATTTTTACATTTGAACTGGATTCCCGCTTACGCGGGAATGGGCGGAGTAAACTGATCACTCGAACTATCCCTTTTCCGCTCACCCCCGCGAAAGCGGGGATCGGCAGCCTCCGGCATCAGTGCGGATCACCAACAAGCGACGAAAACGGGAGCGCTAGAACTTCGTCGCCGAGATCGTCGCTCACGTGCAGGATCCAGTTGCGCCAGTCTTCCGGCCCCGGCGCGGTGATCAGCGAACGGACCACCATCGCGGCTCTTTCACGGGCGTCCGTCAGGCTCTCGACCTCGGCGCCACAGCAATCCACCACCAGCAGATCGTCATGTGAGCAGTGGAAATAAACCTGGGCCATGGCGGCCTCCTTTTGGAAATTCCGCCGCACCAATAAGCCTGTGATCGGCCGCAAGAAATTCCGATTTTTTCCCTAAGGAGAGTCACGGAGAATGCCGTACTGACCTACCGGCAGGCATCGCGGCATCCGCCATCAGCGCTTGAAAAGCCCCATGATCTCCGCTTTCGCCAGCGTATTGAAATGCAGATTGAAGCCGACGACGGCGGCGGATGTGTCGGCCTTCACATCGAGTTTGTCGGCCTTCACCGCGAACACCGTGAACAGATAGCGGTGCGGATGGTCGCCTTCCGGCGGACAAGGGCCGCCGTAACCGGGCGCGCCGAAATCCGTGCGCGTCTGCAACGCACCCGCCGGCATTTTTCCGCCGGCGCTGCCGGCGCCGGCCGCGAGCTCCGTCACGTCGGCGGGAATGTTCACCACCAGCCAGTGCCAGAAACCGGAGCCGGTCGGCGCATCGGGATCATAGCAGGTGATGGCGAAACTTTTCGTGCCCGCCGGGGCGCCCGACCATTGGAGATGTGGCGACCTGTTTCCACCGGCACAACCGAAGCCGAAATCGGCGGACAGGATGAATTCCTTCGGCAGATAATCCCCATCCTTGAAGCTGTTGCTTGTGACTGCGAACGCCATGTACCGTCTCCTTCGAGTCTTCAAACGCACAAAGCGTAGTGCGGTTCGGATAAATCGCAATGGACTTCATCTCGACCAATCCCTTCGATCTTGCCATCTATATCTGCCTGTTCCTGGCGGTCGTGATGGGCTTCATGACCGGCCTGCTGCGCAGCCTGGCGACGATTTTCGGCTATATCGGAGCGATGGGCGTTGCCGTGGCGGCGGCGCCACGGGTGACGCCTTTTTTCAGCAGCACGTTCAAGGCACCAGCGATACAAAACTGGCTGGTGCTGGTGGCGATCTTCATCGTTGTCGGAATCGTGCTCAGCGCGCTGCTGCGCATGGCCATCAGCGAAATGATTGGCCCCAATATCAGCATTCCCGATCGCGCCGCCGGCGCCATGCTGGGCGCGCTGCGTATCGCACTGCTTGCGGTGCTGCTGGTGATTATATTCGACCGTATTATTCCGCCCGGGCGCGAACCGGATTTCCTGAAAGGATCGCAGTGGCGCCCGATCCTGTCATCGGCCGGGCAGCACGGCTTGCGCACGCTGCCGCCGGAAGTCGAACAATACCTCGACCGGCTCAAGCGCCAGCGCGGAATTTAACGAGCTCACATGCAGAATCCGCCGCCGCTCACCGTCACGCTCAGGCAGCGCGCCCGTTTCGCGCTGGCCGGCATGATTATGCTTGGACTCTGGGCCGTCAGCCTGGTGCCGCTTTGGCAGGACGGGGGCAGACTCAATCTCATTATCGCGGCCGCCACGACTTTCACTTTATGCCCGCTTGGCATCGTCGCCTTGCTGGGCGGCCTCCGTGGCAATGAAGCCGGCATGCGGCGGGGACAGCAGGCATTGTTTGCCGCGGGCGCGTTGCTGATGCTGGCCGTGGTCGTGGAATTGCTGCGCCGGATGGTCTTTGGCGGCGGTTAGGGCCGCCTCACCATAAACAAATCCCTAATCCCGACGTTCGAATTGAACGGACTGTTTCGAACGCCTTAACTACCAGAAGCCAAACCTGACGATCGTCAGAATCAATCAATGCATCGGTGAGAAGCTGTATCCATCCCGACATTTGTACAATTGTCCTGCAGCGGGATCACGATTGTCAGTCGGAATGGGTTGGCTCGATGTCTGTTATCCCTTTCATCAGTGCCGTAAAGATCGCCGGCCTGTCGACGACAACCTTCAATAGTCTGCAAACCACCAGCATCGCGGCCTTGGCCACGACCCAGATGGCGGTCCTGACTGCGGCCCAGGTTAACGCGCTGACATCGACTGACCTGCAATACCTGGTGGTAACGCAAGTCCAGGCGCTCTCCTCGACAACGATGAGCGGCCTGATCGAGGCGCAGATCCAGGCTTTCACCGACACGCAGATCAGCGAGCTCACCGCAACGCAGGTCAGCGCGCTCAACGCCACCGAAATCGGCGCATTGTCGTCGGCCGAACTGCAGAACCTGTCAACGACGCAGGCCGGCGCGCTGACGGCAACCCAGATCAGCACACTGAGCACGACGGTGCTCAATAACCTGACCACCACGCAGGTGGCGGCGCTGACCACCACGCAGGCGCAGGGCCTTTACTGGTCGCAGCTCAACAACCTGTCGATCGCCAACCTGAATGTACTGGACACGGCCAAGCTGCTGCCGGTCCAGATCGTCGGGCTTAGCACCACCACCGTCACGAACCTGACGTCGACGCAAATCGGCGCGCTGAGCCCCGCAGAATTCGGTGCGCTCACGGTCGCCGGGGTCAACAGCCTGACGACCGACGAAATCGCCGCGCTCACGACGGCGCAGGCGGGCGGCCTCACGAGCGCCCAGATCGGCGGAATGACGACCACCAATTTCAGCGCATTGTCGAGCACGAGCGGAATACCTGGCCTGAGCACGGACGCGATCGCTGGGCTCACGACCGAAGAAATCAACAACCTGACCACGACACAGGGGAACGCGTTTCTGAGTTCCCAGATCGCGGTCATGTCGCTCGATGTCGCGGATGCGTTGGCGGCGTTGATCGCCTAAGCGTGCGCCTCCACCATTGATGACGGCGCCGGGGCGGAGCCATCAGCTCCGCCCCTTTTATTTTCGTCGCGCTTAGTCCTTGTCGATATGGACCGACGTACCGGTCGTCGCATCGTCGGTGCAAACCTTCGTGGTCTTGATGCGATCTTGCGCCTTTTCGCGTGTCTCGAATGCGAGCGGCCCAATCTGCGTGATCGTGGTCTGCTCGGTCGGCCTGGTCGTCGTCACGGTGCAGTGACGATCGGGTCCGCGAACAACATAATATTCGTCCGCCATTGCCGGTGCGGCAAATGTCAGAACAACGGCTGTCGCCAATAACACTTTTGTTTTCATTTCTGCCTCTCCTTGTGATGATGCCGAAAACGCGATGAGGTACGGCAATCCGCCCGGCCGCAGAAACGGGGGGTATCCTGCGGTCGAAAGTTCCTGTCGTCACTCATCAGCGAATCCAATTGCCTAATTCGCAGGGCCGCGAAAACGTTCCAAGCCGTGTCATGCGCGATGCCGTGAAGCCGGCAAACACGTGCAGACACGACGGAACTAAAATGACAAACTGACTCGTCTATTAGAGAATTAAGCGGGGACACTGATGATCAGACAAACATTGTTGTTACTCATCTTATGCGCGTGGGCGCCCATTGCCGGTTTTGGCCCAACCACCGCAATGGCCGCCCCGTGCATGATTGTAACGCTCACCGGCACGATGGGCGGTCCGCCGGAGTTCAACGGCCTCGCCGGGCCGGGCACGCTGGTCCGTTACGGTGACGACAGCAATAATTGTTCGATGATGAAACTACAGTTCGACGCCGGCCGCGGAACCACAATGCGCCTTTCCCAACTCAACATTCCGCCGGCACAGATCACCGCCGTGTTTTTCACACACATGCATTCGGACCACGTCGATGGCTTTGCAGACCTCATGCAGCTGCGCTGGCACTTCGATTCTAAAACGCCGAAGGTCGACGTCGTGTGCACATCCGACACCGTGTCGACGCTTGGCTTCACAATCAGCTGCCAGAAATTCATCGCCCACCTCGCCGACTCCTATGTCCAGTCGGGCGAAATTGCGCAGCGCCTGTCCGAAAACAAGGATCGCCTGCAAGGCGGGCCCGCCGAACTCGTCCATCTTGTGACGTTCGAGGCCAGGGATGAGCCGCAGGTTGTCTGGACATCGGGCGACGTGAAGGTGAGCGCCATTCGCTCAACCCATATTGCGGGACATGCCTCCTATCGCGTGGATACGCCGGCCGGAAGCGTGGTGGTCGGCGGCGATGCCGGCAATGACAAAACCGACCCGCCGCGTTCCTCCTCGACCTCCGAACAGGTGGAGACGCTGGCGCGCGGCGCTGACGTGATCGTCCATTCGGCGATCCATCCGGTGCTTGGTCCCGACAGCGCGAGCGGATTTCCGCCGCTCTTGTTCAACCGTCAGAGTGCGGCCTCCGATCTCGGAGCGATGGCCAAGCGCGCGGGGGCAAAGTACCTGATGCTCACGCATCTGATCCCGCCATTGGGCGCCGAACGCCAGGGTCCCTGGAAAATTCCGGGTGGCGGCCTGACCGAAGCGGATTATCGCAAGGCTGTTGAAAGCAGCGGATTTGGCGGAACGACAATTGTCGGTGTCGATCTCGCGAGCCTGCGGCTTCCGGCCAAGTAAGAGCCGTTCGCGTCGCCCTCAATGCACGCCGACGCTGGATGGGCCCCCACAAAGCGTTGACGTCCGCTCATGACCCATGGCTAACGCGCTTTGGGCTCGCACGCTATTGAGGCAAATACGACAAGACTGTTCTGCAGATCGCAAAGAGCTACCGGGCACAAGCCTTCGCAAACCACACGACAAAGGCGGTGTAAGGATACGGAAAGCGTCCGAAATTCATCAGCCCGTAACTATGTCGCCAGAGCACCCGCCCGAATAGGTACTCAAAATGCGGGACCCTGCGTTGTCTCAAGTCGCGGTCGATGACGCTTCGTTGTCTCATGTCGTCGCGACATTGGACAAAAGAGACATGCATTTGATTGACAGCAAACCAGGCGTCGGCGCGCCCACGCGCGATTTCGGCGCCCGTGTCCGCAAGATCTGGAGCGGCATTGCTTCGCTTTCCCCAGTGACATCGGACGCCATCATCATCTCCATTTGTGTCGTCATCATATTTTGCGTCGAGTACTACTTTGAATTCGCACCAAAACTGTTTGAGTTCGCAATCGCATACGAAGAATGGGAGGTCGACAATCTGATCTTCGTTGTTTTTGTCATGAGCATCGGATTTGCCATCTTTAGCTATCGCCGGATGAATGAGTTGACGCTCGAAATGAAGGCGCGCCGCAACGCTGAAATGGAGGCCAGGACGCTCTCGCGGCATGATCCCCTGACCGGGCTTCCCAACCGTCGCTATTTCGTCGAGATGCTTGGCGACGTCCTCCTGACGACAACGCCCGACTCGCTTTCCGCCGTGCTGATGCTTGATCTCGACGGATTCAAGTCGGTCAACGACGCCTACGGCCACGCAGTCGGCGATCTGGTCCTCATACAGTTCGCGCAACGCGTTTCCGCGGTCATGCGGTCCGGCGCGGTTTTCATCCGCGTCGGCGGGGACGAGTTTGCGGTCATTGTTCCGAATATCCGGTCGCTCGATAATCCAACGGCGCTGGCGCGACGCATTGTCACGACCGTCGCGGAACCGTTTTTGATTGGCCCGATAACGACAACAGTCGGTGTCGGGATTGGAATAGCAATAGCGCCATCGGACGGCATGGATCCGGAAACCCTCGTTCAGCGAGCCGATCGTGCGCTGTATCGTGCCAAGGCGGAGGGCCGGTCCCGCATCCATTTCTTCGAACCCGAAATGGATGCCCATGTGGAACGCCGCGTCGCTATCGAGAAAGAGCTGCGCGCCGCCGTCGCGGCCAATAGTATTGTCCCTTACTATCAGCCTGTGGTCGCGCTCGAAGGCAGGCGAGTCGTCGGTTTCGAAGCATTGGCACGCTGGAAAAGCGACAAATTCGGGTGGATCGCGCCGGACGTTTTCATCACGGTCGCGGAAGAAATTGGACTTATCAGCGAACTCGGCGATCAACTCTTGCGTCAAGCGTGTCTCGATGCTCGCGCCTGGCCGCCGGAATTGACACTCGCGTTCAACATTTCAGCAATTCAGCTGCACGATCCGGGGATCGGTTTACGCATACTTACGATTTTGGCTGAAACGGGTTTCAGTGCACGGCGGCTTGAGCTTGAGATCACCGAGACCGCACTCGTTGAGAATATAAAGGTCGCCCAGGATGTTACCAGCCAGCTGCGCCAGGCAGGCGTGCGCATCGCGCTCGACGATTTCGGAACCGGATATGCAACGCTGAGTCAGCTGCTTTCCCTCAAGCTCGATCGGATCAAGATCGATCGCAGCTTCGTCGATCGCCTCGGCAAGGATAAAGAAAGCACAACCATTGTCCGCGCCGTGCTTGGCCTGGCAAATGGATTTGAACTTGAAACAACCGCCGAGGGCATCGAAAATGACCAGCAGCTTTCAGCGCTGCAAGCCGACGGTTGTCTGGAGGGACAGGGGTTTCTATTCAGCAAAGCCGTGCCGGCAAACGAAGTTCTGAGCCTTCTTGAGCCGGAAAAAACAAAAACGAGGGCGAGCGCCTAGGCGATGCCTTAAGCGCCCCCCGTACCCTCTCACCGTTGCGCCCGCTCGCCCCGATTCAGCTGACGACCAGCCTGGAATGCTCGCTCTGGCCTTCGGTGAGGCCGCGCGCCTTCATCCAGTCATAGGTGCGGCCGAACAGCGTCGAGTCGTAGTAGTCGACGTGCTTGTAGCGCACGAAGGCCCTGAGCAGCTCGTTCGGCTTCAGTGCGCCTTTGGTGTGCGCGGCCACGTGGTGGGCGTATTTGTAGAAATCGGCATTGATGAGATCGACCGCCATATTCTCCGCATCGTAATAGGCCTTGCGCTGCTCGGCGCTGAGGTCGGCGGCAATCACCTCTCCACCGCGGTAGAACGCCGCCGCGATGATATGCGCTCCGTCCTTGAGACCGAGGCTGATGAACGGCTCCATCACCGTCACCACGCGGAAGGTTCCGTTCTTGAGCCCCTCGTAGCGCTTCTGCGGCAGGCCACCGCGCGCGATGTTGACATGATCGGCGCCGACGGCGCTTTCAAGCATCTGCAGCGTCGTGTAGTGCGACCCGGTCAATTCCTGGACCACAACGGGGATGTCGGCGAGGTCGCGTGGCACCTGCAGCGTTTCGTCAAACGTGATGATCGCCTGCGCCGCCACCGAGGCGCGCAGCGCCGCGATATTGCCGCCACGCTTGCCTTTCTCCAGCCGGTCGATGCTGGCCCATTCGCAGACGTTGTAGCTGTCAGCAGAGCCGCAATCGAACATCTGCTCCTTCATTCGCGCCATCACCGGAAATTCCACGCTGTCCTTTTCGCGGTCGGCATAGGTTCCGGTAAAGCGGACATTGAGCCCGGCTTTTTCGAACAGCTTTTCCTCGATGCCGACAATCACCGGCAGGTCGAAGACCGGGTTGTTCGGAGCAATGCGGACAAGTGGCTTTTCCTGAGGCATCGGAATGGTGTCCTTCATCTCGTTAAGGTCACAGTCGTCAACAACTAGGATAACAACTCACCGGCCGGACTGGAAGGCCGGGTCATCAGTGCGCCGAGATTCCCGCCGCCTTGGCAAGTTCCGCGTTGATCGTGAGCTCTTCCTTGACGAACTTGTCGAATTCGCCGGCATTCATTGCCATCGGCTGCACGCCGAGAGCGGCAAGCCGCTCGCGCACGGTGGGCAGCTGCAGCGCCTTCTGGATTTCCGCATTCAACCTGTTGACGATCTCGGGCGGCGTCTTGGCGGGCGCAAACACGCCGATCCAGAACCGGTAGGCCGAATTCGGATAGCCGGATTCAAGTGTCGTCGGAACGTCCGGAAGCGTATCCGAACGCGTCGGGCTGCTGACCGCCAGCGGCAAGACCTTGCCGTCCTTGATAAATGGCAGGGCCGCAAGAACCGGCGAGTAATAGACATCGACGCGGCCGGTCATCACCTCGAGCAGCGCCTCGGGCGCACCCTTGAATGGGATCGCCTGCGCGTTGAAACCGGCGCTCAGGCGGAAGCGTTCCATAGCCATGTGGATCGGGCTACCGACACCGATCGATCCGAATGTGATCGCGCGTTTCTTTCCCTCCGCGACCAGTTCCTTCACGGTTTTGATGTTTTTCGACGGCGCGATCACCAGGACATTGGGCAGGTTTCCGAGCGGCGCGACCGCGGCAAAATCCTTGATCGGGTCATATTGCAGGTTGGCGACGGTTGAGGGGGCGATGATGTGGGCTGAAGAATGGGCGAGTAGCGTGTAGCCGTCGGGGTCCGCCCCGGCTACCGCGCGCGCGGCGATCGTGCCGCTTGCCCCCGGCCTGTTTTCGACAACGATCGGCTGCCCGAGCTGCGCCGAAACTTGCTCGAAGATAATTCTTGGAATGATGTCGGCCGCACTGCCCGGGCTCAACGGGATGATCGCGCGGATGGGCCGGCTTGGCCACTCATCGGCGCGGCTGGTTGTCGCGCAAGCAAGCGCCGCACATGCGATGGCGAAGACCAAAGTCACCCGATTGCGCATGCGAGTCCCCTGAAAATAGGCTACATCCCGAAACCAATTCACCTTACGCTAGGAATGAGGACTGATCTACATTCCTTGTTTCGATGCAACGCGTGAGCAACCAGGCATGAAAAGCGACGGCGACCCGGTTCTCATTGCGGGCGGCGGACCGGTCGGATTGCTCTGCGCCTGGCTGCTCGGGCGGCGCGGCCTGCGCGTGCGCCTGTTCGACAATAATGCCGAGCCGCAAGCCGATCCGCGGGCCGCCACCACCCATCCGGCAACCCTTGAATTGCTCGCAGAGGATGGGCTGGCCTCCGACATGGCGCGGGTCGGGCTGGTGGCACCCATCTTCCAGTTCTGGGACCGGCCCAGTGGCGAGCTGGTCGCACAATTCGACCACGCCTTGCTCAAGGACGACACGCCCTTCCCTTATGTCGTCCAGTGCGAACAGTTCAAGACCGCAGAACTCATTCTCGATCGCTTGCGAAAATTGCCGAATGTCGACGTGCTGTACGGTCATGAAGTCGTCGACCTTTCGGTCTCCGAGCGCGCGGTCTTGGTCGACGTGCGCGGGCCAGGCGGCGTCAAATCCCATGCCGGCAGCTATCTCATCGGCGCCGATGGCGGTCGCAGCATCGTTCGCAAGCAGTGCGGGATTGCGTTCGACGGCTTTACCTGGCCGGAGCAGTTCATCGTGCTGACCACGCCGTATGATTTCGAGGCCGAGCGCGGCTATTGCTACCGCAGCTATTTTGCCGACCCGGGCGCCTGGTGCAATTGTTTCAAGGTCTCCGCTGACGGCCCGCCCGGCCTGTGGCGTACGGTTTATCCGGTCAGCCCCGGGCAATCCGAAAACGACATCATGAGCGATGCCGGCGTGCAGGCGCGCATCCAGTCATTTTTTCCGTCACCGCGTGCCTATAACATCGTGCATCGCAATCTTTACGTGACGCACCAGCGTGTGGCGGAGACATTCCGCAAGGGACGGATTCTGCTGGCCGGAGACGCGGCGCACGTCAACAATCCAATCGGCGGCATGGGTCTCAATGGCGGTCTTCAGGACGCCGCCAATCTGGCCGACAAGCTCGCGCAGGTCATGCTCGAGGGTGCGCCTGACGAGCTGCTCGATCTCTACAGCCGCCAGCGCCGCACCGTTGCAGTCGAGTTCGTGCAGGAGCAGTCGATCGCCAATAAAAAACGGCTGGAAGCGCGTGACCCGGAAGCACGCCGGCGCAATCTCGGCGAGCTGCGCGAGATCGCGGCTGACCCAGTGCGAGCGCGGCAATTCCTGCTGCGCACATCGATGCTCGCAAGCCAGAAGCGCGCCGCGGCGATGACGCTCACGCCAGCATGAGTCGCCCAATGAAGCTCGCCGTACCCGACATGATTTCGAATTCCTATTTTCCGGCGGAGGCCGCCATCGAGCTTGGCTTTTTTCGCGAGGAGGGCCTCGACGTCACCCTGGAAATGATCTTTCCGGTCGACAAGGCCTATATGGCGTTGCGCGACGGCGCGGTCGATTTCGTCGGCGGTTCGGCGCATTCCGCGCTCGCTGCGTTTCCGCAATGGAATGGCGTCAAGCTGATCTGCGCCCAGGCGCAGGGCATGTACTGGTTTCTGGTCATGCATAAGGATTTTGCCGTCCGGCGCGGCGACATAGACGCGGTCAAGGGCAAAAGCATCGGCGCCGCGCCCTGGGTGGACATGGGCCTGCGCCGACTGTTGATCGCCGCCGGTATTGATCTGGCGCGCGACGGCGTCACGATCGCGCCCGTGCCCGGCGCGGCCGGCGCCGGCGTCAATTTCGGCCTCACAGCGGCGAAGGCATTGGAGGACCGCAAGATCGATGGCTTCTGGGCGAACGGCATGGGCGCGGAAGTTGCGGTCCGCCGCGGCATCGGCGACGTCGTACTCGATGTGCGGCGCGGCGATGGACCGAAAGGCTGCTTCAACTACACGATGGCATCGATCGCAACGACCGACCGCCTGATTGATAAATCGCCCGACGTAGCAGCGGCCGCGGTACGCGCCATGGTCAAAACCCAAAACGCCCTGAAGCAAAACGTCGCGCGCGCGGCCGAGGTCGGCCGCAAGCTGTTTCCACCTGAACAAGCCGAACTGATCGTCGAATTGATCCGCCGAGATCTGCCGTATTACGACGCCTCAATTCCGGAATCTTTGGTGGCGGGCATGAATCAATTTGCCCGCGATCTCGGAATCCTCACCGGGGACGTGCCTTACGAAAAGGTCGTCGCAACGCAATTTCGCCACCTGTGGAAGGCTTGAACGATCGGCAAGCGTCTGGTTTGGCACAAAGCGGCATTCTCAGTGACGCAAAACGGACAAAGGCTACCTGCCGCGCTAAAAGGTGAATGGAAACCTGCGCGCAGTTGCGGACATCACCAGGGGAAGACATGCGGGAAATCAGGGTGGCATTTGATGACGCCAACGCATACGAGCGTTACATGGGACGGTGGAGTCGCGCGGTTGGCGAGCGATTTCTGGCATGGCTCGCACCGCCTGAGGATGCGCGGTGGCTTGACGTTGGCTGCGGTACCGGTGCTTTCAGTCAACTTGTTGTTGCCCGTTGCAAAGTAAAATCGCTCAGCGGTATCGATCCTTCTCAAGCGCAAATCGAACACGCGCGCGCAAAGTTGCCAGATGCCGATCTGCGCGTTGGCGACTCGATGGCATTGCCATTCAACGCGAATGAATTCGATGTCGTCGCCTCAGCTCTTGTGCTTCATTTTATTCCCAATCGTAGCAATGCTTTCGCCGAAATGAAGCGCGTTTCCCGATCTGGAGGACTTGTTGCGGGTTACACGTGGGCGCGCACAGCTTCGGACGATTTCGCACCATACGAGCCCATGCTCCGGAGCCTCCTGAAGATTGGGGTCGAGCCGATGCGCTCGCCAACAATTCCGGAGCAAACAGCGGACGGACTGCGAAATACGGCGGAAGCCGCGGGTCTTAGCGACGTCGAGATAGATCACGTTGAGGCCACGCAGACCTTTCGGGACTTCGAACACTTCTGGGATGAGCAGACACTCGCCGTGTCGCCCGTGGGTAAAACAGTGGCCAAGTTGAACCAGGCACAAGCGGCGCAGTTGCGGGCCACGTTACAGGCAACTCTCCCCATCGCGGCCGATGGCAGCATCACTTATTCGGCGCGGGCCATCGCCTTTAAGGGACGGGTGTAGAGGGCACTTTGCGCGCATCGCACGGCGGGTGTCCCGCAAAGTCTCCCGACGCCATATCGTCGAAATCAGCCCGGCCATAAATCGTTCCGCCAACATTGAACCTCCCGTCCCTCCGCCGCGACCAATCCGTAACGACCGGCGCGCCACGCGCCGGCGTCGGAAAGGCGGCGATCATCATGTCGTCTCGACATCCGTTGGGCCGGACGGCCAAAGGCTATGCACTGATCCTCGGCGCCGCGCGCGCGGCCGCCGCGCCATCCGCCGACGGTCAATCGGTCGTCCAGAAAGCCAAGCGCGATGAACTCGTTCATCTCGCACTTAATGATTCCATCATGGCCGCCGCGATTAAAAGCGCGCGCGACTCCCTTCCGGGATTTCTGGCTTTGGCGAAGCGCCCGGCGCCCGAGATGAAGGGCTTCGCGGTCAAGATCGCCCTTCTTGGCGACGGCGGCCCGGAATTTTTCTGGATTCACCCGTTCGCACACGTCGGCACGCAATTCATCGGCCAGATCGGCAACATGCCGCGCACGGTCGAGGGGCTGAAGATGGGCGACACCATCACGTTCACCAGGCGCGACATCGTCGACTGGATGTACATGGATGCCGGCACGATGCGGGGTAACTATTCCGCGCGTGCCATCCTGAGGACCGCCTTGCCCCAGGACCGCGCGGCCTTCAAGCGGCGGTTCGGGCTGGATTTCGATTTCTGATGCCCGCTGGCATTGAATTTCCGCCGGCAAGACACATTTGTTGTGGTGGTAACCTTTGGCCCCCTTCCCGCCCAAATGCCTCCTCACCATGTGACTGGCGCAACCGCCCCGGAAGGCTATACGTTATCCGGGCACCTTTGTGAGTTCGCGGGGATCATCCATGGCGGAAGTCACCTACGAGATTGTCGAGCACGACGGCGGCTGGGCCTACAAGGTCGACGGCGTGTTCTCGGAGCCATTTCCGACCCACGCCGATGCGCTCGCAGCTGCACAAGCTGCCGCCGAAGAGCAAACAGTTCCAGGCCACACGGAAACCATCGAATACGAAGATGAGAAAGGCCGCTGGCATACGGAAACCGCGCGCGGTTCCGACCGGCCGCAGACACACATCAAGGACAAGCTTTAGGCAGGAATTATTCGGGGGATTTGGAAATGTTCTGGCTGCGGATTTTCGCGCTTACGCTATTGGTGGCACCCTTCACGTGTGTTTCCGCGCAAGGCCTGTTGCCTTCGTTTGAGCCCACCATGAAGGATGTCGACCCGGGCGTCGACCACACCGCGCGCGATGCCGACCTGGCGCCGGAGCTGCGGCGCCAGTCGGTGTACTACCGCACCGAACAGCCGCCAGGCACGATCATCGTCAACACCCACGATCGTTATCTCTATCTGATCATGGGCAATGGTGTCGCGTTGCGCTACGGCATCGGTGTCGGCCGCGACGGATTCCAGTGGGGTGGAATTCAGAAGATCACACTCAAGCGCGAATGGCCCGACTGGGTGCCGCCACCGGAGATGATCGAACGCCAGCCATACCTGCCGCGCTGGATGGCCGGCGGTCCGGGCAATCCGCTCGGCGCGCGCGCAATGAATCTCGGCGCCACCGTCTATCGCATTCACGGCACCAACGCGCCGGAGACCATTGGACAAGCGGTCTCATCGGGTTGTTTCCGGCTGGTGAATGACGACGTGACGGATCTTTATTCACGCGTGCCGGTCGGGACCAAGGTCATGGTGCAGCATCAATAGCGCAGCGCAACTGAGCGCCTGCGCTTACTGCTGCCAAAGACCGAATGACGCCCATTTGGATTCGGGAATTTCTTCGCCGATCGTGTAATTGAACGCGACGATCTTGAGATGGTCGGGTGTCGCCGTGCAGCGATAGGCAAGCGCGTACCATTTTTTCTTGCTGCGGAAGGCACCGCCGGTCACCTCAAGCGTATCGCCTTTCGCAAGCGATTCCGCCATTGCATTCGCCACAGCACGGTCGGGACGGAACTCTTTCTTTTCGCTGCGGATCCGGGTCATCGCGGTGAAATCGCAGAGTTGCTCCAGCCGTTCTGCCGGTGCCAGCATTTCAAGGCTGCGTTCGAACCGGGCATCGTCCGCAATAGCTGTCGTCACGATGGCTGCGGTCACGATGGCTGCGGTCACAATGATTGTCGCGACAACTGCCCGTCCGCACGCACGCATACGTTATGCTCCGCTCACTGCCGACGCCCTGCGGGCATTAAAGGCGAGGGTCCATGGGCAAGGCAACCCCGCCGCGTGCGATTGTCCCCGTACAAACGAGGGCGGGGCGGAAAGGTTGCAACTCCCGGGCGATTTCCACGCCCGGTTCCGTCCTCACATCGCTCGTTTGTAGATATTGGTAGCGCGGCCGCGCCCGCCCGCCACATTCGGATTCGTGTTGATGAATTCATCAGCGGTCAGCTTGTCAATGATACGCTCCTGCGCTTCGCCGGCGAAGTTCGGATACGTGCTCGACACGATATGGAAGGTGACCGTCTTCTTTTCTTCGTTCACGCTATAAGTGCCGAACAGCGAAATAGTTCGCCGCATGATCGTTGCATACTCTTCCGGTGTGCCGGTCAATCGATTGTTGCTGGCAATTTTCGGCACATCGCCGGCGACATGGATCTGCGCGAACTGGCCACCGGCGGTGAAGATCAGGATGCCAGTCGGCGTCTCGCCAAAAGGAAAAGATTTCTTGCCGTCCGGCGCCACCACTTCGGCGACGACGAAATTCCAGCTTCCCACGATCTGCTCGCGCAAGCTTTTCTGCTGTGCGCTGGCCGGTGCAGACGCGATCACAAGTGCCAGCACGGCCGCAATTCGAATGACGTTCATAGTTCCTGCCCCCTTATTGATGCGGCCTAAGCCGCGTCAGGTGTATTTCGGATCGCGGTCGAGCAACTCGATGGAAATTCCCTGCGGTCCGCGCAGGAAACAGATCTTGATGCCGGGCCGCGGCGAATGCGGTTCCTTGGTGAACTCCACGCCCTTCTTCTTGAGATCTGCGGCGATGGCATCGATGCCGGAGACGGCGAGACCGAAATGATCGAGCCCCTGATAGGGCGTCGTCGGCGCCGGGTTGACGCCATCGCCGGGGGTGACGGGGGCCGTGAAGATCATCGCGCCGCCGAGTTTGATATCGATGCGCGGCTTGCCTTGCTGGGTCGAACGGATCACTTCGGCCCCGAACATGCGTTCAAACCATTGGGCGGTGGCCTCCGGGTCGGGCGTGCGCAGATGGATGTGATCCCAGGCAAAGGTCGGCATTGGCATTCTCCAGTGATTGTCCGGCAAAACTAGGACACGGCGGCAGGGTCCCGTGCAACAGGCTTGTCGCGGGCGGATTTTAAAACTTCCGGTTGATCCACATCAATGCTGCAGCCCGCCCAGCTCCTAGTCTTCCCATCAGAACGAAAGGCAAAACAGGAGGATCTCATGTGGTGGGATTACTGGCCGATGCCATTCTTCTTCGGGCCCTGGCTCATGGTTCTCATGGTGCTGCTATGCATGGGCATGATGGTGTTCATGATGCGCGGCCACCGTCACAGCGCTGATCGCCGCGCGCTCGACATTCTCAACGAGTGCTATGCGCGTGGCGAGATCAACGCAGCCGAATACGAAGAGCGGCGGCGCGTGCTGAGCGCGTAAGACGATGAGCAACTCGCCAACTGGCACGACAGTCTACACGTGCCCAATGCATCCAACGGTGCGGCAGGCGATGCCCGGCGCCTGCCCGACATGCGGCATGGCGCTGCTGCCGGAAGGCACGCGCTTTGCCATCGTGCGGCACATGTTGTCGAGCCCCATGCATATTGCAGTCATGGCCGTCGTCATGGTGGCGGTCATGGCAGGGTTGATGATGATGTTGCGGTGATCTACCGCGCCTTCGTCTCTACCGGACGAGACAATTATTTTCGTTGCCCCCCTTCCCGCTAACGGCAGTCGTGGCATCATTGCCGCCAACGTGCAGCGTCTTTCAGCATGCGCGAACCGGGGGGATCCACACTATGACCAGACACAATCGTCGCCGCTTTCTGCAGCTATCCGCCGGTGCGCTCGCCACGCCAGCGCTCGCGCGCGCTGGTTTTGCGGAGACGGCCTGGCCGGCGGGAAAAACGATCCGCGCCATTGTGCCGTTCTCGGCCGGCAGCACCATCGACATCCTCGGCCGCATCGTCCTTGATCCGCTCTCGCGCCAGCTCGGCCAGACCATCGTGGTGGAAAATCGAGGCGGCGCTGGCGGCAGTCTTGGCTCGGCCGCGGTCGCAAAGGCTGAACCTGATGGCTACACATTGCTGATCAACGCCGCGGCGCATTCTGGAGCACCCGCTGCCTATCCAAACCTCCCTTATGATGCGGCGAACGACTTCGCCGCGGTTGCCAGTTTCGGCAGCGTGCCGAACGTGCTGCTGGTTGCGCCATCAAAAGGCATCAAGAGCGTGCAGGAGCTGGTTGCGAAAGCAAAGTCTGGCGGCGGCATGAGCTTCGCCTCCGCCGGCGTCGGCAGCGCCACCCATTGGGCAGCAGAGCGGTTTATCGTGAGCGCCGGCCTGCAGGTCACGCACGTACCATTTCGGGGCGGACCCGAGGCACTCACCGAGGTCATGACCGGGCGCGTCGATTTCATTTTCATCGGAATTTCGTCGGGCTTGCCCTTCATTCAGAACAAGCAATTGGTGCCCCTCGCCGTCAGTTCGGCCAAGCGTTCACCCGCTCTTCCCGGGATCACGACGACACTTGAAGCAGGTTACAAGGATTCGGACTTCAACTACTGGAATGGCATGCTCGTGCCCGCGAAAACCCCGCGGCCAATCGTCGAGCGCCTCTATGCCGAAACGACCAAGGCGTTGGCGCTGCCGGAGGTCCAGCAGAAGCTCAGCGTCCAGGGTGTCGAGCCAGCGCCGCTGACGCCGGCCGAGATGGACGCGATGATCCGGCGCGAAATCGCGCTCAACCTCAAGATCGCGAAGGAAGCTGGACTGAAGTTCAATTGAACAACTGGCGCGCGCCAGGCTGCGGCACTCCGACGCCAAACGCTGACGACACTATTGTGACAAACAGCCTTTGACGGTCCGCCAGTTGCCCACAGGCGCTTGCCGGATATGCGTATTTCTCTGCAAGCGGCGCGGCAATTTTGCTAAACGAGACGGCTGACGGGCGGGTGGGTATGTCAGGCAAAACCATTCATGCGGCAGGCGGCATCGTCGTGCGCAATGGCGCGCGGCCGCTGATCGCGGTCGTGCAACGCGCGAAGGATGAGCACTGGGTGCTGCCGCGCGGCAAACTCAAGATAAATGAAAGCGCACTCGCCGGTGCGCGCCGCGAGGTGGTCGAAGAGACCGGCCATCAGGTCCGTGTGCGCGAATTTCTCGGGGCCATCACCTATCGTGCGCGCGGCCGGCTGAAGGTCGTGCAATTCTGGCACATGCGGGCGGCCGTCAACCCCAGCCGCGACGTGATGAAAGACATCATGGCAGTCGAATGGCTGCCGCTGCGAGCAGCGGTGCGCAGGCTGAGTTATCCGCTGGAAAAACTGTTTCTCCGCAACGTCGGAAAACAGGCGCTGCGTCAGGGCAAACCGCGGCGCAGGATGCGCGGCCATGCCGCCAAGTCGAAACCGCGGCAGCGCGCTGCAAAGACACGCGGACGCAAATCGCGGCTGCGCCACGCTGCCGCTTCGCGCAGCCGTCCGGCGACACGCACGCGCGAAGGAACGATTCTTCAAAGAGTCTTCGGCCGCCTGTCGTAGTAAAAGGCACGTTTTTGCCAGAATTGGCGCACTGCCGCGGTGTCGCCGCAAGTCTTGCCAAAATTTAATGCGGTGGACGATGCCGCCAGACGGCGTGTTCATCTGCGGTTCACGCGAAAAGCAGGAACCTCACCTCCACGATAATTGTTGATGCTGAGCACAATGACGCAGGAAACGAAGATACCGGTCGTTGAATGCTTACGACCTCAGCGAACCAGAGGAAGGTGCGCCATGTTCAACAAGACCAAAACCCTGACTGCTCTCGCGACCGCCGCGACCCTTGGGATCGCGGCCATAGCAACCCCGCAACCGGCCGAGGCCCGCGGCGGCGCGATCGCCGCCGGAATCATCGGCGGTCTCGCAGCCGGCGCCATCATCGGCTCGGCTGCCGCCCATGGCCCGTATTACGGTTACGGTCCCGGTTATTACTATGGAGCAGCCCCCGCCTATTACGGTGGCGGCTGCTACTGGACCCGCCAGCGATTCTGGGACGGCTGGGGCTGGCGCTTCAGGCGCGTCCGGGTCTGTGACTAGGACCTAGCCAAACAGCGCAAGTCGCGTAATAAGGTGGAAAAAGCCCGGATTCGGAGACGCGTCCGGGCTTTTTCGGAAAAGAGGGGCGGGCCGGCGCTCAACAAATTTCCGACATATTGGAACCGTCTCTTCTCGGCACGGGGACAGGTTTGGCTTAAACTTCACCGCTAGTGGTCGGCTTTGTCCGACCTCGATCCTGGAGGGAATACCCCATGAAGAAGACCGTTTTCGCGCTCGCGACGGCCGCCACCCTGGCGATCGGTACCCTGAGTGCGCCGACCACCGCTGACGCCCGTTGCTACGGTTGCGCTGTCGGCGCTGGTGTCGCGGCCGGTGTCATCGGCGGCGCGATCATTGGCGGAGCGATCGCCAACAGCGGACCCCGCTACTACGGCCCGGAGCCGGGGTATGTGGTTTACGAAGGCTATGGCGCCCCCTATCCGGCCGCCTGCCCGGGCGGTTACTGGGCTCGCCGACCCTTGCGTGACGGCTACGGCAACTTTGTCGGCTGGAGCAAGCCGCGCTTCGTCTGCCCTTAAAGATCGCGTAACGACTTTGGGTGGATGATCGCGCCGAACCAATCGGCTCGAGAGGACGCCCATGAACAAGACCTTTATCGCGCTCGCCGCGGCCGTCACACTGGCCGCGGCGTTTCCGTCTTCAGCACAAGCGAATTGTAATGGCTGCGGCGTTGCCGCCGGCGTGGTCGGCGGGCTTGCCGCCGGCGCCATCATCGGTTCGGCGATTGCCAATAGCGGGCCGAGATATGTCGAGCCCGCGCCGGTCTACGCCGCACCGCCACCGGGTTATTACGCCGAACCGCAGGGCTATGCAGATGGCCCGGTCTGCCATACCGAACGCCAGCAAGTGTGGGATGGCTACGCCTATCGCATGCGCCGCGTTCAGGTTTGCGACTGACCCAACAGGGTTTCGCGCAAATCCAAGATCATGGCCGGGCTTGTCCCGGCCATCTCGCTTAGGGACGCGTTGTGCCAGCCTAAGCGAGATCACATCGGAAGTCGGGCTCGCCCGACTTCCGCTAATTCAATAAGCGTCGCAAGTCGGGTACACCCGACTTGCGGTGACAAGCCCGGTGATGACAACGGCTACCGCCGCATGTGCTCAAGCACGGCGGCGGTCGGCCAGCAGTCGACCTTCAATCCGCTTTTCTTTTGATACGCCCCGAGTGCCGCACGCGTGAGCATGCCCGCCTTGCCGTCGATCTTGTCCTTGTAGAGCCCGAGCGCCGTCAGCCGTTTCTGCATCGTCTCGACTTCGGTGGTCTTGAGCTGCGCGTTCTTGCTCCACGGCGTCTCGAACGGCTTGCCGCCGGCAATGCGGTCGCTCAGGTGGCCGACGAACAGCACATAAAGATCTGAAAAATTGTAGTCCTTGAGCACGAAATAATTCTTCGGCGCGAGAAACGACGGACCATAGCTGCCCTCCGGCTGCAGCAAGGAGGCCGGGAGCGCGAGCTCGGCGGCCGAAAGCTTGCGGCCAAATGAGGGAACGAACCCGCGCTTGAGCCATTCGCCGACCGGCATCGTCACGTCGGGAACGCCGATGCTGCAATCGGCGCCAGCCGGAGCGCGCACTTCGATCGCCCAGGGCTCGCCGCGCCGCCAGCCTTTGCCGGCAAGCTGCTTCGCCGCCGAGGCCAGCGCGTCCGGCACCGAATGCCAGATGTCGGCGCGGCCATCGCCATCGAAGTCGACCGCGTATTTGTAGAACTCCGACGGCAGGAATTGCGTCAAACCCAGCGCCCCGCCCCATGATGAACGCATGTCGGCGCGCGGCACGCCGTCCTGCAGCATCTTGAGCGCGTGCAGGAATTCGTTCTGGAAAAACTCCTTGCGCTTGCCGGTGTAACCCTGTGTCGCCAGCGTGCGGATGGCGTCGAGCGGCAACTGGTATCCGCCATAGTCGGTCTCGCGCGCCCAGATCGCGAGCACCACGTTGCCGGGCACGCCAATGTCCCGCTCGATACGCGCAAGCGTGTCGCGATATTGCGTGGCGAGCTGTTTGCCGCGCGTGGCCAGCCGGTCGAATGTGGCCTCGCGCAAATATTGGCCCGGCGTCTGCACGAATTCTGGCTGCTGCGGCTGCTGTTCGGGCTTGCCGGGAATGACCAGATCGGGGAGTGACAAATCGGGCTCCAGCCCGCGTGTCGCCGCGTCAAAGGTGGCGCGCGAAACGCCGAGCGCCTGGGCCGCGGGCCATTGCGTCTGCAGCCATTGGTGAAACGCTGAGTCGGCGGCGCACGCGGAGAACGTCAGAACAAACAGGCACGCTATAGCGACCGTGACGCGATGAATCATGCCTGCACGCTCGTCCCGCTCTGTTCCACCGGCAGCGGGCCGAAAGCGGGCGGCGGGATCCGGCGCTTTGACGCCGCTTCATAGGCCGAGGCGACGTGCAGCAGGACATCTTCCTTGCCCGGCTCGGCGCGAAACACCAGCGAAAACGGCAGGCCCGGCTCCGCAAGCGCGGTCGGTTCGTTGGACGGAACGTGCAGGTAGCGTGTGCCGTCGGGGCTGAGCTGATAAACCGGGTCGTAGGCCGTCGTTACAAAACCGGCCGGCACCAGCACTTCGGTCAGACCGGCATTCGGACCGCTCAGCGACTCCATCGTCAGATTGTTGCGCAGGCCCTGCCCGGCACCGCCGATCTTGCCCGGCGGCCACGGCGTATGCAGGCGGACCAGCACGTCGAGATGGTTTTCCAGCATCACCATCATGTCGGCGCGGCGCAGCAGCTCGCGCAACATAATGCGCTCGTTGACGCTTTGCCGTTCGCCGGTCGGGTTGCGCATATCGGTGACGTCATCCCAATTCAGGAAACTGGCGCGCTGGTCGTCGCCCCAGAATTTCGAGCGGGCGTTGAGCGCGGTAAAATCACCCAGGGTTTCCGTGAATCCCTTTGCCTTCCAGTCGGCGGCGCGGCGCGACAGGTACTGGTTGATATGGAAGCGGAACGCCATTTGCGCCGCCTGATGCTGCACCGTGCCGAGATCGAGGTTCGGCGGCGGCGCGATGCGTCCTTCCGAAAGCTCCAGCATGTAGTCGATCGGCTTCATCGAGCCGCTGCCGAAGACTTTTCCCGGCGCGAACTCGGTGGGCACGATAGCGGCCGCGAATTCCCTGAATACCGGTTGCCCGTCCAGCGTGAGGCGGTAGAGAATATCGGGCATGAACACCGGCACCAGCCGCGCCAGCGCGATCCGGTGATCCACTTTCATCTGCTCGATATCGGGATCTTTTTTCCACATTGGATCGGACGACTCGACCAGCGTCGCCCCGAGCTTGCCGCCCAGCACTGTCTTGATCTCCGCGGCCGCAGCGGTGACGATCGGCACTTCCGTCATCAAGCCCGGACGCGCGACCATCGACTCGCGGAGAACGCCAATGCGCATGCCCTTCAAGGAAGCCGCGGCGCCGGACGCCTGCGCGTGGCTGGCATATTGCGTGCCCAAAACGGACGAACGCGGCACAGCGGTGAATGGATCGCGCGGGTCGTAGTAACCTTCGACCGGGTCCTTCAGCGCATCGAGCACTTTCGCGCAGTCACCAACGGTGCGCGCCAGAATGCCGGAGCGGTCGACATAAATATCCGCACCGATGGCACCGCCATCGAAGCCGAGCAAGGCCTTATGCGGCAGGATCAGCGCCACTGCATTGTGGTTGCCCGGTCCGCGGCAGGAGGCGCGCGTTTCCTCGCCCAGACTGCACATCACCATGTTGGTCGACACCGAGACGCCCGAGCCGGAACTCGAGCCGAGCGAGGCGGCGCGCGTGGTGTCGTAGGGGTTCGA
>Ga0265325_10000031_pt1 | contig 102905 bp, 83 predicted proteins | sample 41420metaG_FD_202090 | JGI IMG/M metagenome (GOLD analysis project Ga0265325, IMG submission 202090) | Rhizosphere microbial communities from Carex aquatilis grown in University of Washington, Seatle, WA, United States - 4-14-20 metaG | ecosystem: Host-associated > Plants > Roots > Rhizosphere...
CACCGCCTTCAATCCTTCGCGCAGCATCGACGACAGCGTGGCGCGTTGGCCCGGACCGGTGATCTTGGTGCCGAGCACGGGCTCGTTGGTCTCGATAGCGGTCAACGCGATGCGCTTGCCGCTTTTCAGAAGATCGTCGATCCTGGCGAACGAGCCGCCCGGCAGCGCCATATCGGGCCATGGAATCTCGCGCACCTGCGACGCGGTGATCTCGGTGCCGAAGCGCAGCGGCTGCGATGCAACGACGATCGTCTTGGTGTTGATCGGTTTCTTGTTGTTGGCTTCCAGACTTTTCATGCGCTGTTCGGCCGCGCTGTTCAGCCATGACTGGGCGACGAAAACCGCCAGCAGGCCGAACAGCACGGCGAACGCGATCATGACGATGGTGCTTGTACGCACGCTACTTCCCCGTTCGACGCCGCTATTTCTGCGTTGTTGTCTCGATCAATATCGAGGTGGCTGGTATTGAAATGGTGAAGTGAACCCGGCAATGCGAGCTATGCTGAAGATTGCTTGAAGCGGTATTGTTTATGATTGATGAGAGGCGCGATTCGCTTTTGAATCGAATGCCCGACGCGCCAACAAACGGGAAACCTTAATCGATTTTCTGTGTCTCGGACGCGCGGTGGGGCCTTCGCCCACACGGTTACGACAATGTGAATCGCCGTTATGTCGCGAATCTTTCACGCACCATTGATTGTCGCACCGGTTCGCTGCACCATGGCTAACGACCGTTAAGCCTGCCCCGCCGGGCAACGACAAATCTAGCGCAAGGACGAGACACGATGAGCAAGCCCTACATCAGCTATATCGATCCCTCGATGATGAAGGACGCGGCGATGCTCGCCGAACTCGACCGCTGCAAGTCCTACGGCACGCCGCGGCCGGAGAGCCAGGCGATCCGGGCTCATGTGCCGGCGGTGTTCTGGTCGTTCGCCAACTCCTGGCGCGACGTGTTCCACACCGGCGTCGCCGACCACGGCATCAAGGAGCTGTGCCGGCTTTACGTGTCGCGTTCGGTGCTGTGCGAGTTCTGCGGCAACCAGCGTTCGATCAAGGCGCAGAAGGCCGGCGATGTGGTCGAGGAGCAGACCAAGGACCTGATCAACTTCGAGAGCTCGAAAAATTACAGCGAGAAGCAGAAGGCGGCACTGTCCTATGCCGAGGCGATCACCTGGGATTTGCCGGTCGACGACAAATTCTGGGCGCGGCTGCACAAGCAATTCAGCGAGCCCGAGCTGGTCGAGATCGGCTATTTCATTGCGCTGACCATGGGCCAGCAGCGCTGGCTGCGCACGCTCAACATCGAGCACCATCAGATCTTGCCGGGCGAGGACGGCTCGATGGCGCCGGGCTTCGAGACCGAGGAGGCGCTGAAGCGCTCCAAGGCCGCGCCGGACTACTGGGCGAAGAAAAAGCCGCAGACCCAGGCGGCGGAATAATCTCGCTTCGCTTCTAGCTTGCACCGACCTCATCCTGAGGAGGCGCGAAGCGCCGTCTCGAAGGATGGCCACGACCTCGCTTGCAGCCCATGGTTCGAGACGCGACGCTTCGCGTCGCGCCTCACCATGAGGCCGAATGAGGGACTGTCTGCCCGCCTATTTCCCCGCAGACTTCGGCAGCGCCACGATCATGTCGAGCTCGATGCGGGCGCCGGGCGACGAGAGCTGATTGATGCACACCGTGGTGCTCGCCGGCAGCCAGTCGCCGAAATACTTCGCCATGGTCTTGTGCATGGCGTCGGCCTCGCGGAAGTCGGTGAGGTATTTCGTCACCTTGATGACGTCGCGCCAGGTGCAGCCCTGATCGTCGAGGATCGACTTGATCGCCTCCATGGCGTTTTTGGTCTGGTCTTCGATCGAATGCGGATGGACGTGCTCGTGATCCTGATGCGGATGGTTGTGGTAGAGCGGCGACGCGGTCGCGCCCGACAGGAACATCAGGTCGCAGGCGCCGACGATCTTGATCGCCGGCGCATAGGGCATCTTGTGCGCCTGCGACGGATCGGGATGGACGGCTTCAAGCTTGAAGGTCGATGACGGCTTGGTGTTGACGTTCATGGCTGGCCTCCCGTGGCTGGGAGAAAGCGTAGCAATTCGATTGCAACACATGAAGCCTGTCTCCGCCCTCATCCTGAGGAGGCCGCCTTAGCGCGTTTACGCGCGTCTTCGACACGCTATGGCGGCCGTCTCGAAGGACGAGGGCGGCCCATGCTTCGAGACGCCGCGCTTCGCGCGGCTCCTCAGCATGAGGGCCGAACAAGTTGATAGATGCTCAGGCCACCACCCCGGCCTGGGCCGGCGCTGCGGCGCGCTCCTTGATCAGGCGCGTCAGCGTGATGTTGTCGGTCTTGCCGGAGCCAAGCAGCGGCAGCTTTTCCATGAACACGACTTCCGACGGCATCATCAGCTCGGTGGCGCCGTGGGCGCGGGCGAAGATCTGGAATTCGCTGCGCGTGGCGTCCTTCTTCTGCGTCACCAGGACGAGCCGCTCGCCCTTGCGGGCGTCCGGCACCGCGGTCACCGCCGACGGCACGTCGGGCCAAAGCTCGGAGGCCAGCGCCTCGACCGCAGCGAACGACACCATCTCGCCCGCGATCTTGGCGAAGCGCTTGGCGCGGCCCTTGATCGCGACGAAGCCCTGCGCATCGATGGTGACAATGTCGCCGGTGTCGTGCCAGCCGTCCTTCGGCGGATCGAGCACGCCGGGGTTCTCGACGCGCAAATAGCCGAGCATGACGTTCGGCCCGCGCACGAACAGCCGGCCGCCCTCCTCGACGCCCTCGACCTTCTCCAGCCGCGCCTGCATGCCGGGCAGCAGCCGCCCGACGGTGCCGAACTTGTTGAACATCGGCGTGTTGAGGGCAAGCGCCGGCGCGGTCTCCGTGACGCCGTAGCCTTCCAGGATACGCAGGCCGAACTTCTCCAGATAGACGCGACGCGTGGTTTCCTTGACCGGCTCGGCGCCGGCCAGGATGTAGCGCAGCGAGCGGAAGTCGTAGGCGTGCGCCGAGCGGGCATAGCCGGCCAGGAAGGTGTCGGTGCCGAACAGGATAGTGGCGTTCACGCCGTAGATCAGCTCGGGCACGATGCGATAGTGCAGCGGCGAGGGATAGAGATAGACGCGCACGCCGGAGACCAGCGGCAGGATCAGGCCGACCGTCAGGCCGAACGAGTGGAACACCGGCAGCACGTTGAACACCTTGTCCTGCCGGCCGAAGTCGATGCGGGCGGCAGCCTGCGCGGCGTTGGCCAGCATGTTGCGGTGGGACAGCACCACGCCCTTCGGCGTGCCCTCGGAGCCCGAGGTGAACAGCACCGCCGCCCAGTCGCCGGGCTGCCGCTTGACCAGGGCCTTGCGGCAATTCCAGAAGCCGCGGAGCTTGTCCATCGTGCCGATGCTCGGGCGGATGTCGTCGAGGTAGACGACCTTGACCGCCTTCTGGACGCCTGCGATCAGCGCGTCGAGCCGGGCCTTCTCGATGAAGGCGCGCGAGGTCAGGATGGTGTCGACCTGCGCGGCCTTGCAGGCGGCCAGCACATTGGCGAGGCCGGCGGAAAAGTTGATCATCGCCGGCACCCGGCCGGCCAACATCACCGCGAACAGCGTGACCGCGGCGCCGTTGGCGTTCGGCAGCATGACGCCGATCGGCTTGCCCTCCGGCGCATACGGCATCAGCTTTTCGCCGAGCACGCGGGCGCCGATCAGGAGCTTGCGGTAGGTCAGCGTGCCGGCGACCGGATCCTCGACCGCGACGCGGTTCATGCCGTGGATGTCGGCGGCCTCGACCAGCGCCTCGAACACGGTGCGCTCGATCGAGGTGGTGCGATAGACCAGGTTCGACATGATCTCGTAGAGCGCGGCGCCGGCGGCGAGCCGGCGGTGCTTGCCCTTGAGCGCCGGATCGACGGTGAGCTTGACCGGCTCCAGCACGGTGACGGTGACCTTGGGGAACCAGCGCCGCCGCACCTGGCCCTTGTGCAGGCGAGTGAACGGCGTGTACTCGAGGCCTTCGAGCCGCACCGGCACGACGAAGGCGTCGGTCTTGTCGGCGATCAGGCCGGCGCCGTCGTAGATTTTCATCAGGCTGCCGGTCACCGTGATGCGGCCTTCCGGGAAGATGATCAGCGGCTCACCGGCCTTGACCGCGTTGATCAGCGTGCGCGTCGCCATCGGCTTGGTCGGATCGAGCGGCATGGCGCGGGTGAAGCGCAGGAACGGCTTCACCCACCAGTGCTGCGCCATGGCGCTGTCGATGGCGAACACCGGATCGGTCGGCAGCAATGACATCGCCAGCGCCGCGTCGAGGAAGCTGACGTGGTTCAGCGCGATGATCGGGTTCGGTCCGGCATTGTGCAGGTTCTCGACGCCGTGCAGCTCGACCCGGAACAGGATGCGGAACATCATCGAGACGAAATCCATCGCCGGACGCGCCGGCATGGTGCGCGCGATGATGATGGCGCAGCACAGCGTCGACAGCCCGATCAGGATGAACAGCTCGGGCGTGGTGACCAGGAACGCCTGCAGCGCCGCGACCACGATGGTGCCCGCCACCATGAAGGCGGCGTTGAGCACGTTGACGCCGGCAATGGTGCGCGCGCGCCGGTCGGCGCCGGCCCAGGCCTGCACCGCGGCAAATGTCGGCACGATGTAGAGGCCGCCGGCGATGGCGAGGCCGGCGAGATCGACCATCACGCGGAAGCCGAGGCTCGACGAGAACACCTCGTGCACGCCAGCCGATGCGGTCGCGGCCGGCGCGGTCAACGTGGCCCAGCCGAGATCGATCGAGAAGCCACCGAGCAGCACCGCGCCGATCAGCGTCGGCAGGATGACGATGCGCCCGGCGGACAGCCAGGCGGCGAGCCCGGAGCCGATCGCCACCGCAACCGAGAACACCGCAAGGAACATGGTGACGACTTCCTCGGTGCCGCCGAGCACGGTCTTCACCAGCGGCGGCAAGAGCGACAGCACCACCGCGCCGACGAGCCAGAACCAGCTCGTCACCAAAGCGCCCCACCACAGCCGCCGGTCGGCGCGCAGATGGCCGAGCAGCCGCGTGGTCGACGAAACGATGTTGACCGAGATGCGCAGATCCGGCGCGCCCGAGCCGACCTTGGGAATGAACAGGCTCGCGCCCCAGCACGCCAGCGCGAACACCAGCATGAGGCCGGCGAAGTGCGCCGGATCGCCGCCGCCCTTCGCGGCCATGCCGCCGACGATGGTGCCGAGCAGGATGGCGAGGAACGTCGCGCCCTCGACCAGCGCGTTGGCGGCGGGCAATTCCGAGCGCGGCAGCAGGTCCGGCAGGATGCCGTATTTGATCGGGCCGAACAGCGAGCCGATCACGCCGAAGCCGAACAGCGCCACGAACAGGATCGGCACCGAGTGCAGGATGAAGCCTATGATGGCGACGATGGCGACGCCGATCTCGCACATCTTCAGCCGCTGCGCCACGACCGCCTTGTCGTAGCGGTCGGCCATCTCGCCGCCGAACGCCGAGAGAAAGAAATACGGCGCGATGAATACCGCGGCCGCGAGGGTGATCAGGCTCTCGGCGGCGCCGCCGCCGATCTTGAACAGGATCAGGAACACCAGGGCGTTCTTCAGGAAATTGTCGCTGAACGCCGAAAAGAACTGGCACCAGAACAGCGGCGCGAAGCGCCGGGACAACAGAAGTGATGGGGATTCGGCCATGGCCAAAAGCTATGCCAAAAATAGGCCGCGGAAACCAGACCAGTATTATGACGCAAGTGGCGAACCGGCCGTTTTTAACCTTCGCTTTCGGAGCATCGCGGACACCGGGCGCGCACCGAACTTTGAGAGATCGGTAGCCAATGACCCATGTGCGGCGTTGGCGACCTGACCCGCCCCTTTGGCAACGTCGCCTTCGTCGATATGATTGCCGATCCTAGGCCTTTCGGGGGCGGCATGAGGCGGCGGAATTTTTTAATTTTTGTTGGCGGTGTATCGGCGTGGCCGGTTGCGGGGCGGGCAGAGTCCGCCCCGGCGCGCCCGCTCGTTGCCGTCCTGACGCCTGGCTCAGCCACCACGGTCGCGGTGGAGCAGTCGGACAAGTTCGAACTGGCCGTCAACAACAAGACCGCGAAAACCCTTGGACTGAAAATTCCAGAGTCATTTCTTCCGCGCGCCGACGAGGTGATCGAGTAAAGTGGGATAATGTAAGTATGCATCGAAATCACCGTGTAATGCCTGATGCTTATGAGCTGTAAAACGATTGGTGCCGTAGCGACGATCGTGTGTTGCGCGGTTGCGTTTCCGAAGCCCGGTTCCGCCGAAGTCGATTTGTTCCAGCAAGCCGTCAATTACGTATTTACAGGTGACATCGCTCCCCAGAACGAGCCAGAAATTGTAGATCGCAAATCCTGTGTGGTCGTTGCGCCCGATCCTAAGACAGGTGGGTTTGTTCGATATTACTTGGCCCGTTTCCGAATGGAGGAGGCGCTTTTCGACAAGATCTATTTGGGCTCTCAGATCGGCTACGAATTGGACGTGAAGGGAAACGACACGATCATCGAATATCTTGGTTCTGATAAGCGCACGATTACGCAACGCTACCGTTCAGCGCAAATTCCCTTGCCGGGGGACATTGATCAAACCCAAAAAGCATTTCGGCTTATATTCGCTGACTATTGCAAGCCGCAAAAATCCAAGGGTCCATTCTAGGGCGTGGACTCATTAACGCGCAGCCATAGCCTGATCGACGCAAGGATCGGTCGAAAATGCCCCAAACGTCGGAAGTGCGCCCAATGCGCCGCCTCCGCGGGCGCTCGACCCTTACCAATGTGCTAGTTTGAGCTGGGGCACGATCTTGCCCTAAGGCGAGGCCCGGACATGAAGCGCCGCCAGTTCATCACGCTACTCGGCGGTGCGGCGGCTGCGTGGCCGCTCGCGGCGCGCGCGCAGGACGGCAAGGTCTGGCGGATCGGATTCCTGCGCTACGCAGCACCCAACGTCACGCACCTTGAAGCGTTTCGTCGCGGGCTACGCGACCTCGGCTATGTCGAAGGCCGAAATATCATCATTAAGGAACGCTATGCGTCCGGCGTCTACGATCGGCTGCCTGCACTCATCGCCGAATTGATCGCCTTGAAGCCCGACGTAATCGTCGTCGACGGCACAGCAACCGCAAAGGTCGTCCAAGCGGCGACGAAATCCGTTCCCATCGTCTTCACGCTTGCCGCCGATCCCGTTGTAGATGGATTAGCGGCAAGCATGTCGCGACCCGGTGGAAATTTCACCGGGCTTACATTTTCCGTGGGCTACGAACTTGCGGGTAAACGGGTTGACCTTTTAAAGGAAGTTGTACCCAGCGTCTCGCGTGTGGCCGTACTTGCAAATCCTGCAAATCCAACCAACGCGGCCTATTTGGCGAGCGAGCGCAATTCCAGCAGAACTCTTGGACTGCAAATCGAGGCGTTCGAAGCTCCTGTCGCAAACGACCTCAGTAACGCCTTCTCGACCATGATGAAGTGGCGGGCGGATGGACTAATTACCCTCAACGATGCGCTGTTCTTCAGTCAACGCAATCGTATTTCGGAGTTGGCAGCAACCCGCCGAATACCGGCAGTTTACCCCGAGTCGGAGTTCGTACGCGCGGGCGGGTTGATGGCATATGGCCCAAGCCTGTCCGACCTGTTTCAGAGGGCTGCCTCCTATGTGGACAGGATATTGAAAGGCGCACGGCCAGCAGACCTCCCTATCGAACAGCCGACCAAATTCGAACTCGTATTTAATTTGAAGACGGCAAAATCGATGGGATTAAAAATCCCCGAGTCGTTTCTGATCCGCACCGACGAGGTGATCGAATAGCGAGGCGGACCCTTGGAGGCGGGCTATGCGGCGACGCGACTTCATCAAGTGTATTGCCGGAGCATCGGCCGCCTGGCCACTTGCCGCCCATGCGCAGCAGCGGGCAATGCCTGTGATCGGCGTGCTTCACTCCGGGTCGCCGGGTCCATTGGCCGATCAAATTGCTGCTTTCAAACTGGGGCTGAGGGAGGCTGGGTACACTGAGGGCCAAAACGTAGCCATCGAATACCGTTGGGCCGAGGGGCGCTATGAAAAGCTGCCGGCGTTGGCGGCCGATCTGGTCGGCCGCAACGTCACGATGATCGGGACGGCAGGCGGTATCCCCACCGCTCTTGCAGCCAAAGCAGCGACAGCGACGATTCCGATCGTTTTTCTGATGGGGGCTGACCCCATCAAAGCCGGCGTTGTGGCAAATCTCAATCGGCCGGAAGGCAACATCACGGGCGTAAGTTTTCTAGAAAATACGTTGGCGGCAAAACGCGTCGCTTTGCTTACCCAAATGGCGCCTAAGGCTTCGATGATTGGAATGCTCGTGAACCCGTCCAATCCCGACGCCGCGATCGAAACCAAAGATACGCAGTCAGCCGTGCAGGCACTTGGACGGACGTTAGTTGTTGTTAAAGCCAGCAGGGACAACGATTTTGAACCGGCCTTTGCCGCACTCGCGGCCGAAAACGCCAGTGCCTTCACCATGGGCGGCGATCCGTTTTTCACGAGCCAGCGCGAGAAGATCGTCGCGCTTTGCGCCCGCTATAAGCTTGCGGCCATGTATCCTCAGCGCACTTTCGTTGGGGCCGGCGGCTTGATGAGCTACGGTACGAGTTTCGTTGGCGCGTATCACCAATGGGGCATCTATGTCGGGCGCGTGCTGAAAGGCGCTAAGCCGACTGATCTGCCAGTCATTCAACCCACTAAATTCGAGTTTGTACTCAATCTCAAAGCGGCTAAAGACCTCGGCTTGGCTGTGCCACCTGACCTGCTTGTCGCCGCAGACGAGGTGATCGAATAGCGACATAGCTTGCTGCGCCACGAGATGTCGCGAATGGCACGTCGCGTCATTTCGCGGCAACGCAGTATTTCGGTCGCTTTCGGGGCGAGCCGCGGTGTCGGTTATTCCGCAGCCAAGGCGAACGGCGAGGGGTTTTCGGAGCGAGCCGCGGTAATCCAGCAGCGCACGCCATCGGACGCGAATTCCAGCCGGCATTGCCCGTCCAAATCGCCGGGCAATACTTCCTCCAGCAGGCGGCTGCCAAAACCTCGACGAGAAGGAACAATCACATGCGGTCCGCCGGTTTCGCGCCAGTTCAGATGCAGTTGTTCGTTCTGCACGTCCCAGTGCAGTTTCACTTGGCCCCCGGGTCGCGACAGAGCGCCGTACTTCGCTGCATTCGTCGCAAGTTCGTGCAGTGCCAACGACAAGGCCAGCGCCTGCTTTGGCGACACATCAAGCGAAGGGCCCTCGACGGCGATCTGGCCGCTTCCGAACGGGGCGATGACGCGCGCAACCAGGTCATTGAGATTGGCGCCTGCCCAACTTCGATCAGTGAGCAGGTCGTGGGCTTCGGCGAGAGAAACGATACGGGCGTTCACAGCCTTGCGCGCCGTCTCGATGTCCACGGCGCTCCGAAGGCTCGTGAGGACGATCGATTGCACGGTCGCCAGGCTGTTCTTGACACGATGATTCAGCTCGTTGACGAGAAGTCGCTGCGACTCTTCGGCCTGTTTGACCTGTGAGAGATCGCGGCTTGCGCCAGCGATAGCCACGGCCTTGCGCTCGGCTCCCTTGCCTTCGAACTCGACCAGGCCCCAGGCGCTCAGCCAGCGCCAGCTTCCGTCAAGCTGCTTCACCCGGTACTCGACGTCGTATCGCCCGTCACCTTGCGGATCGAGCGCCTTGGCCACACTCGTCCACATCCGAGCCATGTCGTCCGGGTGGAATTTCGCTTTCACGCCGCGCTCGTCGTGGAGGAAGCGCGCTTCCCTCAGACCGTACAGCAGCTGAGCGTTGTCATCATAGATGCAGATGTTGTCTGCCAAGGTGTAGCGCCACGTGCCCATCTTGGAAGCAGTCATGGCAAGATCGAAGGTGCGCTGCTGCCGTTCCACCACGCCCCGCATCTCGTGCTCGTGCGTGACGTCCTGGAAGCAGTTGATCGCTCCGATCATGACGCCGTCGGCATTGTGGAGCGGAGCCACGTTGACGCGGGCTATCCAGCGCTTGCCGTCCGGGTTGCGGACAACTGCCTCGACACCTTCGAAGCTTTCGCCGGCGAGCACCGCACGGGCCATCGGCGTCTTGTCGGGCGGTATGAAGTCGCCCTCCAGACTCTCAACACGGAAGGAGCCGCAAAAGCGTTGCGCCCGGTCACGCAGCCGCGGGGCGCGGCCCCAAAGCTCAACGGCTCGCTGGTTGACCCGGATGATCTGGCCGTCGGCATCGCAGGCGTAAACACCGATCGGCAGGGCATCGAGGATGCGTTGATCCAACTCAAGCACATTCTGGACGAACGGCGGGGCGCGGCGAGGTGTTTCGAGATTTAGCAAGGACAAGAGGACAATCCCCCGAGAACTGGATTCCAGTCTATCAGACGTTGCTTCCGAAGCCAGAATTACCCGCCGTGAAATCAAGGCTCGGCGTCATCAGGAGTTCCGCCCGCGCCAGGACATCTGGCGCAATTCACAATGCGGCAAAAAGTTCCGTGGCTCCACGACAAATCCCTCCATGCTCCCCCTGGACCTTTATGCGGTGACATTTGTGCTTGGCGAAGCTCGAACTGAAGGCTTGGAGCGCTCTCGCCCCGCCGCATGCCGCCCTATAACATCGACGGCAAGAATAAATCCGGTCGGGGAGGTCACTATGAGCATGGGTTCCACAGCGCAAGCCAGCGCCGTCGATAACGTCGTCGCCAGGATCGAACGGTTGCCCACCTCGTGGTGGCACGTGAAGGCCCGCATCATCGTCGGGGTCGCGACCTTTTTTGACGCCTTCGACGCCATCGCCATCGCCACCGTGCTGCCGGTGCTGGTGCCGATGTGGAAGCTGACCCCGCCCGACATCGGGTTCATGATCTCGATGGGCTATGTCGGCCAGCTCATCGGCGCATTGTTGTTCGGCTGGATCGGCGAGCGCTACGGCCGCATGCCGGCGATGATCGGCTCGATCGCGCTGTTCGCGGTGATGAGCTTCGTCTGCGCCTTCGCCTGGGACTACAACTCGCTGGTCTGGTTCCGCGTCATCCAGGGTATCGGCCTGGGCGGCGAGGTGCCGGTTGCGGCGACCTACATCAGCGAACTGACGCGGGCGAAGAACCGCGGCCGGTTCGTGCTGCTCTATGAGCTGGTGTTCCCGATCGGGCTCGTCGCGGTCAGCACCGTGGCGGTCTGGGTGGTGCCGCATCTCGGCTGGCAATGGATGTTCTATCTCGGCGGACTGCCGGCGATCCTGGCGTTGGTGCTGCGCGCGCTGCTGCCGGAGTCGCCGCGCTGGCTTGCGGTGAAGGGCCGCGTGCTGGACGCCGAGGTGGCGATGTCGACGATCGAGCAGGAGACGGAGAAGTCGACCGGCAAGCCGTTGCCGCCGGTGCAGCCGGTGGTTTCGACCGCGAGCCATCAAGCCTCATGGTCCGATCTTTTCGGTCCGCACTATCTGCGGCGAACCTTGGTGGTCTGGATGATCTGGTTCGCGGCCTATTTCATGAACTACGGCCTGGTAATCTGGCTGCCGACCATCTTCCGCACCGTGTTCAAGCTGCCGCTGGATGTGTCGCTGCGCTACGGCATGATCACCCAGATTGCCGGCCTCATCGGCACGCTGATCTGCGCACTGACCATCGACCATATCGGCCGAAAGCCGTACTTCGCCGTGTCGTTCGCGGCGGCGGCCGTGGCGCTCGGCTTACTGGCGACGCAGACGCAGCCGTCTGCCGAGCAGGTGCTGATCTATGTCACGGTGGCGTATTTCTTCGTCAGCACCATCAACATCGGCGCCTACCTCTACACGCCTGAGCTTTACCCGACGCGGGCGCGCGCGCTTGGCGTCGGCACCGCGACGGCGTGGCTGCGCTTTGCCTCGATGATCGGGCCATGGGCGGTCGGCCACATGGTCGGCGGCGGACTGTCGTCGGTGTTCTGGATGTTCGCCAGCGCAGCGATCATTGCAGCGGTCATCACCGGCGCGTTCGCGGTCGAAACCAAGGGCCGCGTGCTGGAGGAGGTGTCGCCGTAGGACGCATCGCCCGTCACGTTTCGAAAGGCAGACCGACGTACTGCTCGGCGAGCGACGCCTGGGCGTGCTCGGAGGCGGCGATATAGTCGAACTGACTCTCGCGCATGCGCTGCTCGAACGGCGTCTCGTTCGGGAAGCGGTGCAGCAGCATGGTCAGCCACCACGACATGCGCGCCGCGCCCCAGACGCGGCGCAAGGCCATGTCGGAATAGCCGTCGAGATGGTGCGTCCGGCCGGTCTTGGTGGTCTCGATCAACCCGCGGGACAGATAGAACACGTCGGAGATGGCGAGGTTCAGCCCCTTGGCGCCGGTCGGCGGGACGATGTGCGCCGCATCCCCGGCCAGGAACAGCCGGCCGTAGCGCATCGGCTCGGCGATGAAGCTGCGCAGCGGCGCGATCGATTTCTCCACGGTCGGACCGGTGACGATGCCGGCGGCCATTGCCGGCGGACAACGTGCCTTGAACTCCTCCCAGAACCGGTCGTCCGGCCAATCCTCGATCCGGGTGTCCAGATCGCACTGGATGTAATAGCGGCTGAGCATCGGCTTGCGCATCGACGCCAGCGCGAAGCCGCGGCTGCCGGAGCAGTAGCAGAACTCCGGCCATGGCGGCGTTTCCGACATGATGCCGAGCCAGCCAAAGGGATAGGTGCGCTCGAAGATGCGCTGCACCGAGGCCGGAATCGATCGCCGGCTGACACCGTGATAGCCGTCGCAGCCGGCGATGTAATCGCAGTCGACGCGATGGGTCTGCCCATTCTTCCGGTAGGTCACGTACGGCCGCGGCGAGTCGAGATCGTGCAGCGTCACATCGGCGGCCTCGTCGACGATCTTCCCGCCGGCTGCGTCACGCGCCGCGTAGAGGTCTTCGGTGAGCGCGGTTTGCCCGTAGGCCATCATCGACTTGCCGGTGTATTTCATGGCGTCGATGAAGAAGCGCTGGCGGCCCTCCCACATGATCGCTGCGCCGTCATGGGCATGGCCGTCGCGATCCATGCGGCCGGCGAGGCCGACCTCGCGGAGCAGGTTGACCGAACCTTGCTCCAGAGCGCCGGCCCGAATCCGCTGCAGCACGTAGTGCCGGGTCTGCCGCTCCAGCACGACGCTGTCGATGCCGTTGCGGTCGAGGATGTGCGACAGCAGCAAGCCGGCCGGACCGCCGCCGATCGCGACCTGGGTTCGCATGGCTCGCCTGTTCCACGCCCTACTGCGGGCGATCGACCTTGACCCGCTCGGTCAATTCCTTCCAGTGCGCGGCTTCGCGCTTGTTCCACGCCTGGGCTTCGGCCATCGAAGCGTCGGGCACGGCCTTGATCATCTGCTTGGCGAAGGTCGACTGCACCGCTTCGGTCTTGAGCGCCTGCACCGTGACGCGGTGCAGCGTCTCCAGCACATCGTGCGGGGTCTTGGCCGGCGCATAGAGCGCGGACCACAGGCCTTCGCCGGCGCTGTAGCCGAGCTCCTTCAACGTCGGCGCGTCCGGATAGTCCGGCAGCCGCTGATCGGCCATGACCGCCAGCACGCGGATCAATCCGGCCTTGGCGAGGCCCGCCGAGCTCGCGGCGTTGACGAACACCACATGGACGTCGCCGCGCACCACATCGTTGGTGATGGCGCCGCCGCCGCCCTTGTTCGGCACGTGGTAGAGCTGGATGCCGGCCCATTGGGCGAAGGCCTCGGTGTCGTAATGGTTGTTGCTGCCGACGCCGACGCTGGCGTAGCGCACCTGGCCGGGATTCGCCTTGGCGTAGGCGATGAACTCGGCATAGGTCTTCGGCTCGAAGTCCTTGGTGGTGGCGGCGAGGATCAAGGGGATTTCGCCGAGCCGCGTCACCACTGTGACGTCGTTCTCGTAGTCGCACTTGAAGCGGCTCTTGTAGATGATCGGCGACAGCACGTTGGTGCCGGCGTTGCCGACCTCGAGCGTGTAACCGTCGGGCGGCGACTTGACCATCTCCTCGATGGCCAGGATGCCGAACACGCCGGGCTTGTTCTCGACCAGGAAGCCCTGCCCGACGATCTGCCGCATCTGCTCGCCGACGATGCGGATGGTGATGTCGGTGGCGCTGCCGGCGCCGAACGGCACCATCACCCGGACCGGGCGATTCGGATATTTGTCCTGGGCGTGAACGATCGCCGGAGCCAGCATGGCTGCGGCAAGAAGCACCATCACCGAACGTCGCATGCCTTCCCCCTCCTCGGTCTGTGGCCCTTATGGCCAGCGAAACGTGCGGCTGTGTTGTTTCCGGCGCGAACCCGCATCGCTCCTCCGGGTTGTTGTATGTGTGTCGCGGAGTTTGACATGGTGGCAAACGCGTTGTCATCGGCGCTTTGGCGCGGCATTCCCCTGCTGAGCACGCGGTTTGCGGAGATCGGAGCGTGGGTGATAGTTTGCCGCAGATCGTGGAACAGCGTTCCTCATAGAAGAACGCGTTAAGCGGAGACGGTTATGGCCAAGGACGCCATTGTTTCGGACGAGCTTGCCAAGAAATTCGCCAGTGAAAAGGAGACGCCCTACACCCGCTGGGTGAAGAGCGAAGGGCTCGACCTCATCAGCTCGACCTACGTGCCGAACCTGCACACCGTCGAGCTGAAGCACTGGGCGCGGCGCGGTGGCCGCGGCGTGTTCATGAACCACGAGGCATCGCGCACCAGCAACGACTGTTACGTCTGCGAGATTCCGCCGGGCAAGGCACTGAACCCGCAGCGCCAGTTGTTCGAGGAAACGATCATGATCATCGACGGCCGCGGCTCGACCACGGTGTGGAACGACGCCGGCCAGCGCATCACCTTCGAATGGAAAGCCGGCGCGCTGTTCGCCATCCCGCTGAACTGCTGGCACCAGCACTTCAACGGCTCGGGCCGCGAGCCCGCGCGCTTCGTGTCGGTGACCAACGCGCCGATCGTCATCAACCTCTACGAGGACATCGATTTCATCTTCGGCACCAACTACGACTTCAAGGGCCGATTCAACGGCGAGCCGGATTATTTCTCGGCCAAGGACGAGACCAAGGGCTTCCTGCTCGCCACCAACTTCGTGCCCGATGCGGTCAACCTGCCGCTGATCACGGCGAAGGAGCGTGGCGCCGGCGGCGGCCACATCCGCTTCAACTTCGCGAAGTCATCGCTGAACAGCCACATTTCGCAATTCCCGATCGGCACCTACAAGAAGGCGCATGCCCACGGACCCGGTGCCCACGTCATCATCCTGTCCGGCGAAGGCTATTCGCTGATGTGGCCGGAGGGCGAGGAGCCGCGCTACTACAAGTGGGAGGTCGGCACCATGATCGTGCCGCCGAACATGTGGATGCATCAGCACTTCAACACCGGCACCACCCCGGCGCGCTATCTCGCCTTCAAGCACGAGGGCGTGGCGATTAGGAACGCGCAGGGCGTGCCGAAGGCTTGGATCAGCCGGCGCGTCGGCGGCGACCAAGTCGACTATCGCGACGAAAATCCGGCGACGCGCCAGCAGTTCGCCCAGGAGCTGGCGAAGCACGGCCTGACATCGAAGATGGACACCGCCTACGCGGCGGAACTCGAAGGCGTCGGCGGCAAGACCGTGGCCGCGGAGGAAAAAGAACATGCATGACGTCCCAGGCCAGACCCACTGGCACGAGCCGACCGGCGGCAAGCGCGCCGGCTTCGGCAAGTTCGGCCGGCCGAAGACGCCCTACGACAATTTCATGGAGTCGGAGGGCATTCCGATCTTCCGCGATATCGGGGTGAGCAAGGTGCAGAACCTGCCGCTCGCGCCATGGAAGCGCACCGGCGGGCGCGGCACCTACATCCAGCTCCATGGCACCGAGGGCAAGTGGGGCTGCTACCTCATCGAGGTGCCCGGCGCAGGCGCGCTCAACGCCGAGAAGCACATGTACGAGGAGATTTTCTTCGTCGTGGAGGGCCGCGGCACCACCGAGGTCTGGCTCGACGGCGACAACAAGCGCCACGTGTTCGAATGGCAGAAGGGCTCGTTGTTCTCGATACCGGTCAACGCGTTGCATCGCATCGTCAACGCCAGCTCGTCGCCGGCCTTGCTGCTCGCCGGCACCACGGCGCCGAACCTGATGAACCTCGTCAACAACGTCGGTGCGATCTTCGACAACCCGTTCCAGTTCCGCGATCGCTTTTCCGGCGCCGACGACTTCTACAAATACAAGGACGACATCGAGCCCGACCCGGTGCGCGGCCTCGCCATGCGGCGCACCAATTTCGTGCCGGACATCGTCAACTGCGACCTGCCGCTCGACAACCGCCGCTCGCCGGGCTTCCGCCGCGTCGAGCCGTTCATGACCGGCAACACGTTCTATCTCTGGATCGGCCAGCACGAGAACGGCCGCTACTCGAAGGCGCACGCCCACACCAGCGCGGCGGTGCTGATCTGCATCAAAGGCAAGGGCTACACCTATACCTGGCCGGAGCGCGATGGCGTCAACCCGTGGGCCGAGGGCAAGACGCAGAACATCAAGCGCGTCGATTACGAGCCGGTCGGGATGATTTCGGCGGCGCCCGGCGGCGCGCGCTGGTTCCACCAGCATTTCGGCGCTTCGAGAGAGCCGCTGCGGCTCACCGCCTGGTTCGGCCCGCACAACCCTGGCCGCGAGCCCGGCCCGCCCGGCGAGCAGCACATCGACTACACCGCGATGGACATCCCCGAGGGCGGCAGCGCCATCCCGTATTGGATGGAGGATCCGTTCATCAAGAAGGAATACGACGAACGGCTGGTTCGCGAGGACGTCGAGAACCGGATGCGGCCGGAATATTACGACAAGAACTACAAGGGCGAGTTGCCGCGGGAGTGACGAAAACGTTCCAACGTGGATCGTTGCGTCGACGGTGGTATGGTGTAGGGACAGGCCCCGATGAACTACCAGGACATCATAACCCTAGAACCGGGCAAACGTGGCGGACGGCCGTGCATCCGTGGCATACGCATCGCGGTCGCCGATGTGCTGGGCTGGCTTGCGACGGGGATGACTCATGCCGAGATCATCGGCGATCATCCAGAACTCACCGAAGACGATATCCGCGCCTGCTTGGCCTACGCGGCTGACCGAGAGCGTCGTCTGTTGACTACGGCGAAATGAAGCTCCTGTTCGATCAGAACTTGAGCTTCAGACTTTGCCATCAATTGGCCGACCTCTATCCCGGATCATCCCAAGTTCGCCTGGTCGGCTTGGCCAATGCCGACGATCGCGCAATCTGGCAATACGCGGCGGCCAACGGCCACGCTCTGGTTTCCCTCGATTACGATTTTGCAGAAATGGCGGCGCTTCTTGGGCCACCACCCAAGGTCATCTGGCTGCGGTGCGGCAACCAGAGAACCGCAACGATCGAGGACCTGTTGCGGCGCCATTGCGATGCCATTACCGCCTTTGAGTCAGACGCGGCGGCATGCTTGGAGATTTATTGACCGCAACGACAGACGCGCTTGCGTCGCGACAACAATGAATGCGACAAACTCGGCCGAATTCTGGAGGAGTCACCCATGCGTGTCGTTGCGCTTGAAGAGCATTTCACCTTGCCGGCCGCCGTTGCGAAATACGTGAAACCCGAAGCCATCGCCAAGCGCGGCCACTACAAGGGCCGCCGTGTCGCGCCCGGCAAGGCCAGCCCGATGGAGCTGCTGCCGGAGTTCGGCGAGAAGCGCTTCAAGTCGATGGACGACGCCGGCATTAGCGTGCAGGTGCTGTCGAACAGCGGCCCCGGCCCCGATCTCGTGCCCGGCGCCGACGGTGTCGCGATGGCGCGCGAGATCAACGACCATCTCGCCGGCGTGGTGCAGAAGCACCCCAAGCGGTTCGCCGGCTTCGCCCAGCTCCCAATGGCCGCCCCGGATGCCTGCGCCGACGAGCTTCGCCGCGCCGTCAAGGACCTGAAATTTGTCGGCGCCATGATCCACGGCCCCTGCGAGAACCGCTTTCTCGACCACGCGAGCTACGATTCGCTGCTCGCCGCGGCGGAAGAGCTCGACGTGCCGATCTACATCCACCCGAACGTCCCGGTGCCGGCGGTCCAGGAGGTCTATTACTCCGGCCTTCCTGAGGGCGCAGACCGCGTGGTCGGCACCGCCGGCTGGGGCTGGCACTCCGAGGTCGCCATTCACATCCTGCGCATGGTGATGGCCGGCACGTTCGACAAGCATCCCAAGCTGAAGATGGTCGTCGGCCACATGGGCGAGATGCTGCCGGTGATGCTCGCCCGCCTCGACGAAGTGTCGGCGGCCGATGTCGGGCACCTCAAGCGCAAGCCGAGTGACACCATCATCCAGCAGGTCTGGATCACCACCAGCGGCATCTTCAACCAGCCGCCGTTCATCGCTGCGCTGCAGACTTTCGGCATCGACCGCATCATGTTCTCGGTCGATTACCCGTTCGCGCCCGATGCCCGCGGCCGCGACTTCCTCAACGAGGTGGCGCTGGCGCCGGCCGACATGGCCAAGCTCTGCCACGGCAACGCCGATGCGCTGCTGAGATTGAAGGCCTGAGCGGGACATCGATGCCCGTTGAAGTCGACGACAGCGGCGGCCGCGTCTTCTTCTCCTCGACCGGCCGCTCGCTGGAGGGCGAGGACGAGATCGTGGTGCTCAGCGTCGGCGTCGACATCGGGTCGTCGACGTCGCACCTGGTGTTCTCGCGAATCGTGCTGGAGCGGCTCGACAGCCGCTACGTCGTCAGCGAGCGCGAGACCTTCTACGCCTCCGACATCCTGCTGACGCCTTACTCGGCCGAGAACACCATCGACGCCGCAGCGCTCGGCGCCTTCATCCGCAAGGAATACGCCGACGCCAGGGTCGAGCCGGAGGAGATCGACACCGGCGCGCTGATCCTCACCGGCGTCGCGGTGCAGCGGAAGAACGCCCGCGCCATCGGCGAGTTGTTCGCCATGGATGCCGGCAAGCTGGTCGCGGTCTCGGCCGGCGACAACCTGGAAACGGTGATGGCGGCCTACGGCTCGGGCGCCGTGGCGCACTCGATCCGCGACGAATGCACGGTGATGAACATCGACATCGGCGGCGGCACCTCGAAGATCGCGGTCTGCGCCGACGGCAAGGTGATCGACATCGCCGCCGTCGACGTCGGCGCGCGGCTGGTATGCCTTGAACCGGATGGCAGGATCGTCCGCGTCGAGGACGCCGGCCGCCGCTACGGCCAGGAGCTCGGCATCGAGCTCAAGGTCGGCGGCATGCTGACGCTCGATCAGGGCCGCGCCATCGCCGGCCTGATGGCGGACAAGCTGCTGGAGGCGATGCGCGGCGGCGCGCCCGAGGTTCGCGGCGCAAGCGTGCTGCGCACCGATCCGCTGAGCCAACAGCACGACATCGCTCAGGTGCAGTTTTCCGGCGGCGTGTCGGAGTTCATCTACGGCAACGAAGCGCAGAAGTTCGGCGATCTCGGCCCGCTGCTCGCCGCCGAGGTTCGCGCCCGGGTCGAAGCGTTCTGCCCGCGGATCGCGGAGTCGATCGAGGGCATCCGCGCCACCGTGGTCGGCGCCTCGCAATACACCATCCAGCTCAGCGGCAGCACGATCTACGTGGAGCCGATGGATGCGCTGCCGCTGCGCAACGTGCCGGTGATCGCACCGGCGCTGCCGCTGGACGGCGAGGCGATCGATCCGGCCGCCGTGGCGCATGAGACGCTGACGATGCTGAAGCGGCTCGATCTCAACGGCGGCGAGCAGCCGGTCGCGGTGTTCGTGCCGTGGCGCGGCTCGGCGACCTTCCAGCGGCTCGATGCGTTCTGCCGCGGCGTGGTCGACGGTCTCGCAAGCGTGCTGAAAAACGGCCACCCGCTGGTGCTGGCCGGCGACGGCGACGTCGGTGGGCTGCTCGGCATCCATCTCCACGAGGAGATGAAGCTGAAGGTGCCGGTGGTGTCGATCGACGGACTCGAACTCAAGGCGTTCGACTACATCGACATCGGCACCATGCTGGAAGCCTCCGGCGCAGTGCCGGTCGTGATCAAGTCGCTGATCTTTCCGGGCAGCGCCACCGCGCCTTAGTGCGGCACCGCCAGCAGCGCGACACCGGCCAGTGCAATCGCACCGCCGGCCGCGCGGGCGACGAAATGCACCGGCAGGCGATTGGCGGCAAGGCCGAGCCCGATGCCGATCAGGTGCAGCACGAGTGTGGCAGCGACGAAGCCCGCGGCGTAGGTCAGCGCCGAAACGTCCGCCGGCAGCTCGACGCCGTGGCTATAGCCGTGCAGCGCCGCGAAGGCGGCGATCAGCGGCACGCTGACCGCAAGCGACGGCCGCGCCCGCAGCGCCACTGCCGCACCGAGGACCAGCACCGATATCGCAATTCCGATCTCGACCCACGGCAGCGCCACGCCGCCGAAGCCGAGCGCGGCTCCCGCCGCCATCACCACCGGAAAGGTCACCGGCAGCAGCCACAATGCGCGGCCGCCGATCTGCGACGCCCAGAGGCCGACCGCCACCATCGCCAGCATGTGGTCGAGGCCGGTGAATGGATGCGCCAGCCCCTCGGCGAAGCTCATGTGCGAATGATCGCCGATATGCGCGAAGGCCGCGGTCGGCAGCACGGCGAGCACGACAGCGACGGCGAGCGGAAATTTCGAAGCAAAACGCATGGTGTTCCTCATGGCAGAACGGCGAAGCGGTATGCGGACTTGCATCTTTACGCTTACCGGCCTTCCTTTCAATCCGGGCTTCAGTCGACGTCGATGAACACGGTGCCGTCCTGGACGGTCGCCGGATAGGTCTTCACCGCGACCATGCAGGGCGGCGACACCACCTCGCCGGTCTTGATGTCGAACTGGCCGTTGTGGAAGTTGCATTCGATCACGTCGCCGTCGATGAAGCCTTCGGACAGCGAGCCCGGCCCGTGGGTGCAGGCGTCGTCGGTGACGTAGAAGGTGCCGTCGACGTTGAAGACTGCGACGGTGAGGCCAGCGGCCTCGACGCGCAGCGCGGTTCCGGCGGCAACCTGATCGGCTTTGCAAAGTTCAACTCTGGTAGGCACGGCGCGAAGGTTCTCTCTGCTCGGGGTTGGGAGTAGAATTGATCCGGGTCATAGACCATGGGTTTTGAACCTCGGTCAATGCGAAGGGCCTGTCCCGGCTGGCCAATTCCCGCCTTGAGGAATTGCGCCGCCGAGGGCTAGAACGTCAGGAATTCGATCGGAGCGCCCCGATGCTGCGAAAAGAACAAAACGATCTTCTCTGCCAGACCGGCCCCGGCACCCCGACGGGCAACCTGTTTCGCGCGAGCTGGCAGCCGGCGCTGCTGGCGAGCGAACTGCCGGAACCGGGCTGTCCGCCGGTGCGGGTCAAGCTTCTGTCCGAGCGGCTGCTGGCGTGGCGCGACTCCAACGGCAAGCTCGCGCTCACCGACGAATTCTGCGCCCACCGCGGCGTGTCGCTGTGGTTCGGCCGAAACGAGCATGGCGGGCTACGCTGCCCGTATCACGGCTGGAAGTACGACCACACCGGCCAGTGCATCGAGGTGCCATCGGAGCCGACCGAGAGCGGCTACTGCCAGAGGATCAAGCTGAAGTCGTATCCGCTGATCGAGCGCGGCGGCGTGCTGTGGACCTACATGGGCCCGCATTCGAGCCAGCCGCCGGCGCCGGAGTGGGAGTTCGCCATGGTGCCGCTGGAGCAGAGCTTCATGTCGAAGCGGCTTCAGGAGTGCAACTGGCTGCAGGCCATGGAAGGCGGCATCGACTCCAGTCACGTGTCGTTCCTGCATTCGGGCGAGTTGAACACCGACCCGCTGTTCAAGGGCAGCAAGGGCAACCAGTACAACATGGGCGACATGAAGCCGGTGTTCGAAGTCGTCGAGAGTCCCGGCGGCCTCTACATCGGCGCACGAAGGAACGCCGAGAACGGCAACTACTACTGGCGCATCACGCAGTATGTGCTGCCGGCCTTCACCATGATCGCGCCGCGCGCCGACCATCCGGTGCACGGACACTTCTGGGTGCCGATCGACGACGAGAGCTGCTGGGCCTGGAGCTTCGACTACAAGGTGACGCGTCCGCTTTCGGCCAAGGAGCGCAAGTCGATGGAGGACGGCCAGGGCATCCACGTCACTTATGTGCCGGGCACGTTCCGGCCGGCGGCAAACAAGGACAACGACTACCTGGTCGACCGCGAAGGCCAGAAGGCGGGCAAGACCTTCAGCGGCGTCTATGGCATCGCCATGCAGGACGCTTCGCTGCAGGAGAGCATGGGCCCGATCGTCGATCGCACGAAGGAAAACCTGGTCTCGACCGACAATGGCATCATCATGGCGCGGCACAAGCTGCTGCGCGCGCTGAAGGCGATGGAGAAGGGCGAACAGCCGCCGGGCATCGATCGCGAGCATCAGCGCGTGCGCTCCTGCGCGGTTGTGCTGCCGCCGGACAAGCCGTTCAAGGACGCGGCCAGCGAAGCGCTGAAAGTGCAGACCGGCCAGGAACACGCGACGGTGTAGCGATGCAATCCGAATCCGCCCGCATGTCGAGCGCCGCCGAGGCGCGGTATCGCATCGACGCCCCGAACTCCAAGCCGCGCGCCGTCAAGGTGATCGCGCTCGATGCGCCCAGCGAGCGCGTCGTCAAGGAGCTGGCGCAGCGGCCATGGAATCGCGCCGCGTTCTTCACGGCGTCGGCGTTCGGCAGCACGCCCAAGCAGGGCGAGAGCTTCTCCGGCTGGCTCAGCGACCTTGCCGGCCGCACCAAGAACCTGATCGAGGAGGTCGACAGCGCCGACCTCGTCGTCATGGTGGCGGCGGCCGGGGAAAGCGCGCAGGCCGCTTCGATCATCGGCGAGGCGTGCAGCGTCAAACGGGTCATGACCACGGCGCTGGTGCTGGGCGGCCCATCGATCTCCGACGAGGCGCTGTCGAAGACGCTGTCGCACCTGCGGCCATGGGCGCTGATGCTGGTGATTGCCAGCGCCGAAGAGTACATTGCCGATATGTTGACCGCGTTGCGGGCATGAAGGGGGATCCCATGATCATGCGATTTCTACTGGCGGCAGGCTTCGCCATAACGGTCGTCTCCACTGCCGGAGCGCAGGCCACCGCCGATCAGAAGCGCGAAACCTGCGAGTTCGGCGCCAACGACCAGAAGCTGACCGGCGCCAAGCGTAAGAGCTTCATGGCGAAGTGCATGTCCAACAAGGACTCGCCGCGCGGCAAGCCGATGCCGGCCCCGAAGCAGTAGCCGCCGTCATTGCTCTGCAAGCGCCGGACGGCTAAACGACCGCTTTCACGCGGTGGCCGAGCCGTGCCGAGATCGCGTCCGCCGTCTCGATGACGTGCGGGATGAACGTCGCCAACGCCTTCTTCGACAACCGGCTGGTCGGGCCGGCAAGGCCGATCGCCGCCACCACCTCGCCGGCATCGTTGCGCAGCGGTGCCGCGATGCAGCGCATGCCGAGCTCGCTTTCCTCGTCTTCGATGGCGCAGCCTCGGGCGCGGACGCCGTCGAGGACCTTCTTCAACGCCAGCGGATCGGTGACGGTCTGCGGCGTGCGCGCCGGCAGCCCGTCCCGCATCACCCGCTCCACCACCTCATCGGGCTGGAACGCCAGGATCGCCTGGCCCTCGGCGGTGCAGTGCGCCGGTTTCCTGACGCCGACGTCGGAGCGCATGCGGATCGCCTGCGTGCTCTCGAGGTTGAACACGTACATGATCTCGCTGCCGTCGAGCACGGCGAGATGCACGGTCTCATTGACCTTCTCGCGCAGGTCGCGAAGCAACGGCCTTGCCTCGTTCGACACGTTCATGCGCCGCCGCACCAGCGAGCCCAATCGGAACAGCGCGATGCCGAGCCGGTATTTGCCGGTGTCGGAGTTTTGCTCCAGCATGCCGTCGGCAACGAGCGTCACCGCAAGGCGATGCACGGTGCTCTTGGCGACGCCGAGCCGCTTGGCGAGATCGCTGATGCCGATCTCGACCTGCTGCTCGGAGAATGCCTTGAGCAGCCGCACCGAGGTGGCGACCGACGACAGCCGGCCGTTCTCTTTGTTGCGTGGTGGCGTGCGGCTCGTCGGCACGATATTGTTCCGCTCCGTGGACCGGCGTTCCGCGGGACTTTAGAGCATTGTCGGGTGGAGTGGGAATGGCTCGGAATATCGTGGTGATTGGTGGCGGGCCGGCGGCGGTGTTTGCCGCGGTCGAAGCCAAGAAGAAGGACGCCGCGGCCAGCGTCACGCTGGTGACCGAGGAGGCCTGCGAGCCCTACGAGAAGCCGCCGCTGTCCAAGGCCGTGCTGCTCGGCAAGGCCCGGCCGGAGGACGCGCCGATCGCGGGCCCCGGCGGGCTTGCCAGGCACGGCGTCGAACTGAAACTTAACGCCTGCTGCACGGCGATCGATCGCGCCGGGCACCAGGTCATCACCAGCGCGGGCAGCCTGCCCTACGACGCGCTGGTGATCGCCACCGGATCGCAGATGCGCGAACTGCCGCTGCTGCCGATCGGCATGCCGCGCGTGCACTACCTGCGCACCGAAGCGCACGCCCGCGCCATCAAGGCGGCGCTGGGGTCGTGCCAGCATCTGGCTGTGATCGGCGCCGGGCTGATCGGGCTCGAGGCCGCGGCGTCGGCGGCCGAGCTTGGCCTGGAGGTCACGGTGATCGAATACGCGCCGCGCATCATGGCGCGCGCCTGCGACGAGGAAACCGGCACGCTGATCTTCGACGAGCACCAGCACCACGGCGTCGAGTTCGAGCTGTCGCGTCAGGTGACCCAGGTGACCTCGCAACTCGACGGCAGCGTCGCGCTGGAAACCGATGACGGCCAGTTGCACGTCGCCGACCTGGTGGTGGTCGGCACGGGGGTCAAGCCGAACGATGCGCTGGCCGTGGCGGCGGGGCTTGCGGTGCAGGATGGCATTGTCGTCGATGAGCGATGCCGCACCTCCGATCCGGATATTTTCGCGGCGGGCGATGTGACGCGCTTCGCCACGCCGCAAGGCGCCGTGCGATTGGAGAACTGGAGGCACGCCCAGGATCACGGCGCGATCGCCGGCCGCAATGCCGCGGGCGGCAGCGACAGCTACAACGTGGTGCCGTCGTTCTGGACCGAGCAGTACGACCTCTACATCCAGGGCATCGGATGGCCGGACGCCTCGGCGCGCAAGGTTCGCCGGCCGCTGCCGGACAAGAGCGCGCTGTTGATGGAGACCAAGGACGGCGTGGTGACCTATGCGCTCGGCATCAACGTGCAGCGCGACCTCGCCGCGATCCGCCGGCTGATCGAGCGGCGCATCCCGGTCGATACGGAGGCGCTGGCCGATCCGGCGCAGCCGTTCAATGCCATGCTGAAGGCGAAGGCGTAGATGCCTGACAAGGTTACCATCACTCAGCTTCAGCAGATGAAGCGCGACGGCCGGAAAATCGCCGGCGTCGTCGCCTGGGACACGCCGATGGCGAGGATCGCCGATCTCGCCGGCGTCGATCTGGTATCGGTCGGCGATTCGATCGGCGTCAATCTCTGGGGCCACGACGATCCACTGCAAGTCACCATGGACGAGATGCTGATCGTCAGCAAAGCGGTGCGCCGCGGCGTTAGCCGTGCGCTGGTGAGCTGCGACCTGCCGTATGGTCCGGTGCAAAAAGGTCCGGACGACGCATTGCGCGCGGCGAGGCGGCTGGTCGACGAGGCCGGAGCCGACATGATCAAGGTCGATGCCGCGGCCGACTATCCCGACGCGGTGCGCGCGCTGGTGCGCGGCGGCATCGCGGTGTTCGCGCAGTTCGGGCTCACGCCCCAGACCGCGGCCAAGCACGGGGTCCCCTACAGCGCGCAGAACTCGCCGCAGGCGCAGGCGACCGCGGAAGCCGCGGCCAAGCTCGTCGAGGAGGCCAAGCTTCTGGAGGACTGCGGCGCCTGCATGCTGGACTTCACCAACTCCGGGCCGGTGGCCGGCGAAGCCGTCGTCAAGGCGGTGACGATCCCGGTGATCGGCGGCTTCGGCGGCGGCCCCTGGCTCGACGGCCGCGTGCGGCTTGCCCATACCGCGATCGGCTATGCCGACAAATGGCTCGACAGCAAGACCGACACCTACGTCAACACGGCGAAGGCCGCGCTCGGCGCCTTCACCGCGCTGATTGCCGACGTGCGCGCCGGCAAGCAGATCAAGGGCTGAAGCGATTCATTAAGGTTACGCTTTTCTCGACGGCACGCCCTGCATTTCCGCATTGTCGGCATTTGTTTTATCGCAAGTTTAGGTTTGTCGGCGAAGCTCCCGGCTGGGGGGAGTGCCAGCCCATGTCCGCCGACCATCAGCTCAAGAAGCTCGAGGAAGCACTGACCGCCGGGGCCCTGCCCGCGACCGAAGCGATCGGCCACATCGTCGCGGTAAGCGGCGCGCAGACCAGCGTGCGGTTTTCCGGCGCGGCGCTGTCCGGTGACCACGACACCGAATTCAGCGTCGGCACCTATCTCGGCATCCGCACGTCGCATGCGCTTATCATCGGCGTGCTGTGCGACATTTCGTTCGACGGCACCCACGCCACCGGGCGCATGGACATGCTCGGCGAGGTGTTGACCGACGCAACGGGCACCGAGCAGTTCAACCGCGGCGTCTCGCATTATCCAAAGGTCGGCAGCACCGTGCGGCGCGCCGGCGAGCGCGAGCTGCGGCTGATCTTCGACGTCGCCGACCCAAGTACCATCCAGATCGGCCATCTGCAGCAGGACAGCAGCATCGGGGCCTATGTCGACGTCGAGGAAATGGTGCAAAAGCATTTTGCGATCTTCGGCTCGACCGGCTCGGGCAAGTCGAGCGCGGTGGCGCTGATCCTGCGCGAGATCATGGCGGCACGGCTCGATCTGCGCGTTCTGATGATCGACCTGCACAACGAATATGCCACCTGCTTCAAGGACAAGGCCCACGTGCTGCGGCCGGGCAACCTGAAGCTGCCGTACTGGATGTTCAACTTCGACGAGACCGTCGAGATCATCTTCGGCAAGCGCACCGATCTTGCCGACGAAGTCGGCCTGCTCGCCGAGCTGATCCCGCTCGCCAAGAACGAATATGCCCGCACCCAAGCCGGCGTTGCCGGCAGCTATCGGATGGTCGAGCGCGACGGCGGCCGCTTCACCGCCGACACGCCGGTGCCCTATCGCATGGACGATCTGGTTACGCTGGCCGAGGCCCGGATGGGCAAGCTGGAGAACCAGGCGACCGCGGCGCGCTACCAGCGGCTCATCATGCGGCTCAACACCGTGCGCAAGAATCCGCGCTATGCCTTCATCTTCGACGACGGCCACACCAGCACCGACTCGATGGTCGACGTGCTGTCGCAGCTTCTCAGCCTCGACCAGACCGACCGGCTGATGACCATCGTTCAGCTCGCCGGATTCCCCGCAGAGGTGTTCGACGCGCTGGTGTCGGTGCTGTTCCGGCTGGCCTTCGAGTTCGGATTGTGGAGCGACGGCTCGATGCCGCTGCTCATGGTCTGCGAAGAGGCGCACCAGTACGCCAACGCCGACCGCAGCATCGGCTTCCAGCCGGCCCGGGAGGGGCTGTCGCGCATCGCCAAGGAGGGCCGCAAGCACGGCGTGTTCCTGGGCCTCGTGACCCAGCGCCCGGCACAGATCGACCCGACCCTGGTGTCGCAGTGCTCGACCGTGTTCGCCATGCGCATGGGCAACGAGGCCGACCAGCGCATCGTCCGCGCCGCGGTGTCCGACCCCAGCGACCGGCTGCTTGGCTTTCTGCCGGCGCTTGGCGCGCGCGAGGCGCTGGCGTTCGGCGCAGGCGTTCCGGTGGCGACGCGGCTGCGCTTCAAGTCGCTGCCAGAGGAGCACATTCCGCGGAGCGAAGCGGTCTGGGGCAGCCGGGTCGAAGCGGCCGGGCCAATCGACCGCAAGCTGATCGAGTCGGTGGTGGCGCGCTGGCGCGGGGTCACCGTCAGGCCATAGCTGGACCCGGCGATTGCCGGTGCTAAATACGGCCGATGCCAACATCGGCCCTCACCGTCATGGTCTTTCCCGGCACGCAAACGCTGCCGTTGTTTGCGGCGCAGGCACGGGGATATTTCGCAAACCGGGGCCTCGCGGTCGAGCTCAAGCCCGCGCCGAACTCCGAGGAACAGCGCGCCGGATTGGCGGCCGGCCGTTACCAGATCGTCCACGGCGCCGCCGATCAATGCGTGGCGCTGGTCGAAGCTGCGAAGGTCGATGCGGTCATCGTGGCCGGCGGCGACAACGGCTTCAACCATCTGTTCGTGCAGCCGGATATCGAGCGCCTGGAGGATTTGCGCTGCCGCACCGTGGTCGCCGATGTCGCCAACACCGGCTGGTCCTTCGTGCTTTACGACATGCTGCGGCGGCATGGCCTCGAACGCTCCGACTATGCGGTGTACGAAGCCGGCGCGCCGTTTCGCCGCTTCGCCGCAATGCGCGACGACAAGGCCATGGCGGCGGCGATCCTCAATCCGCCGAACGCGATCCACGCCCGGCGGGCAGGATTGAAGGACATGGGACCGGTGGTCGATACCGTCGGTCCTTATCTCGGCACCGTGCCCTACGTGCTGCGCCGCTGGGCCGAGGCGAACGCCGATACCCTCGTTTCGTATCTTCGCGCCGCCATCGAAGGGCTGCGCTGGCTGCTCGATCCCGCGAACCGCCAGGCCATGATTTCGCTCGTGGCCGACCGGCTCGACGTGCCGGCCGACATGGCCGCGGAGATTTATGCAATTGCGGCCGACCCGGCCCAAGGGCTCGCCAGGGACGCGGCTTTCGATCTGGAAGGCTTCAGTACCGTGCTGCGACTTCGTGCCGACTTCGAGGGTCGCATCGCCGCGCCGCCGGAGCGATATTTCGACATGTCCTTCCGGCATCGGGCCGTTGCCGGCCCCTAAGCACTGGAAAATCGCGCCAAATGGGTGCATGCAGGAGCCATGAGCAAATCTCCCCGGGTCGTTTTTAAGCTGGAGCGGGTTGCGGAGGGCGAGTGGCAAATCCAGGCCCACTATCCCGATGTCGACGTTCGCATCATCAAGGGATTCAAGAGCAAGGCCGAGGTCGACGAATGGCTGAACGGAAGCCGTCGCATCGACTGGCTGCGATCCCAGGGCTACGCGAAGTAGCGCTCGTCAGCAGCACTCGCAGACAAAGTCGTCGGAGACCGCAAGCGCGGGCTTGAGCCATTTCGGTGGCAGGTCGTCTTCGGCCACCTCGGCCACCGGCTTGAACACCTTGAAATGATGGCGCCGTTCGTCGGCCCAGAACGCGATCACGGTCTCGATCGGCGGGCAGCCCGGCACCGCGCAGGCGACCTCCGCCACCAGAATAGCGGCGTCGCCCAGCGCGAATCGCTCGCGCACCCATTCGCGGACGCGATCGAGGGCGGCGGAGTGTTCGGGGCTCTTTTTGGCAAATGCCAGCATGGACACACTTTCGGCGTCACCCCCGGGCTTGACCCGGGGGTCCATCTTCTTCGTAAAAGATGGATTGCCGGGTCAAGCCCGGCAATGACGCCTGTGGTATGCGTCTCGCCCCAAGGACGACCTGAACGAAGGAATTCGACGTGGCTGAAAACGTATTGGCGGCCGTCCGTACCGGGCCGAGCAAGACCGAAATCCGCGAATATCCGATGCCGGATGTGCCGGCCGACGCCGCCCTGATGAAGATGGAGGTCGGCGGCATCTGCGGCACCGACGTCAAGCTGTACAAGCATCCGCCGAACAACAAGCCCACCATCATGGGCCACGAGAACATCGGCACCATCGCCAAGGCCGGCCGCGAGTTCACGCAGCGCAAGGGCTTCAAGGAAGGCGACCTGGTGTTCGTCGAGCACTACGTGTCGTGCGGCAAGTGCGAGTGGTGCCATTCCGGGCAATACCGCCACTGCGAGAACACCAACTGGCGCACCAATCCCGACGCGATCCGCTACGGCTACACCTCGGACGAGAGGCCGCCGCATCTGTGGGGCGGCTTTGCGCAGTACATGTACCTGCCGTGGAACGCGGTGATCCACCACGTGCCGAAGGGCGTCACGCCGGAGCTCGCCGGGCTGGTGACGCCGATGGCGAACGGCGTCGAGTGGTCGCTGTTCGACGGCCAAGTCGGATACAACTCGACGGTGCTGATTCAGGGACCGGGGCAGCAGGGCCTGTCGCAGACCGTGATCTGCAAGCAGGCCGGCGCGTCGCTGATCATCGTCACCGGCACCGCCAAGGACCAGGCACGCATGGCGGTGGCGAAGAAGCTCGGCGCCGATCACGTCATCGACGTCAGCAAGGAGGATCCGCTCGCCCGCATCATGGAGATCACCGGCGGCAAGGGCGTCGATGTCTCGCTCGACTGCACCGCCGGCGCCGGCACGATACCGATCCTGCTCGGCGTCGAGGCGCTGAAGCGCAAGGCCGGGATCATCGTGGCGCAGGGCGAGCTGCGCGAATTCCCGAACTTTCCGCTGGAGAAGTTCACGGTGAAGTTCATCACCATGAAGAGCGCGCGCGGCCACAGCTACCGCGCCTGCGAGCTGGCGCTGGAGCAACTGGCCTCGAAGCGCTTCCCGCTGGAGCTGGTGACGACACACCGCTTCGGCCTGAACGAGGTCGACAAGGCGATCAAGGCGGTCGGCGGCGAGGGCGTGCCCGACGTGATCCACGCTTCGCTGATGCCGTGGCTGTGAGATGAGCAAGCTACGGATCGCAATGCCTGTTGGCGATCCGGCCGGCATCGGGCCGGAGATTGCGCTGAAGGCCGCGCTCGATCCCAAGGTGCTGGCGGCCTGCGAGCCGATCCTGGTGTCCGATCCGGATTTGCTGGCACGCCACGCCCGAGCCTGCAAGCTCGACGCGTCGAAGGTCGAGGTGATGCCCTGCCCGCAACCGGAGACGGCCTCGCTTGGCTTCGGCGTCACCTCGCCCATCGCCGGTCGCGCGTCGATTGCGTTCTGCGCTGCCGCGGTGAAGGCGGCGATGGACCGCACGGTCGATGCCGTCGTGGCAGCGCCACAGAACGAAACCGCCATCGCGCAGGCCGGCATCGCGTTCGACGGCCATCCGTCGTTCGTGGCGCGGCAGACCGGCAGCGACGAAACCAGCGTTTACATGATGCTGTGCTTCGGCGACACGCGCATCGCGCATTGCACGCTGCACCGGAGCGTGCGCGAAGCGCTGGCGCTTGTGACCAAGGACAATGTCGCGCGGACGATCCGGGCCACCGACGCGGCGCTGAAACGGCTCGGCATCGGGCATGGCACGATCGCGGTGAGCGGCGTCAATCCGCATGCCGGCGAGGGCGGATTGTTCGGCCGCGAGGAGATCGAGATCATCAGGCCGGCGATGGATCAGGTGGCGGCCGAGGGTATTTCCGTGGCCGGCCCGTTCGGCGCCGACACCATGTTCCACATGGATGGCTTTGACGCCTTCGTCGTGATGCTGCACGACCAGGGCCACATCGCGACCAAGCTGATGGCAAGGCACGCTGCCGCAGCGCTGACCATCGGCACGCCGATCCTGTTCGCTTCGGTGGCGCACGGCACCGGCCACGACATTGCCGGCAAGGGCATCGCCAATCCGGCGGCGATGATCGAGGCGGTGCTGATGATCGCGAGGGCGAAAAAGTCCGGAAGCGAGTCAGCAGCGCAAAGCCTATCGCCGTCATCCTGAGGTGCGAGCGAAGCGAGCCTCGAAGGATGCGGCCCCCGGAATCACCGGCCGCGCCCTTCGAGGCTTGGCGCAAGAGCGCCAAGCACCTCAGGGTGACGGAGATAGATTGTGCTTGCGATCTAACGCCCGCCGTTCTTCATCAGTGCGTCGAAGCTCGGCGCGTTGGCGACCTGGTCGAACCAGTCGAAGCCCATCTCCTTGACGATGCGGTTCGACATCACGATCAGCCGGCAATCCTCGTGATCGCCGGCGACGTGCTGGTGGTTGGTGAACGGCGGAATATAGATGTAGTCGCCGCGCTTCCACGAGTACGCCTTCGGCTCGGCCGCCCACTCCCACTGGAACGCCTCGAGGCAGTCCCACTTCAGGTCCCAGTGCAGGTCGTAGCCCGAGCCCTCGGCGACGAAGATGATCTCCTCCCACATGTGGCGGTGGACGCCCGACTTCTCGCCGGGCTTGAGGAACTGCATGTAGGCTTCGACGCACATCTCGCGCGTGTTCAGCTTCTCGTGGACCAGGTGCTTGATCAGACCGTCGGCGCAATGCTCCCACGGCATGTCCTCGGCCAGCACGACGTTGGTGCGGCTTTCGTAGTCCTTGCGGAACTGCTGCGATGCCTCCGCCTCGTCGGCGCGGAAGGTGGCGGTCTTGCCGCCGGAGAGCGCCGGACCCTTGTCGGTGAATACGGTTGCCATGGCGCTCTCCCTCAAATGTCACTCGGCGGCTGGTAGTTCTCGGCGCCCTTCGGCGGGATCTTCGAGGGCCACTCGACGATCTTCTGGAACAACAGGTGCATGAACAGGAACAGCGGCTTGGCCTTGAACACCAGGAGGATCGCCTCCTCGTCCTTGGAATCGTTGAAGTGCTGGTGCACGCAGGCGTTCTCGACCAGCATCACGTCGCCGGCCTTCCACGGAATGTGGCGGCCGTCGTGCACGTCATGACCGTGACCCTTGAGCACGTAGAACACCGCGCTGTTGAGGTGGCCGTGCTTCTGGCCGGAGGCGCCCGGCGCATAGGCCTCGATGTGCGATTCGATCGACTGGGTGATGTTGACCGCCTGCGGCGAGATCACGCTCTTGCCGTAGTGGCCAGGACCGCCCTTCCAGGGTACGTCTTTCGACGAGAACACCCGCGGCTGATCAATCAACTGCTTGTAGAGATGGCTGTAGGTTCCCTCCAGCGCGCGGACGAAGGTGCGTTTCTTGGCCCAGCGCTCCCAGTGCTGGTTTTCCTTCTCGGCCTTTTCCGCATCGGGCTGGTTGTGACCCACGCCGGGATTTTCGAGAATGCCGGTCATTGGACTTGCTCCTTGGCGCCCTGCTCTTCAAGACTTGGCGCCACCATATCGCGCGTCCTTGTCAAATCAATCCGGCGGCGAGGATAATGCGGTCCACGCCGAGGGCCGCGAAGCGGTGTTTCGTTCCAAAGGGAGGAACATGGTGCTGCAATCCTGCAAGCGCGGCCTGATCGCCGCGGCCCTCATCGCCGCCGCGCTGACGACCGCCCAGGCCCAGAGCGTCGCCGATTTCTACAAGGGCAAGAACATCGACCTCTATGTCGGCTACAGCGCCGGCGGCGGCTACGATCTCTACGCGCGCCAGCTCGCCCGCTACATGGGCAAGCACATTCCCGGCAATCCGACCATCGTCCCCAAGAACATGACGGGCGCCGGCAGCCTGGTGCTCGCCAACTGGCTCTACAACATCGCCCCGAAGGACGGCACCGCATTCGGCATCATCGGCCGCGGCACCGCGTTCGATCCACTGCTCGGCAACAACAAGGCCAGGTTCGACGGCACCAGGTTCACCTGGCTCGGCAGCGCCAACAACGAGGTCTCGATCTGCGTCGCCTGGAATACCTCGGGTATCACCAAGTTCGACGACCTTTTGACCAAGGAGTTGGTGGTCGGCGGCACCAGCTCGTCCGCCGACACCGACCAGTTTCCCAAGATCGTCAACGGCGTGCTCGGCACCAAGATGAAGATCATCACCGGCTATCCGGGCGGCAACGACGTCGGCCTCGCCATGGAGCGCGGCGAGGTGCAAGGGCGCTGCGGCTGGTCGTGGTCGAGCGTGCTGTCGACCCATCTGCAATGGTACAAGGAGAAGAAGTTCACCGTGCTGATGCAGCTCGCGCTGGAAAAGCATCCGGACCTGCCTGACGTGCCGTTGATCGTCGACCTCGCCAAGACCGACGAGCAGCGGCAAATCCTGAAGCTGATATTTGCCCGCCAGGTGATGGGCCGGCCGTTCCTCGCACCGCCCGGCCTGCCTCAGGACCGCGCCGACGCGCTTCGCAAGGCGTTCATGGAGACGATGAACGATCCGGATTTCCGCGCCGAAGCCGACAAGGCCAAGATGGAGATCACCCCGGTGTCGGGCGAAAAGCTCGATTCCCTGGTGAAAGAGATCTACGCCTACCCGCCCGCCATTGCGAAAAAGGCCGGCGATCTGATCGAGCGAAAGTAGCGCCAACCGGTGGAATGAACCATGGACGCCAAGGTCAAGAACTACGCCGGCTGGCAATCGGACGTCATCGTCGACTGCATCAAACACTACGAATTCCCCTACATCACGCTCAATCCCGGAGCGAGCTTCCGCGGCCTGCACGATTCGCTGGTCAACTACGGCGACAACCAGCCGCCGATGATGCTCTGCAACCACGAAGAGATCGCGGTGCAGATCGCGCACGGCTATGCCAAGGCGAGCGGCAAGCCGATGGCGGTGATCCTGCATAATCTCGTCGGACTGCTGCACGCCTGCATGGCGATCTACTACGCCTTCCTCGACCGCGTGCCGGTCTTCATCATGGGCGCCACCGGTCCGATGGACGAGGCCAAGCGCCGCCCGCACATCGACTGGACCCACACCGCACTGGTGCAGGGCAATGCGGTGCGCGACTACACCAAGTGGGACTACCAGCCGACCTCGATCGACGGCGTGCCGGAGAGCTTCGCCCGCGCCTATTCGATCATGATGACCGAGCCGAAAGGCCCGGTTTACATGTGCTATGACGCCGCGCTGCAAGAAGCACCGAAGACCCACGACGTGCCGCTGCCGCCGGCCGAGGCGGTGGTAACGCCCTCGCCGATGGCGCCCGATCCGCGCGCCATCGAGGCGATTGCCGACAAGCTCATCACGGCCGAGCATCCAATGCTGCTGCCGGAATACGCCGGCCGTCGCGCGGGCGGCTTCGAGAGCATCGTCGAGCTTGCCGAAGTGACCGGTTCGGCGGTGTGGGACGTCAACAACGCGCTCAATTTCCCGAACAAGCATCCGCTGTGCCTGAGCATGGACAACGAATCGCTCAAGCGCACCGACCTGATCCTCGGGCTCGACGTCAAGGACTGGGAGAAGCAGCTCACCGAACTGAACAACGCCAAGCGCATCCGCGAGCTGCTGCCGCCCGAGCACTGCGACTATGTCGAGATCGGCTTTGCCGAAGTCGGCATCAGCAAATGGGCGATGGACTACTGCCGCATGCAGCCCTGCTCGGTGCGGGCGCTGGGCGACACGTCGCTCGGCATTCCGGAACTGATCCGCATCTGCCGCGACAAGATCAAAGACAACACCAATCTCCAGAAGCAGATCGCCGACCGCAAGGCCGCGATCGGCAAGCGCCATGATCAGGTCTGGGCGAAATGGGATGAGCAGTCGCGGAAGGATTGGGATGCTTCGCCGATCACGTTCGGCCGGCTCGCCCATGAGGTCTGGGACGTCATCAAGAATGAGGACTGGGTGCTGACCGCGAACGACCTGAAGCGCCAGGTCCGCAAGGTCTGGGACTTCGACAAGCCGTACCGCCATCCCGGCACCGAGCTCGGCACCTCGACCCAGATCGGCATTTCGCTCGGGGTCGCGCTGGCGCATCGCGACAAGAAGCGCATCGTGGTCGACATCCAGCCCGACGGCGACCTGATGTTCGATGCCGGCGCATTGTGGATCGCCGCCAAGTACCAGATTCCGATGCTGATCGTGATGCACAACAACCGCGCCTATTACAACGACTGGGCGCACCAGATCCGGATGGCGAAGCTCCGCGGCACCGACGAGGCCAAGGCCCACATCGGCATGGACCTGTCCGGGCCGGAGCCGGACTTCGCAGGTCTGGCAAGGTCTATGGGCTGCTACGGCGAGGGCCCGATCGACAAGCCTGCGGACGTGAAGCCTGCACTCCTGCGCGCGCTGGCCGAGGTGAAGAAGGGCCGTTGCGCGCTGGTCGACACCATCACGCAGCATTCCTAGCGGCGAACGCGGCAAGTAGCCCGGATGGAGCGGAGCGAAATCCGGGATAGGCTGTCCCGCATTCCGCTCCGCTCCATGCGGGCTACACGAGGGAGAGCGCCATGAAACGCATCGTTGCGTTGATCCTTGCGGCAGCCGCGCTGCTCGCCGCTTCCAATGCGCAAGCCGACGATTATCCGTCGAGGCCGATCAAATTCATCGTGCCGGCGGCTCCGGCCGGCATCGGCGACATCCTGCCTCGCATGTTCGGGCAGAAGCTCACGGAAGCGGGAAGCCCGGCAACGATCATCGTCGAGAACCGCCCCGGCGCCGCGGGCGTGATCGCCATGGAGACGGTCGCGAACGCCGCGCCGGATGGCTACACCATGGTGATGGGCAACCACGCTGGCCTGGCGATGCTGCCGCATCTCGCCAAGAGCCTGCCCTACGATCCGTTCAAGAGCTACACGCCGGTGATCCTGCTGGTCACGGTGCCGAACATCCTGGTGGTGCACCCTTCGATCCCGGCCAACAACCTCAAGGAGTTCATCGCCTACGCCAAGGCCAATCCCGGCAAGCTGAGCTACGCCTCGCAGGGCGCCGGCGCCTCGGGCCATATCGCCGGCGAACTGCTCAAGCTGCACGCCGGCCTCGACATCGTCCATGTGCCGTACAAGGGCGCAGCGCCGGCGGCGCAGGACCTCGCCGCCGGTCATGTCAGCATGATGTTCGACGTGGTGTCGCTGGCTCTGCCCCAAATCCAGGCCGGCCGGGTGCGCGCGCTCGGCGTCGCCGCCAACGAACGGGTCGCGGCGCTGCCCGACGTGCCGACCATGGCGGAGCAAGGCATGCCCATCGAGGTCGGCGCCTGGTTCGGCATGCTGGGGCCGGCCGGCATGTCGCCGCAAGCCGTCGCCTGGGTCAACCGCGAGGCGAACAAGGTGTTCTCGGTGCCGGACACGCGCAACCGGTTCGTGCAGCAGGGCGCCGCCATGCCGCTCGGCACACCGGAGGCGTTCGGCCAGTTCATCAAGGCGGAATCCGACCGCTATGGCGACGTGATCCGCAAGGCCGGCATCAAGCTGGAATAGCTGTCGTCTATCCCGGCCCTGGCACCGTGCCGAACCGCCGCTGGGCGAGTGGTATCGCGCCGACGAGGAACGTCAGGCTGCCGCACAGCACAGCGATCATGGTCATCGGCAGTGGTGTGCCGTCGGCAAACAGACCGTAGATCTGCGAGAACACCGCGGCGCCGAAGTTCTGCATGAACACGCCGATACCGGCCGCGGTGCCGGCATAGCGCGGCACCTCGTTCATGGCGGCGGCCTGGGCGTACGGCATGGAGATGCCCTGCGCCATGGTGATGAACGTCCCCGGAATGAACAGCGTCAGCGGCATCACCAAGCCGTGGGTGAGCAGCACCGCCTGCACCAGGACCGTCAGCAGCGCCAGGGAGGAGCCGGCCATCACCATGGCCTCGACCGAGAAGCGGCTGCCGATCCGGGTCGATATGAAGTTGCCAGTCAGGAAGCCAACGGGAAACAACAGGAAGTACAGGCCGAACTCGGTGGCGGGCCGATGCAGCAGCTCGGTCATCAGCGAGGCGGACGCGCTCGCCATCACCATGAACGCCCCGGTGTTGAAGCCGGTTTGCAGCACCAGCGCATTGAATCGCAGCCGCCGAAACAACAGGGCGTAGCCGCGCCATACGCTCTCGCCGCCCTTGTTGCGGTTGATGACCGGATGGGTTTCGTAAAGCACCAGGTAACACGACAGCGCGATCGCGGCGCCGGCGAGCAGCGCGAAGCCGAACACGCTGCGCCAGCCGAGCGTATCGATCAGCACGCCGCCGATGAATGGCGACACCATCGGCCCGAGCGTGCCGAACATGGTGAGGTAAGCGATTGCCTTGACCAGCTGCTCAGCCCGGTAGGCGTCACGGGCGATGGCGCGAACCAGCGTCAACGCGCAGCCCGCGCCGATCGCCTGCACGAAGCGGCCGAACACCAGTGTCGCCGCCGTCGGCGCGAAGGACGAAACGATGCTGCCGATCAGGAACAGGCCGAGCCCCGACAGCAGCACCGGCCGCCGGCCGTAGCGATCCGACAACGAGCCATAGAACAGCGTCGCGAAAGCCATGCCGAACAGCGCGATGCTGAAGGTGAATTGCGCATAGGCATCGCTCAGGCCCAGCGCGGCCTTGACCGCCGGGATCACCGGAAAGAACAGATGCACCGCGAGCGGCGTGATCAGCGCAGTGAGCGCCAACGAAAGAGCAAAACCTCGGCCCGGCGCTCGATACGGTGCATGCATGACCGGAAGGCTTCAGGCGAACTGCGGGAACAGCCGCAACGCGTTGCCGCGGTCGATGGCGGCGCGCTGGGCTGGCGAGATCGCATCCAGAGCCTGGTAGGTCTTCATCGCCTCGGTGGTCACCCGGATGTTGGCGAACGGCCAGTCGGTGCCGAACACGATCTGATCCGGCGCGGCAACATTCTCGAGGCAGCCCCAGGTCTGCGCCCCGGGCGACAGCGCGTTGTCGTACCAGAACCGTCGCAGCAGGCCGAACACCTGCTCCTGGCTGAGCTGCTTGAGCCGCTTGTCGATCATTGGCGACACCGACAGCCGCCAGGAGAAATACGGCGCCAATCCGCCAGCGTGCGGCAGGATGAAGCGGATGCGCGGGTAGCGCTCCAAGGCGCCGCCGAACATCAGGTTCACCACCGCCCGCGTGGTGTCGAACAGATATTCCATCATGAACGCCGGCCAGGGCAGGTCGATCTGCTTGTTCAGCGGATGCGCACCCGGATGCACGAACACCACGCCGTCGCGCGCGTTCAGGGCTTCCATCACCGGGTCGAATTTCGCATCGCCGAGGAATTTGCCGTCGTAGCTGGCAAACAGGCTCACGCCGGAGAATTTCAAAGTGTCGAGGCAGTAGCCGACCTCCTCGACCGCGTCGTTGATGTTCCACATCGATACGGTGCCGAACGCACCGAAGCGGCCGCGATGCTTGGCATTGAGCTCGGCGGAATAGTCGTTGCAGCGCCGCGCCAGCGCCTTGGCCTCCTCGGGCTTGCAGAACTGCACACCGGGCTGGCCGAGCGACAAAAGCGCGGTCGCGATGTCGAACTTGTCCATGACCTCGAAGGCGAGGCTTTCCGACCAGTCCGGATAGCGGCCGATCGCCGGTCCCGACCCGGCCGCATAGACCATGTCGGCATAGAACTGCGGAATCATATGGAAGTGGACGTCGATGCGCCGCGCCGCCATCGCCGTCACACCCCGCCCTTGCTGCTCTTGAGCATGTCGCCGCAGCCGGCCCGGCGCGCCCAGAACTCCCAGCCGCGCTGCATCTCCGGCGAAGCGGCACGGAACTGGTTGCGGGTCTTGATCTCGTTGGCCGACAGCGCCTTGAACTCGCCCATGCGCATCGCCGCCAGCAGGATGCGGGCGTTGCGCGGCAGATAGACCGACATCCGCACCAGCTTGAGCAGGCCGTCGGCCGCCGCCGAGAAGCCATGGCCGCGCATCAGCACCACGGAGTTGTTGCCGAGCCGCTTCGCCATGTCGCGGCCCTGCTCCATGTTGATCACCAGCAGGTTGGTGGCGTCGCCGAACTTCTCGTCGATATCCCAGACCGGAACGTGGCTGCCCATGTCGCTCGCCACGTGAGCGACGCAGCACATCGGCGTCTTCGACACGCTGAACGGCAGCAGGTCCTCGGCGTGGGAATGGATCACGGCATGAACGTCGGGCCGCGCCTCGTAGATCGCGCCATGGATGAACCGCTCGAGATAGGGCGGCCGGGTGTCGCTGGTCGGGGTGCCGTCGAGCTTGAACTCGATGATGTCGTCCTTGGTGACGAATTCGGGGCTGAGCGAGCGCGACAGCAGGTAATGGTCCGGCTTCTGCGGATGGCGGATGCTGACGTGGCCGTAGGCATCGACCACGTTCTCCTTGGCCAGGATGCGATTGGCGATCACCAGGTCGCCGATCGCGCGTTCCAGTTCATCCATGCGGTTCCCTCCTTCGCGTTTTGCCGGCACGTTAGCGGAAGGAGGATGAGGAGTCTCGGTTGGCTGTCAGAGATACGCGCAGGACTGACATTCGCCGCAAGCGCGGCATCAGGCCAAGGCCGGTCTGCCAGCCCGTCCACGAATCAACGCCGAAACATGATCCGATCGAGTTTGATCCGTCATTGCGAGCGAAGCGAAGCAATCCAGAGTGGCGCGTAAAGGCTGGATTGCTTCGTCGCTATCGCTCCTCGCAATGACGGCGATCCTAGCTAGCGACAAAGCGCTAGAAAAAGCTCTTCGGCTTCGCCTGGACGCCGACCTTGGTGAACTCCTCGGCGATGCTTGGCTTGATCTGCTTCGCGACCTCGAAGTCGGCGTTGCTTGCCGCCACATCGCCCTTCATCAGCTTGGCGACGCCGCGGCCGTAGAGTGCGGCCGGCGAGTTCGGATCGACCTTGAGGGACTCGTCGTAGTCGGCGAGCGCCTGATCGGGCTGGCCGAGCTTCAGATACGCCATGCCGCGATGGTCCAGCGCCGAGGCGTTGTTGGGCTTGAGCTCAAGCGCTGCGTTGCAATCGGCGAGCGCCGCCTTCAGATCGCCGACGATGGCGCGGGCCCCGCAGCGCTGGTCGAGCGCCTCCGGATTGTCCGGCTTGAGCTTGATCGCCTGGTCGTACAGCTTGATGGCCTGGCTGTAGTCGCGCGTTCCGTAGAACATATTGGCGCGATTGTAATAAGCGACCGAAGGCGCGGCGTTGTTCTTGATGGTCTGGTTGACCTCCTGGATCACCCGGTCGTCGTCGCGCTTGTTCTCGTAGACGCTGGTGCGGTCGTTCGCCGCGATCGCGTAGCTCAGCGTCGGCTTGATGGCGGCGTCACCGCCTTCGGCCACGGCCAGATCGTAATCGCGTCGGTCGGCGTTGGTGATGCCGCGCTCGCGGAATGCGCCGGCGTAGTTCGGATTGAGCTTGATCGCGGCGTTCAGGTCGCTCGCGGCGCGGTCGTAGTCGCGCTGGTCGTAGAACGCGATGCCCCGGTTGTAGAACGCCAGCGCATAGTTCGGATCGAGCTTGATGGCCTGCTGATAGTCCTGGATGGCATGATCGGTGTCGCCCTTGCCGCGATAGGCAAAGCCGCGGTTGTTGTAGACCAGCGGGTCGTTCGGATTGAGCTTGATCGACTCGTTGAAGTCGGAGATCGCGCTGTCGGCGTCGCGCTTGTCGTCGTAGGCGAGACCGCGGCTGTTGTACGCCGCTGCAAGCTTGGGATTGAGCTTGATCGCAGCGTTGTAGTCGGCGATGGCGCGGTCGTAGTCCTTCTTGAGATAGAGCGCGTTGCCGCGCTGATAGAAGGCGACGGTGTAGTTCGGGTCGAGCTTGATCGCCTGGTCGAAGTCCGCAACAGCGCGGTCCAGGTCACCCTTGCTGCGCAGCGCAAAGCCGTGGTTGTAGTAGGCGTGGGCGTCGGCCTGATCGAGCTTGATCGCCTGACCGAGATCGGCGAGCGCTCGGTCGGTGTCGCCCTTCATGCCATTGGTGACGCCGCGGTTGGCGAACGCCTTCGCCAGCGTCGGATCGAGCCGCACGGCCTGCTCGAAGCTCGCGAGCGCGCGATCGACGTCACCGCCGCTGCGATAGGCCAATCCAAGATTGTTGAACGTCAGTGCGTTCTTCGGCTGAAGCTGCGCGACCTTGCCGAAGTCGGTCGCGGCGCGCGCATGATCGCCCTTGTCGCGCCAGGCAAGCCCGCGGTTGTACAGCGCCAGCGCATCGTTCGGGTTGAGCTTCAGGGCCGCGTCGAAGTCGGCGATGGCGCGGTCAAGATCGCGCTTCTCGTAGAAGGCGTTGCCGCGGTTGTAGAGCGCGACCGCATCGGTCGGATCGAGCTTGATCGCCTGATCGTAGTCGGCGGTGGCGCGCGCGATGTCGCCCTTGTTGCGCCACGCATAGCCGCGGTTGTTGTAGGCCATGGCGTTCTTCGGATCGAGCTTGATCGCCTGATCGAAATCGGCGATAGCGCGGTCGGCGTCGCCCTTCGCACCGTAGGCAACGGCGCGGTCGTAGTATGCCGTGGCGTTGGCCGCGTTGAGCTTGATGACCTGGTCGAGATCGCCGATGGCGCGCGCATAGTCGCGCTTGGTCAGATAGGCGTTGCCGCGCGCGTAGAGCGCCGCGGCATAATTCGGGTTGAGCTTGATCGCGGCGTCGTAGTCGCCGATGGCGCGATCGAGCTCGCCGCGATTGCGCAGCGTCAGACCGCGGTTGTAGTAGGCCAGCGCGTTCTTCGGATCGAGCTTGATGGCCTGCTCGAAATCGGCCAAAGCGCGAGTCGCGTCGCCCCGTGCGCCGTAGGCGAGACCGCGATCATTGAACGCCAGCGCGTAGTTGCCGTTCAGCTTGATCGCCAGGTTCTGATCGGCGATGGCGCGATCCAGATCCCGCTTGTTGGCGTAGGCGTTGCCGCGGTTGTGGTAGACCAGCGGATCGTTCGGGTTGAGCTTGATGGCCTCGTTGTAGCTGTCGACGGCCTGGTCGAAATCGCCCTTGTCGTAGTAGGCGTTGCCGCGGTTGTAGAACGCGAACGCGTAGGTCGGATTGAACTTGATGGCCTGCTGGTAGTCCGCCAGCGCCCGCTCGGTGTCGCCCTTCACGCTGTAGGCGACGCCGCGGTTGGTGTAGGCCGGCGCATTCTTCGGATCGACCGAAAGCGCCCGATCGAAATCCTTGATCGCAGTGTCGAGGTCGCCCTTGGCGCCGTAGGCCAGGCCGCGATCGTTGAACGCCATGGCATCCTTGGCGTCGAGCTTGATCGCCTGATCGAGATCGGCAATCGCCTTGTCGTAGTCGCGCTGGCGCGCATAGGCGTTGCCGCGGTTGTGGAACGCCAGCGCGATCTTGCCGTCGAGATTGATGGCCTGCGAGAAGTCGGCCACCGCGCGGTCGAAGTCGCGCCGGGCGTATTGCGCAAGGCCGCGATTGTAGTAGGCGAAGGCGTCCTTCGGGTCGATCTTGAGGGCGGCGTCGAAATCGGCCACCGAGCGGTCGAAGTCGTGCTGCGCGTAGTAGGTCAGGCCGCGGTCGTAATAGGCGAGCGCGCTGCGGCCATCGAGCTTGATTGCGGCATCGAAATCGGCCAGGGCCTTGGCGAGGTCCTGCTTGCCGTAATGGGCATTGCCGCGGTTGTAGAACGCCGCCGCATAGGACGGGTTGATCCGGATCGCCGAGTTGTAGTCCGCAATCGCCTTGTCGAGCTCGCCCTTGGAATTGAACTCGAGGCCGCGATCGTTGAAGGCGAGCGCGAAGCTCGGGCTGAGCTTGAGCTGCTTCAGCGGCGGCAACGGGCTTGACGTGTCGTAAGAGCGCAGCCGGTCGACCGACCGGTCTTTCGGATTGGCCACGACCACCATCGGAACGCCGGTCTTGGCGATCTGCTCGAAATCGGCGATGGCGCGCTCGTAATCGTGCTTGTCGTAGCGCGCGACGCCGCGGTCGTGCAGCGCCAGCACGTTGCCCGGATCGAGCTTGATCACCTGATCGAAGCTCGCGACGGCGCGGTCGTAATCGAGCTTGTCGTAGAATGCCGCGCCGCGGTTGTACATCGCGATGGCATAGTCGGGCTTGAGCTTGACGGCCTGGTCGAAATCCTCGATGGCGCGGTCGTACTTGCCCTGATTGCGATAGGCGACGCCGCGGTTGTTGAAGGACCGCGCATCGCTGGCGCTGGCCTGGATCGCCTGATCGAAGTCCTTGACCGCCCGATCGTTGTCGCCTTTGGCGCCGTAGGCAACGCCGCGATCGCTCAATGCGGCCACATCGCCGGCGTCGAGCTTGATCGCCTGGCTCAGGTCGGCGATGGCGCGGTCGTTGTCGCCACGCGCATAATGCGTGAGGCCGCGGCTGTGGAATGCGGCGGCGAAGCTGGCGTTGATCCTGATGGCGCGATCGAAGTCGGCGACGGCGCGGTCGTTGTCGCCGGCCAGCCGGAAGGCCTGGCCGCGGTTGTTGTAGGCGACGTCGAAGTTCGGGTTGAGCCGGATCGCCGCGTCGAAATCGGCGATGGCGCGGTCGTTGTGACCGGTGGCGGTCTGGGCGCTGCCGCGTTCGTTGAACGCCACCGCGTTGTTCGGATTGAGCTTGATCGTCGCATCGAAGTCGGCGATGGCGCGCTCGAACTCCTTCAGTGCCGCCAGTGCGCTACCGCGCTGATAGAGGCTCTGCCAGTCGTTCGGATTGATCTTGATGGCGGCGTCGAAATCCTTGATCGCGCCATCGAGATCGCCCTTGCCGCGCAGCGCCTGGCCGCGGCTGTTGTAGGCGGCCTCGTAGGCGGGATTGACCGAAATGGCCTGGCCGAAATCGGCGATGGCGCGGTCGACGTCACCCTTGGCCTTGTAGGTCAGGCCGCGGTTGTTGAAGGCCACGTCATAACGCGGGTTGATCTTGATCGCCTGGTTGAAATCCTCGATCGCGCGGTCGGTATCGCCCTTGGCCTTATAGGTCAGGCCGCGGTTGTTGTAGGCGATGTCGTAGTTCGGGTTGAGCCGGATCGCCTGGGTGAAATCCGCGATGGCACGGTCGCTCTTGCCGGTGGTGGCGTTGACCAGGCCGCGATCGTTGTAGGCGCCGGCGAACCTGCCGTCGATGCGGATCGCGCTGTCGAGATCGGCGATGGCGCGGGCGTAATCCTGGCGATTGCTGTAGGCGAGGCCGCGGCTGGCGTAGGCAGCGGCAAATTTCGAATCGAGCCGGATCGCAGCATCGAAGTCGGCGATGGCGCGACCGCTGTCGCCCTTGTCGCGATAGGCCAAGCCGCGGTCGTGATAGACCGCCGCGCTGTTGGGGTTGAGCCGGATCGCCGCATCGAAGTCGGCGATGGCGTGGGCGTAGTCGCGCTTGTCGTAGTAGGTGGTGCCGCGGTTGGAATAGGCCGCGGTGAACTTCGGATCCAGCTTGATGGCCTGATCGAAGTCGGCGATGGCGTCGTCGTTGGCGCCCATGTTCCAATAGGCGAAGCCGCGGTTGTTGAACGCGGCGGCGTTCTTCGGATTGATCTTGACCGCCTGGGCGAAATCCGCCATCGCGCGCTCGAAGTCGCGCTTGTCGCGGAACGCCGTGCCACGGTTGTAATAGGCGGTGTCGTAGTTCGGGTTGGATTTGATCGCCTGGTCGAAATCGGTGATGGCGCGGTCGAGATCGCGCTTGCCGAGATAGACCTCGCCGCGGTTGTTCAGCGCGACGGCGAATTTCGGATCGAGCTTGATCGCCTGATCGAAGTCCTGGATGCCCCGGTCGGTCTCGCCCCTGGCGATGTAGGCCAGACCGCGGACGTTGAATGCGAGCGGATAGTTCGGCCGGCCGTTGAGGGCCTGGTTCAGATCGGCGATGGCGCGGTCGTAGTCGCGCCGCTCATAGTAGGCGAAGCCGCGGTTGTAATACGCCGGCGCGTAGCCGGGGTTGATGCGGATCGCCTGCTCGTAGTCGGCCAGCGCCTTTTCATGCTCGCCGCGATCCCAGTACGCCAGGCCACGGTTGTAGAACGCCAGCGCGTTGCGTGCGTCCATGCGGATCGACTGGCTGAAGTCGGAGATGGCGCGGTCCGGGTCGCCCTTGTCGCGGAACGCAAGGCCGCGGTTGTAGTACGGCAGCGGATTCTTCGGATCGAGCTTGAGCGAGCGATCGAAATCGGCCAGCGCCTTGTCCATGTCGCCCATGGCGCGAAACGTCAGGCCGCGGTTGTAGTAGGCGAGCGCGTCCTTGCCGTCGAGCTCGATCGCCTTGTTCAGATCGGCGACCGCCTTCTCGTATTCGTGGCGGTCGTAATAGGTCACGCCGCGATCGTAATAGGCCAGCGCATAGCTCGGGTTGATCTTGATCGCCTGATTGTAGTCGGCGATGGCGCGGTCGTAGTCGCGCTTGTCGTAATAGGCGTTGCCGCGGTTGTAGTAGGCCAGCGCGAAGTCCGGGCTGATCAGGATGGCCTGGTCGTAATTGGTGATGGCGGTGTCGGTTTCGCCCTTGTTGCGGTAGGCCAGGCCGCGGTTGTTGTACGCCAGCGAATCCTTCGGGTTGATCTGGATGGCCTGATCGAAGTCGGCGATGGCGTGGTCGGTCTCGCCCTTGGACACATACGCCAGGCCGCGATCGTTGATCGCCTGGGTAAAGCTCGAGTTGATCTTCACGGCGGCATCGAAGTCGCGAATGGCGCGGTCGTAGTCGCGCATGTCGCGATAGGCCAGACCGCGGCTCTGATAGGCGAAGGCGTCGTTCGGTGTCACCTTGAGGACGAGATCGAAATCCGGCACCGCGCGCTCCGGCTCGCCCTTGGCGCGGTACGCCATGCCGCGGTTGTAGATCGCGAGCGTGTAGCGCGGATTGATCCGGATCGCCTGGGTCAGATCGGCGATCGCGCCGTTGTAGTCGCGCTTCTCGTACAGCGCGTGGCTGCGGCTCGAATAGTAGTTCGCATTGCGCGGATCGAGCTTGATCGCCTGGTCGTAATCGGCGATGGCGCTGTCGTACTCGCCCTTGGCGCGGTACGCCGTCGCCCGGCTGAAATACACCGCCGCGTTCTTGTCGTCGGCCGCGATCGAATCGCTCAGGTCCTTGATGGACTTGTCGAGATCGTTCTTCTCCCGATAAGCGTCGCCGCGATGCGCGTAAAGCGTCGCCAGGATGGCGCCCTTGTCGCGGCCGGCATCGATCGCGACGGTGCACGCTGCGATCATCATCTCGCTCGGCGTGTCGGTCTTGAGACAGGCCTGCCGTTCCGGCGTGTTCGGCACCGGCGCCTCGGGTTTCGGTTTCTGCACCACCTGCCGCTCGGCCGGATGCGCGGCTTGCGGCCGCGCCGGCGCGTGCTGAGGCTGAGCCGCCCGATGCGGCGGGGCGTAGGTGCGCCGCGGCTGCTGCGCCCACGGCGGCACCTGCGCAAAGCTCTGCGTTGTCGAAAGCAGGATGCCTGCGATCAGCGCCGCCCCGCTGATGACGTGCCGCATTCCCGTGACCATTACCGCCTCTTCAGTCGCGTCGCAGCTTGCGCTGCATCGGGTCTATGCCCGCACGCGCTATACCCCGAGAGGCTTGGTAAACGTTGGGCTTTTGGCCGGTAACATTAATCGCCGCGGGCAAATTTTCGCTTGTTCGCGCGCGTCATCGCTGCTTCCGTCGCGCCATCGGAAAACGCGGTGAGCCCCGCGTTAACGCGATCGCTAAAATTGTCCGGCGTGCGGCGCATCGAGGCTCCGCCCGATTAAGACTAATGCAATCAATTCGGCTCGATTGCCGACTTCTTGTTGGCAGCGTTCGGGCTCTCCGACTACAAAACCCGATGATCCGGATCAGCACGCGGCAACCCGGCGAGCAAAAATGAATCTCGTCCTGGTCAAGATGTTTGCCACTGCGCTCGCGCTGGCGCAGGTGACCACGCATCCGGAAAAGCTGAAGACCGAATTCGACCCCGCGAACGATCAACCGCAGGTCGTGCAGCTGCTCAAGGACGGCTGCGCCCACATGCGCAAGGCGTTCGACATCGAGGACCTCAACCTCGATTCGCTGATCGACACCGCAATGTCCGATCCGCAAACCGTGGTCGGCGAGATCAAGGCGTTTCGCGGCATCAACTTCGACGACCTGGCGGCCGCATACAAGGAGCTTTGCGGCAACGACTCGGTCGACACCGAGCGGTTCGACTTCAAGCAGGTCATCGAATTCTACAACGGGGTGGCGGCGCATTTGCCGGACCACAATAAGCTGAAGAACCTCAAGCTGCCCGGCACCAGCACCGTGCTGGACAGCAAGGGCGACAAGTTCGCCGAGCTGTTCGAATCCGATCAACATCGCGTCTGGGTGCCGCTGACGCAAATCCCGGAGTACGTGCAGCGCGCCTTCGTCGCCGCCGAGGACAAGCGGTTCTACCAGCACAAGGGCATCGACGAGCGCGGCCTGATCCGTGCCTTCATCACCAACATCGCCGAGCCAGGCCGGCCGCAGGGCGGCTCCACCATCACCCAGCAGGTCGCCAAGAACCTGCTGGTCGGCGATGACGTGAGCTACGAGCGCAAGATCCGCGAGATGATCGTGGCATCGCGCATCGACCAGTCGCTCAGCAAGGACGAGACGCTGGAAATCTATCTCAACTCGATCTACCTCGGCCGCGGCGCCTGGGGCATCGACATGGCGGCGCGCGGCTATTTCAAGAAGCCGGCGTCGCAACTGTCCGTCACCGAAGGCGCGATGCTCGCCGCCATGGCCAAAGGCCCGGCCTTTTTCAGCCCGGACCGCTATCCGGAACGGGCGCGGGACCGCTACGCCTATGTGCTCAAGCGCATGCAGGAGGACAAGGTCGCGGGCGCGGAAGGCGTCAATCCCGGCGTGACATCGATGCCGCACATCGTGCCGTATGAGCGTCCGCGGCGCGAAGCGGGCTTCCATTTCGTCGACCAACTGATGCATGAGGCCAAGACCCTGGTCGGCATGCAGTCGCTGACGTCTGAATCCTTCACTGTTCGCTCGACCATCAATTCAAAGCTGCAACGCGCCGCCGAAGAGGCGCTGCAAAACGGGCTCGCGCACTACGAAATCCAGAGTAATCGCGTCAAATACGACCATCCCGAGCTCAATCTCGGTGAACTCAACATGCGCGTCGAGAACGAGCAGAGCACGCGGGCGCTGCGCCGCGGCCGCGTCATGAAGCCGGTGTGGCAGATCGCCCTGCAACAGGCGCGGCTGCCGCTCTACGATGTGCACTGGCCGGTGGCGGTGGTGCTGCGGAACGGCGGCAAGGACCAGATCAAGGTCGGGCTGCGCGACGGCCGTATCGTGCCGCTCGCCATTCCCGACAGTGTCGCGCCCGAGGCGCTGCACGTCAACGATGTGATCTTCGTCAATCTCATCGAAGGCAAGAACATGAGCGACGTCCGCGCCGAGTTGCGCGTGCGTCCCAAGGTGCAGGGCGCGGTGGTGGTGCTGGACAACAAGACCGGCCGCATCCTGGCCATGGTCGGCAGCTTTTCCTATCCGCTGAGCCAGCTCAACCGCGTCACCCAAGCGGCGCGGCAGCCCGGCTCCTCGATCAAGCCGATCACCTACCTCACGGCCCTGCACAAGGGCCTGCAACCCAACACCCTGGTGCTGGATGCGCCGGTGACGCTGCCGCCGATTCCGGGCGTCACCACGCATTCGTGGACGCCGAAGAACTATGACGGCCGAAGCTGGGGCTCGATCACACTACGCCGGGCGCTGGAGAACTCGAAGAACCTCGTCACCGCGCGCATGCTCGAAGGCATCGACAAGGATCCGACCCAGAGCCTGGATGCGATCTGCAATCTCGCCGTGCAGGCGAAGATCTATCCCGAGTGCATCAAGAACTATCCGTTCGTGCTGGGTGCACAGCCGGTGCGCATGATCGATCTGGCGCAGTTCTATGCCGCCATCGCCAACGAGGGACAGCGCGTCACGCCATATACGATCGAATCGATCGAGCAGCACGGTCGCCCCGTCTATAAGCGGCAGGCGCCGCCGCCGCTGGTGCTGGCCAATGGCGACCGCGCCGCGTTCTATCAGCTGCGCACCATCCTCGAAGGCGTGGTGGCACGCGGCACGGCAGCTTCGATGCGCGATCTGGCGCATTATGTCGGCGGCAAGACCGGCACCACCGAGAACGAGAACGACGCCTGGTTCGTCGGCTTCACCAGCGACATCACCGTCGCAGCCTGGGTTGGCTATGACAACGCCAGCGGCAAACGCACGCTCGGCGCCACCCAAACCGGCAGCAAGGTGGCGGTGCCGATCGTTCGTTCGATCATCGAGGCGAGCTGGAATCTCTACGCGCCCAAGACGCTACTGCCGCAGCCTTCGGCCGAGGCAGCGCGCCACCTGAAGGCGCTGCCGATCGACTACAACAGTGGACAACGGCTGGCGCACGGCGGTCCGAACACCTTCACGGAATACTTTCATCTCGACGATCACAAGCGGCTGCGTGACACTCAATACGCGCTGGCGGGACGGGCGCGCGGCGAGCCGCGGTCTGCGGCAGCCACCGGCGAGGAACGCCCGATGGCGATGGCGCCGCCCGGAACGCGGATGATGCAGGGCGCGCCGCCGGAGCGCAGGCCGCGAAACCTGAGAGAGCTGCTGGGGCTTTGAGGGCCCACAAATCGGTCAATGTTGTGTGAGAACTTTGTCTGAAGCACGTTAAACGGGAGCTGGCTGCCATGTGGACACGAAGCACGACCACCGCGATCCTGGTCTTCGCGACCAGCGTTGCGTTCGCTGCTGCGGCGCAGGATTACCAGATCGTCAAGGTCGCATCGGTCGCCGGGGCCGCGATCGACGGGTTGAAGCCCAAGACGATCTTCTTCACCGACCACCGCGTCGATGACAGCACCGATCAGGGCGCCTTCATCCATTTCGACGAATGGAGCCGCACCAAGCCGAACGAGTTCAAGTTCCTCAACCTGTTCCCGACCTTCCAGGAAGGCATGATCCATAAGATCATCGACGGGTCGAAGAAAGAGGTGAAGGACGAGCTTCAGATGTACATCACCGAGGCGCGGTTCATGCTGTCTCGGCCGGCGGAGTCGATCGACCTCAAGCAATACGCGACGCTGCCGTTCATCCAGAGCATCGATCCGTCGATCAAGCACGAAGCCATCCAGCCCGCCGACGTGTCCGTCCTCAAGGACGAGAAGTCGTCGAACAACAAGAACCCCAACCGCAACTGGTGCGAGGGCACCGGCGTCACCGCCTGCATCCGCTCGCACTACAGGCTCGAGGGCAAGCTGCCGATCGGCGTCGCGCTCGCCAACAAGCTGCGCGACAGCGAGAAAAAGATCTCCGACTCCATCGACTTCGAAAGCGAGCTGCGGCTGCTGTCGGCTGCCGACGTCGACCAGGATGGCCTGAAGAAGCTGACCGGCATCGACACCCCGGTTTCCGGTGTGCTCGAGCAGAACATGTTCTACGTCAACCAGGTGATGCGCTTCGGCAAGCTGCTGGCGGTGTTCCAGCCCAATCCGGCGGACGCCAAAAGCTCGATCGCCACGGTGATGATCGCGCTTGCGGTCAGCTCCAGCACGCTGGATATGAAGAAGAAATATCAGGCGGTGCCGGTGCTGCGAAACCTGGTGCCGTCGCAGGTGCTGCTCGGTAACAGCTCGTTCAACACCGGCAATTCGATCAGCGCCGGATTGCCTAACTACGTGCGCAACCGCATCAAGGCGATCGCCGATATCCTCGACCGCGGCTGATCCGATAATCCCTCATGCAAACGGCCCGCTTCGGCGGGCCGTTTTTGTTTTCGACAAACCACCGTTGCAAGAAACGCTGCGCCCGTCATTGCGAGGAGCGAAGCGACGAAGCAATCCAGCGCGAGAATCCGCGGCAGTGTTGCTCTGGATTGCTTCGCCTTCGGCTCGCAATGACGGAAGAGCAATGGGCGCCAGTCGGCGAGCATGGTTCGCGATAACGAAAAAAGAGCGCCCGCGGCATTCGCGCAGCCGGCGCCAAGGAACGTTGTTCGCCTATTTCGATTCCGGCGGGATCACGTAGCCGAGCACGCGGCTCTTCGGATACGGGCTTTCCCAGACCTTGTTGCCGTGATTGCCGGAGATGACGATGATGTTGCCGGCTCCGTCGGTGCCGCGCACGATGCCGACATGGCCGTTGTTCGGCCCGCCTCGCGACAGCACCACGATGGCGCCGACCCGCGGACTATCGATCCGCTGGCCGTAATCGAGGAACGATTTTGCGGCTCGCGAATTCGTGGTCGGATGACCGGTGCGGCGCAAGATGAAGTTGATGAAGTCGGCGCACCACAATTCCGGATACGGCACGCCGACCTGGCGCGACGTTGCGCCGACCCAATTCAGCGCCTCAAGGCCGATGGCGAACACGTCGTCCTTCTTCTCGGGAATCACCGAGGCGACGGCGGCGGTGTTGTCGGTGCGGTGCGCTGGTTCGGCCGCAGAGCTGAGCACGAACCGTTCTTCTTTCACGCCAGCGGCAAGCGCCGGCGTGTAGGCGGCGGTGGCGGTGGCCAATACAAGGAGCGTCTGAATTGTGCGCTTCATGTCTCGTTCCATCCAACTGACTGTTTCTACGACCCTCCTATTTCCTGAGCCGCCGCACGCGGGAAACGGACGTTTTTTATGAACCTTTGCTGACGATTCTTCTCACCAGCCTCACCGCTTCTCAAGCATGAATGCGGTCCTGGCGGCGTTTGCCTTTGATTAAGGTTAATGGCCGAGGCCGGCCGCACTCCTAACCCCTTGAAGTGACGATGTAATCAACTTGGCGCAATCCGCGCTTCAATGCCCGGAGCGATGCCGGTACGGTGGCGGCGGAAGCAGGCGGGCAACGCGTTACTGCAATACTCGGGAGACAGAAATGGCGGTCGAAGCGACACAGGCTCTGGCGACCTTCGCGGCAAACTTGAAATACGGCGATGTGCCCGACCGCGTGCGCGAGCAATGCAAGAACCTGCTGCTCGATACGCTCGCCTGCGCCGTGGCCGGCGGCCAGGGCGAAGAAACCGGGCAGGTCACGGCGCTCGCCTCGGCGCTGGCGCAGTCCCACGAGTCGAGCGTGATCGGCGGCGACCGGCTGTCGCTTGCCGGCGCCACCGTGCTCAACGGCTTCCTGATCACCGCGGTGACCATGTGCGACGCCCACACTTCGACCATGACCCACATTACCCCCGAGGTGGTGCCGCCGGCGCTCGCCATCGCCGAGCGCGATAACGCATCGGGCAGCGATCTTCTGGTCGCGTTGATCGCCGGCATGGAGACGATGACGCGGATCGGCATCGGCACGGATTATCCGGCGTTCCGCGCCAAGGGCTGGCACGGCCCCGGTACGCTCGGCCCATTCGGCGCGGCGGCTGCGGTCGGCCGCCTGCTCAAGCTCGACGCCGATACCATGGCCAAGGCGCTCGGTCTCGCCGGCAGCCAGTCGGCCGGCACGTTCGCGGCCTGGGCGACGCCGACGGTGAAATTCCATCAGTGCCGCGGTGCGCTGTCTGGCTTGATGGCGGCGCTACTCGCCGAGCAGAAATTCCTCGCGACCAAGGAATTCCTCACCGCCAAGGACGGCGGCTTCTACAACACCTATTCCAACGGCGGGAAGCCTGAGGTGGCGATCGCCGATCTCGGCACGCGCTGGGAGCTCGAGCAGATTTCGCTGCGGCTGTGGCCGTCGGCGTCGTCGACGCAGACCATGAACACCGCGCTGTTCGATCTGGTCGAGGCGCACAAGCCGGATTTCGACAAGATCAAGAAGGTGCGGATCTCGTTCAGCGACGCCGTCTACAACTTCCACGGCAAGCTGCCGAACTACAAGGGCAAGTTCGACGCGCTGATCTCGGCGCACTACGTCGCCGCGGCGATCCTGCACGACCGCGCGCTGACGCTGACGCAATTCGAGGCGGCCCGCTACGACGATCCGAAGCTGCGCCGCGCCGCCGCCGAATTGATCGAGGTGCGACCCGACCCGGCGCTGAGCGGCAATGTCTGCACGGTCGAGATCGAGATGGCCGACGGCAAGAAATTCGCGCAGCGCTGCGAGCATCCGCGCGGCTCGCCGAAGAATCCGCTCAGCCGGGCGCAAATCGAGAGCAAGTTCCGCACCTACGCCAAGGGGGTGCTGCCCGACGCCCACATCGACGATGTGATCGCCGCGGTCAACCGGCTCGAAGAGCTTCCCTCGGCGCGCAAGCTGATGGACCTGCTGCGCGGCTCGATGCAGAAGGCGCGCGCGGCGTAGCAGCCGCGTCGCGCGTCAACCCGGCGTGCGCCGACTCTTGTCGACCTGAAGCGCCATCAATGCGTGTTAAACACCGCTTGATAGGCCGCCACCGCCTTGCGGATGGCGTCCAGTTCCGATTTCGTCGGGTGATCGGGATCTTTTGCCGCCGGCAGGCTGCCGAACTTCAGCAAGCATGCCATGAGCAGGAAGCGGGCTTTGTTCGCGGTGAGATTGGTGGCGGCGATCTGGAAGTCGGTCGGATCGGCAAAACCCATTGGCGCACCGCGACCAGCCACGGCGACCGGGATGCCGCTGAACGCGGCCTTGAGCATCAGCTTGTTGCGCGTGTGCGACGGTGTCCGGCCGTAAGGCACCAGGCCTTGAATGACGAAGCCTGCGAGAAGGCCGAGACCGAGCTTGTGCTCGATCGAAGCGATCAGGTCGATTTCGGGGGCGACGTCATGTCCATAGGCCATCCCGGAGTAGCTGCCGTCGGTCGAGATGGTGACCACCGGGATGGCATCGGGACGTAACTTGCCGTTGCCATCCTTGACCGCGACGTCAACCATTTCGATTCCGTGCGGTGTCTTCTTGGCAGCCTTCACCACAGTCGGCAGGCTGGTGATCCTGAGATCCGACCGGTGGGTGTGTTTGAAGACCGGTAGATAGGTGAGCGCAATCCGGCCGGTGTGGCTGATGTTGCCGATAATGCCGCCATGCCCCCCGGCCGCTTCGTAGCCGCCCGGACGTGCATCGACCTTCACAACCTCCCGGGCGGCGAACAGCTGCTGCTCCTGGATCACCACGACGCCGCAACGGTTGCGGCCTTGCTCATCGGCCCAGATACGCGATCGAATGAAGCGAACGGAGTCTACGATGTTCGCTGGTCCGTCTGCACTGATCTGCCCTTGCGGGCGCTGCGCCGCGTTGCCGCAAATCGGCAGGGTCGTATCGATCAAAAGGTTGAACCAGTAGGCGCTCTCTTCGACTTGCGGGCTCCCTTGGGTCCAAATGATCCCGTCATAGTCGCCGCTCGACACCAGCGCCTGCATATCGTTGGTCGCCTTCGCGAGCGACGGGCGCGGCGGTGCGACGGCGAGGTGGTACGGCTTGTAGCCGAAGAAGTCCGTTCCCCGAACTTCCGGAGGGATGTCCCCCTCGCCCTTATCGCTGCGTCGATGCGCCGGCAAACCTTTGGTGTAGCCACTCGGCGGGACGCCGCGGAAGAAGTCGATGGTGGCGATGGAAGACAGCAAGCTCGCGGTGCCCTCGACCCCGATCGACATCCGATCGATATCCTCGAAGCTGCGCGAACCGTCCGGGAAGAATCCCTGGCGGCCGTTTGCTGCGCCCGGCGAGGTGCATTCCTCTTCCCACGCAGTGCCGTCGGCCTGGATTGCCATATAGGGCAGTGGATACAAGCCGTCTTCCGGTTTCAACTCGATCTCGTAGACGGCTTTATCGTTGGCGTTCTGACGTTCCTTTCGGAACACACCATCGACGCCGAGGTAGCCATCTGGCGGCGCATACAGCTCGGCAACGTCTGCTTCCAACGGATGAGCAGAAAACTGTTCAACATAAACTTTGGCCGGCGCCGCCAATCGCTGAGGACGCAGCGCGTCGTATCGAAGCGGTGCGCCATCGACATCCTCGAGCAAGGGCAAACCATGTTTGGCGCGCGCCTTGTTCGAGGTGACGAGCGGCGGCGTGTTCTGGATGGTCGCTGTCGGCCCGCTCAGATGAGCGATCCGCGCTTTCTTGCTTTGATTTGTCGCGTCCATGATTTTTCCCGGCACGATGCCGTTCCGAGTTTCAAGTGATTCCTGCAACCCAAGTCTGATTGTTGGAAATTGTCAAACCGAGCGACCCGCGCATCGCCTGAGGCTCGGTCACGAGCGCACGTCGAGCGTCTGCCATGTCCCTTGCTCCGTGCTGCGATAGCAAGCCTCGGCGAATGCGACGTCGCGGACGCCGGCGGCGAAATCTGCCTGCATCGGCGCGCCGGTCACGACGTGACGCAGGAAATTTTCCCAGCCGATGCGGTATGGGTTCTTGAACGGCCCGGCATCGGCCACCTCCTGCCAGTTGGCGCGGTAGTCGATGTTGAGGTCGGCGGCGACCGAGAAATGCGCGGTGCGCGGCGTCTGCGCGCTGGTCGTGGTGAAGCAGCGGTGCAGGCCGGCGATGGCCGATCCTCTGCTGCCGTCGATCTGGAAGGTCAGCAGATCGTCGCGGCGCACCCGGGTCGCCCAGGACGACAGGATGGTGCCGACCGCGCCGCTTTCAAGCTCGACCAGCGTCGCGACGTTGTCCTCTACGTCGACCTCATAGCGTGTGCCGCGCTCGTCGATGCGCTGCGGCGTCGCCGTCGACATCGCCGTCATGACCCGGCGGATCGGCCCGAGCGTGTTCTCGATCACGTAGCGCCAGTGCGGATACATATCGAGAATCAGCCCGCCGCCGGTCTTGCGCTGATAGTTCCAACTCGGCCGCTGGCTCGGCACCTCGGTGCCGTCGAACACCCACCAGCCGAACTCGATGCGAAACCCGGTGATGCGGCCGAAGAAATCCGATGCGGCGAGTCGCGACAGCTTGGCGAGGCCGGGAAGCCCGAGCTTGTCCTCCACCGCCGCGGACCTCAGTCCGCGCGCTGTGATCTTGGCCAGCAGCTTCATCCCGCTCGCCACCGAGATCGCGACGGGCTTCTCGGCGTAGATATGCTTGCCCGCAGCGATCGCCTGCTCCAGCGCAGCCTGGCGCTGGCTGGTGGCGGCAGCATCGAAGAAGATTGTGAAGGCCGGATCGGCCAGGGCGCTGGCGAGACCAGTGGTCCACTCTGCGTTGTGGCGCGCCGCGATTGCGGCGAGTTTATCGGCGCTGCGTCCGGCCAGCATGAGTCGCGGCACGATCCGGTCGTCGCCGGCCGCAAGTCCACCCTCGTCGCGGATCGGCGCCAGCGCGTTGGCGATGTGCTGTGTCGAACAGATGCGCCCGGTCGCGCCGTTGAGGATGATGCCAATGGTGTGCGTCGCCATACGCATCCTTGCGGCCATCCTTCGAGACGCGGCCTCCGGCCGCTCCTCAGGATGAGGTTTCAGCTTGTTGCAGCCTCACCCTGAGGAGCGAGGCCGAAGGCCGAGCGTCTCGAAGGGTGGGCTGCTGGCGAAATGTTATAGTGGCACGCGTGCAAATTCCACGAGCGAATCATGCCCCGCCATATTGTTTGCCTGACCTTCGATTTCGACACTCAGTCCGGCTTCATCGCCCGCGGCATGACCACGCCGACGCCGCTGTCGCGCGGCGAATTCGGCGGCCGGGTGGCGTGCGAACGCATCCTGAAATTCCTCAAGGAACGCGACATCAAGGCCACCTGGTTCACGCCGGGCTTCACCATCGAGAGCTGGCCGAAGCAAAGCGCCGCCGTGGCCGAGGGCGGCCACGAGATCGGCCATCACTCCTGGGCCCACATCCCCAATGCCAATCAGAGCCGCGATGAGGAAGAAGCCGACCTTGTGCGCGCCAACGAAAACATCAGGAAGCTTACCGGCCGGACCGCGCGCGGCTACCGCTCGCCGTCATGGGACCTGAGCCCGCACACCATCGATCTGCTGCTCAAACACGGCTTCCTCTACGACTCGAGCCTGATGGGCGCCGACTACATTCCGTATCGCGCGCGCCGCGGCGACACGGTCGAGCTGGGCAAGCCCTTTGGCTTTGGCGAAGAAACGTCGTTGATCGAGATGCCGATCTCCTGGTCGCTCGACGACCATCCGCATTTCGAGTTCATCCGCACGCCGCAGACCGTCACGCCGGGGCTGAAGCCCGCCCGCGACGTGATGCAGGCGTGGCATGACGAATTCCTCTACATGAAAAAATCCGTCGACTGGGGCGTGCTGACCTACACCATGCACCCTTACGTGATCGCGCGCGGCTATCGCATGCTGGCGCTGGAAGACCTTGTCGACAAGCTGGCACGCGACGGCGCGGTGTTCATGACCATGGAACAGGCGGCCGCCGACGCGAAGGCGAGGCTGTTCGGCTAGCCGGGTCGGTCCCACACACTGTTGTCATGCCCCGCGAAGGCGGGGCATCCAGCGCTCACAGGTTCAACCGTGGTTACTGGATCGCGCGCCTTCGCGGGCGATGACGCCAAATGCGGTGAGCCGCGCGCTTCACTTACTCGCGTCTTTCGCGAGCTGCTCCAGGATCGGCCGCCAGGTCTTCTGCTCGCCCTGAACAAACGTGACGACCTCCTCCGGCGACGAATGGCGCACGTATCCGCCGTTGGCCGCGAGCTTGGTCATGACGTCTGGATCGGCGAGCGCGATCTTCAGGTCGGCATTGACCTTGCGGATAATCGGGTCCGGCGTGCCACGAGGCGCCAGCATCACGTTCCATGCGCCGACGAAGAAATTCGGAATCGTCTCTGCGACCGTCGGCAGATTCTCGAACCCCGGCGGCCGCTTCAGTGCCGTGGATGCCAGGCCCTTGATCAGATCGCCCTTGATCGCTGGCGCGAGACCGGCATAGCCGTCGAGCACCAGAGGGACAAGACCGCTCATGACGTCGTTCATCGCCTGCGCCGGACCGCCGGCATAGGGAATGAGCTGAAGCTTGATGCCGGCGCGCTGCTCCAGCAGCAGCATGGTCAGATGGGTGAGCCTGCCGCGGCCGGTCGCCGCGTAGGACACTGCGCCTGGCTTCTCCTTCGCCATCCGGATCACATCCGAGACGGTGTTGATGCCGGATTTGTGCGAAGCGCCGATATACAACGGCTGCTCCAGGATCATGCTGATGGCGGCGAAGTCGCGCGGCAGCTCGATCGGCAGATTGGGCGCGACGCCCGGCGCGCCGGCCAGTGAAAGAAACGGCGAGGTCGCCGGCATGTAGAGGGTGTAGCCGTCGGGCGGAGCCTCCGCCGCCACCCGCGCCGAAATGCCGCCGCCGGCGCCGGGCTGGTTGAGCGTGACGACCTGCTGGTTCCAGATCTTGCTGAGTCTGTCGCCGAGGATCCGCAGCGCCGCATCGTTGGCGCTGCCGGCAGCCGAGTCGATCACGATCCGCACCGGCCTGTTCGGATAAGCCGACTGGGCCTGCGCTGTGGCCGGCAACGCGAGCAGCAGCGCAACGATGACAGGAATTGCTTTCATGCGACCTCACCCCCTCGGCGCGCGCGCCCTCGAAACAGGTCCACGATATCAGAATCCATCCGACCGCGACTGACAGCCTTGAACCTGTGCTCCCAGCCGTGGTTCGGCCGCACCCGTTCATTTTTTTGAGTTGTCGAAAAACTGGTGCCGGCGGAGAGATTTGAACTCCCGACCACCCGCTTACGAAGCGGATGCTCTACCGCTGAGCTACGCCGGCAGCGCCGAATTCGGCGGAAAATGCGCGTTGGTCTTAACGAGTGGGACTTCGCTTTGCAAGCAAAGCCGGCCGCCGGGGGACCCGCTATTTGAACATGCGCGGACCGGACGGTTCCGGCTCGATCTCCGGATCCGGGTCCGGCCCCGGATCGTCCGGTACGTGGAGCAGCGGGATCACCGGCTCGACCCGTGGCAGCTTGGCCGCCGGCGCGGCCACCGCGGCGGACCGCTCCTGTGGAACGGGCTCGGCCGCCATCGCACCTTCGTTGGCTTGCGGCAATTCCGGCGCCGGAGCCGGCGGCGCAGTCATGATCGTGGGCTGGCTCAGGATGTCGAGGCCGTTGTCGATCGCATCGCGCGGCTCGCCGAGCTCGGCCAGCGGCACCTTCCACTGGAACGCGTCGAGCCGTCCGCTCACCGGCGACACCGGCATCCAGCGATCGGACACGAAGCCGTCGGCGGTCCATTCCGGATCGCGCGGCGCGCGCAGCGCCCGCGCCATCCATTCGCGGGCGCGGCCTTCGTCGCCGCTCTCGCGCTGCTCGATCTCGGCCATCAGCATGGCGACGCGGCGCGTCGGCTCCTTGAGCAACGGCTTGATCGCCTCGCGCGCCGCGGCAAACTCCTGGGCGTCGAGCGCCGCACGCGCCACCGCGAGCGCACCTTCGGCCTCGCCCGGCGTCTTCTGCGCCAGCGTCTGCACCCGGCCGAACCGCTCGCGGGCGGAATCGCCAGGCCGCAGATGCGCGTAGGTCTCGGCGAGGTCGGGATGCGGATGTGCGATCCATGCCTTCTCGATGATGCGGCTGGCGCGGCGCAGCTCGCCCGCTTCGCCGAGCAGTCGGCCGGCAAGCTCGGCGGCCGGCACCAGCGTCGCCGCGAGCTTCAAGGCGTCGAGCGCCAGCGAGCGGGCGCGGTCGCGATCGGTCTCCTCGAACGAGAGCGCGCGCGCCGTCAGCAGCACCGCGCGCTGGCGGCGATATTCGGCACGGTCGATCAGCTTGAAGCGGTTGTTGCGGTCGAGCGCCGACAGCGCGCCGGTCCAGTCGCCGGCGGCGCAGCGGAATTCCAGCACCGCCTGCCCGGCCCAGCCGAGCGCCGGCGAAGCGTTCGCGGCCTGCTCGGCATAGGCCCGCGCCGCCGTCATGTCCTTGCGTCGTTGCGCCTCGACATAAAGGCCGCGCAGACCGAGCAGCCTGGTGTCCTCGCGCTCCGCCATGGCGCGGAACGCGTATTCGGCGGCGTTGCGGTCGCCGGACAACTGCGCGACCTGGGCGTTGAGCAGAAGCGCCAGTGGCTCGCCCGGCGCGATCCGCTCGGCCTCGCCCGCCGCGCGCTTCGCCGCCGCCGTGTCGCCGGCGCCGATGGCGACCAGGCCGCGCGAGATCGCGAGATAGCCGCGCACGCCGCGGCGATGGCTTAACGCCATGGCAATCAGGTCGGGCGACCGGAGGATGGTGCGGACCAGCGACCACAGCAGGATCGCGACCAGCACCACCAGCGCGATGGCGCCTGCAGCGACCATTACCGAGGTTTCGATGCGATAGCCCTGCCAAACGATGGCGACGTCGCCCGGCCGGTCGGCGATCCAGACCACGCCGAAGGCGATCAGCGCCATCAGCGTCAGATAGAGGATCACGCGGATCATCGGAGGGCGCGGCTCACGGTGAAGGCTTCAGCGCGGCAATGGCGTTGGCAGCAAGGCGCCGGCTGGCATCGACCGCGCGGCTGCGCGCCGCGGCCTTGTCGATCCAGTGCTGGAACGGCGCGCGGGCCTCTGGCGGCAAGCGGCCGAGCTCCGTCAAGACCGCCGCGACATCGCCTTGCATTGCGCGCTGCTGGATGCGGAAAAGGATAGCGCCGCGATCATCGCCGCGCGCCTCGTCGACCGGTCGGACTCGCACGAGCTTCTCGGCATGGGCCTGCAAGCGATCGAGGAAGCCGCTGCCGCCCCCGCTCGGTGATGGTTCGGCGGCGGAGGGCTTCAGCATCGGCTCGATCAGCGCGGCAAGCTCGCGGCCGAGCGCTGCATTGTCCGGCAGGCCCGACCCGGCAAACGGTTCGAGCACGGCGACGTCGCTGGCGTCGGTGGACAATGGCTTGACGATGGCAAGCTCGGCCGCAAACGGCGTGCCACGTTCAACCGCATCGCGCAGCGCTGTGGCCGCCAGGGCCAGCCGCGAGGCGCGATCGCTGCCCGCGGCGGCCTCGCGCATCGCCGATTGCGCCGCGGCGAGCGTTGCACTCAGCTTGTCGATCCTGGTGTTGGCCTCGCGCATCGCGCCGTCGAGCCCATCGGCGCGGCGCGACAATGCCGCAACGTTCTCGGTGAGCGACTTCATGGCGCTTTCGATGCCGCCGAGACGATCGGCGATGGCAGGATCGGCGACGGGGGCAGCCGGCGGCGCAGGCGCCGCCTCGAGCTTGGCGAGACGCGCCGCGACCGCATCGAGCGCCTTCGGATCGACGCTCGGAGGCGCCGGACGATCCGACAAATCCTTCAGTTGCTTCTGGATCGTGGCAAGTTGCGGAGCGAGATCGGCCGCCGGCTCGCGGACGGAGGGCAATGCACCGCCGAACCAAAGCAGCAGGAACACCAGCAGACCGCCGGTCGCTCCGGCGACGCCGGCGCCCACATGGGTCCACGCCATCCCTTCGGGAAACCAGCCCGCCGAAGTCCGGGGGTGCGGCGGCTCAGGCGGCGGTGGCGGCACGAAGTTTTCCGAAGGCGACGGACCGGCCGACGGATCAGCGGCGGCTTCGGCCGGCGGCGCGCCTTCGGTCCCCGGTTCAGCCGCGGGCGTCACGTCGGTGGCCTCCAGATCAAGTACGGTCGGCGGCCGCTTGCGGCGTCCGTCCGGCGGAGAACGGGGATCGTCGGTCATGCCGCCATTCTAGACGATTCGATCAGGGCTTTGGCATGACGTTACGGCAAGACCAGCGCGAGCAGGCTCGCCTCGTCCGGATGCTCGGCGACGACGATCCGCTTTGCTCCCGCCCGCTGCAACGGCTCGGCAGAACGTTTCGACAGGCAATAATGCGTGGGCGCAAGCGCCCGTTCGTCCAGATCGCGGCTGCATTCGATGAAACCTTCCACGCTGCGCTGGGAGAAATGCAGCACGCCATCGATCGTTCCTCGCAATAGCGCATCGCGCGCTTCATCGGGAAAACGCTCGGCCTTGGCGGCGCGATAGACCACTGCGGTGCGCACCGCACACCCCGGCACGGCCAATTCGCCGGAGCGATCCTCGCCCGCGAGATAGAGCAGCGGCGCCAGCGAACCGGCAAAGCGCGCGGCGGCCAGCCGCGCCAGATCGCGCGCATCGCCGTCGGCGGAGAGCACATCGGCACAGCCCACGGCGCGCGCCGCCTCGGCGCTGCTGCGGCCGACGGTCAGCACCGGCAAGTTCATCAGTTCGGCGCGCCGGGGATGACGCGACATTGCGCGCGCGCCGTTGGCGCTGGTCAGCACAATCGCCGCCCACGGCGGTGCGCCGAGATCGGCGTCGGCAATTGGCTCAATATGGAGAAGCGGCGCGAGCAGCACGTCATGACCTTTGGCGCGCAAAGCTTCCGCCGTGCGCTCGTTGTCGGGCTCGGGGCGGGTGACCAGGAGCCGCATGGTCAGTGCGAGAAGAAATCGGCGCCGGCGCGGCGCTTCAGCTCGGCGCCGGCGTCGGCACCAAGCCGTTCGGCGTCGCGCACATCGCCTTCGCGGAGCGCGTCGTGGGCTTCGCTGCCATCCGGTTTGACGATCATGCCGCGGAAGCGCAGCCGACCGCCCGCGACGGTGGCGTAGCCCGCGATCGGCGTGCGGCACGAGCCGTCGAGCACCGCGAGAAAGGCGCGCTCGCATGCCAGCGCGTTAGCGGTATCCACATGATTGATCCGGGCCAGGAGATCGCGGCTGCGGGTATCGCCCGCGCGCGTCTCGATACCGATGGCGCCCTGCCCGACCGCTGGCAGAAATTGCTCGACATCGAGAATCGCCGCCGCCGCACCGGCAAGACCGAGGCGCTTCAACCCGGCGAGTGCCAGCAGCGTCGCGTCGGCGACGCCGTCGTCGAGCTTGTGCAGCCGCGTCTCGACGTTGCCGCGCAGCGGCACGATGGTCACGTCGGGGCGCATCCGCTTCACCAGGGCCTGCCGGCGCAGCGATGCGGTGCCGACCGTGGCGCCCTGCGGCAGATCGGCGATGGATTTTGCCCTGCGACTGATGAACGCATCGCGCGCGTCCTCCCGCGGCAGGAATGCCGACAACACCAGGCCCGGCGGCAGAACAGTCGGCATATCCTTCGACGAATGCACCGCCAGGTCGATCGCGCCGGCCGCCAACGCCTCTTCGATCTCCTTGGTGAACAGACCCTTGCCGCCGGCATCGGCCAGCGGCCGGTCCTGGATGCGGTCGCCGCTGGTGCGGATCACCTCAAGGGCAATTCGTTCGGCTGGGAAACCGTGGGCCGCCGCAAGTGCCTCGCTCACCATGCGCGCCTGCGCCAGCGCCAGCGGGCTGCCGCGCGTGCCGAGCCGCAGGATCACATCGGAGGGTTGCGCCACGAAGCCTCAGCTTATGCTAGTAAAGACCCCATGCTTGTACTCGGAATCGAGACCACATGCGACGAGACCGCCGCCGCGGTGGTCGAGCGCGGCGGTAACGGCCAGGGCAGGATCCTGTCCAATGTGGTGCTGTCCCAGGTCGCTGAGCACGCCGCGTTCGGCGGCGTGGTGCCGGAGATTGCCGCCCGCGCTCATGTCGAGGCGCTGGATCGCATCATCGCCAAGGCGCTGGTCGACGCCGGCAAGACCTTCCGCGACCTAAGTGGCGTGGCGGCGGCCGCCGGCCCGGGCCTGATCGGCGGCGTCATCGTCGGGCTCACCACCGCCAAGGCCATCGCGCTGGTGAACGCCAAGCCGCTGATGGCGATCAATCACCTCGAAGCGCACGCGCTGACCGCACGGCTCACCGCCGCGACGTCATTTCCGTACTGCCTGTTTCTCGCCTCCGGCGGCCACACCCAGATCGTCGCGGTGCGCGGCGTCGGCGACTACAGCCTGCTCGGCACGACGCTGGACGACGCCATCGGCGAAGCCTTCGACAAGACCGCAAAGCTGCTCGGCCTCGGCTATCCGGGCGGACCTCAGGTCGAGAAGGAAGCGACGCACGGCAACGGCAGCCGCTTCGCCCTGCCGCGCCCGATGCAGGGCCGGGTCGAGCCGGACTTCTCGCTGTCGGGGCTGAAGACCGCGCTGCGCCTCGAAGCCGAACGAATCGCACCGCTCAGCGACCAGGATGTCGCCGATCTTTGTGCCTCGTTCCAGCAGGCCATCGTCGATCTGATCCAGGATCGGCTGCGTGCCGGGCTCAAGGCGTTCCGCTCGCGCCACGGCACGCCGGCGGCGTTGGTTGCTGCCGGCGGCGTCGCCGCCAACGAAGCGATCCGCAAGGTGCTGCAACGTATCGCGTTCGAAAGCGGCATCAAGCTGGTGGTGCCGCCGGCCGAGCTTTGCACCGACAACGGCGCCATGATCGCCTGGGCCGGCGCGGAGCGCCTGGCGCTCGGCCTGACCGACCCGCTCGACTTTATGCCGCGGGCGCGCTGGCCGTTGGATGAAGTCTCCGGCCCGCGCACGCCAGCGATTGCCGTGCAGCAGAGCGCCTGAGTCATGGAGTATCAGCGGATCGCGGTGCTGGGCGGCGGCGCCTGGGGCACGGCATTGGCCAACGCCGCGGCGCGTGCCGGCCGTGACGTGACGCTTTGGGAGCACGACGCGGACAACGCTGCGCAGCTTTCCCAGAATCGCGAGAGCCGTTTCCTGCCCGGCGTGCGTGTCGCCGACACTATTACAGTGACGCGCGATCTCGTTGAGGCTGCGCGCGCCGACGCGATCCTCCTGGTGGTGCCGGCGCAGGCGACCCGCGCGGTGGCAACGATGCTGGCCGGCGCGCTGCGCCCCGACACGCCGGTGATCGCCTGCGCCAAGGGCATCGAGCACGGCACGCGCAAATTCATGTCCGAAATCGTCAGCGAATGCGCCCCCGCCGCCATGCCTGCGATCCTGTCGGGACCGAGCTTTGCCGCCGACGTGGCGCGCGGCCTGCCGACCGCGGTCACACTTGCGGCGCCGGACGAAGCTGCCGCCTCTGGGCTGGCGCGTGCGATCGGTTCGTCGGCGTTCCGGCCCTACCATTCCACCGATGTGCGCGGCGTCGAGATCGGCGGCGCCACGAAGAACGTGCTGGCGATCGCCGCCGGCATCGTCGCCGGACGCGGCCTCGGCGCGAGCGCGTCGGCCGCCCTGACCACGCGCGGCTTTGCCGAGCTGGTGCGCTTCGGCCGCGCCCATGGCGGCAAGCCCGAGACAATGATGGGCCTGTCCGGGCTGGGCGATCTGCTGCTGACCTGCTCGACGCCGCAGTCGCGCAACTTCTCGTTCGGTATGCAGCTCGGCCGCGGCCAGAAACCGAATGAGATTCAGGGCGGTCTGGCCGAAGGCGTGTTCACCGCGCCGGTGCTGCTGGAGATGGCCCGCGAGAAGAACATCGACATGCCGATTGCCTCCGCGATCGCCGCGGTGCTGGCCGAGCAGATGGGTGTCGACGCGGCGATCGATTCGCTGCTGACGCGGCCGCTGCGCGCGGAGGATTGACCCCGCACGGCACTTCATCCTCTTAGGTGTCCTCACCGGGACAAGCCCGATGAGGACACCTTAATATGCGGCCCGACGCTGGAGAAAACCCGAATGGCTTATTGGCTGATGAAGAGCGAGCCTGGCGCCTGGTCGTGGGACCAGCAGGTCAAGGCCGGCGCCAAAGGCACCGAATGGACCGGGGTGCGCAACTTCACCGCCCGGAAGAACCTGGTGGCGATGAAGAAGGGCGACCGCGGTTTCTTCTACCACTCGGGCGAGGGCAAGGAGATCGTCGGCGTGGTCGAGATCGTCCGTGAGCAGCATGCCGATCCGACAGCGGAGAAAGGCGAGCCTTGGGTGGTGGTCGATGTGAAGGCGGTCGAACCGATGCCGAACCCGGTCACGCTCGATGCCATCAAGAAGGAAGCCAAGCTGAAGGACATGGCCGTGATCAAATACAGCCGCCTGTCGGTCCAGCCGGTGACGTCGGACGAATGGAAGATCATCTGCAAGATGGGTGGATTGAAAACGTAGGCGCGTTCGATTGAGGTTGAACCGGCTGGGCCACAAAGCACGCGCCTGAGGCAATCACCTCGAGCTAACCCACGCCTTTGGGCTATTTCATCAGCACGTTCGCGATCGCGTCGGCGAACACCCGCGCTCCGAGCACGATGTCCTCGTCCGACGTGTTCTCGGCCCAGTGGTGGCTGATGCCATCAATGCTCGGCACGAACATCATGGCCGCCGGAATGACCCGGGCGACGATCTGCGCGTCATGCACCGCCCCCGACGGCATCCGCATCGCGAGTCCAGGCGCGTGACGCGACGCCGCGTCGTCGATCGCCTGCTGAAAGTGCTTGTCCATCGCCTGCGGCCCATCGCGGCGGGTGCTCTTGATTGTCACTCCGCACGGCCCCGCACGATTGGCGTCCTCGATGATCTCGAGCAAGGCCGTCTCCATCCGGTCCAGTACGGCGGTATCGTCATCGCGGAACTGCAGCACGGCTCCGGCACGGCCGGGAATGATGCTGGGCTCGCCCGGTTCGAACCGCACGCTACCCACGGTCCACACCGTGCGTTCGGCTTTGACCTCGACGAAGCGGCGGTCGATCGCGGCCAGAAGCTGCACCATGGCAAGGCCGGCGTCACGCCGTTCCCACATCATGGTGGTGCCAGCGTGGTTCTGCTGGCCCTCGACCGTGATGCGATAATTCCAAAGACCGACCAGACCGGTCACGACGCCGATCTTGAGATTGGCGGTCTCCAGCGTCCGGCCCTGCTCGATATGCGCCTCGAAATAGCCGACGCAGCGTTTGGGGTCGATTTGAAGCCGCGGACGGCCAGCATACCCCGCTGCCGCGAGCGCCTCGCGCATGGGCGTGCCACGGGTGCGGTCGCGCGCGTTGTCGATCTCGGCCTCGGTCACACCACCGACAAATGAGCGGCTGCCGAGGAAGCTGCCGAAATGGCCCTCCTCGTCGCAGAACACAACGACGTCGACGCCGACGCTTGCGCCGGCCTCGTGCAGCGCCCGCGCGGCCTCAAGCGCATAAACCACGCCGAGCGGGCCGTCGAGCCAGCCGGCGTGGTTCTGGCTTTCGAGATGCGATCCGGCGAGGATTTTTCGGCCGGGCGCGCGACTGAAGCCGAACGCGTTGCCGATGCCATCGATCTGCGTGTCGAGGCCGGCCTCCGCCATGCGCTCGACGAACCACTGCCGCGCGGCGACATCTTCCGGCGAGAATGTCGGCCGATGCACCCCGGTCTTGTAGGTGCCGAAGGTGCGGAGCTTGTAGAGGTCGGCCAGCAGACGCTCGGGATTGATGGCAACCACGTCACATCCTCCTCACGGGCCGAAATTAAAGCACCTTTCGGTCCCCCCATGTATGCTGAGCGCGGGCCACGGGCAGGAGGAAACCATGATGCATGCGGTGAATTGGCTATCGATCGTCACCGCTGCGGTCGCGGCGTGGCTGTTCGGCGGCGTCTATTACACGGCGCTAAGCAAGCCTTGGCTCGCGGCGCAGGGCAAGACGCTCGAGCAGTGCGAGGCCGAGCAGGCCGGCAAATCGGGTGCGGCGAAAGCGGCGCCGTTCGTCCTGGTGTTCATCGGCGAATTGATCATGGCCTGGGCGACCTACGGCGTCCTGTTTCACATGAGCATGTTCAATGCGCGCTCCGGCGCGATCTCCGGCGCGGCGCTGTGGCTCGGCTTCGTGCTGACCACCATCACCGCCAACAATGCCTTCTCCGGGCGGCGGGCCATGCTGACCGTGATCGACAGCATCGCCTGGCTCGGCGCGATGGTCATCATCGGCGCGATTGTCGGCTGGTTCGGGCCGTAGTCTCAGTTGTCGACTTTGAGGCCGATCGACCGGATCACCTTGCCGTACTTCTCGTAGTCGCCCTTCATGCGGGCGGCGAACTCCTCGGGCGTGGTGAGGTAAGGCTGGCCGGCGCCTGCATCGCCGAGACGCCTGGCGAATTCGGGCTCGGCCAGCACCATCCGGATTTCGGTGCGCAGCCGGTCGATGATCGGCTGCGGCGTCCCGGCCGGAACGAACAGACCGTGCCAGCTCAACGCCTCATAGCCGGGATAGACTTCGGCGATGGCCGGCAACTCCGGCGTCGCCGGGTTGCGCACGCTGCCGGTCGAGGCGAGCCCGCGCACCTTGCCGGCGTGAACCGACGGCACCAGGGAATTGCCGCCGAACATCGCCGACACCTCGCCCGCCATCAGACCGATCGCGGCTGGGCCCCCGCCACGATACGGCACGTGGACCAGGTCGATGCCGACATGCTGCTTGAGCATCTCCATGGCGAGATGATGGATGCTGCCATTGCCGATCGACGCGTAGAGCAACGGCGGTTTGCTGGCGCGCGCCAGCTCGACGAATTCGCGCAACGTGTTCGCCGGCACCGACGGATGAACCGCAAGCACATATTGATTCGATGACAGGCTCGACACCGGCACCAGATCCTTGAACGGATCGAACGGCATGTGCTTGTAGACATGGGGGTTGCTGATGAACACGTTGTCGGCGCCGTGGAGCAGCGTGTAGCCGTCGGGCACCGCCTTCGCCACGGTGTCGCTCGCAAGGTTGCCGGCAGCCCCGGGCTTGTTCTCGATGACCACCGGCTGACCCAGCCGCACGGTCAGGGCCTGACCATAGAGCCTCGCGATCAGGTCCACCGCGCCGCCCGGCGGGAATGGAACGATGACGCGGATCGGACGGTTGGGCCAGGTCTGCGCCAAGGTGGCGCCGGTCAAGGTCGCGAAAATCAGCGCCGTGGCGAACGCGCGTTTGATCATGGCTTCCTCGTGCAGCCGCGAGCCGCAGCCACTTTAGCCCGTTCCCGCGACGAAAGTGCAGTCGGCCACGCCTTGTCGAGGATCGGGGCGCCGTCGATAATGCCAGAGGAAAAGTTCAAATCGCGCCGTACAATGCGCGCGAGTTTGGCGTTCGCGTGGAGGAAACGATGTCCGACGACAAGATCTACGATGTCCCCGCCGAGTGGAAGCAGCGCGGCACCATCGACGACGCCAAGTACCAGGAGATGTACGCGCGATCGATCAAGGACCCCAACGGCTTCTGGGGCGAAGAGGCCAAGCGCCTCGACTGGATCAAGCCGTTCAGCAAGGTGAAGAACGCCAGCTATACCGGCAATGTCTCGATCAAATGGTTCGAGGACGGCTCCCTCAACGCCGCCTACAATTGCATCGACCGCCATCTGCCCACGCGCGCCAAGCAGACCGCGATCATCTGGGAGGGTGACGACCCGAACGACTCCAAGCACATCACCTATCAGGAGCTTCACGACGAGGTCTGCCGGATGGCCAACATCCTGCGCAACCGCAACGTCAAGAAGGGCGACCGCGTCACCATCTACATGCCGATGATTCCCGAGGCGGCCTACGCCATGCTGGCCTGCGCCCGGCTCGGCGCGATCCATTCGGTGGTGTTCGGCGGCTTCTCGCCGGACTCGCTCGCCAACCGCATCGAGGACTGCAAATCGAATGTCGTCATCACCGCCGACGAGGGCGTGCGCGGCGGCCGGAAGATTCCGCTGAAGGCCAACACCGACGAAGCCATCAGGAAGGTCGGCGGTGTCGATCATGTCATCGTGGTCAAGCGGACCGGCGGCAAGGTCGATTGGGATCCTGTGCGCGACGTCTGGTACCACGAAGCCGCGGCCCAGGTGACCGCCGAATGCCCGTGCGAGGAAATGAACGCAGAAGACCCGCTGTTCATCCTCTACACCTCGGGCTCGACCGGAAAGCCGAAGGGTGTGCTGCACACCACCGGCGGCTACATGGTCTTCACCTCGATCACCCACCAATACGTGTTCGACTATCACGACGGCGACATCTACTGGTGCACCGCCGACGTCGGCTGGGTCACCGGGCACAGCTACATCCTCTACGGGCCGCTCTCGAACGGCGCGGTGACGCTGATGTTCGAGGGCGTGCCGAACTATCCCGACAACTCGCGCTTCTGGCAGGTGATCGACAAGCACAAGGTCAACACCTTCTACACTGCGCCGACTGCGATCCGCGCTCTGATGCAGGCCGGCGACGCGCCGGTGAAGAAGACCTCGCGCGCCTCGCTCCGTCTGCTCGGTTCGGTCGGCGAGCCGATCAATCCGGAGGCCTGGGAGTGGTATCACCGCGTGGTCGGCGACGGCCGTTGCCCGATCGTCGACACCTGGTGGCAGACCGAGACCGGCGGCATTCTGATCACGCCGCTGCCCGGCGCCACGCGGCTGAAACCGGGCTCGGCGACCAAGCCGTTCTTCGGCATCGTGCCGCAGATCGTCGACGCCGACGGCAAGGTGCTGGAAGGCGCCGCCACCGGCAATCTCTGCATCGTCGAGTCATGGCCCGGCCAGATGCGCACGGTGTTCGGCGATCACCAGCGCTTCATCGACACCTACTTCAAGACCTATCCGGGCAAGTACTTCACCGGCGACGGCTGCCGCCGCGACGAGGACGGCTATTACTGGATCACCGGCCGCGTCGACGACGTCATCAACGTCGCCGGCCATCGCATGGGCACCGCCGAAGTCGAAAGCGCGCTGGTGGCGCACAAGGATGTGTCGGAGGCCGCCGTCGTCGGCTATCCGCACGACATCAAGGGCCAGGGCATCTACGCCTATGTCACGCTGATGGCCGGCGTGCAGCCGACCGAAGAGTTGCGCAAGGAGCTGGTGCAGTGGGTGCGAAAGGAGATCGGGCCGATCGCCTCGCCCGACCTGATCCAGTTTTCGCCGGGGCTGCCGAAGACGCGCTCGGGCAAGATCATGCGGCGCATCCTGCGCAAGATTGCGGAGGACGAGTCCGGCAATCTCGGCGACACCTCGACGCTCGCCGATCCGAGCGTGGTCGACGATCTGGTGAAGAACCGGCAAAACAAAAAGCACGAGAAGGCCGGCGCGGCGTAGCCGCCAGCGAGTTTCCGTTCGCATCGCCACACAACGTGCGTCATGCGCGGGCTTGACCCGCGCATCCATGGGGCGGCGCAACGAAATCGGCCTACAACCCCTGTTCGCGGCCCATCATCATGGATCGCCGGCTCAAGCCCGGCGACGAGTTATCCGGCGATGTCACCCTCCCTCATTGTGCCAAAACGGATCATCCCGCCTCCTTATAAACCCTTGTGCGGCCACGAAAATTATGGTTAATGATCGGTTAAGAGATGCGGCAACGTTAGTCAGGACGTTGCATTATGAGTGCCCAAAGTCGTCGCTTCGCCGCCTCCATCGCGGCGGTCGTTCTCTCCGTCATCGCCATTCCTAGTCTCACCACGCCGGCCTCCGCCAGCGGCAGCGTCGTCGCGTTCGCCGGCGATGCGTCGCCCGGCACGATCGTGGTGCGCACCAGCGAGCGCCGGCTCTATCTCGTGCTCGGTTCGGGCCGCGCCATGGCCTATCCGGTCGGTGTCGGCCGCGCCGGCATGCAGTGGTCTGGCCACTCCATCATCGAGAGCAAGCGTGTCCGCCCGGCCTGGGCGCCACCCGACGACATCAAGCGTGAGAATCCGCGGCTGCCGAACGTCATCGCCGGCGGCGCGCCGAACAATCCGATGGGCGTTGCAGCGCTCGTGCTCAACGGCGGCAAGTATGCGATCCACGGCACCAACAATCCCGGTTCGATTGGCGGCTTCGTCTCGCACGGCTGTATCCGGATGTACAACCAGGACGTCACCGATTTGTACGATCGCGTCAGCGTCGGTACGCCGGTGATCGTGAGCCGGTGATTGTGATCCTCTGACCAGGAGTCGGCGGTCCGAGCCAGAAGTCAGTGGTCGGCAATCGGTGAACGGAAACGCTCGCCGCATAGCCGATCACTGACGACTGGTTTCCGATTTTCGTTCAGCACCAGCCATCGCGATGGCCGCCGCCGTAGCGGCGCGCGTGGCCTGCGTTCAGCAACTCCGTCGAAACGTCGGGCGTCGCCGCGGTCGAGGCGCTCGCGACAACGCGGCCGCCGTATTTGTCGAGCGTGACATGGCTGATGCCGACCTCGCCCTGTTCAAGGATGGCGCGCAGCGCCTCGCGCGCCGCCTCGGCCTTGATCCGCTCGGCATCGCAGCGCGCCTTGAGCTCCGGCGCATCGACACCGCGCAACCGCACCCGCGTGGTGACGTCGAGGCCGGGCCAGAGATTGACCCGCGCCTCGAAGGTGTCGCCGTCGATGACGCGCAACACTTCGGCGGGATGCGCCATGCGCGCCGCCTCCGCTCGCGCCGGCTGGGTCGGCGGAAGAGCTTGAGCGGTTTCGTTTCTGCTGGCTGTCACCGGGACGATGGTGGCGCCAAGGCCGAGACCGATGGCGAATGTCGCCACCGCCAGCAACGCGTGGGCGCCGTGCTGGTGAGCGGACAATAATCTCGGCCGAAGGAACATATCCCCATATAACCGAGTCGGCGCACAGGAAACAAGTACAATCTAAAAGGGGATATTATAATAACTGCCCTTAAAAGTTGTAATACAATTTCGCTAAAAATCCGAGGCTAGGCCCTTCTTTTCCCAATCGCCATAACGGGTTGGCTCCGGCCCGCTGGGGCCGCCGGTTTCTTTGACCTTCGCCGTGGCCTGGCGATCGGCCTCGGCGCGGCGCGCCGCCGCCTCCTGTAATGCGCGCTCAGCGGCTGGCGAAAGCGGCCTCCGGGGATTTTTGGATTTGTCGTCGGGTGACGCCATGCAGCGGTTAAATGTCGCCGTGGACGGCGCGGTCAAGGCTGCATTGTCACATGCGGTCAAAGCTTGCATGACAAGCGGCCATGCCGTCTGCCCCCAAGCCATCTGTCGCCAAGCCGCCACCGCCCGGACTCCTCGCCCGCAGGACCGCAGCCGAAATCGTCAATGGCGTGCTGCGGCGGAAGCGGCCGCTCGATGAGCTTCTGGAAACCACCGACCTCGCCGTCCTCCCCGACCGTGACCGCGCCCTGGTGCGCACCATCGTCGGGGTCGTGCTGCGCCGGCTCGGCACCCTGCGCCATCTGCTCGCATCGCTGCTTGAGCGCGGCATGCCGCGCGAAGCGCCGCAGGTCGAAACCGTGCTGCTGGTCGGCGCCGCGCAAATCCTGTTCCTCGATGTCGCCGATCATGCCGCCGTCGATCTATCGGTGCGGCTGGCGCAAGCCGATCGCCACGCCGCGCGCTACGCCGGCCTGATCAACGCGGTGCTGCGGCGGCTCACCCGCGACGGCAAGAGCCAGCTCGCGAACCTGGACACCACGCTGCTCGACACGCCGGACTGGCTGATGCGCCGCTGGATCGAGCATTACGGCGAGGCGGTCGCGCGCGCCATCGCCGAGGCGCACACCCGGGAACCGGCCCTCGATCTCAGCGTGAAGAGCGATCCCGAAGGCTGGGCGGTCAAGCTCGGCGGACGCCTGCTGCCCACCGGCTCGGTCCGGCTGGCCGCGTCGGGGCCGGTGACGCAGCTTGCCGGCTTCGATGACGGGGCGTGGTGGGTGCAGGATGCGGCTGCGGCCGTGCCGGTTCGGTTGTTCGGCGATGTGCGCGGCAAATCCGTCGCCGATCTCTGCGCCGCGCCCGGTGGCAAGACCGCGCAGCTTGCGGCGGCAGGCGCGCAAGTGACCGCCGTCGACCGATCGCCGGCGCGGCTCAAGCGGCTGCGGCAAAACCTGACCCGGCTGAAACTCGAGGCCGCAGTGGTCGAGGCCGACGCGGCGGTGTGGCAGGGCGGGCCGTTCGATGCCGTGCTGGTCGATGCCCCGTGTTCCTCGACCGGCACGATCCGCCGGCATCCGGACATTCCGTGGCTGAAGTCCGAAGCCGACATCGGCAAGCTCGTGGCCTTGCAGGGCCGTCTGCTGGACAACGCAGCATCCCTGCTCAAACCGGGCGGCACCTTAGTCTATTGCACCTGCTCGCTGGAGGCCGAGGAGGGTGAGGACCAGATCGCCGGGCTTCTGGCCCGCGACCCGAAGCTCCGCCGCGAGCCGGTCCGAGCCGACGAGATTGCAGACCAGCACTCGTTCCTCACGCTGGCCGGCGACGTGCGCACGCTGCCCTGCCATTGGCTGGACCCGGAACCGCGCCTGGCCGGCCTCGACGGTTTCTATGTTGCGCGAATCACAAGAAATGAAGGGGTTTAGGCTGCCCTTTGCGTTGGCCCGTGGTCGGGCGTTCGCTATATGTGACGTGGGGAAGGCGGGGCGATCGGCGCCCGCGATACCGCAAGAAGGCGAGCTTCCTTGATGGCCGGGCTGTCGATTTCGGAGCGGGCGAAGCTCATCGCGCTCCTGGGACGACGGACCCTGCGCAGCACAGCCGGGCGCTTGCGCGGCCATCCCTTCGTCCGCTTAAGCTTCCTGCCCCGCAAACCCGAACGCCTGCTGATCGCGCCGCAAGATCTGCGCACCGCCGACGGCACCCGCGCCAGCGAGATCTACTCCGGCCGCTTCGCCTTCGCCGGCAAGGTGGTGGTCAGCGACGGCCGCTCCCCGTTCGAAATCATCCCGCCGACCGACGAATGGATCGCAAGCCTGCTCGGCTTCGGCTGGCTGCGTCATCTGCGCGCCGCCGAATCCGGCATCACCCGCGCCAACGCCCGCGCCCTGGTGGACGAGTGGATCAGCGTCCAGGGCTCCTGGCACTCGATCGGCTGGCAGCCCGAAATCCTGGCCCGCCGCGTCACCTCATGGCTCAGCCAGGCGCCGCTGATCCTGCATGACGCCGACGATGCCTTCTACCGCCGTTTCCTGCGCAGCCTGGTGCGCCAGGTGCGGTACCTGCATCACACCGCGGCCGAAACGCGCGACGGCGTCCCGCGCATGCAGGCGCTGGTTGCGCTGAGCTACGCGGCGCTGTGCATGTCCGGGCAATCGCGGCACATGCGCGGCACGATCAAACAGCTTGTCGCCGAGATCGAGCGGCAGATTCTGCCCGACGGCGGCCACGTCAGCCGCAATCCCGGGGCCCTGATCGAGCTGCTGCTTGACCTTCTGCCGCTGCGTCACGCATTCGCGGCGCGCAACATCGCGCCGCCGCCGCAGCTCAACAATGCCATCGACCGGATGATGCCGATGATGCGGTTCTTCCGGCATGGCGACGGCAGCTTCGCTCATTTCAACGGCATGGGTCCCACCCAACCGGACCTGATGGCAACGATCCTTGCCTACGACGATGCGCGCGGCGCTCCGCTGTCAAGCGCGCCGCACTCCGGCTACCAGCGCATCGAGACCGGCTCGATGCTGATGCTGATGGACACCGGACGCCCGCCGCAGATCAACCTGAGCCAGGAGGCACACGCCGGCTGCCTGTCGTTCGAACTGTCGCACGGCAACCAGCGCATCATTGTCAATTGCGGCCTGCCGATCACCAATCGCGAAACCTGGCGGCAGGTGGCACGCAGCACGGCAGCGCATTCGACCGTCACGTTCAACGACACATCGTCATGCCGTTTTCTCGATATCACGTCGTTCAAGCGCCTGCTCGGCACGCCGATCGTGAGCGGCCCGGTCAATGTCCAGGTGTCGCGCGAGGAGCGCAGCGACGCCATCATCCTGCGCGCCTCCCACGACGGATACGTCGAACGGTTCAACGTGATGCATCAACGCGCTCTCAAGCTTGCGGCGAACGGCAGCCGCGTCGATGGCGAAGAGCTGTTCGTCTCGACCGACGGCGATACGATTCCGCAGCAGATTCCCGACGAATTCGCCGTCAGGTTTCACCTGCACCCCACGGTGAAGGCCAGCAAGCTGACCGACGGCCACGGCGCCATGCTGGTGATGCCGAACCGCGAGGTCTGGACCTTCAACGCCTATGAGGATCGCGTGGAAATCGAGGAGAGCGTCTACCTGGCCGGCGCCGACGGCCCTCGCCGCGCGGCGCAGATCGTGATTTATGGCCGGGCGCGAAAGGTTCCTCGCGTGCACTGGAGTCTTGCGCAGACCGCGCCCGCGAGCAGCGGCGCCGGCCGCCGCCGCGACGAAAACGATCCGGAACTGCCATTGAGTGCGCCATGACCGACAAGCAACGCATCGCGCGCGCGCTCATCTCGGTGTCGGACAAAACCGGGCTGGTCGAGTTCGCGCGCGGCCTGACATCCCACGGCGTCGAGCTGGTTTCGACCGGCGGCACCGCCAGGGCGCTGAAGGATGCCGGGCTGAAGGTGATGGACGTTTCCGAGCTGACCGGCTTTCCCGAGATGATGGACGGCCGGGTCAAGACGCTGCACCCGAAGGTGCACGGCGGCTTGCTGGCGATCCGCTCCAACCAGGCCCATGCCGCGGCGATGTCCGCCCACGGCATCGCGCCGATCGACCTGCTCGTGGTCAACCTCTATCCGTTCGAGGCGACCGTCGCCAAAGGCGCGGGCTATGACGATTGCATCGAGAATATCGACATCGGCGGCCCGGCCATGATCCGCGCCGCCGCGAAAAATCATGCCGATGTCGCCGTGGTGGTCGAGCCGGAGGACTACACGGTGGTGCTCGGCGAGATGTCCCAGCACGGCGGCGCGACGACACTGGCGCTGCGCAAGAAACTCGCCGCCAAGGCCTATGCGCGCACGGCGAGCTACGACGCCGCGATCTCCAACTGGTTCGCCGAGCAGTTGGGCGACCGGGCGCCCGCGTTCCGCGCCTTCGGCGGCAAGCTCGCCGAGGCGCTGCGCTACGGCGAGAATCCGCACCAGAGCGCGGCGTTCTATCGCGCGCCGGAGCAGCGGTTCGGCGTCGCCACCGCGCGCCAGGCGCAGGGCAAGCAACTGTCCTACAACAACATCAACGACACCGACGCCGCCTACGAATGTGTCGCCGAGTTCGATCCCAAGCGCACCGCCGCGGTGGCCATCATCAAGCACGCCAACCCCTGCGGTGTTGCCGAGGACCAGACCCTGGCGGAAGCCTATCGCAAGGCGCTGGCCTGCGACTCGACGTCGGCGTTCGGCGGCATCGTCGCACTCAATCGCGCGCTCGACGCCGAGGCCGCCAAGGCCATCACCGAAATCTTCACCGAGGTCATCATCGCGCCGGACGCCAGCGAAGAAGCCATCAGGATCGTCGCGGCGAAAAAGAATCTGCGGCTGCTGCTCGCTGGCGGCCTGCCCGATCCGCGCGCCTTCGGACTCACGGTGAAATCGGTGGCCGGCGGCTTGCTGGTGCAGACGCGCGACAACGCCACCGTCGACGAAATGCAGTTGAAGGTGGTCACCCGGCGGGCGCCGACGGCGGCCGAGCTTGACGACCTGCGCTTCGCCTTCCGCGTCGCCAAGCACGTGAAGTCGAACACCATCGTCTATGCCAGGGACCGCGCCACCGTCGGCATCGGCGCCGGCCAGATGAGCCGGGTCGATGCGGCGCGGATCGCAGCCCGCAAGGCCGAGGACGCGGCGAAGGAGCTGAAGCTCGCGGCGCCGCTGACCCGGGGCTCGGTGGTTGCCTCCGATGCGTTCTTTCCGTTTCCCGACGGCCTGCTGGTCGCGGTCGAGGCCGGCGCCACCGCGGTGATCCAGCCGGGCGGCTCGGTCAACGACGACAAGGTGATCGCCGCCGCCGACGAGCACAACGTCGCCATGGTGTTCACCGGCACGCGGCACTTCCGGCATTAGTCGCGATTGAATTGTCGCCAATTCTCCGCGAGTCGTGACGCCTCGGCAAAACAATCATGGCCGGGACAGGCCCGGCCATGACACGCTTTGCTTGTTGCGTCGTCCAATTTCACGATGCCGACTTGCCTTCGGCCGTGGCGGTCGTGGACGGCGCGGGGCGGCTCGCCAGGCCCGGATTGAGCCGACCGATGATCTGCTCAGGCTCGACGATCTGGTTGCGCTTCTCGTCGAACACCCGGATGTTGAGCGCCAGCGCGTCATCGTTGCTGACGAAGTTCATCTCGTTGGCCTGCGCCTTCAGCATCAGCCGCAGCACATCCATGTCGGCGCCGATCGTTTTCAGGTAGTCGGCGACCACGTAAACCGTGCTCTGCGTTCGCTGCACCACGACCTTGAGATCGTCGGCGGTGTAGCTCTTGCTCTTGTCGAAGTCGCGGGTGAAGGCGTGGAAGCCCAGCCCGCTGTTCGACGCCTTGGTGCGCAGCGGCTTGCCGGTCGCATCGTCGCGGCCGCCGAGGAAGGCGAGCGCGCAGGCGCTGGCACAGAATGTCTTGGTATCGATGGCGGTCTCGATCTTGTGGTCGTAGAAGAACCGGCCAAGCCTGATGCCTTCGCCGAGATTGCCGCCCGGGGAGTTCAGGTAGATCACGATGTGGGCCTTCTTCGGCAGGCCGGCGATGTAGACCTGCAGGTCGAAGGTGTCGCCCTCGTTGATCTGGCCCTTGAGCTCGACGGCGTTGACCTCCGCCGAGTCCTTGGCGTGCTTGGCAATCTCGACGGCGCTGGCCGGCTGGGCCAAAGCGCCGAAAACCAGGCTGGCCAGCGCCGCGCCGAAAATGCTGTTACCGAATGTGTGCCGCATGACACCCTCCTGGTGATCTCGTGCTCTCTTCGTCCGTTAGTGCGGACACGGAGCGGAGGGGTTCAGGACTTTTCGCACACCTGGAACCGCGGCTGTTTTGGCCGCTCAACCAGTTGTTTTATCTCAGTATTTTCAGTTTCGGGCGAGGTCGCCAAGCAGGCTCGCGGTCACCGTGAGCTTCGACAGGGTCAGTCCCGACCCGGCGATCTGCCGGATCGAGGCCCGGGTGCGCTCGACCTCAGCCTTGCGCGGCTCGACCCAGGCCTCGACCGCATCCCTGCCGGACTTGCCGGTCTCGACCATCGCGGCGGTCAGCCGCCGTTCGGCGTCGCCGATCGAATCGAGCGCCCGGTCGAGCGCCAGGCGATCGAAATAGTCCGACACCACGATCTGCCGCGCCGCCGCCACCACGCGGTCGACGCGGAAATAGGCTTCGCCGGCGAAGTAGGTCGCGGCAATCGCCGGGATCGGCTTCTTGGTGCGATCGGCGATCAGCACCACGTCGGGCGCCGCGGCGATCTCCGGAATATCCGCGATGCGGCCGGCGAGCGCATCCAGCACACCCGCTTTAACGAGATCGTCCTTGCGCACCTGGCGCGCCGCCGCGGCTTCCGGCGGCAGCGCCTTGTCGAGCGCTTTGGTCAGCGCCGCGATGCCTTCGCGGTAATGCTCGACCCCACCCGCAAGGCCCTTGGTCAGATCGGCATTGCGCAAGAACCACACGACGCGGTCCAGCAGCAGGTCCTGCACCGCCGCATAGAGCGAGAGCTGAACCTTGCCGTCGACCTTGCCGTCGAGCGCGTTGATGTCCTCATTGCGCGCCGGCATGTCGTAGCTGTCGCGCACCGCGGCGAACGCGAACGCGATGGCGTCGGGCGCCGCGCCGGTCTGATCGGCAATCCGGATCACGAACGACGGCCCGCCGCGGTTGATCATCGAATTGGCGAGCTGCGTTGCGATGATCTCGCGCCGCAGCCGGTGCTTCTCCAGCGCGTCGGGAAACTTGTCGGCGATAATCCTGGGGAAATAGCGGGTCAGCTCGCGGGCGAGATACGGATCGTCCGGCACCTTGGAGTCGAGCAGGTCGGAATAGAGCGAGAGCTTGGCATAGGCCAGCAGCACCGACAGCTCCGGCCGCGTCAGGGCGTTCTGGTGGCGGACCCGCTCAGCGAGCTCCATGTCGTCGGGCAGAAACTCCACGGCGCGATCGAGCTCGCCGCGCTGCTCCAGTGTTTGCATCAGCCGCTGCTGGAAGCCGAGGTCCTCGAGACCGCGCCGCTCGGCGAGCGATAGCGCCAGTGTTTGCAGATAGTTGTTGCGCAGCACCAGCGCGGCGACCTCATCGGTCATCTTGCCGAGCAGGGTGTTCCGTGCCTTCAGCGTCAGCCGCCCGTCGCGCAGCGGCAGGCTCAGCGCGATCTTGATGTTGACCTCGACGTCCGAGGTGTTGACGCCGGCCGAGTTGTCGATCGCATCCGTGTTGAGGTGCACCCCATTGGTGGCAGCCTCGATGCGGCCGCGCTGGGTCATGCCGAGGTTGGCGCCCTCGCCGATCACCTTGGCGCGGACGTCCTTGCCGGTGATGCGGACGGCGTCGTTGGCCTTGTCGCCGGCGGCCTCGTCGCTTTCGGTCGAGGCGCGGATGTAGGTGCCGATGCCGCCGAAGAACAACAGATCGACCGGTGCCTTCAGGATCGCGCTCATCACCTCGGCCGGCGTGGCCTTGGCCTTGCTGAAGCCCAGCGCCTTCTGCGCCTCCTTCGACAGCGCCATCTCCTTCGACGCGCGCGGGAACACGCCCCCGCCTTGCGAGATCAGCTTCTTGTCGTAGTCCTGCCAGCTCGACCGCGGCAGCGCGAACATGCGCTTCCGCTCGGCCAAGCTCTTCTTCGGGTCGGGATTGGGATCGATGAAGATGTCGCGGTGATCGAACGCGGCGACGAGCTTCATCGTGTCTTCGCGCATCATGCCGTTGCCGAACACGTCGCCCGACATGTCGCCGACACCGACGGTGGTGAACTCGGTCCGGGTGATGTCGACGTTCATCTCGCGGAAGTGCCGCTTCACCGATTCCCAGGCGCCGCGGGCGGTGATGCCCATGCCCTTGTGGTCGTAGCCGGCCGAGCCGCCGGAGGCGAAGGCATCGTGCAGCCAGAAGCCGTGCGCCTCGGAAATCTCGTTGGCGATGTCGGAGAACGTGGCGGTGCCCTTGTCGGCGGCGACGACGAGATACGGGTCGTCGTCGTCGTGACGCACGACGTTCTCAGGCGGGACGACGCCCTTGAGATCGAGGTTGTCGGTGATGTCGAGCAGGGCCTGCATGAACAGCCGATAGGTCGCGGTGCCCTCGGCCTGGATCGCCTCGCGCGGCCCGCCGACCCGCAGAAATTTCGGCACGTAGCCGCCCTTCGAGCCGACCGGGATGATCACCGCGTTCTTGACCTGCTGCGCCTTCACCAGGCCGAGCACTTCGGTGCGGAAATCCTGCGGCCGGTCGGACCAGCGGATGCCGCCGCGCGCCACCTTGCCGAACCGGAGATGGTCGGCCTCGAAGCGCGGCGAATAGACGAAAATCTCGTAGAGCGGAGCGGGCTTCGGCACGCCGTCGAGCTTGCGGCTGGAAAACTTGATGGAGATTTCCGGCTTCGGCAGGCCGTCCTTGCCGAGCTGGTAATAGTTGGTCCGGACCGCCGCCTGCACCGCATTGACGAAATGCCGGACGATGCGATCCTCGTCGAGGCTTTCGACCGCTTTCAGCGCCTCCTCGATCTCCGCTGCGATCGCTGCCTCGCGCTGCGCGCGCGTGTCATCGCTCGCCTTCTTCGCCTTGGCGAGCGCGCCAGTCCGCGGATCGAACCGCGCGTGGAACAGCTCCACCACCTTGCCGGCCAGCGCCGCATGCTTGCGCAGCGTCGCCCACATGTAGTCCTGGGAATACGGCACGCGGATTTGACGCAGGAATCGCGAGATGGTTCGCACCAGCGCGACGTCGCGCCAGGCAAGGCCCGCCGCCATCACCAGCGCGTTATAGCCGTCGTTCTCGGCAAAGCCCCGCATCACCACGATGAAGCAGGCCTCCAGCGCCGCCTTCATCTTGTCGAGGTCCGCGGCCTGGCCGTCGGCGCGCTCCAGCGCCATGTCGTGGAACCAGGTGCCCGGATTCTCCGGCGACTGATCCGCGACGTGATAGGTCTGCTCGTCGACCACGCGGAAGCCCATGTTCTCCAGCACCGGCACCCGCTCCGACAGCGGGATCGGACGACCGTGACTCCAGACCTTGAGTCCGACGGTCTGCTTCTCGTCCCAGACCCGATGATAGAAATCGACGCCGAGCGGCCGCTCCGGCGACAACCCCTCGATGACCCGGATGTCATCGACGGCGTTCAGCGGCGAATAGGTCTCGTGATAGCCCTCGGAAAATGCATTGCGGTACCGCGCCAACAGCGCGCGCGCCTGCGCCGGCTCGAACGCATCGGCCAGCGCATCAGCCAAAGCGTCGATCCAGGTCCGCACAATGCCGGAGACCCGGTCTTCCAGCGTGGCTCGGTCAGGATTAGGCGTCGGCCCGGCATCGCGGCCGATGATGAAATGCACGCGCGTCAGCGGCGCATCGTGGATGTACGGATAGTAGGCGCTGACGCGGCCACCAAACACCTCGGCGAGATATTCGCCGATCTGGCCGCGCACCTGGCCGCTGTAGCGCTCGCGCGGCACATAGACCAGCACGGAAACAAACCGGTCGAAGCGGTCGCGGCGCGCCAGAACCCGCACGCGCGGCCGTTCGTCGAGCTGCTGGATGCCCAGCGCGAAGTGATAGAGCGTATCCTCGTCGATCTGAAACAGCTCGTCGCGCGGATAGATTTCCAGCACATTGACCAGCGCCTTGCCGGAATGCGTGTCCGGGCTGAAGCCGGCGCGCGTCAGCACGGCATCGACCTTGCGGCGCAGGTATGGGATCGAACGGGTCGAGCGGATGTAAACGGTCGAGGTGAACAGCCCGACGATGCGGAATTCGCCGGTCGGATGGCCGTCGGCGTCGAAGCGCTTGACCCCGACGTAATCCAGGTACACCCGGCGGTGCACCCGCGATTTGACGTTGGCCTTGGTGACGATCAGCGTCTTCGGCTCGTCGAAGAAGGCGCGAAGCTGCGGCGTGATTGTCATCACCTTACCGCCGCGCTTGAGCACCGGCGCGTCGGCGCCGCGTAGCATGCCGAGCCCGGACTCCGTGACCGGCTCGAGACCGCGATCATCCCCGGCAAGCCGGTAATCGCCGACGCCGAGGATGGTGAAATTGTCGTCCGCCAGCCATTGCAGAAACTGAATCGCCTCGGCGATGTCATCGACCGGGATCGGCGGCGGATTGGCCTTCAGGTCCTCGACCACGGACTCGACGCGGCGAACCATCGGCCGCCAATCCTCGACGCAGCGCCGCACCTCGGCGAGCACGGCTTCGATGCCCTGGACGATCTCGGTGCGGTGCGCTTCGTCAGCGACACGCTCAACGTGAACATGGATGAAGCTTTCACGTGCCTCGCCCGGCAGGCGGCGAGCCTCCTGCGGCGGCGCCGTGGTCTTGCCGGCTTTGTCGCGCGCAACGTTGAAGATCGGATGGACAATCAGCCGGACCGGCACGCCGCGGTCGGTCAATTCGCCCATCACCGAATCGACCAGAAACGGCATGTCGTCGTTGACGATCTCCAGCACCGAAATCGATGGCAGCCGCTCACCCGCAGCCTTCGGCTCGAACAGGCGAATTTTGGCGGAGCCCGGCCTGCGACGTTCGATGAATCCAAAGGCCTCGGTGGCGAGCACGGCAAGCTCATCGGCCGTATAGCCGACCAGGTCCTCGGGTGCGGCGCCCTTGAACATGAGGTCGGCAAACTCGCCGGGCACGTCGCCGCCGCGCAACAGCTTCGCAGCCGCGACGATGCGCGAACGGGCAGCGCGTTCGTCTGCCGCGGGCTGGTCGGCGGTCTTTGCGTCCATCATGGGCGAATCAATGTGGTGTGGCCGCCGACGACTGTAGTGGTTTCACCGAAGTGTCGCACCAGCGGCGGAAGGGTTGTAGGCTTTCGTCAACATCTTGCCTGGAGGCTGTGACGTGCCGACGAAACAAAAGAAAGCCAGCAATATCAAGGCAAAGCAGGCCAAACCGGCGCCGCCCCCGTTGGCTCGCCAGACCGCCTCGGACGACACCGAGATCACCGCGCTTTCGCTGCAGCGCGGCGAGCTTTCGCCGGCGATGCAGGCCTATTTCGACAAATGCACCGAAAAGCTCGGCTTCGTGCCCAACGTGCTGTCGGCCTACGCCTTCGACAACGCCAAGCTCGAAGCCTTCGTCGCCATGTACAACGATCTGATGCTGGCGCCTTCGGGCTTGAGCAAACTCGAGCGCGAGATGATCGCGGTCGCGGTGTCGTCGGTAAACCGCTGCTACTACTGCCTGGTGGCGCATGGCGCAGCGGTACGCGCCCTGTCGGGCGACCCCGCCCTCGGCGAGTTGATGGTCATGAACTACCGCGCCGCGCGGCTGTCCAAGCGCCACCGCGCCATGCTCGATTTCGCCGTTCGCCTCACCGCCGAACCATGGACCGTCGAGGAAGAGCATCGCGAAGCGCTGCGCCGCGCCGGCTTTTCCGACCGCGACATCTGGGACATCGCGGCAGTCGCAGGCTTCTACAACATGAGCAATCGCGTGGCGTCGGCGACCGATATGCGGCCCAATCCGGTCTATCACGGCCAGGCGCGGTGACGTCTACGCTCGCTTCCACATTGCCCGCATGCGTGCCCCGACATCGATCGGCGGCTGCGCGCGGGCGGCGGATCGCTCCGCCTGATGACGGCTTGCCGGCCACACCCGCTGCTCGAACATCGGCATCATCTGCTGCGGCAGGAACCGCGAGCGGCCGGCATAGACGTGGCGGTCGCCGGTGCGCGCCTGCTGATGAACGTAGAAGCGCTGCGGCGCGACAATGTCGAGCTGGTCGCGCGCCCGCGTCATCGCCACATACAGCAGCCGCCGCTCCTCTTCGATCTCCTCGGTCGATCCAGTGGCGAGATCCGATGGCATGCAGCCGTCGACGGCGTTGAGCACGAACACCGACTTCCACTCCTGACCCTTGGCCGAATGGATCGTCGACAGGATCAGGTAATCCTCGTCGAGCAGCGGCACGCCGGCCTCGTCGCTGGTCGCATCGGGCGGATCGAGCGTCAGCTCGGTGAGAAAACGCTCGCGCGACGGATAGCCCGACGCGATCTCGCTCAACTGGTCGAGATCGAAAGCTCGCATGGCGCCGTCCTCGTACAGCCGATCGAGATGCGGCTCATACCATGAGCGCACGGCATCCAATTCGGCCGGCCAGCCGTGCACACGCCGATAAAGCTGGCCGAACAATTCGGCGAAGGCGCGCCAGTCGTCGATGGAGCGCGCCGGCGGTGCAAAACTCTCCAGAGCCAGGCTGCGATCGCCGATCGCAAGTGCATCGACCACACGTGCGGATGTCGCCGGCCCGAATCCCGGCATCAATTGGATGACGCGGAAGCCCGCCACGCGGTCTCGCGGATTTTCGACAAAGCGCAGGCACGCCAGCATGTCCTTGACGTGTGCGGCATCGAGGAACTTCAGGCCACCAAATTTCACGAATGGGACGTTCCGCCGCGTCAGCTCGATTTCGAGCAGCGCCGCGTGATGCGAGGCGCGGAACAACACGGCCTGCGATTTCAGCGCCAGCCCGGCCTCGCGATTTTCCAGAATTCGTTCGGCGACGTAGCGCGCTTGGTCGCTTTCGTCGCCAACCGTCACCATCAGCGGACGCTGGCCGCCGCCGCGCTCGGCGCGCAGGTTCTTGGTGAAACGCTCGGCGGCAAGCCCGATCACCGCGTTGGCGGCGTCGAGGATCGCCGCGGTCGAGCGATAGTTTCGCTCCAGCGTGACGATGTCGGCCGCAGGCGAAAACGACGATGGGAAGTCAAGGATGTTGCGCACGGTGGCGGCCCGAAACGAGTAGATCGACTGCGCATCGTCGCCAACCACGGTCAGGCCGCGGCCGTTGGGCTTCAGTGCATAGAGAATCGACGCCTGCAGCCGGTTGGTGTCCTGGTATTCGTCGACCAGCACATGGTCGAAGCGACCGCCCAGCTCGTCCGCGATTTGTGGCGCCATCATCATCTGCGCCCAGTACAGAAGCAGATCGTCGTAATCGAGCACGTTCTGCCGCTGCTTGGTCTCGACGTAGGCCGCGAACAGCTCGCGCAACTCGTCCTCCCAGCCGACGCACCACGGATAGGCCTTCGCCAGCATCTCTTCGAGCGGCGTTTCCGAGTTCACCGCTCGCGAATAGATGGCAAGGCAGGTGCCCTTGGTCGGAAAGCGCTCCTCGGTGTTCGACAGACCGCGCTCGTGCCGCACGAGATTGAGCAGATCGGCTGAATCTTCGCGGTCGTGGATGGTGAAGGCCGGATCGAGCCCGATCGTTTTCGCGTATTCGCGGATCAATCGCGCGCCGATGCCATGGAAGGTGCCGGACCATGGCAGCGAAAGCCCGATGCGGCCGTCGCGCAGCACCGATGCCGCGATCCGCTCCACCCGGCGGGCCATCTCCGCGGCGGCTCTCCGCGAGAACGTCAGCAGCAGGATGCGGCGCGGATCGGCGCCATTCATCATCAGATGCGCGACGCGATGCGCCAGCGTGTTGGTCTTGCCTGAGCCTGCGCCGGCAATGACCAGGAGCGGTCCGCAGCTATCGCCGCCGACGCCGTGCTCGACCGCGCGGCGCTGCTCCGTATTGAGCTTGTCGAGATAGGCCGTCATCGATTGTGGCGAATCGCTTCCCCTCGGACCGACCACCAATCACGTTTCTTGTTTTGTTCGCAATGAAGACGCTGCGCAGCCCCACGATTTTTGCCGAGGCGCATCCTCCCTGTCCCTCCCCGCTTGCGAGGGAGGGACAGGGAGGGGGATGATCCGCGTCCGAAGTTATCCCTCACCTCATTCCGCAACACCCATGCGAAATCGAGTCAGCCAATGACCGACATGACCATCAAGGCCGTCCGCACCACCTTCCTTCGCGTGCCGTGGCCCGAGACGCCATGGCTCAAGGGCCATGCCTTCGGCGACGCACGCAATCTCCTGGTGCTCGAGGTCGAGACCAAGGGCGGCATCGTCGGCATGGGCTACCTGTTCTCGTTCCGCCCGGGGCTGAAGACGATCAACGCGGCGCTCGAAGAGACCATCCTGCCGCACGTCATCGGCAAGGACGCGACAGCGGTTGAAGGCATCTGGAACGATCTCTGGAAGCGCACCGTCACCTACAACCGCGGCGGCATCATCACCATGGCCATGTCGGCGCTCGACATCGCGCTGTGGGACGCCATCGGCAAGCGCGCCAACATGCCGCTGCACCGGCTGTGGGGTCACGTCCGCTCGCAGCTTCCGGTGTATGGCTCGGGCTGCTTCCGCGGCTCCGGCGGCGACGGCATGATCGCCAAGGCGCTGCATTACAAGTCGCAGGGATACAAGGCGATCAAGATGCAGATGGCGCACACCAACGACCTGCGCGGCGACGTCGACAACGTCAGGCGGATGCGCGAGGCGCTCGGCCCCGACATCGACATCATGATCGACATCAACCAGGGCTGGAGCGCCGACGTCGCCATCAACCAGGGCAGAAAAATCGTCGACTACGACATCTACTGGCTGGAGGAGCCGGTGCCCGCCGACGACTTCAAGGGCTACATGCGGGTGGCCGAGGCGCTGCCGATCCGCATCGTCGGCGGCGAGACGCATTTCACCCGCTACGATCTCCGGCCGTTCTTCGAGCGGCCGCTGTGCCCGATCCTGCAGCCCGATCCGATGCGCGGCGGCTACACCGACCTGCGCAAGATTTCGGTGCTGGCGGACACCTGGGGCCTGCAGATGGCGCCGCATCTTTTTCCTGAACTGAACGTTCAGCTTCTCGCCTCGATCCCCAACGGCGCCTGGATCGAGGACATGGGCCTGTCGAACGACCTGTTCGTCGATCCGGTGCCGATCAAGGACGGCATGATCACGGTGCCGGAACGGCCGGGCCATGGCCTCGCCTTCAAGCCGGAGATCATGAAGGACTGCCGCGTTTGAATCGGGCAGGAAAGTCGCGCAACATTCTCCGCCGTCGTCATCCGCGAAAGCGGATGACCCAGTCCTCACTGGGGCGACTGGATGCCCCGCCTTCGCGGGGCATGACACCACCATAGGGCCGAGTCACTCCATGACCAAACTCATCACCGAAGAAATGATAGTGCCGTCCGATCCCGGCATCGAGATCTACGTCCGCAACAAGCGGCCCGCCGACCTCACGACGTTCGCGCCCGAACGCACGTTGCTCATGGTGCACGGCTCGACCTATCCGGCGCACACCGGCATCGACCTGCCGCTCGGCGGCCAGTCGTGGATGGACACCATCGCCTCGCATGGCTTCGACGTTTATTGCCTCGACGTGCGCGGCTACGGCCGCTCGACGCGGCCGAACGCAATGTCCGAGCCGATGCAGAACAATCCGCCGGTGGCGCGCACGCCCGAAGCGGTGCGCGACATCACCGCAGTGCTCGACATGGTGCTGAAGCGCCGCGGCATCGCCAAGCTCAACCTGCTCGGCTGGTCGTGGGGCTGCACCTTGATGGCCACCACCACGATCCAGAATCCGGGCAAGGTCGTTCGTCTGGTGCAGTACGCGCCACCGTGGCTGCGCACCACGCCGTCGGCGCTGAGCCGGAATATTCCGCCTGGCCCGCTGGGCGCTTACCGCACCGTGACCCGCGAGCAGGCCCGCGAGCGCTGGCTCAACGGCGTGCCTCCCGAAAAGCAGGCCGAGTTGATCCCGGCCGGCTGGTTCGACCAATGGGCCGACGCCTGCTGGGCGACCGATCCGGAAGGCGGCAAGCAGAACCCGCCGGTGCTGCGCGCACCCAACGGCACCGTCGCCGATTCCCAGGAGTTCTGGACCAAGGGCAAGCCGATGTACGACCCGGGCCAGATCGCCGTGCCGACGCTGGTGGTGATCGGCGAGTGGGATCACGACACGCCGCCGATCATGGCGCAGACCGTATTCTCGCTGCTGAAGAATTCTCCCGGCCGCCGGCTGGTGACGCTGCCCGAAGCCACGCACCATCTGATGCTGGAGAAAAACCGGATGATGCTGTTCAAGACGGTGCAGCAGTTCCTGGACGAAGCCAGCGAGTGAACTGACAGAAATGCGCGGGTTGACACGCCGTATCTTTGTTGCGGGCTTGCTCGGGGCAAGCCTGCTGCCGCCGGCGTTCGCCCAAACCCAGCGCCGCTATGAATATCCGCCGATCCAGCCTGTCACCGCCCGGCACGGCATGGTGGTGGCCCAAGAAGGCCGCGCGGCGCTGATCGGCGCCGAGGTGCTGAAACGCGGCGGCAATGCGGTCGACGCTGCGGTCGCGGTCGGCTTCGCCATGGCGGTGACCTACCCGCGCGCCGGCAACATCGGCGGCGGCGGCTTCATGCTCATCCATCTGGCGCGCAAGCAGCAGGATATCGCCATCGACTATCGCGAGACCGCGCCGGCCGCGACCACCAAGACCACCTTTCTCGACGCCAAGGGCGAAGCCGATCCGCAGAAGTCGCGCGAACAGGGTCTTGCCATCGGCGTGCCCGGCACCGTTGCCGGTCTCGTCCACGCGCTCGACAAATACGGCTCCGGCCGCTTCAAGCTCGCGCAGTTGATGGCGCCGGCCATCGAGCTTGCCCGCAAGGGCTACAAGGCCGGCGACGAGTTCGAAGACACCGGCCAATCGTCGATCGCACGCATGGCAAAGTGGCCGTCGACGAGAAAGCTGTTCCTCAAGCCGGACGGCTCGCTGATCGCGCGCGGCACGCTGCTGGTGCAATCCGATCTGGCCGACACTTTGGATGCCATTGCCAAGGGCGGCCCCCGCGCCTTCTACGAGGGGCCCATCGCCGAAAAAATTGCCGCCGCGGTCCGCGACGCCGGCGGGTTGATGACGGTGGACGATCTGAAGAACTATCGGGCCGTCGAGCGGCCGGTGCTGCGCGGCAGCTATCGCGGCTACCGCATCGTATCGATGCCGCCGCCCTCTTCCGGCGGTGTGGTTCTGCTCGAGATGCTCAACATCCTCGAAGGTTATCGGCTCAAGCCCGACGATCCGCAGTCGACGCACCTGATGCTTGAGGCGATGCGCTACGCCTACGCCGACCGCGCGCATCTGCTCGGCGATCCGGATTTCGTCAAGGCGCCGATCGCGGGCCTGATGTCGAAGCGCTACGCTGCCAGCATCCGCAAGCGGATCGATCCACAGCGCGCCACGCCTTCCGACAAGATCAAGCCCGGCGACGCCACGGCCTTCGAAGGCCGCAACACCACGCACTTCTCCATCGTCGACCGCTTCGGCAATGCCGTCGCCAACACCTACACGCTGAACCTCAGCTATGGCGTCGGCATGATCGCCGCGGGAACCGGCGTGCTGCTCAACAACGAGCTCGACGACTTTGCCGCCGCGCCAGGTGTGCCCAACGCCTTCGGCCTGATCGGCTACGAGGCCAACGAGCCGGGACCGAACAAGCGGCCGCTGTCATCCATGACGCCGACCATCGTGTTGAGGAACGGCCGGCCGGTGCTGGTGACCGGCTCGCCCGGCGGCAGCCGCATCATCACCGCGGTGCTGCAAGTCATCCTCAACGTCATCGACTACGGCATGCCGCTCGGCGAGGCAGAGCACGCGCCGCGGCTGCATCACCAATGGCAGCCGGACGAGACCATGGTGGAGCCGACCGTCCCGGCCGCAATGGTGAAGGCGCTCGAAGCACGCGGCCATCATGTCAAGGTTTGGCCACCGTTCACGTCGGTGAACTCGGTGCTCGTGACGCCGCAGGGGCTGGTCGGCGCTGCCGACACGCGGACACGCGGCGCTCTCGCGGCCGGTTATTGAACTTTTCACGTTGTTCGCTCGCGAATTGGAACACCGCTCCGCGTCCACTTTGATGCAAAGTTGCTGAAAAAGCGCCGCATCCGTGGAAAAAATACGGAAATGATAGGAACCGGACATTTGTCGGCCTCGTTGCCCTATCGGAGGGAGGATATCGACGAGCCGCGCACGGCTCGTGGGAGATTGAATATGAAACGTTCGATGCGGCCTCATTCTGAAATCCTTTCTGTTTTGGGCGCGAGCATTGCCGCGCTTTGTCTGACAACTGCATTGTCCTCGCCGTCATGGGCCGGTCCCCGTGGCGGTGGTATTTCTATTGGCGGCGCGATCGGCGGCGTCGGCGGTGGGGCGCTCGGCAGCGTGGGTGGTGCTGTCGGCAGCGTCGGCGGCACAGTGGGTGGCGCCATCGGCGGCGCCGGTAGCATTGGCGGCATTGGCGGCAGCGTCGGGAGCATCGGCGGCGGCGCCGGGGGCATCGGCGGCGGCGCCGGGGGCATCGGCGGAACCGTGGGAAGCATCGGCGGTAGTGTGGGCGGCAGCGTTGGCGGTGCCGTCGGCAGCATCGGCGGCGGCGGTGGTGGACTGGGCGGCGCAGTCGGCGGCGTCAGCGGAACCGTCGGATCGGTCGTGGGAGGCGGCTCCACCAGCGGTTCGAGCAGCGCACCGGCTGGCGGCATCAGCATCGGCGGCGTGAACATCGGACGGCAGGGCACAAGCTCTGGCGGCGTCTTCAGCAGTGGATTCACCGGCGACAATTTCTTCTCGGGCGGCGCCGGCTTCAACAACTCCGCGCACAGCACCTCGAGAGCGAGCAACTTCCTCAGCGGCAACAGCAACAGCTTCAGCGGGAGCCGGAGTGCCTCGCACACCACTCATTCGGCGAAACATATCGCCAAGAGCAGCAAGCATAAGGACAACACCGAGGTCGCCAGCACTCAGGACGGTTCAACCATCGTCCCGACGGCCCAGGACTTGGCTCCGCTGATCGCAAGCGGCAGCACAAGCACCCAGCCGCTCAACGTCGGCGGCGACAACGGCATCGTCAACGCCAAGACCGGCAACGGCTCGACGTCTCCGCTCGTCACCGTGACCGGCCAGGCGCTGAACTCGCCCGGCGCCACCACCGGCGACAGCCATCCGGGCGGCGGCATCGCATCGACCAACATCAGCGCGCTGAACGCGGCCGGCACCAACACCGGCAACTCCTCGAGCCACAACAGCCCGGTGTCGACCAACATCAGCGCGCTCAACGCACCCGGCACCAATACCGGCAACACCGGATCGGGCAACAACGGCGTGGCCTCGACCAACGCCAACGTGCTGAACTCCAGCAGCGTCGGCAACAGCGGCAGCGGCAACAATGGCCTCGCCTCGACCAACGTCGGCGCGCTGGACCACAACAGCCCGACGGGCAATGCCGGCAGCGGAAATCAGCTCGCCAACACCAATGCGGGCATCCTCAACAACAACAGCCCGACCGGTAACACCGGCTCCGGCAACAACGGCCCTGCGGCGACCAATGTCGGCGTGCTCAACAGCCAAAGCCCGACCGGCCAAAGCGGCTCCGGCAACAGCGCGCTCGGCGCCACCAATGCGGCGGTGCTGAACAGCCGCAGCCCCACCGGCGGCAGCGGCTCCGGAAATTCCGGCGCCACCGGCAACGTCGCCGTTCTCAATTCGCAAAGCCCGACCGGCGATACCGGCTCCGGCGATCGGCTCGGTTCAGGCAACGTCTCGGCGTTGAACCTCGGCAGCCCGACCGGGACCGGCGGCAGCGGCGACAAGGCCGCGGCCGGAAACGTGTCGGTGCTCAACACGCTGAGTCCGACTGGCGACACCGGTAGCGGCAACGGGGTTGGGTCGGGCGACGTGTCCGTGCTCAATACCCTGAGCCCGACCGGCAACGACACCACCGGCAATCAGGTCGGCTCGGGCAACATCGGCCTGCTCAACACGGATAGTCCAACGGGTAACACCGGCACGGCGCCGGTGACGTCGGGCAATGTCGGCATCGGCAACACCGGGTCGGGCACCGGGACAAACGGCGCCGGCAATCCTCCGGACACCAGCACGATCAACGTCGGTGTGTTGAACGGCGGCACTCCGGGTACTGGCGGCACCGGCGGAGGTACCGGTGGCGGTGGTGGTACCGGCGGAGGCGGCGATAACGGCGGCGGCGGCGACAATGGTGGTGGCGGCGGCACGACCGGTGGTGGCGGTGACAATGGCGGCGGCGGCACGGGTGGTGGCGGCGGGACCGGCGGCGGCGGTGGCGGCACCGGTGGTGGCGGCGGCACCGGTGGTGGCGGCACGACCGGGAGCGGCGGCGGCGACAACGGCGGCGGCACCACGGTCAACAACGGCGGCAACACCACCAATGAGACCATTACCGACAACGGCGGTGGTGGCGGCGGTGGCGGGGTCGCGATCGGTGGCTTCAGCGCCGTGTACGGCGGAAACGGCGGCGGCGATGCGATTGGTGCTTTGAGTGACGCCGACAGGCTGCGGCTTGCGAACCGCTGCTTCTGGATCCTGCGGCACCCGCACCACTACAAGAAACGCGTCATCGACACCTGTTGGTATGCGGCGCGGCGCATCCCGCAACTCGCGCAAGCACTGCAACGGCAAGCGCAGAAATAAAGCGAGCAAAGGCACTGCGAAAGCAAATCGGGGTCTCGTGATCGAGACCCCGATTTTTTTACACCGGCGATCGACCGGCCCGTTACAATTTCAGATTGGCCGACAGCAGATAGACGTTCTTGTAATAGCCCAGAATACCAAGCCCGCTCGAATCGAAGTTCAGATAGCGATAGTCGAAGCCGAGCGTGAGCCGCGGGGTCGGGAAATACTTGATCGAGAACAGCGGGCTCCAGGCGCGATCGGTGCGGCTCGCCCCGACATACTCGTCCTCCAGAAAAGCAATGCCGCCGCCGATCACGAGATTCGGCAGCGCCGCCCAATCGAGACGGCCGGCGGCGATGGTCTCGATCACGCTGACGCCGTCACCCGGGATACCGACCAGGATGCCGCCGCTCAGCGACGCCTCGCGGGCATCGCGCCGTCCTTCGAGCGTCGCAGTCAGGTTGGGCATGACGAGATAGGCCAGCGACATGCCGTAGGTCCAGGTCGAGATGTCCTGGAAGCCAAAGCCGTTGTTGTAGGCCTGTGCCATGTAGCCGCCGTAGAACTCGCCCTTGATGCGGGCGCCCTGGCCCGGTTCGAACATCATGCCGCCCACCACGCGCCAGCCGCGCGAGCTGAACTCATCGACGTGGAAGCTTCGTTCGTTGGCGGCGACCTCCACGAACACGCTGGTCAGCGGCGCCACCACATAGCCGAAGCGAGCCGGCGCCGTGACGATCGTGCCGTCGCGATAATCCTGCGGCACGACGAATCCATTGATGATGCCGTTTTGGAACCTCACGACCGCAGTGGCCCCGCCAAGCGATGTCCAGAAGCTTCCAAAGCGCTGGTTGATCGCGCCGGCCGCCTCTCCCTGGTCGTATTGCAGCGGCCGCAGGAAGTTGAGGCCCTGCAAGTCGCTGGTACCACGGTCCTCGTGGGCGCGCACATACGATATCCGCCCCACCACTTGGGTGTCGGGGCCCGGCCGTATGGTGGCGCCCATGGCGGCGCCGCCGTTGGTCTGATCCTCGGTGCTGAAGGTGTTATAGACGCGCCGCTCCACGTACGCGGTGCCAACCACGTCGACATTCGGCATATTCACCGAGCGCCAGGACAGCTCCGGACGAACGACGCCGGCCCAATCGCCCTGGCGGTTGGTATGACGGGCGAACACGTTGTCGTCATAGAATGCGGCTCCGGTGATCGCCGGATACCAGATGGCGTAGGCCGACGGGTAACCGATCTGGTCGGGCGTCGGCCGTACCGTTTGGTCCGACGGTGTCGGCAGCGTCGGACTCGAGGGACGCGAATAAAGCGTCGAATAGATCGCGTTGGTTTGCTGCGGCGTGGCCGCGGCAATTGGCGCCACCGCGCTTTGTGCGAAAGCCGGACTCGCGCCGACCGAAAGAAAAAGAAACAGGACTGCTCGACGAAAGACCCGCATGACTGCCTCGCCCTCAACCGACCACGTTCGCCCGGATACTTACGCGCTACGGGTCAGTACGAATGACGTGGGCCATCGTCTGACGATCCCCCACGATCCATCAGCTTGGCGAGACCGACAACCGGCTCGCACGATCAAGTTGTGAATTGGAACATTGCGATCAACGATGCAGCGGCGCTGTTCACGGCGACTTGCACAATGGTGATCTCGTTGAAATGACTCGCGACTTTCACGCAGCAAAAACACGAGCAGAAGCGGAAGCGGCTCTCGTCCGCGCAACCACGTCGTGTGGAAATTGGGGATACGTTTTACAGCGCAGCTCGCCTCAGCGCTTCATCCTTTCGAGGCGGCGTCCGGCACCCAGACCGGCAGCGGGCCGGCCGGGTTGCGCAGCCAAAGAATGCTGCGCAGATAGCCCTCGATCAGCATGGGTTTGCGGTCGATCGCGATCGCAATCAGCGGCGACGATGGCGCGAACTTTGGATCGAACGGCATGGTCTGGCTGACGTACCGCGGATCGACGTCATCGATCGCTCCGTCGGGCCGACGCATCACCGGCCGCGCCAGGAACACCGCGTAAGGCACGAACCCCAACGTCGGCAGCACCGTGCTGTGCAGCAGATCGGAGACGCTCCATTCGGCGCATTGGTACTGCGGCGCGCCGAATGTATCGATGCAATCGACGAATTCCCTGGAGCGCGCCCGCTGCAGCGCGCCGACCAGCGCCGGCCAGTGCTCCCGTCCGACGCTGCCGAACGGCTCGCGGCGCATCGCCTTTTCGTAGAGCGCGGAAGGCAGATTCTGTTTGAAGGTTTGCCCGAAGCGGATCGAGGCCACCTCATCGTAGGCCCAGCGCGCCTTGACCTCGTCGGCGCCGATGACGGTCCCTTTCATGACTGCCCCAAGGATGGAAGGCGCAAATACTTTCACGCCGCGGGCGAATCCGCCGACAGCAATAAAGCGAACCGGCTCTCCGACGGAAAGGAGAAACAAATTGGAGCGGGCGAAGGGATTCGAACCCTCGACCCCGACCTTGGCAAGGTCGTGCTCTACCCCTGAGCTACACCCGCGTCCGGAGCCGCGGTTTGGGAACCGCCGCGGCCTGCGTCAAGCCCGTTCCTATAGCCAGAAGCGGCAGGGCTTTGCAACCACGGTCAAAAATGGCGACAAACGCCCATGCCCGCCACGCCAGACGACCTGTTCGCCGCCCTCGATAGCCTCGGCATCTCCCACCCGACTGTCAGCCATCCGCCGCTGTTCACCGTCGAGCAGTCGCAGAGCCTGCGCGGCGCGATCCCTGGCGGCCATACCAAGAACCTGTTCCTCAAGGACAAGAAGGGCGCGCTTTACCTGGTCACTGCGCCGGAGGAGGCGACGATCGAGCTGAAGTCGCTGCACCGGCGGCTCGGCGCCACCGGCCGTTTCTCGTTCGGCTCGGCCGAGCAGATGCTGGAGGTTCTGGGCGTCGCGCCCGGCGCCGTCACGCCGTTCGGCGCGATCAACGACCTGGACCGCCGGGTGACCGTGGTGCTCGACCGCGATCTGATGCAGCACGCGGTCATCAACGCGCATCCGCTGGTCAACACCATGACCACCTCGATCGGCCGGGACGACCTGGTGCGGTTCCTCGAATCCACCGGCCATCCGCCCCGGATCGAGCCGGTGACGGGTCCGTTTTCGGACGCCTGAGGCCGATTGCAATTATGGCCGCTCCGGCCCATTTAATGCGGGAACAACGCTGACGGAGGTTGTCCGGTCAAACGGGCACCGAGGCGAGGAACGCATGACGATGTTGCAGAACGACGGGGGTACGGCGACTGCCGCAGCCCCGGATGGTCTTATCAAGGAAACCACCACCCAGGGGTTCACGAAGGACGTGATCGAGGAGTCGAAGCGCCAGCCGGTGCTGATCGACTTCTGGGCGCCCTGGTGCGGCCCGTGCAAGCAGCTCACCCCGATCCTGGAAAAGGTGGTCAAAGGCGCCAAGGGCAAGGTCAAGCTGGTCAAGATGAACATCGACGAGCATCCGGCCATTCCGGGCCAGATGGGCATCCAGTCGATCCCGGCAGTGATCGCCTTCGTCAACGGCCAGCCGGCCGATGGCTTCATGGGCGCACTGCCGGAAAGCCAGGTCAGCGCCTTCATCGAGCGGCTGACCAAGGGCGCGGTGTCCGGCGACACCAAGGATCTTTTGGCCGAGGCCGATGCTGCGCTCGCCGCAGGCGATGCGGAGACCGCCGGCAGCATCTACTCGGAGGTTCTGGCGGAGGAAAAGGACAACATCACCGCGCTGTCCGGGCTCGCCCGCAGCTACCTCGCCATGAAGGAAACCGAGAAGGCCAAGCAGGTGCTGAGCCAGGTGCCGGAGGCCAAGCGCACCGACGCGGCCTACGCGGCGGCCAAGGCCGCGCTCGACGTCGCCGAGCAGGCGAGCTCGGTCGGGCCGGTCGGCGAGCTCGAGCAGAAGGTCAAGGCCAATCCGCTCGACCATCAGGCGCGCTTTGACCTCGCCGTTGCGCTCAACGCCGCCGGCAAACGCGCCGAAGCGGTCGAGCACCTCGCCGAGATCGTCAAGCGCGATCGCAAGTGGAACGACGACGGTGCCCGCAAGCAACTCGTTCAGTTCTTCGAGGCCTGGGGCCCGGCCGACGAAGCGACCGTCGCCGGACGAAAGCGCCTGTCGTCGATCTTGTTTGCATAAGCTCGATTGCCGGATGCCCGCCTTGGCGGGCATCACGTCACGTCGAGAGGCAAGGCGATGCCGATGAACGTGATCTACAAGGGGTCCGCGGACCTGCCGCAGATCGTCCCGGTGTTCCCACTGGCGGGCGCGCTGCTGCTGCCGCGCGGGCAGATGCCGCTCAACATCTTCGAGCCGCGCTATCTCGCCATGGTTGATGACTCGCTGCGCGACGGCCATCGCCTGATCGGCATGATCCAGCCCGACCCGGCCCACCCGGGCGCGCCGGACAAGCCCACGCTGTTCAAGGTCGGCTGCGTCGGCCGCATCACCCAGCTCGCCGAGACCGGCGACGGACGCTATCTGCTGCAGCTCACCGGCGTCGCGCGCTTTCGCGTCGAGGAGGAGCTCGAGGTTGCCACGCTCTACCGCCAATGCCGCATCACCACCGTGCCGTTCGCCGACGATTTCGTTGCGCGCAAGGGCGAGGAGCTGGTCGATCGCGATGCGGTGCTCGAAGCCCTGACGGCCTTCCTCAAGGCCAACAATCTCAAAACCGATTGGGATGGCATCGAGAAGGCGCCGAACGAGGCGCTGGTCAACGCGCTGGCGATGATGTCGCCCTATGGCACCGCCGAGAAGCAGGCCCTACTCGAAGCGCCCGACCTCAAATCTCGCGCCGAGATTCTCATCGCCGTCACCGAGATGGAGCTCGCCAAGAAGACCGCGGGCGGCGGCGACACGCCGCTGCAATAGGAACAACCATGGCTGACTCAACCGCTGAACGTTCGTCCGGCAGCATCGATCCGAAGCTGCTCGAAATCCTGGTCTGTCCATTGACCAAGAGCACGCTGGAATACGATGCCGACAAGCAGGAGCTGATCTCCCGCGCCGCCAAGCTCGCCTACCCGATCCGCGACGGCATCCCGATCATGCTGCCGGAAGAGGCGCGCCGGCTGGACTGACCCCCCAACAGCGGACAAACTCTGCCGGCCTCATGCTGAGAAGGCCGCGCAGCGGCCGTCTCAAGATGAGGCGGATCGGGCCTACGAAAAGAGGATCGCGATGCTGAAAATCTGGGGCCGCAACACCTCATCCAATGTGCAGAAGGCGATCTGGGCTTTGGCCGAGATGAAGCTGCCGTTCGAGCGCATCGACGTCGGCGGCGCGTTCGGCAAGACCAAGGACCCGTTCTATCTCGCGATGAACCCGAACTCGCTGGTGCCGACCCTGGAGGAAGAAGACGGCTTCACCCTATGGGAGTCGAACTCCATCGTCCGCTACCTTGCCGCCAGCCGTCAGAACCGCACGCTCGAGCCCGCCGATCTGAAAATGCGCGCCCGCGCGCAGATGTGGATGGACTGGCAGCTCTCGGTGATGGCGCCGGCGATCACGCCGGTGTTCTGGAATCTGATCCGCACGCCGCCGGACAAGCGCGATCCGAAGGCGATCGAAACCGGCAAGGAGAAGACGATTGCCGCCGCGAAGATGATGGACGAGCAGCTCGGCCGCACCAAATTCATGGCGGGCGACGAATTCTCCTACGGCGACATCCCGGTCGGCATCATGATCTACCGCTATGTCCAGCTCATCCCGGAGCGGCCATCGACGCCGAACCTCGACCGCTGGTACGCCGCGATCTCGTCGCGGCCGGCGTTCAAGGAGCAGATTGCCGTCGTGCCACTGACCTAACCCTGCACCGCTCCTCCGGCTCAGCCCACCCATGAGCGGCCTGCATGCCGGGCGGCTTGTCGCCGCCACGGCCCGCGCCCATCATGCGCGCATAATAAAAGCCACTATTGGGGAAACGCTCATGACCATCCGCATCCACCGTCTGACGATGGCGGCGCTGGTTGCTGCGCCGCTGATGGCCGCAACCGCCCTGCCTGCTCGCGCGCAGCTTCAGCTCTACGCCAAGGCCAAATCCGAGGGCACCGTCGTTCTCTATGTCGGCGGCCCGACCGCGCCATGGGAGGCGATGGCGAAGAAATTCGAGGTCCGCTATCCGGGAATCAAGTTCTCGATCAGCGGCGGCTTCTCCAATGTGCTCGACAAGAAGATCGACGCACAGATTGCCGCAGGCAAGCTCGAAGTCGATACCGCCATCCTCCAGACCATCCCGGATTTCGTCCGCTGGAAGGCCGAGGGCAACCTGCTCCCGTTCAAGCCGACCGGCTTCTCGGAGATCGACGGAAGCTTCAAGGATCCGGACGGCGCGTACTGGGCAACGATGGTGAACGCGGTGCCCTACATGTACAACACCGAGAAGGTCGCGAAGGACGACATCCCGGACTCGGCGCTTGATTTCCTGAAGCCGCAGTTCAACGGCAAGACCGTCACGCCGTATCCCGCCGACGACGACGTCACCATGTGGGTGTTCTACCACATCGTGCAGAAGTACGGCTGGGACTGGATGGACAAGTTCATGGCCACCAAGCCGAACTTCATTCAGGGCCATCTCGGCGAGCAGCGCAGCATCGGCACCGGCCAGAACCTCGTGACGTTCGACTCGATCTACAACATCACCACGGTGCTGAAGAAGCAGAACATGCCGGTGGAGACGCATTTCGCCGAAAAGGACGCGACGCCGATCTGGCCGCTCATGGGTGCGGTGTTCAAGAACGCGCCGCACCCGACTGCGGCGAAACTGTTCCTGACGTGGCTGCTCGAGCCCGAGCAGCAGATCGCGACCGAAACCTGGTCGGGCCGCAAGGACGTGCCCCCGCCGAAAGGCTACAAGCCGATCCTGTCGTACCAGGTCGCCAACGACTACAAGGCGTTCATGGTCAACGACGCGCAGATCGCCGAGCTGCGCAAGAAGTTCGAGGGTTACACCGGGCCTGTCGTCAACGCCGGCGGCGTGCGCTAAAGCATGATCCCGAAAAGTGGGAACCGGTTTTCGGAAAAGATCATGCTCAAACAACAAGCTAAAGCGGGATGACGATTCGAACAAAAGTCATTCCGCTTTAGCACACGAAGCCGGCGTGGTCAGAGCGCTTCACCGCGCAAAAGCTTCGGCACGTCGCCGGTCAATCCGGCGGCCTCGCGGATGAACATCTCCTTCAGCACCGGCACCCGGTCGACCAGGCCGAGGCCGACATCGCGAACAATGCGAAGCGCGTCGGAGCGGTTCGAGAACAGCCGGTTGAGGCTGTCGGTCGCGATTCCCATCGACATGGTGTCGAACCGCCGCCAGCGCTGATAGCGGTCGAGCACGTCGGCGCCGCCCGGATCGAGCCCGGTCCGCGCCGCATCGACGATGGCCTCGGCAAGCGCTGCCACGTCGCGCAAGCCGAGGTTCAACCCCTGCCCGGCGATTGGATGGATGATATGGGCGGCGTCGCCGACCAGCGCGACGCGCTCCGCAATGAACGACCGCGCCACCGACAGACCGAGCGGATAGGCACGCCGCGGCCCGACCGCTTCGATCTCGCCGAGCTTCAGGCCGAAGCGCGTTTCAAGCTCGGCATGGAATTGATCGTCCGGCAGGGCCACGATGCGTTCGGCCTCGTGTTTCTCCTCAGTCCAGACGATGGACGAACGGTTGCCCTTGAGCGGCAGGATCGCGAACGGCCCGGCGGGAAGGAAATGCTCCTCGGCCCGGCCATGATGGTCACGCTCATGCTTGACCGTGGTGACAATGCCGGCCTGATCGTAAGTCCAGCCGACGTTCTGGATACCGGCCGCCTCGCGGATCGCCGAGCGCGCGCCATCGGCCGCCACCAGCAGTTTCGCCGAGATCGTCTCGCCATCCGACAGCGTGACAACGATGCGCCCGGCATTCGACGCGAACGAGTCGACCGCACTTTCGCGCAGCTCCACGCCGTCGGCCTTGGCGCGGGTCACCAGCGCATCGACCAGCGCCGGGTTCTCGATCATGTGCGCGAACGGCTCGCCTTCGGCGACCTCGCCGGCAAATGCCAGATAGGTCGGCCGCATCGCGTCCTGCAGCTTGGAATCCGTTACCACCATGTCGAGGATCGGCTGCGCGTCCGCCGCCACCGCGTTCCAAACGCCGATGGTCTCGAACATCCGCCGCGCCGCCGCCGCGATCGCCGATGCCCGCGCATCGCCGGAGTGGGTTCGGCCGAGCGCCGGATCGGCCACCACCACCTTGAAGGGCTCGCCGAGCCCTTGGCGCAGCGCGATGGCGAGCGCCAGACCGGCAAAGCCGGCACCGCCGATTACCACATCGGCGCGAGCGGACGGGCCGCTATGCTTTGTCATCGCCATGCCGAAAGTATATCACTGCGGAGCCTCAAAGTTCCCCCCAGCATGACCCATCCCCTGCAAGACCTCGTCTCGATCCTCGACCTCGAACAGCTCGAGGTGAATCTGTTTCGCGGCACCAGTCCGCAGGTCGGGATGCAGCGCGTGTTCGGCGGCCAGGTGCTGGGCCAGGCGCTGGTCGCCGCGACCCGCACCGTCGAGAAGGTGCTGCCGCACTCGCTGCATGCCTATTTTCTCTTGGCCGGCGATCCGAAGGTGCCGATCGTCTACGACGTCGACCGCATCCGCGACGGCAAGAGCTTCACCACCCGGCGCGTGGTCGCGATCCAGCATGGGCATGCGATCTTTTCCATGTCGGTGTCGTTTCACAACGACGAGGCTGGCCTCGATCACCAGATGAAGATGCCGGACGTGCCGCATCCGGATCAGCTTCCGAGCGAGGTCGAGATCAAGGCCAAGATTCTGCCGACGCTTCCCGAGAATGTGCGCCGCTACTACGAGCGCATCCGGCCGATCGAGCTGCGGCCGGTCGATTTTGAGCGCTACCTCGGCAAGCCGCAGGACGGCGACCGCTTCTATATGTGGCTGCGCACCACCGCGCCGCTGCCGGACGATCCGGCGATTCACCGCTGCGCGCTGGCCTATGCCTCCGACATGACCATCCTGGACACCGCGCTGCTGCCGCACCGGCGCAGCGTTTTCGACCGCAGCATCATGGGCGCGAGCCTCGACCACGCACTGTGGTTTCACCGCCCGTTCCGGGCCGACCAGTGGCTGCTTTACAGCCAGGACAGCCCCAACATGCACGGCGCCCGCGGCTTCGGCCGCGGCCTGATCTTCGCCGAAGACGGCACGCTGGTGGCGTCAGCCGCCCAGGAGGGCCTGCTCCGGGAACGACGGCCCGACATCAAGCCAGCCTGAGCAATTGCCCTACGACCGGGCGTTTGCCTGCGGACAAGGCGGCAAAACAGCTTAATCTCCGCGCGATTTGCCGATAATCTAGGCATTATCAGCTCGCCCCAAACCATCGGGGCGGCTTTTCGTTGTCGGTCAGGCCCGCCACCAGGAGTGATCTCATGAAGCTCGTCATCGCCATCATCAAACCCTTCAAGCTCGACGAGGTCCGGGACGCGCTGACCGCTCTTGGCGTTCACGGCATGACCGTCACCGAGGTCAAAGGTTACGGCCGGCAGAAGGGCCACACCGAAATCTACCGCGGCGCCGAATACGTCGTGAACTTCCTGCCCAAGACCAAGATCGAAGTCGGCATCGAAGACAGCATGGAAGACAAGGTCGTGGCGGCGATCAGCAATGCCGCCAAGACCGGCCAGATCGGCGACGGGAAAATCTTTGTCTACGACCTCGGCCGCGCGGTCCGCATCCGCACAGGCGAGACCGACAACGACGCGCTCTA
>Ga0265325_10000032_pt1 | contig 102199 bp, 112 predicted proteins | sample 41420metaG_FD_202090 | JGI IMG/M metagenome (GOLD analysis project Ga0265325, IMG submission 202090) | Rhizosphere microbial communities from Carex aquatilis grown in University of Washington, Seatle, WA, United States - 4-14-20 metaG | ecosystem: Host-associated > Plants > Roots >...
CTGGGGCTGTAGCCGGTCCCAAGGGTATGGCTGTTCGCCATTTAAAGTGGTACGTGAGCTGGGTTTAGAACGTCGTGAGACAGTTCGGTCCCTATCTGCCGTGGGTGTTCGAAACTTGAGAGGACTTTTTCCTAGTACGAGAGGACCGGAAAGAACGTACCTCTGGTGGATCGGTTGTCGTGCCAACGGCACAGCCGAGTAGCTAAGTACGGACGAGATAACCGCTGAAAGCATCTAAGCGGGAAACTCACCTCAAAACCAGGTTTCGCTTGAGAGCCGAGGAAGACTACCTCGTCGATAGGCCAGGTGTGTAAGCGCAGCAATGCGTTGAGCTTACTGGTACTAATTGCTCGATTGGCTTGATCGCAAGCAGCACAAGTTCCATGTCTGGAAACAAGGCCAGACACACAGCAAAAACAAGCTCAAGACTGAGTGTCGTATTTCAATCGCGTCCCGCTTACCCGGCGGGCACGCGATCGTGCAAACGTTCTTCGCCGACCTGGTGGTCCTAGCGGAGGAATTCCACCCGATCCCATTCCGAACTCGGCCGTTAAAGCCTCCAGCGCCTATGGTACTGCGTCTCAAGACGCGGGAGAGTCGGTCGCTGCCAGGTCTGCCAAGAACGTTTGCACAGTCGAAGCGCGAAAGCGCGGAGACAAACAAGATCTCTCGAAAGAGAATCCCGCCATCACAATTCAGCGAAAGCCCCGCGAGAGAAATCTCGCGGGGCTTTTTGCATGTTGGGCTTCACCTTGTCCCGGTCTTCACGATCTGCGCGGCCTCCGTGAGATTCAACAGATGCCCTTTCAAACTTTGAACATTCCACAAGCCACAAGCTTTGATGATTGCAGATTTCGGATGAAACTTCCCCAACCAAGTCTCAGAAGGTCCGCAATCGGAGCAATGAAAGATCGTGGATAATAATGCCTCTTCAACATGGAGTCTTTCAGTCTGTGTGTCGAAACTTAGAGCTGTGAACGAAAAATTCTCGATCATATAACACGTAACTTCTGCTTCGATTTCCCGAAGTTTGGCGTGATCGATCTGATGCACCCCTCGTGCTTTCTTTGTGGTGAGATCAATTTCCCATTGGGCGAGAAATGCATTGTCTGCCCTGGCGAGCAAACAGCGACCGACGTGCTTTCTGAAAATGCTGCGATCTTTGTTCGGTGTGTAAAGATGCTCACGAATACGAGGGGCAAGGTTGTTTTGCCCCCTGTGTGTGCCGACGCGAACAATGCGCTCCACGCCGTGCCCATGCTCTCCGTTTTCAAAGAGAATGTAGATACCGTTAGCAGGAACATTGGCTAGATCTTCCCGCTTTAGCCTTGGCAGACTCGAAAGGATTTGATGAAGGTATTGGCATGCGGCGGTCATCGCAGTTGGCGTTCCAGCCACTGCAACTGTTTTCCAAATGCGAGGCTCTCCATCGGAATCGCACTATGTTTGAGATGAGGAAGAAGATTTTCTCGATAAGCGGTGCCGGCGAGAAATACAAATTTGTCTGAGTCGAGACTGCAATGATTGCGTAATTCAGAAATTACGCGCTCGGCCCATAACTTTCTTTCGGGACTTTTCATCTCCTTGAGCGTCTGTTCGTAAGGATCGATCACATCGCTTGTGCTCAAGAGGCCATATTTGGCCGATAAAATGAAAATGCTTTTTGGCTTTAGGATTTTGGCATAGGCCATCATCTTTTGGAACAATGGACTCGTGTACATCTCCTCCGCTCTGCATCGATAGCTGCGTTTGGATTTAACGCATGACAACAGAACAATGGGAGAAGCTGAGGTTGGGACGAAAGTTTCCAAATTTACTTCCTCACCGCCTCTTCCAGCGCCATTCTGATGAAGCGCTGATACGGCAGTCCCGCGCGCTTGGCGCGGTTGCGCACGGCGTCCAGCAACTGGCCGGGAAGGCGCAGGTTGACGGATTTGTCCTTGGGCTTCAGCTCGAAGCGAACGAACTCGCCGCCCGACATATCGTATTGCGTGAGGTCCGCCGTATCGACGAACTGTTCCGCCTCGCGGTCGGTCTTGAACGCCGGCAGCTTCTTAAGTTTCGTTGCCTTTTTCATAAAGCTCCACTTCCTTCCTGTGCATGTACCGCGCGCTGATCGGGCGGATCAGCACCACGCCGCCGCGCCGGCGCAACGTGAAAACAACAAAGACCGCGCGGCCCCGCTCCGTCTTGCCAACAGCCTTGAAGCGTTTCTCGTCCCGCGAATGCGCCGCATCGGGCAGGATCGCCAAGCCTTGCTGAAACAGGCGCTCGATCATTTCGGTCGAAACGCCGTGCTTCCGGCACTTCGCGCGATTACCGTCGTCCCAGTCGAAACCCGAGAATTCCATTGTCGACCCTTGCACCTATGTAGGCAAATGCCTATACAAATTCAAGAGCCTTGGAACGCCTAATGCGCGTCTTCGATTTCACCCATGCCATAGTCCGCGAGCCGGGGCGCAGTGTTGTCAACGGCATCAGCAGCGCGTCGAGCCCGCCAAGCTATGACGGCGTCGTTGCCGAACATGGCGCGTATGTCGATGCGTTGCGGGGCGCGGGCCTCACTGTGGATGTCCTGCCGCCGCTCGAAGAATTTCCTGATTCCGTCTTTGTCGAGGATCCGGCGCTGGTGTTTCCCGAAGGCGCGATCCTGCTTCGTCCCGGCGTCGCGTCGCGACTGGGCGAAGCGGAGCACATGCGCGCGCCGCTCCAGAAACATTTCGATCGCGTGCTTAAACTTCAGGGTGACGAATACGCCGATGGTGGCGATGTGCTGGTGTCGCAAAACGACGTTTTTATCGGCCTTTCCAGGCGCACCAATCGCGCCGGCGCGGAACGTCTCGTAACATTGCTGAGTGAGTTTGGCCGCAACGCGCGCATCGCCGAAACACCGGCCGACATTCTTCATTTCAAATCGGCGTCATCCTTGCTCAGCGAAGACACGGTCATGGCGACGAAGCGCTTGGCCGAAAGCGGCTTGTTCGCAGGCCTGAAAGTTCTGGTCGTGCCGGAAGGCGAAGAGGGTGCCGCCAATTTCCTGCGCATCAACGACACGGTGTTCGTGGGCGATCGGTTCCCACGCACGATCGAGATGCTTAAGCGCGAAGGTTTCGCAGCGAAGCCCGTGAAGATCGACGAAATCCGCAAGCTCGATGCAGGCCTTTCCTGCATGTCGCTGCGCTGGCGAAAGCCCTGAGACTTACGATCCCGCCGCCGCCAACGCCGGGGCGTGGCCCGCGATGAAGCCGCTCAGCTTATAGACGCGCACGCCCCACTGGGCCGAGTTGATGTCCCAGACGCGCACCTTGCTCCAGTCGTTCTTCACGCTCACGTCCAGCACCGGGGTGTTGTGGTCGATCTCGCCGCGGTTCTGCCAATTGGCGTGATCGACGATCACCTCGCGCGGGTTCACGATTTTTGTCACGACCGCGACGTGGCCCTTGCGAATACGCTTCGATCCGCTGAACACCATCACGGCGTCGACGGCGGGCTGGGCGAATTCGTCGTAGAGATTCTTGGCCCGCGACCACCACTCTCTGGCGTCGCCGAACACGGCAAGGCCGGAACGCAGGCGGGCATATTCCACGCAATAGAGATGCTTGAGCGGCCATTCCACGCTGGGCGCCACGCCGGTATCGGCCGGTGCCGCGTCGGAGGTATCGGCCGTTGCGGCCTGGTCGAGATCGGCGTCCTGTTCCGGCGCCGCGGCCGCGCCGCCGGTGTCGGCCGGAAGACCGGCCAGTTCCTGGGCATGGGCCCGGGGGGCGATAAAGAGCAGGAGGGACAGGGCAAATGCAGACAAGGGCAAGCGAATGGCGCCAAAGGTCATTCGGGGGTCCTTAGTACTGGTTAAAGGGGCCGTTGGGGGACGGCGGCTTCGATAGAGGCTTTCCTGCCCGAATTCGGCAGGAGAGGCAAATTACAATCACGGACCATTGCGTTTTGTTACGGATTCCCTAGGCTTTTTATCGATTCTCAGCCTTTGGAGAGCCCCCATGGCCAACCGCGAACAGAAATCCAACCGCGAAAAGAAGAAGCCCAAGGCCGATAAAAACGCCAAAACCAAAGCCGCGCCGCCGCCCTTCCAGGCGCCGGAACTGGTCCGCAAGCCGCACAAGGGCAAGGACTGGAGCTGACGGGCCTTTGCCCCGGCGCAAGCCAGAACACGTCACTGTCTCGGACAAGATGCAGCGGAAATACCGCTACATACTGACTGAGCCGGAGGGGCGCAATTTCGATCCCGAATTCAAGCCGGACCTGAGCCCGAAGGAGATGCTGGCCCTCGGCATCTTCGCCGGCAAATACATGACCGATTGCCGCAAGGAATTTCCGGCCGCCTGGTTCAAGCACGCCAAACTTGCCAAGGGTCACCGCGACCCCGATCTCAATTATTTCGGTGTCGATGCGAGCACGCCGCTCTCTTATTGGAAGCGGAAGGGCTGGATTCACGAGGACGATCCGCGCGGCTGGTTTCAATGGTACTGCCGCTACTGGATGGGCCGGCGCATGGAAGACGATCAACGCCAGATCAAGCGCTGGAAGGCGATCCGCCGTCACGTCGCCCAACTCAGGAAGGCGTGCGAGCCGGGCGATCTGCATTGCCGCCCGCGCCAGCGACAGGCGCTGCTGCACTGGGCGTATGACAGCCGCAAGCTCTGAGCTTATAGCTTCCTCACGGATGCGGGCGTGGCGGAATGGTAGACGCAACGGACTTAAAATCCGTAGGGCTGAAAGGCTCGTGCCGGTTCAAGTCCGGCCGCCCGCACCAGCTTTCGCCCGCGAAGCGAGGAAGGCTATCGCGCCGTAGCTCGTAAGAGCGAAGGCGGACAGGTTGCAGCGGGCTACGGTCCGGTAAGCCATCTTCCATCCACGATCGCGCCTTTTCGTTGTCATGGTTCTGCCCGACAGAATCCTGCATCCTGCCGGTCGGGATAACTGTCGAGGGGAACGGGTTGCCCAGCGTCTATGACCTGAAGCCGAAATTTCAAAATCTTTTGCGGCCGCTTTGCGCTGGCCTCGCGCGCGCCGGGGTCACGGCCAATCAGGTGACGGCCTCTGCTGCGGTGCTGAGCATCGCGCTTGGGATCGCGATTGCCGTCACGCGGGGCGCCGCATGGAGCCTGTTTCTTCTGCCGCCGGTGCTGTTCGTGCGCATGGCGCTCAATGCCATCGACGGCATGCTCGCGCGCGAGTTCAACCAGAAGAGCCGCTTGGGCGCGGTGCTGAATGAACTTGGCGACGTTGTCTCCGACACCGCGCTCTATCTGCCATTCGCGCTGATCCCAGGTGTGACGCCGATACTCGTCAGTCTCGTTGTCGTGATCGGTGTGATGACCGAAATGGCCGGCGTGGTCGCGATCCAGATCGGCGCATCGCGGCGCTATGACGGGCCGTTCGGCAAGAGCGACCGCGCCGTGTTTTTCGGCGCGCTCGGTTTCGTGCTTGCGCTTAAAATCACACCGGGGCTTTGGACCGGCATCGTGCTGGGGCTCGCGGCGCTCGCCGGCGCCGTCACGATTCTCAATCGCGCCCGCGTGGCATTGAAGGAGAAGGCATGACCTGGCTTCAGGATTTCTTCTCGACGCCGGTCCACATCGCCATCGGCGCGATCTATGGCCTGCTGATCCTCGCCAGCATCATCAGCTTCACCTTCCGCAAGCTCAATCCCGGCGACGCCGCGACGGAGCTGTCGAAGCGCGTCGTCTCGTGGTGGTGGATGATCACGGTGTTCACCATCGCCATCGTGACCAACCGCATCGTGTCGACGGTGTTTCTGGGTTTGATGGCGTTCCTCGCGCTCAAGGAATATTTCTCGCTCATCCCCACGCGCCGCGTGGACCGCACAATTCTGCTCTACGCCTATCTCGCCATTCCGGTACAATTCTATCTCGCCCATATTGGCTCGTTCGGCCTCTTCATGGTGTTCATCCCGGTCTGGATGTTCCTGTTCATGCCGGCGGCAATCACCTTGCGCGGCGACACGGACGGGTTCCTGCGCGCGGTCGGCCTTCTCAGCTGGGGCCTGATGATCACCGTATTCGCGCTCAGCCACACCGCCATGCTGCTCACATTCGGCAACAAGCTAGGCTATGCGGCAGGCCCGTTGCTGTTTCTCGTCGCGTTGACCGAGTTGAACGATGTCGCGCAATTCACCTGGGGCAAGCTCTTCGGCCGTCACAAGATCATCCCCAAGGTCAGCCCGAAAAAGACGTGGGAAGGATTTCTCGGCGGGCTGGTAACGACAGCTGCGGTGGCGACCTTTGTCGGCCCCTATCTCACACCGATGCCAATGATGTGGTCGGCGGGCGCCGGCGCGCTGATCGCATGCACGGGTTTCCTGGGGGATGTGACGATCTCCGCCTGCAAACGCGATCTCGGCGTAAAGGACGCGAGCAATCTGATCCCGGGTCACGGCGGAATCCTCGACCGCGTGGACAGCCTGATCTATTCCGCGCCGGTGTTTTATCACCTGTTGCACTACTTCTACGGTGTCTGGCCGGCCGGGATGATATGAACAACATCCTTCGTGGCGCCTTCTTTCTGCTGTTCGTGCGCCCGGTGCTGACGATCATGCTCGGCACGTCCGTGCGCGGGCGCGAGCATCTGCCGGTCAAGGGGCCGGCGATCATCGTCGCCAACCACAATTCCCATCTCGACACGATGACGATCCTGGCGATGTATCCGCTGCGGCTTCTGCCGAAACTCCGTCCGGTCGCGGCGATGGACTATTTCATGCGCAACGGCGTGATGGCGTGGTTCGCGACCAGGATCATCGGCATCATCCCCATCGTGCGTGGCGGTCATGCGATGGGGACCAATCCGCTCGCGCCCTGCGAAGACGCGCTCGATCGCGGCGAAATCCTGATCATCTTTCCGGAGGGTTCGCGCGGCGAGCCCGAGCAGCTCCAGCAGTTCAAGAAGGGTGTCGCTCATCTCGTCAAGGCGCGGCCAAAGACGCCGGTGCATCCCCTGTTCATGCACGGCCTCGGCAAGGCATTACCGAAGGACAGCGTGTTCATCGTGCCGTTCAACTGCGATGTCGTGGCCGGCGAGCCGTTCTTCTGGGAGGGCAGCATCGAAGGATTTATGGATAGGCTGCAGACGCGCATGGCCGCGTTGGCGGGCGAAATTCACAGGGTGCCATGGGACTGATCTGGATCGCAGTGGCGGCGGGATGGGGCGTGGCGGAGGCGACGCTGTTCTTCTTCGTGCCGGATGTTCTGCTCACCTATGTGGTCATGTGGTTCGGGTTGCGCGCCGGATTGCGTCTGTCGGTCGTTGCGGCGGCAGCGGCATCGATCGCCGGGTTCGGCATGTGGCTCTGGACAAGCCAGGACGTGGAAGCCGCGCGGCGCGTGATGTTGATGATCCCGGCAATCGGTCCCGATCTGCTGACTCGCGCGCAGAACGAAATCGCCTCCAACTGGCCGCTGCACCTGTTCACCGGCGCGATGACCGGCGTGCCCTATAAGCTTTACGCGGTCGAGGCGGGCGCGGCGCACATCAATCCATTCCTGTTCGCGCTGGTGTCGTTCCCGGCGCGGTTAACGCGATTCGTCCTTACGGCTTTCGCCGCCGCGATCGGACGCGAACTCCTCGTCAAAATCGGCAGGCCGCGATGGAAATACTGGGCCTGGGGCGCGGCGTGGCTTGCGGTCTATGCGCTCTATTTTGCGACCCGTTTTTTGGCGGGATGGAACATGGCATCGTTTCACGGCGGCATGGAAACATTTCGATAACAGAAGTGTTCATGTCAGGGTCAAATCCTGTGTGTAGGATGTTCGCATGAAGAACCCGGCAGAAATCGCCGTCGAGAAGGCCGTCCGGCTCTATACAAGGCACGAGGATATCGCCGACGCGATCGTGCATGTGCTGGGTATCGTTTTTGCGATCAATGCGAGTCTGTGGCTGCTTTTCCATGTGACCGGACTTTCGGTGGTGGTCTCGGTGACTGTTTATTGCCTCGGTCTTCTGGCGATGATCGGATTCTCTGCGGCCTACAATCTCGTGCCACATCATCGCCCGTCGAAGCAGATTTTGCGCCGGCTCGATCACGCCGCGATCTTCATCATGATCGCCGGAACTTATACGCCCTTTGCCGTCAACCGCCTCGGCGGCTATGGCACTATCATCCTTGCGATCATCTGGCTTGCCGCTACCTTCGGGGTGGTTCTGAAAGTGCTCTACCCGCGCCGGTTCGAGATCGCGAGCCTGGCGCTCTATATCGGCATGGGCTGGCTGATCGTCACGGTGATCGCGCCGCTGGCGCACGCGATGGCCACGTTCGATTTCTGGCTGCTGATCGCTGGCGGTTTTATTTACACGGCGGGCGTCGCGTTCTATGTGATCGAGCGCATTCCCTATCACAAGGCGATCTGGCACGCGGCGGTTCTGGTCGCAGCGGTCCTGCAATTCTCGGCAATCGCTCTGGAGTTCGTCAGCTGACCGGGGCCGTCATCTTCGATTGTGATGGCGTGTTGGTGGACAGCGAGATCATCGCGGTCGAGGTCGAGCGCGCGCTGTTGGCAGAACACGGTCTGCACTATGAAAAGCCGGATTTCATCGCGCGCTTTATGGGCATGAGCGACAGCGCCTTCTATGCCGCGCTCGGAGAAGATTCGCTGGCGCTGCTGAATCGCGAATTGCCGGAGGATTTTCCCGCACGGGTGAATGCGGGGAAACGTGCGATCAGCGAGAAGTCATTGGCCGCCATTGCGGGAATCGAACGCGCTATCGATGCCTTGCGATGTCCAATGGCGGTGGCCAGTTCAAGCCGGACGTATCAGCTCGATTACAAGCTGCGCCGGACGGGCCTGTGGGACCACTTCGCACCGCATATCTATTCGGCTGACGACGTGACGCATGCCAAGCCCGCGCCCGACCTTTTCTTGCACGCCGCCGGAGCGCTCGGCGTCGCGCCGCGCGATTGTCTCGTCATCGAGGACAGTGTGAACGGCGTGAAAGCAGGGCTTGCGGCAGGCATGCGGGTGTGGGGTTTCGCCGGCGGCGGTCACATGGACGAGGCCGCGAGCGCACGCCTTCTTCACGCCGGTGCGGAGCGCGTGGTGCCGGACTGGAACGCGGCGTCGCTGCTGTTCGCCGAACTTCAGGCGGCGAGCGTGTAGCGGACCGGCAGCGATTTCAGCCCGGATACGAATGTCGACTGAATGCGTTTCGAATCGCCGGTCAACTCGATCTTCTCAAGCCGCCCGACCAGTTCCTTGAAGAAGGCTTTGATCTCCATCTTCGCCAGATGCTGGCCGATGCAGACATGCGCGCCATAGCCGAACGCGACATGGCGGTTGTTCTCGCGGTCGATTTTGAACTTGAACGGATCGGCGAACACTTCTTCGTCGCGATTGCCGGAGAGATAGAGCAGCTGCAGCGCATCGCCTTTTTTGATCGTCTTGCCGCGCAGCGGATAGTCCTCGGTCGCGGTGCGCATGAAATGCTGCACCGGTGTCGACCAGCGGAACATCTCATCCACGGCCGAACCGAGCAGATCGGGATTAGCCTTGAGCTTGGCGAGCTGATGGGGGTTTTCGGTCAGCGCCCGAAGGCCACCCGCGATCGTAGCACTTGTCGTGTCGTGGCCCGCGGTCGCAACGATGATGTAATATGACGCCGTCTCCAGATCGCCGAGCGGGCAGCCGTTCACCTTGCCATTGGCAATCACGCTCGCGAGATCTTCACCGGGATGGGCACGCCGTTCCGCGCTCATTTTGTTGAAGTAGACGAAGAAATCCATGATCGTGCTGGTGTTCGTGCCTTCCGTCTCCTTGCGCTTCATGTCGGGATCGGTGCCGCCGAACAATTCCTGCGTCAGCTTGAGCATCAGCGGTTCGTCGCTCTCGGGCACACCCAGAATCGACATGATGACGTGGAGCGGATAGTAGACCGCGATCTCGCGCGCGAAATCGCATTCCGGCCCCTTCTCCATCATCAGGTCGACATAGCGTTTCGCGAGTTCGTTTGTGCGCTCTTCGAGCTTTTTCAGGTTGGCCGGCATGAACCAGGCCTGCGTCAGTCCGCGATAGGCGCGGTGATCGGGATTGTCCATGTCGATCAGGGTGCGGAACGGCGACACGCGCCCCGTCTTCGGATCGGGCCCGCCCCACATCGACGCGAGATCGTGCTCGGTCTGAATGTTCATGAGCGTGGAGCGCGGCTCGTTCAGGAATTTGTCGTCGAGCTTCTCGATCTCGAGGATGTCGGCGTATTTGGTGATCGCCCAATAGGGACGGAAACCCTCCGGCGCCGTCCAATGCACGGGATCGTTGTCGCGCAGGTCTTTCAGCAGCGCGTGGATATGCGCTTCATCGCCATAGGTTTTCGGATTGGCAATGGCGTTGTCGAGCTCTGACATCGTGGAACTCCTGCAAGCGACTTCGCCATATGCGCGGATTTCCGCCACGTCAGTCAATTGCGCGGATTTCATGCGGCGGCCATGGCGGTTCGCGCGACAGCCACGGTAAGATCGCCGCGGACGGGGCACAGAAGGAAAGACACGCATGCTTTTTGGAAAAACTGCCCTGATCGCGACTGTCGCGATGGGCTTCGCCGCTTTGCCGCTGTCATCGGCTATGGCCTATCCGTGCAACCCCGTCACCGGTGTGTTCGGCGCCGCGGCGACCGTCGCTGGCGCGGCCGTGACGATCGGAACGGCACCGCTCGTAATTCTTTCGGGTCATGAACCGCGGTTCGGCGATTACACCTGTGGCGATCACCCGGTCTATCATGACCGGCGCTATTACAACGCCGATGTGACTTATGAAGGGCCGCCGGGGGGATATTACGCGCCGCCGCCGCCTCCGGCCTATTATGGGCGGCCGCATCGTCCGCGCTGGTATGTGCGTCACGGTTATGCCCCGCCTCCGGGTTATGCGGCGCCGCCTGCCGGTTACGACGCTCCGCCGCCTGGTTACGACGCGCAGACCCCGCCGCCGCCGCCACCGCCGGGTTACTAGGTCCTCCTCGCATCCGCATTGACCGGTGGTGGTCTGTTGACCACCATCGCAATGCTTGCGTAGGAGCCCAGCAATGAACCGTAGAAACCTGCTTCTTTCCACCGGCGCGGTCGCGCTGACGGCGCGCGCGCGGGCGCTAGCCGCTGATGGTGACGGTATCTCGAAGGAAGCACACGAACTCTACGAACGCGCGATCGTGTTCGACGCCAATCTGTCGCCGGATGTGAACGACACATTTCCGTTCCCGGCGGCGATGATCGAGGAGGCGCGAAACGCCGGCGTCACCGCGATGAAGACATCGCTCGGCGGCACCGATGAGAAATTCGAAGATACGCTGACGGAGATCGCGTTCTTCCAGCGCATCGTCGAATATTATCCCGACGTCTTCACACAGATCCGGCAGGTTTCCGATTTCGCGCGCGCCAAGCGGGAAAAGAAAGTGGGCGTCCTGCTGTCATTCGAATCCACCGACATGTTCGAGGGCAGGGTCGAGCGCATCGAGCTGTTCCGCAATTTCGGCGTGCGTGTGATGCAGCTCTCCTATAACAAAATCTCGCCCTGGGCGTCAGGCGTGATGGCCAGTCCGCCGACGGGATTGACGGACCTCGGCCGCAAGGCGGTGGAAGCGATGAACGCCAACGGCGTCGCCATCGACATCAGTCACGCGAGCGAGCCGACATCGAAGGATGTGCTCGCCGCATCGAAGCCGCCGGTGATCATCACCCATGCCGGTTGCGCAGCAATCCATCCGCATCCCCGCAACAAGCCGGACTGGTTGTTGAAAGCGGTCGCGGACAAGGGCGGCGCTGTCGGCATCTTCGATCTGCCCTATCTGACCGCCAGCCCGAAGCAACCCGCGCTCGACGACTACATGGCACACATGACGCACGCGCTTTCGGTTTGCGGCGAGGATCACGTCGGCATCGGCAGCGACAGCCAGCTTGGCCCCTTCGATCTTTCGCCGGCGGGTATGGAAGCGTTTCGCAAAGAAACAGAGCGCCGCCAGAAAACCGGGGTCGCCGCGCCGGAAGAGGACCGGCCGATGTATGTGATCGGCCTCAATACGCCACGCCGGTCCGAGGTCATCGCGGATGCACTGCTCAAGCGCGGCTATTCCGCCCGCGTCGCGGAAAAGGTGCTGGGCAGCAATTTCGTGGATGCGCTGGGCCGCATCTGGGGCTGACGCAAATCCCCCGATAGTCCTTGTTTTCCTCAATTCCCTTTCTATCTCAGGGATAACGAAGACATCCCTGCGGGAGGGAAAACATGAGTTTTGCTGGGTTTTTGCCGAGGCGCGTGCTGCCGGTCGCCGTTGTTGTGGTGGGCGCTGCGGGGCTTTCGGGCTGTTTCGACCTCCAGCAGAACGTCGCCTTGCGCCGGGATGGCAGCGGAACCTACGCCGTCAAAGTCTCCGCCCAGGGGATGATCGGCGATGCCATCGACAAGCATGATGCCGATTTCGATCTGAACGATGGCGACAATCGCGCCGTCACCCGCCGGGCGCGCACGGGCGATACCACGACCCAGACATCCGAAATCTCGTTCCACGATCTCTCCGACCTCAAGCTCGGCGACGAGACGATCGCGATGCATGTCGAGGGCCGGAAAGACGACGGTTCGGACGTGAACTTCCACCGCACTTTCCGCATCGACCACGCGCGAAAGAATCACGATGCGGACGGCGACGAAGAGGGTTTCGGCCGCGACGTCCTGCATTCCATCTTCGGCGATCACACCTATACGTTCGCGGTGTGGCTACCCGGCAAGATCGATCACATTGCGCCAGTCGTGGTGCACGACCATGTCGTTCATCCGATCGTGTGGGCAGACGGATACGGTCACACGGTCATCTGGAAGATGCCGCTGATCGATATGTTCCTCGCCGACAAGATCGATTTCGACGTGAATTTCGTCGCGAACGGCAATTTCCACGATACGCAGACCTCTCCGGGCGTCCATCATCGCCACCGCCGTCATCACGATGATGACGACGACGATGACGACGACCACGATAACGACAAAAGCTGAGCACTCGACCGTGCCTCTCTTTCCGGCGTAAGCTGAGAAATCGATAGAGGGGAACGATGTCATGCAGGACCACGACGATCACGATGGCGGTCTGAACCGCGATCTCAAGTTCTTTCAGAACGGTCTGATCGCACGCCGCCGCGCACTCTCGCTGCTCGGCCTGGCGGCCGGTTCCGCTGTGATCACGAGCGGATCGTCCTTGCTCCTGCCGCGCGCGGCGGACGCCGCCGGAACCTGTGTCGCGGACGCGCCCGAAATTGCGGGACCGTTCCCGGCCGACGGCACCAACCACGCGCAGGGCGAAACCTCCGATGTGCTCACCGAGTCCGGCGTCGTGCGCAGCGATGTGCGCCGCAGCTTCCTGACCACGACGACCAAGGCCAAAGGCGTCAAGATTCATCTCAAGCTGAAGCTTGTGAACACCAACGCGCAATGCTCGCCGCTCACGGGCTATGCGGCCTATTTCTGGCATTGCGATCGCGACGGGCTGTATTCGCTCTACACCATTCCGCAGGAAAGCTATCTGCGCGGCGTGCAGGTGTCCGACGAGAACGGCAATCTCGAATTCGTGACGGTGTTTCCGGGCTGCTATCCCGGCCGCTGGCCGCACATGCATCTGGAGATCTTCACCGGCCTTGACGAGGCGACGAACGGAAAGAATTCGCTTCTCACGACGCAACTCGCGATGCCCGCCGATGTCTGCGGGAATATCTACGACAATGCGAAAGGCTATAGCGGCAGCATTGTTCCGTTCTCGCACATCACGCTGGAAACCGATCAGTGCTTCGGCGACAACACGAAGGCGCAAAACCGTGCGATGACGCCGAAATTCAAAGGCAGCATCGACGACGGCTATGTCGCGACCAATGCCGTGGGCATCGCCGCCTGATTATCGGAACTAGATTCCGCTGACATCGATGCGCGCCAGCTTTTCGGCCTCATGCTGCTGCGCGCTGCGAAACAGTTTCAGGATGGCCTGAAACTCGGCGTCACTTCGCAGTGTTTCAAAGACGGGATCCATCGCAGGATCCGGAAACCCGGTATCTTGTCCTTTCCAGCCGTGCTGCACGGCATCGCGCAGATGATTTTTTGCCACTGCCGCGTTGCCCGCAAGTGCGGCAAGGCGCGCGGCGTTCACGCCCGTATTGAAGAAGCGATCTCCTGCCCATTGCAGCTTGCGCAGTTGCCCATTCGCCGCGGCAAGCACCGCATCGGCATCTGCGCGCCGGCCGGCTTTGCGCAGCGCGATGACGAGGGCCGGCGCTACCGAGAGGGCGTTGCAAAATGCCGGACAGTGCGAAACAAAAGCTTCCGGGGTTTTGAATCGCCGGTCGTACAGACTGACCAGCAGGGACGATCTGCCCTCCGAAACCAACTGCGCGGCCTGTTCGCCGACAAGGGTTGCATCCCACCACGTATCCAGGCTCGATTGTGCGCGCTCATAGGCCCAGCCGGGCCGGTGAGACGGGTTGAAATTCGCGCGCAGCATGGGATCCTGCGCCAGCAAATGGTTCTGCAGCGCCGCGTTTCCAAGAAGCGCCGCTATGAAAACAAGCCGGTTGCGGGCCCAAAACGGATTTTGAGGATGCGCGCGCAATGCTGCGGCTGCCAGCGCGGCGGAGTCCGCCAAACGGCCTTCGGCATATTCCAAATCCGCACGCGTCTGCAGCGCCCAGTTCTGATCGTTCGTGGTTTTGGCAATGCCATCGAGCGCGCGATACGCCTCCGCAGGGCCGCGCAAGCGAAACAGGAGGTTGACGTAAGCATCTCCCGATCTTTGCCATGCCGGATCGGCGGCACGCGCTTTTTCCAGTGCTTTGAGAGCACCAGGAAGATCGTTGTTCGCCTGGTATGCCTCCGCGAGCCAGAACCAAAGCTCCGGATCGTCAGGATCGAGTCTCACGGCTTTTTCAAGCCACAACCTGCCCTCGTTCGTATCGGTCAGCACCATGCCCATGATGCTCTGGGATTCGGCCGAGTTGGGCTCGATCGCCAATGCGCGTTCGATATAGGCCAGAGCTTCGGCTCTCAGCCTCGGCTTGGCGCCGGCCTCGTGCTGTTCCGCCCACCACCAGGGAAACCATGTCGCATAACCCAGCCGCGCCCATGCCGGTGCGTAGGAAGGATCGATGGCGACGGCCTGGCGCAGAAGATGTTCTGCGTCGGCGACGCTTAAGCGATTGCGCTCGCGAATGAGTGCGCGCGCGGCCTGGGTCAGGCGCACGGCTTCCGCGCGATGGGCGTGGCCGTGTGCAGGGATCGCTTCGGAGATCGCCGCGCGTTGCTTTTCTCCCGGAGTGAATTTTGCGACATCGCGCTCGACGGCTCCGCGCCACAACAGAAATCCTGCAACGATGAGAACCAAGGCGGCCATGAACCCGATCGCCCCGATCTCCCACCGGAAAGTCCAACCAGAGGAGAAGCGATTTGCAGGGGTTTTCTCGCGCGAAATCTGAGCCGCCGTTGACGGCGCAATCGACTGCAAGCCCAGGGCCGCTTCGAACTCGGTGAGGGGTGCTGTCCACAGCGTCATGTTGAAGCCAGCTTTGAGCTTGGCCAGCATCTCGCTGATGCGAGCGAGATTGTAGCTCGTCGGTTTCACCTCGCCGGATAGCCAGCGGCTGACCAGGGATTTATGCACGCCCAAGCTCGCGGAAAGTTGACTGCGGCTGAGATTGCAGGCGTTCAGCGCGAGCTGCAGCCGCTCTGCAAAATCGTCCGGTCCAATGATCTCATATTGCGCCACGGCCGCCCCATCCCGCGCGCGCTTCGCCAACTGCAGCGAAGCCCCAAATTCCCTGAATTATCGACGGATTTCCGGGCCGTGCAACCGGATGCAACCGCCTGCCGTGCCGCTGGAACACGCTGATCCGCGCTGCATCTGCGCAGGCCCGCACGCTGCGCGCACCTTTAGCCCCTTCGTGAACCACAAACCGGCACCTGGAGGGCCAAACACATGAGCAAGCGCAAATCTTCGATTTCCATCCTGAGTTCAATTCTGTTGAGCACGGCGCTGGCGCTGCCAGCCGCCGCATCGGGCCGGCAAGCCACCGTTCAGCGTTCTTCGCTAACGCATTATGTCATGTTCGATGTCGGCTCGTTCGGCGGGCATTTCACGTCGATCTGCGGCCTTGCCTGCCGCCCGCTCAACGAGAAGGGAGCGCTCGTCGGTATCAACGCAACGGCCGCCGACGATCCGTTCGATCCGAATTGCTTCTACGATTGCCACCTCGATCATGCCTTCGAGTGGAAAAATGGCGGCACCAACGACATCGGCGCGTTGCAATACGGGCTGAGCAGTTTCGCTCTCGGCATCAGCAACCGGGGTCTGGCTGTCGGCCTTTCGGAAAACGGTCAGTTCGATCCAGACACCGGCATCTGGGAAGGGCGTGCCGTCGCTTGGTCCAAGAACGGCAAGATCAAAGATTTGGGTACGCTGGGCGGAACGCAGAGCGTGGCGGGACCCGGCGTCAACAGTTCGGGTCAGGTGGCGGTGCAAACCTCAACCTCGGATTCGAACGATCCTTTCATCGGCGTGTCGCAGGCGAACTGCATTTGGTTGCCGACGACGGAGCGCGATTGCAAGGACCTGGATTTTGCCACCAACGCCATTTTTCTTCCTGTGACGACCACGATGCATGGGGCGGTCTGGTCGGCGAATGCTGGGCTCCAGGATGCCGGCACATTGAGTGGCCCCGACAGCGTCGTTTACGACATCAACAACTCCAGTCAGGCCGTGGGTTGGTCCTACACCAGCTATCAGGCGGGTGCATCGGGCGTTCCGGAAACACATCCCTTCCTCTGGGATAACGGCACCGCCGTCGATCTGGGGACCTTTGGTGGGACATTTGGAGAGGCGACCCTCATCAACAACAACGGCAAGGTCACCGGTACCGCGAACACGGCCGGTGATATCGAGGTACGTCCGTTCATCTGGGACAAGGCCAACGGTCTAGTGGATCTTGGCAGCCTGGGCGGCGATTACGGCCACGGTGACTGGATCAACGATCGAGACGAAGTGGTTGGGTTTTCGCGGACAACACCCGGATCGATCGCGGGTCACGCATTCTACTGGCATGGCGGAGTTTTGACGGAGATCAGTCCGGTCGGAGACGATCCCGAAAGCGAAGCCAATACGATCAACAACAACGGAATTATCGCCGGCGTTGACTTCTACCGTGACGAAAACGGTAGCGGCGTCGATATGCGTGGCTGGGTTTCCGACAATGGAGGCGCGCCCATCGATCTGAACACTCTGATCCGTAAGCCGCATGGGCTTTATGTAACCGCTGCGGTACAGATCAACGACCGCGGCGTGATCGCAGCAAACGCAATTACGCGCAAAGGCGAAAGCCGCACCGTTGTCCTGGTCCCGGAAAACGACTTCGACATCCTGGCCCAGATGAACAATTCGGCACATGCCGCGCCGAACGAAGACGATTCCGGTCCGGTGTCAGTCCCATCGCGGAATTTACTAAAGCGCAATTGCGTAGGTGAGCGGCGCATCCACCCTGCTGCTTGCCGCAGAGGTTGAAAGGCCTGTCGATCCGGCAGCGGGCCGACAAGAACGTCCGCCGCCTATCGTCCGCGAGAAGGCGTGCGTCGCTGCACAGGGCCGCTACCCGGCTCCAGCGGGGCTTATGGGTCCCGGAAGGCGACGCACGCCGCCTTCTTCTTGCCTAGGGCAGCGCGAACGCGATCACCTGATCGCCGCGTTTGGTGTTGAGCTTGGAATGGCCGCCGGCGGCGATGATGACGTACTGTTTGCCTTTCCATTCATAGCTCATCGGCGTCGCCTGTCCGCCAGCCGGTAAGCGGCCTTTCCAAAGCTCCGCACCGGTCTTCGCGTCGAAGGCGCGCAGATAATTGTCCATCGCCGCGCCGATGAAGACGAGACCGCCGGCCGTCACCATCGGTCCGCCGAGATTGGGCGTGCCGGTCTTGCCGAGGATGTACTGGCTGAACAGCGCCATGTCCTCCGTCGTGCCGAGCGGCACCGACCACAGGACCTTGCCGTCATGCATGTCGATGGCGTGGAGCTGTCCCCACGGCGGCGGATTGCATGGCATGCCGAGGGGCGAGACCAATGTCTGGCGCATCATGCCGAACGGTGCGCCTTCGTTGGGGGAGACTTCCTTGTCGAAGAATCTCTCGCGCGTGGCGTCGAAATCCTTCTGCTTGATCAGCGTCACCAGATGCATCGCGCTCGACGTGTTCACATAGACAATGTCATGCGCGGAATCGAAGGCGAGACCGCCCCAGTTCGTGCCGCCGCCGGTGAAGGGATAGAGGATCGTGCCCTGTTCGCTTGGCGGCGTGTAGAGACCGTCATGACGCGCGGATGCGATCAGGTCGCGGCATTTGCCACGGTCCCAGAACGTCAGACCAAACGCGTCTTCCGGCGCGATATGGGTCGGCGCCAGCGGCGGCGGCGCGACAGGGAACGGCTGTGTGGGAGAGAGTTCTTCGCCAGGTGCCGGGCCTTGCGGCACGTTGCGTTCGACCACTGGGATCAGCGGCGCGCCACCGTCGCGTTGCAGCGTAAACAGAAGTCCCTGTTTCGTCGGCTGCAGCACCGCATCGACCGTTTTGCCTTTGTAGGTGACGGTGCCGAGTGTGGGCTGCGCGGGAATGTCGTAGTCCCAGACATCGTGGTGTGTCGTCTGGAACGACCATGCGACTTCGCCAGTTTCGATCTTCAGCGCAACGACGGAATTCGCGTATTTGCCGGCGCCCTTGCGCAGCCCGCCCCAGAAATCCGGACTCGTGCTCGACACGGGGAGGAAGACGAGGCCGCGCGTTTCATCGACACTCATCGGCGCCCACACATTCGCGGCGCCGCCGCGGAAGGGAGTCTTCTGGTCGGTAAGCGGATCGAAGCTCCAGCGCTCCTTTCCCGTGATCGCGTCGAAGGCATGCACGGTGCCGCGCAATTCATCGACCTTCTGGTTGTCGTCGATGGAGGAGCCGACGATGACGAGACCATGTGAAACCACGGGCGCCGAGGTCGTGTGAATGCGGCCGAAGCGTTTGGTGCGGCCCTCGCGCTGCTCGCCCGGCGGAATGATGACGATGCCATTGTTGCCGAAACTGGCGATAGGTTTCCCGGTCTTCGCATCCAGCGCGATCAGTCGCCGGTCGGCTGTGTTCAGATAGATACGTCCCTCGGAATACGCGACGCCGCGGCAGATGTAGTCGTTGGGATAATGGATCTCGATGTTCAGCTTCGGATCGAAGCGCCAGAGCTGCTTGCCGGTTCCGGGATCGAGCGCACTGACCTCGTTGAACGGCGAACAGACATAGAGCCTGCCATCGGCGAGGATCGGCGTGTTCTCGAAGCTGGCGCGCTTCATGACATCGCCCTTGCTCGCCCTGTCTCCGGTGGAAAAACTCCAGGCCTGGGTCAGGCTCGCGACATTGGCGGGTGTGATCCGCCGCGCCGGCGAGAAGCGTTGTCCGCCCGCATCGCCGCCATATTGACCCCAGCCTGCGTCCGCCGCATGGGCGCAGGGCGCCACCAGCAATGCCGCCACGCCGAGCCCCACTGCCACATCGCGAATCCGTGCCATATGCTCAACCCATGTCCGTCATGCCGCCCCCACAATCTGGGTCAGAGATCGCGCGCCGCAAAGAGGGCTGGGGCGGCACGCTCCGGATTGGTGATATCTGGCAATGGCTTGGGATGAGCGGCGATGCTTTGGGGACGACCGGCACGCTGCGGCATACGTTCGTCTATGGCTTCGCGACCGCCGCCGTGATGGTCGCGGCGGTCAACACGATCAACATCATTACGGTTGCCCACGATCAGCCCGGGGCGGGCGTGCTCGGACCCATCGTCTGGGAGGGGTCGAGCTGGGTCACGCTCATGCTCTTCTTCTGGATTCCCTGGATCGCATACAGGGTCGCGCCGCCCTTTGTGCGGCCGCGCTGGAAACTTCTCGTCCATGTTCCCGGCGCGCTGCTTTTCTCGCTTGCCCATGTCACGGGTTTTGTGGCGCTCAGGATGCTCGCCTATCGCGTGGGTGGCCACAACTACGATTTCGGCGCGTTCTGGCCGCATTTCTTCTATGAGTTCCGCAAGGATGTTCTCGGCTATGCGCTGTTCATCGCCGGGTTTGCACTGATCGAGCATCTGTTGCGCCAGCAGCAGCTTATCGAAACACCGGGACAGACGCTGACCTTCGACATCCGCGATGGCGCAAAGATCAACCGCGTTTCGCTGTCCGATATTCTGGCCGTAGCCTCGGCCGGCAACTACGTCGAGTTCGTTTTGCGCGATGGGCGCCGGTTGCTGATGCGCTCGCCACTGTCCGGTGTGGAAAGCGAGCTTGCGCCGCGCGGTTTCCTGCGCACCCATCGCTCCTGGCTGATCAACGCGTCCAAGATGACGGCACTGAAGCCGGAAGGCTCCGGCGATTACACGGTCGAACTGGAATCGTTGAGCGTGCCGCTCTCGCGGCGCTTTCCGGAGGCTCTCGCGAAGCTGCGCGGCTGACTACTTCTTTTCGCCCATCACCTGTTCGCCGGCGACGGAGAGCAATTCGTCCATCTTGGCGCGCAGGGCGCGATCCGCGACCGCGATCTTTGCGGCTGCGAAATCGTCACGGACTTTCTCGAACACGTCTTCGTCGCCCGGCTTCTGAAAATCCGCCTGGACGACGGTCATGGCATATTCGCCGGCCTTGTCGCCCGCGATGCCCATTTCGCCCGCGGCCCAGAGCCCCAGGAGCTTGTTTCGCCGCGCCATGACCTTGAAACGCATCTCGGCGTCATGGGCCCATTTGTTCTCGAAGCCCTTCTCGCGGTCCTTGAACGCATCGGTCACGGCTAACTCATTGAATAGTATGTAGAAAATATGACATCGCTGCGAACGCGCATACCACCCACAGATAGGACCGAATGCGGCCAATCGCAACGTTGCCGCGCCCCGTCCCCCCCGCTATTTTGCTTTTTTGACGGGATTCCCCCACATGAAACGCCGCCGCCAGATCTACGAGGGCAAGGCCAAGATCCTCTATGAAGGGCCCGAGCCCGGGACCCTGATCCAGTATTTCAAGGACGACACCACCGCGTTCGACGCCACCAAAAAGGCGGTGCTCGACGGCAAGGGCGTGCTCAACAACCGCATCAGCGAATATCTGATGACGCAGCTGAACGCGATCGGCGTGCCGACGCATTTCGTGCGCCGCCTGAACATGCGCGAACAGCTCGTCAAGGAAGTGGAGATCATCCCGCTCGAAGTCGTGGTGCGCAATGTCGCCGCGGGATCGATGTCCAAGCGCCTCGGCATCGAGGAAGGCACCGCGCTGCCGCGCTCGATCATCGAATATTATTACAAGAACGACGCGCTGCACGATCCGTGGGTCAGCGAGGAGCACATCACCGCGTTCGGCTGGGCCTCCCCGCAGGACCTCGACGACATGGTGAACCTCACCATCCGCATCAACGATTTCCTCTCGGGGCTTTTTCTCGGCGTCGGCATCCGTCTTGTCGATTTCAAGGTCGAGTTCGGGCGTCTTTGGGAAAACGATTTCATGCGCATCGTGCTCGCCGACGAGATCAGCCCGGACTCGTGCCGCCTCTGGGATGCGTCCTCGAACGAGAAGATGGATAAGGACCGCTTCCGCCGCGATCTCGGCGGCGTGGTCGAAGCCTATAGCGAAGTCGCGCGCCGGCTCGGCATCATGCCGGAATCGCCGCAACCCGAAAACAGAGGTCCGCAGCTCGTCAAATGAAAGCACGCGTATTTGTGACATTGAAAAACGGCGTCCTCGATCCGCAGGGAAAAGCCATCGGCCGCGCGCTTAACGGTCTGGGCTTCGGCGCCGTCGGCGATGTGCGTCAGGGCAAGGTGATCGATATCGATCTCGCGGAAAGCGACGAGGCCAAGGCGCGCGCATCGCTCAAGGACATGTGCGAGAAGCTTCTCGCCAACACCGTGATCGAGAAATACGAGTTCGAGATCAAGGCGTAGCCACAACAACGGGCGGGGTATGGAAATGAAACGCGGGAACGACAGAGCGACCATCATCGCCTTGGCAGCAGCGGCGGTGAGCCTCCTGCTGAGCGGTGCGGCCGCGCCACCGGCGCAGCAACCAGCGGATCAGCCCAAGCTCGATACCGGTCCGATGATCCGCCCCACTGACGATCCGGCGAAGGTCGCGGCCGCGAAGCAATTCATCATGCTTTATCACCCGCAGACCGATCCCAAGAACATCAACAAGATGATCGACGTCTACATGCCGCATGCGATCGCGGCCGCGCAGAAGAAGGATCCCAAGCTCGACGCGAAGAAATTCGAGCAGGACAAGCGTGCGCATTTCCTCGACAACGCGGCCAGGACGCTGGACAACCAGGCGCATGTCGTGTCGCGCCACTTCTCGCTGCAGGAACTGAAGGATCTGAGCGCGTTCTTCGGCGGCGCCCTGGGGCAGAAGCTGACCGCGGAATCGCCGCGCATCACGCAGGAGATTCGCGTGGCGCATCGCGAAGAGATGATGCCGAAACCCGGCGACGATCGCGACGACTCCCAAGCGCCTTCGAAGCCCGCCGCTCCAGGTCACAAGTGAACCCATGAAATCCGCCGTCGTCGTTTTTCCGGCTTCCAATTGCGACCGCGATGCGGCCACGGCCCTGGAGCAGCTCACCGGCAACAAGACGCAGATGGTCTGGCATCAGGATGCGGAGCTTCCCGATGCCGATCTGGTCGTGCTGCCCGGCGGATTTTCCTACGGCGATTATCTGCGCTGCGGCGCGATGGCGAGCCAGTCGGCGATCATGCGGGCGGTGAAGGCGCATGCGGAGAAGGGCGGCGCGGTCATTGGCATCTGCAACGGCTTTCAGGTGCTGACCGAAAGCCATCTGCTGCCCGGCGCGCTGGTGCGCAACGCCGATCTGAAATTCGTGTGCCGTCCGGTGACGCTGGAAGTGGAAGAGACGCAATCCGCCTTCACGCGCAAATATCAGAAGGGCCAGCAGGTGAGTTTCCCCGTCGCGCATGGCGAAGGCAATTACGTCGCCGATGAGGAAACGCTCGATCGTCTCGAGAACGAGAACCGCGTCGTGTTCCGCTATGCGGAAGGCGACAATCCCAACGGTTCGGCGCGCAACATCGCGGGCATCCTGAACGAGAAGCGAAATGTCCTGGGCCTCATGCCGCATCCGGAACGCGTGGTCGATCCACTGCTCGGCGGAACGGATGGCGTGGCCTTGTTTCAGAGCCTGATCGAGTCGTTAGGTTGATGGCAGCATATTCGGCAAGAATCGGCCGAGCTGTCGCACTCGTCGCCACGCTGATGTGCTCAGGTTGCATCATTCCCACGACGGGAGTCGTTTCGCCTGCCCTGGATGGACAAATTGCGGATGCGAGGACACATCAGCCTGTGGCAAATGCGCAGGTAACGGTTCACGCTGGATATTCACCGAAATACGATGGGCCAATCACTATTGTGCTTTCAGACTCATCGGGGCATTTCCTTGCACCCGAGAAGATGGGGCGCATTTGGATGCCTCCGCTTCCATATGACCGGCTTATGCCCGAGGCAAAAATCTCGATCTCTGCCGCCGGATATGAAAGTCAGAGTCTGGCTTGGGACTATTACGGAACCTCATCGGTCATTTATCTGAAACAAAAGAACGATTGAATTTTATGACCGCCATCACTCCAGAACTCGTCAAGGAACACGGCCTTTCCGAGGACGAATACGCCCGCATCCTGAAGTTGATGGGTCGCGAACCGTCGTTCGTCGAGCTTGGCATTTTCTCGGTGATGTGGAGCGAGCATTGCTCCTACAAATCCACGCGTGTGCATTTGCGCAAGCTGCCGACGAAGGCGCCGTGGGTGCTGCAGGGGCCCGGCGAGAACGCGGGCGTGATCGACATCGGCGATGGCGATGCGGCGATCTTCAAGATGGAATCGCACAATCATCCGAGCTTCATCGAACCTTATCAGGGTGCGGCCACCGGCGTCGGCGGCATCATGCGCGATGTGTTCACGATGGGTGCGCGGCCGATCGCGATGATGAACGCGCTGCGCTTCGGCGAGCCCTCGCATCCGAAAACGCGCCATCTTGTCAGCGGCGTGGTCAGCGGCATCGGCGGCTACGGCAACTGCATGGGTGTGCCGACGGTTGGCGGTGAGGTGAACTTCCACCGCTCCTACAACGGCAACATCCTCGTCAACGCGATGTGCGTGGGGCTGGCGCGGCAGGACAAGATTTTCTTCTCCGCCGCCAAGGGCGCCGGCAATCCCGTCGTCTATATCGGCTCGAAAACAGGCCGCGACGGGATTCACGGCGCCACGATGGCAAGCGCGGAATTCGACGATGCGTCGGAGGAGAAGCGCCCCACGGTGCAGGTCGGCGATCCGTTCACGGAGAAGCTGTTGCTCGAAGCCTGTCTCGAATTGATGGCGACAGACGCCATCATCGCGATTCAGGACATGGGGGCCGCGGGTCTTACCTCTTCGTCGGCCGAGATGGGCGACAAGGGCGGCAGCGGCATCGAACTCAATCTCGATCATGTGCCGCAGCGCGAAGCGAACATGACGGCGTATGAGATGATGCTGTCGGAGTCGCAGGAACGCATGCTCGCGGTGCTCAAGCCTGGCCGCGAAAAGGAAGCCGAAGCGATCTTCAGGAAGTGGGAGCTTGATTTCGCCGTCATCGGCATCACCACCGATACGCATCGCCTTGTGGTGAAGCACAAGGGCAAGGTCGAAGCCGATATGCCGATCACCGCGCTGTCGGATGCCGCGCCGGTCTATGAGCGGCCTTACAACAGGAACACGCCCGCGAGCGGCAATCCGAAATTCGATGCGAAGAAGCCGATCCTCGAATCGCTGAAGAAAATTCTAGGCAGCCCCGACATGTGTTCGCGCCGCTGGGTGTGGGAGCAATACGACCACACCGTCATGGCCGACACGGTGCAGCGCCCCGGTGGCGACGCGGCCGTGTTGCGCGTGCATGGCCGCAAGAAGGGCCTTGCGATCACGACCGACGTGACGCCGCGCTATTGCCATGCCGATCCGTTCGAAGGCGCGAAGCAGGCGGTCGCGGAAGCCTATCGCAACATCTCCGCTGTCGGCGCCTTGCCGCTCGCGGTGACCGACAATCTCAATTTCGGCAATCCGCAGAAGCCCGACATCATGGGCCAGATCGTCGGCGCCGTGGATGGCATCGGCGCGGCGTGCCGCGCGCTCGACTTCCCGGTGATCGGCGGCAATTGCTCGCTCTACAACGAGACCAATGGCGAGGGCATTCTGCCGACGCCCGCCATCGGCGGTGTCGGCCTGATGGCGGACGTGAACCGCATGGCGACCGTTGCGCTGAAACGCGAAGGCGATGCGCTGATGCTGATCGGCGATACGCGCGGGCATCTCGGCCAGTCGATTTATTTGCGCGAGATCGAAGGCCGCGAAGAGGGTGCTGCGCCGCCTGTCGATCTTGCCGCCGAACGCAAGGCCGGCGAATTCGTGCGCAAACTGATCGAGGACGGGCGCTGCGACACGGCGCACGATCTTTCCGATGGCGGTTTGCTGGTTGCGCTCGCGGAGATGGCGCTGGCGGGCGATGTCGGTATCGAAGCCGGTGTCGCGGGCACGACCGTCGATGCGATCCCGTTCTTCTATGGCGAGGATCAGGCGCGCTATGTCATCGCAGTGCCGCAGAAGGATGCCGACAGGATCGAGGGCGAGTTGCGCGAGGCCGGCATCATCCATGCCATCATCGGCAAGACGCATGCGGCCAAGACGCTGCGCGTGACGGGCGAGGGCGAAGTGGCGCTTGCCGACCTCCGCAAGGCCCATGAAGGCTGGTTCCCGGCCTATATGCGCGGCGAGGAAATTCCGCCAACCAATTAGCTGCTCTATTTTTATTGTCATGGCCCGCCGGAGTGCGGGCCATCCAGTTGAAACCCGTGCGGCTGGTACACGGCAAAACGCTGGCCTGCGTTCTAACTATCAGCAGCGAAGCAACGTCACCTGGGTGGCCCGCACTCCGGCGGGCCATGACAACCCGCGTTTGATGCGCGCGAACGCGAAAGTATGTTAGGGTAGCTTCATGCCCATGTCCGCGACCGAAATCGAGACCATGATCAAGCAGGCGTTCCCCGACGCCGAGGTGACCATGACGGCGCTCGCCGACGACAACGATCACTGGCAGGCGGCGGTCCGGTCGTCTGCCTTTAAGGGCAAGTCGCGGGTGCAGCAGCACCAGATGGTTTATGCCGCGCTCCAGGGCCGCATGGGTGGCGTGCTCCACGCGCTCTCGCTTCAGACAAGCGCGAAGGATTGAAGGAGGCGCAATGTCGCCCGACGTTCAGAATGTTTTCGACAAAGACAGCTTTCTGAAGTTCATGACAGCATTCACGGCTGATTTAAAAGAGAACAGTGCGGGCTGGGAGAATGCTGATTTGCCAAGCTTTCTTGATGCGTTAACGGCGTGGACAGTCGATTGGACGTTTGAGTCTTCACTGAATCCCTGGCGCCACGCTGCCAGCATGTTGGCCGCTGCGAAAATCTACGAGTAGACTACGGCCCTTGACGGTCAGGCCTGTGGGGCCTATCTGCCAAACCTGATGAACCCGCCGATTTAGCGGAGAAAAAGATGTCCAATTCCGTCCACGACCGTATCCAGAGTGAAGTCTCAAGCAACGACGTGCTGCTGTTTATGAAGGGCACGCCGGTATTTCCGCAGTGCGGCTTCTCGGCCGCGACCGTCGGCATCCTCTCGAACCTCGGCGTGAAGTTCAAAGCCATCGACGTTCTGAAAGACCCCGAGATCCGTCAGGGCATCAAGGAATTCTCGAACTGGCCGACGATCCCGCAGCTCTATGTGAAGGGCGAATTCGTCGGCGGCTGCGATATCCTGCGCGAGATGTATGAGGCGGGCGAACTGGGTCCCTTCCTCGCCGAGAAGGGAATCGTTCTCGAAAACGCTTAAGCGTTGTTCACCATCACATCGCTTAACGGTCTGCGCGCCGACGGCAGCGCGTCGCGTTCGGCATAGCCCAGGCGGAAACAGAAGGTCGCGTCCCAATCCGGCATGCGCGCATATTGTTTTAGCGTATGCGCGAACGTATCGCTTCGCCCCAGCTGCGCATTGCGATCCACACATTCGACCGCCTGGTTCAGAGGTTGCGCCGCCAGTCCCATCGACGTTGCGGCCAGATGCAGGCGCTGCCACGCGCGGCCCGCGGCGATGGCGCTGCCCATATCGAAGCGGTCGCGCACCATGATGAGTCCGAGCACCGGCGCAACGGTCTGCACATCGCGCGTCATGTTCAGCCAGTATTTGTCGGCGGTCGCCGCGTCCTGATCTGGTAGAATCTTCGACGCCGCAGCCAGCAACGGCGAGACCCCCGCCGTGTCGATGCCGATGCCATCGCGATGCGCCTCGACTTCGCGCCTGCCGGTCCGGAACCAGTGTGCGCTGTCGGCCGACATTTCGGGATCGGCGATGATGCGCTCGGTCGCCGATACAATCGTTGACGCGAGATCCTTTCGCGCGTGCGGATCGGTGATGAACGCAACCTGCACTTCGTTGTCGGATACGAGCCCGATCAGCTGCAGCAACATTTTCTGCGACACAGCTTTGTCGCGATAAGTCCCGCGATTGGTATGACGGTGCGGGATCGCCTCGAACAGCGGGTCGCGCGCGGCCGGCGCGGCATCGAGCCAGAGATGCGCGACGCGCACCGGGTCGTTTTTCGGCGATGGCGTCAGCTTGCCGCCGTGAATAATCACATTCATCGAATAGCCATAGACCGCCGCCGCGCGCATCAGGTTTTCCATCGCACAACCGATGCCCAACTGCATCTCGCGCCGGAACGGGTCGAAACTGCCCAGATTGCGCGCGCGGTCCGCGAAGACGGTGATCGAATCGCCGGCTACGGAGAACAGCCAGGGCTGTGTGTCGTGCGGATTGGCCGCCAGGATCGCGGCGCGCAGCGGCTGTTTCGCGCCTTCGCCGGGCTGGCCGCGCCAATTCTTCCAGGGCTCGAAGGCCTCGCCTTCACCCGCTTCGAAGACGCCGCGGTCCCAGGCGCGATAGCCAAGCCCCGCTGCCGCGAGCACCAACGCGCCAGCACCGCCGATGACAACCCGTCTCGTCGTACTCATATACGCCTCCGTGCCCCGAACGAGCATACAGGAAGCTAGGCGCGGTCTCCAAAGTGCCGCTGCCACACCGGCGCAATGGCCGGACGTTTGGAGACGGCGGTGGCGAGATTGTCGAGCTTCGGGATGTGCCCCTCCGCCAGCCAATCTTTGCCGATCGAGCCACGCCAGCGGCTGAACATGGCTGCGTAGATATCGACGATGGAAAAGCCGTAAGGCAGAAACCACGGCCCGTCGCACATCCGCTCCACGATCAGCAATCGCTCGCGGATGCGTTCGCGCGCTTTCTGACGCAGCGCCCCGGCATCGCCGTTCGTGACGAAGCGTTCGGGATAATCGGAAATCTCGACCATCGGATAGATTTCCGACGCCATGAAGGCGAGCCAGCGATAGGCCTGCGCGCGCGCAGGACTTCCCTGTGGCGGCAGCAGCTTCGCATTCGGAAAATGATCCGCCAGCGTCAAAAGGATCGCGAGCGACTCGGTGACGATCTGGCCCTCGGGCAATTTGAGCGCCGGCATCTTGCCGCTCGGATTGATCGCCAGAAACGCAGGCTCGCGTTGCTCGTTCTTTTCCAGCGACACGACCTTGAAATCATAAGGGGCGCCGGCCTCCGCCAACACGGCCTCCGCGCTGAATGCGCCCGATCCGGTGTCGCCGTAAAGAACATAAGCCATGAGGTTTCCTCGCCCGCCGCACTCTCCCAGATAGGCGCATGGCGGAAAAGCACAAGACTGCGTTTTTCGCCCCTGCGTCCGGCGCAAATCCGGAAAGATTTCAGGGACATGCTGGGTTCGCTTTTCGGCCGCCCATTGTGCCGGCGGCCGCAACACAATCGTGTGACGTCGCGATGGCATTGGTTTTGTGTAATGTTTCGGAGGCGTATCCTGAATGCGGCCAGGGAGGGTCTCAAAATGCGCGCTTCAGTTCTGACGGCTTTCGCGTTCGCGGCGTCGATGGCATTCGCCGGGCCGCTTCAAGCCTCGCCGATGTCGGATGCCTGCATGAGAGTGGCAAACGCCAAGCTGCAGGAATGGAATCAGGCGCGGTTGCTGCGCGACCGGATGGATACCTATGCCAACGGATCGACGCTCAACACGCAGATCATCTTCACCGAGAACGGCATGTTCCAGCTCGTCAAAGGCGTGTGGCGGACAGGACAGGCCACGCGCCATCAACGCAGCGCCGGTTCGGCGAGCAGCGTGGCGCACAATATGGGCTTCACCGATTGCAGCGCCGACGGCGCCGAGAATGTCGATGGCCAGAAAGCGCTCGTCTATTCCTATGAACAGGGCCCCGACATGAAATCCCGCGTGTGGATTTCGGAAGCGACCGGTCTGCCGCTGCGCACGGAGATCTCGCAGACGCCGGAGCGCTATGACATCCCGGCGAAGATCATCATGACGTATGCCTACAATGACGATGTGCATGTTCCCAAAGTCGCGGAGCAGCGGAACTGGATCCGCATGAAAACCAGCCAGGACTGGCTGAATTACATGGCAACAGGCACGCCCGGCACCAGCCACTGACGCGCCTCATTTTTCCCTGGTGAATACGATGTCGCGTTCTTCGCGGCGGCTCAGGAATCCTGTGACATGGCCCTTCGCATCGCGCTGGAAAATCCTGCGCGTGCGCGGGGCGCCGGGCGTAAACAGTACATCGGCAAGCTCGGCCTCGATCTCCACCGGCTTGCCGTCATTGGTGGCGCTGTAGAGTTTCCCGTCCTGTTTGGTGATCTCGACGGCGTAATCCGGGCCCGCGCGATAGTGACCGACATAGGCATCGGTCATTGCATCCGGCAGCGATACGGCAGGCGGGTCCTGACGCAGCGCGATGGTCTGCGTCGCTACCAGTTTCCAGTCTCCGGCTTCCTTCAGCCACGTCGAGGTCTGGCGGTATTGCGCGTGGATGTTCTGGCCGTGGAAATTCTCGTGCTCGTCGTCGAGTTCGGTGGTGACGGCGCTGTTGCCGAAAATCCGTGCGCTCCATTCGGTCACCAGGATGCTGCCGGACGAGCCTTTGGGCAGCGGCGCGATCTGGTCGAGAATCTGGTCGTAATCGTAGACCTCGCCGTTCTCGTCCGTGGTCACAAAGCGCTTGTCGAGGATCGCGGCCCAAGGCGTCTTGTCGCCGGGTGCGACCGCATCCATCAGCGACTGCATCTTGGCCTTCAGGATCGCGCTGTCATCGGCCTGCGCGGCGAAGGCGGGGCTGCAGATGAGGCAGGCAAGCAGAACGGCACGGCGCATGGATATCTCCTGTTTGGCAGAGAGCAGAAAGCGGCCTGACGGATCGCGCAAATAAAAAGACCGCGAGGTTACGCTTAGGCCAGAATCTCATCCTGTCGCCAAGGCGCTTGTTATTATCGCATAACTGCTATACTCCTCTTCCATGGATGCCTGGCGCGTCGAAGTCCTGAATGACATTGTGCGGGCCGAGATCGCCGTGCTGCCTGAGGATATCCGCGCCCGGCTCACCCACATCGTCGAGATGATGATCGCGGTGGGACCGGAGCGGATGAAGGCGCCGCATGTGAAACCGCTGCGCGACAAACTGTGGGAAATGCGTATGAGCGGCCGTGACGGTATTGCGCGCGCGATCTATGTGACGATGCGAGGAAGGCGGATAATCATCCTGCATGCCTTCGTGAAGAAGAAGCAGAAGACCCCGCCGCAGGCGATCCGTCTGGCACTTACGCGTGCAAAGGAGTTGGAGTGATGACGATCCCGTTCAAGAAACTCAAAGACGAATGGATGAAGAGTCCGTCGTTCCGTGCGGAGTACGAGCGGCTCGAACCCGAGTTCGCGCTCGCACTTGCGCTGATCAAGGCGCGCACCAAAGCGGGCATGACGCAGGCCGATGTCGCGAAGAAGATGCGCACAACCCAATCGGTGATTGCCCGTATCGAAAGCGGCCGCAACCCGCCGAACTTGAAAACGCTGGAGCGCTACGCCAACGCCGTCGGCCGCCGCATCGAACTTAAGCTCGTCGCGGCGTGAGGTGAGATTGCGTCATGGCTGATACACGCGTTCAGGTCGAAGTTGAAGATTGGGTTCGTGAAAATTGGATGCGCGAACGGTTTAGGCAGGATTTCTACCGAAATCGCATCAAGCTTTTGTCTGGAGGCGTGTTCGATTTCGATGCTGTCAATGTCGACAAATCGATAGTCGCGTCCATTTCGACAAGCGGTTCGAAGACATCTGGCGGAAAGCATGCGGTTGGAAAGATGATGAAGCTCCGCTCTGACATGCTTTTTTTGTTATTGGCTGAGGCCCCCACAAAAAGATACATCGTGCTGACGGAAGAAAGCATGTATGCTGCTTGTCTGAAAGAAAAGGCTGGCGGACGTACGCCGCAAGAGATTGAATTTCTCTGGGCCAAAATTCCCGCTGAACTCGAGAGCCGCCTTGTGAAAGCACGAGCGATGGCTTCAAAAGAAGTTTCGTCGGCTACCCTCGAAGATGTTCTGCCCGACGAACTGCTTCTTCCGGGCGCGGAGAGTAACAACGAATAACGCGCTAGGAATACTATTCGGAAATTGTACGCCAAGCTTGAGCCATGACGGGCCGGCACCTAGAAAACAAAAAGGCCGCGGAGACGATCCGCGGCCTTTGTATTTTCAACCGCGCAAAATCAGCGCGAGTAGAATTCGACGATCAGATGCGGTTGCATCTGCACCGCATAGGGAACATCGGAGAGCTTGGGCACGCGCAGCAGCTTGCCCGTCATCTTGTTGTGGTCGGCTTCGACATAGTCCGGCGTGTCACGCTCGGCGCTCTTGGAGGCATCGATCACCAGCGCCATGTCGCGCGCCTTGGCGGTGAGTTCGACGGTTGAGCCTTCCTTGACCTGATAACTCGCGACTGTCACGCGGCGGCCGTTGACCTTCACATGGCCGTGGCTGACGAGCTGGCGCGCGGCGAACGGCGTCGGCGCGAATTTGGCGCGATAGACGACGGCGTCGAGACGGGTTTCGAGCAGGCCGATCATGTTCTCGCCGGTATCGCCGGGACGGCGCGAGGCTTCCTGATAATATTTGCGGAACTGACGCTCGGTGATGTTGCCGTAATAGCCCTTGAGCTTCTGCTTGGCCTGCAGCTGCGTGCCGTAGTCCGAGAGCTTCTTGGCGCGGCGCTGACCATGCTGGCCCGGTCCGTAGGAGCGCTTGTTGACGGGGCTCTTGGGACGTCCCCACACACTTTCGCCCATGCGGCGGTCGAGCTTGTACTTGGCAGTGGCGCGTTTGGTCATCGAGTACCCGAAAAAATTGGCGGAAAACCGCGGTTTCCGGCCTCCGGGCCGCGGAAAGGCGGGGACTATACCCATGCACCTCGCCCTGTCAAACGCTCGTTTGAATGCGCTGGCAAGGGCTTTTGGGGACCGAAGCAGCGCCTGTTCGTGGACAAGGGAATCACCCTTCTGCGGGATGCGTATTGGCCGTTCCAAATCCCGCGAAGGGCGGGGACGGAATTGGTCGAACAAGATCAGAACGGAACAGAAATATCCCATGAAAAACAGGTATTTATAGACCATGTTGCCAACAAGAACAAAGTGTGTACAAAGTCGCGGACCGTGGCGTCCCAATTTCACTGGGAAAGGGGGGAGCGCTGTGGAATAAGGAGACGAATCCATGAGTCAGGCGGCATTGCGGGTCGTAGGCAAAGAAGACAACAGCGAGCGCAAGCGCGCCCTTGAGGCGGCGCTCAGCCAGATCGATCGTGCCTTCGGCAAGGGCTCGGTGATGAAGCTCGGCCAGCGCGACCTGGCCGTGGACACCGACACGGTTTCCACCGGCTCGCTCGGGCTCGACATCGCGCTCGGTATCGGCGGATTGCCGCGCGGCCGCGTGATCGAGATTTACGGGCCGGAATCCTCCGGCAAGACAACGCTTGCGCTGCATGCGGTGGCAGAGGCGCAGAAGAAGGGCGGCATCGCCGCCTATATCGATGCCGAACACGCGCTCGATCCGGTCTATGCCAAGAAGCTCGGCGTCGATATCGACGAAATGCTGATTTCGCAGCCCGACACGGGCGAGCAGGCGCTGGAGATCACCGATACGCTGGTGCGGTCCGGCGGCATCGACATCATCGTCATCGACTCGGTCGCGGCGCTCACGCCGAAGGCCGAACTCGAAGGCGAGATGGGCGATTCCCTTCCCGGTCTTCAGGCCCGTCTGATGAGCCAGGCGCTGCGCAAGCTGACGGCCTCGATCTCCAAATCCAACACCATCGTCATCTTCATCAACCAGATCCGCATGAAGATCGGTATCATGTTCGGAAGCCCGGAAACCACGACCGGCGGCAATGCGCTTAAGTTCTATTCCTCAGTGCGCCTCGACATCCGCCGCATCGGTTCGATCAAGGACCGCGACGAGGTCGTGGGCAACCAGACGCGTGTGAAAGTGGTCAAGAACAAGGTCGCGCCGCCCTTCAAGCAGGTCGAGTTCGACATCATGTATGGGCACGGCGTGTCCAAGGTCGGTGAGCTGATCGACCTCGGCGTCAAGGCCGGGATCGTGGAGAAGTCGGGCTCCTGGTACTCCTATGACGGCACGCGCATCGGCCAGGGCCGCGAAGCCGCCAAGAATTTCCTTACCCAGAACGCCGAGATCGCCGGCAAGATCGAAGCCCAGATCCGCGAGAATGCGGGGGTGCTCAGCGGCGCGCTGGCCCTGGGTGGCGACGACTCGGCCTCTGCCGAAGAGGACTGAGAGCGAAGAGGTTTGCCTGTTCCCTGTTGGCATGGGGAACGGCTCCAGAAGGGGCGCCGGAAGCGGCGCCCCTTCGCTTTTCTAGGGCCAGGCTTTGACCCGGCTATCGCCTCGCCGCTACAAGCAATTCCATGAAGAGCCTGAACGAGATTCGCGCCGGATTCCTGGAGTTTTTCCGCAACCACGGCCATCAGGTCGTGGCGTCGTCGCCGCTCGTTCCGCGCAACGATCCGACATTGCTCTTCACCAATGCCGGCATGGTGCAGTTCAAGAACGTCTTTACCGGCGCCGAAAAGCGGCCCTACAGCCGCGCCGCGTCGAGCCAGAAATGCGTGCGCGCCGGCGGTAAGCACAACGACCTCGACAATGTCGGCTACACCGCGCGCCATCACACCTTCTTCGAGATGCTGGGGAATTTCTCCTTCGGCGACTACTTCAAGGAAGATGCGATCAAATTCGCCTGGGACCTGATCACGAAGGATTTCGGGATCCCGAAAGCGCGCCTGCTCGCGACCGTCTATGCCGACGACGACGATGCGTTCGCGCTGTGGAAGAAGATTGCAGGCTTCTCCGACGACCGCATCGTCCGCATCCCGACTTCGGCGAATTTCTGGTCGATGGGCGACACCGGTCCGTGTGGGCCGTGTTCGGAAATCTTCTACGATCACGGCGATCACATTCCCGGCGGACCGCCGGGCACGCCGGAAGAAGACGGCGACCGCTTTATCGAAATCTGGAATCTGGTCTTCATGCAGTTCGAGCAGGTCGATGCCGCGACGCGTCTCAATCTGCCGAAGCCCTCGATCGACACCGGCATGGGGCTCGAGCGCATCGCCGCGGTGATGCAGGGCGTTCACGACAATTACGATATCGATCTGTTCCGCCATCTGATCGGCGCTTCGGTCGAACTCACCGGCGCGAAGGATGCGGGCGAGGCGCATTTCTCGCACCGTGTGATCGCCGACCATCTGCGCTCGTCGTCGTTCCTGATTGCCGATGGCGTGCTGCCGTCGAACGAAGGCCGCGGCTATGTGCTTCGCCGCATCATGCGCCGCGCCATGCGCCACGCGCATCTGATCGGATCGCGCGATCCCTTGATGTACCGGCTCGTGCCGACACTGGTGGCGGAGATGGGTGGGGCCTATCCCGAACTCAAGCGCGCCGAAGCGCTGATCGCCGAAACGCAGCGCCTGGAGGAAGAACGCTTCCGCGTCACGCTCGCGCGCGGCCTGAAACTGCTGGATGAGGAGACCGCGATGCTCGGCAAAGACGCCGTGCTCGGCGGCGAAACCGCGTTCAAGCTTTACGACACGTACGGCTTCCCGCTCGATCTGACGGAAGACGCGCTAAAGGCACGTGGCATCACAGTCGATAAAGCCGGCTTCAATGCGGCGATGGAGAAGCAACGCGCCGAAGCCCGCAAGGCGTGGGCAGGTTCGGGCGAGGCGGCGGCCGATGCGCAATGGTTCGCGATCCGCGACGAGATCGGCAACACCGAATTCCTCGGCTACGACACCGAAGCGGCCGAAGGCGTGATCGTGGCCATGATGAAAGGCGCGCATCGCACCATGAGCGCCAGCGGAGGCGAGACGGTTCTGATCCTGACCAACCAGACTCCGTTCTATGGCGAGTCCGGCGGCCAGGTCGGCGACCAGGGTACGATCCGGTCTGCGAAAGGCGAGGGCAAGGTCGTCGATACCGACAAGAAACTCGGCAGTTTGCATGTTCACGTCGTCGAAGTGACGAAGGGGAGTTTCGCCGTCACCGATGCCGTCGATCTGAAAGTCGATGGCGAGCGCCGCCGCGCGACACGCGCCAACCATTCGGCCACACATCTTCTGCATGCCGCGCTCAAGCGCGTGCTCGGCCCGCACGTCAGCCAGAAGGGATCGCTCGTCGCGCCCGACCGGTTGCGTTTCGATTTCAGCCATCCCAAGCCCGTGACACTCGACGAACTCGATCGCATCGAGAACCTGGTGAACACGATTATCCGCCAGAACAGCGATGTCTCCACCCGGCTGATGGCGACCGACGATGCGATCAAGGCTGGCGCGGAAGCGTTGTTCGGCGAGAAATACGGCGACGAAGTGCGCGTTCTCACCATGGGCGAGGATAGCGATAAGGCCTATTCTGTCGAGCTTTGCGGCGGCACGCATGTGCGGCGCCTCGGCGATATCGGTCTCTTCACGATCCTGTCGGAAAGCGCGGTTGCCTCCGGCGTGCGCCGCATCGAGGCGCTGACCAGCGAAGGCGCGCGCAGATATCTCTCGCATCAGGCCGAGCTGGCCAGGGAAGCGGCCGCGGCGCTGAAGACATCTTCCAGCGATCTTCCAGTGCGCGTCTCGCAACTGGCAGACGCCAACCGCAAGCTGGAACGCGAACTTGCCGAAGCGCGCAAGGCGCTTGCGCTCGGTGGCGGCGCGCGCAACGGCGCCGACGAGAACATCAAGAAAATCGGCGACCTGAAGGCGTCGCTGCGCATCGTCGAAGGCGTGAGCGCGAAGGATCTCAAAAGTCTCGCCGACAATGCCAAATCGAAGATCGGCTCCGGCGTCGTCGCGTTTATCGCCGTCGATGACGGCAAGGCATCGCTGGTGGTCGGCGTCACCGACGATCTGACCAAGAAATTCAGCGCCGTCGATCTCGTGCGCGCGGGCGCGGAAGCGCTTGGCGGCAAGGGCGGCGGCGGACGGCCCGACATGGCGCAGGCCGGCGGCCCGGACGGCGCGAAGGCGAAAGACGCGCTTGCCGCGATCGAGCGCCGCCTCGCGGGTGGAGGCGGATAACGCCGATGGCGCTTGTCGAAGATTATCTCACTACGCCGCGTCACAAAGCCTATGTCGTTTTGGAAGGCGGGCGCACCGGCGGCATCATCGGGCATGCTGTTGAAGGCATTCTGATTACGCTGATCGTCAGCAACGTTCTGGCCTACACGCTGCAAAGCATTTCTTCGGTGGATGCGCGGTTCGGCGGATTCTTTTCCATTCTGGAATGGGTGTCGGTCGCGATCTTCACGGTCGAATATCTCGCGCGGCTTTGGACGGCGCCCGAAGATCCGACGACTCCCAAAGGCGAGATGAGGGGGCGCATCGCGTTCGCGCTCAGGCCGATGATGGTCATCGACTTCCTGAGCATCGCGCCGGCCTACATCGCGCTCTTTATTCCGTTCGTCGATCTGCGCTTCCTGCGGCTGATCCGTCTGCTCAGGCTTCTCAAGATCGCGCGCTATTCGCCGGCCCTGTCGACATTGGCGCAGGTTCTCGCCGAAGAGCGCCGCGCTCTTTACGGCACGGTGTTGCTGCTTTTGATTGCGATGGTGTTCGCGGCCGCTGCCATGCATGTGGTGGAGGGCGGCGATCCCACGGCGAACGTCGCGTTCAAGACGATGCCGGGCTCGATGTATTGGGCGATCACGACGCTCACCACAGTGGGTTATGGCGATGTCACGCCGACGACGTGGCTCGGACGGTTCATCTCCGGCATCACGATGATCGTGGGTCTCGGCCTTTTCGCATTGCCCGTCGGTATCGTGGCGACAGGCTTCGTCAATTCGATCCATCGCCGCGATTTCGTCGTGACCTTCGGGATGCTGTCGCGCGTGCCGATCTTCCGTGGCATCGATGCCCAGATCATCGGCGAATTGATGGTGATGCTGCGCGCCCGCGCGGTGAGCGCCGGCACCATCATCTCGGCCACCGGTGCGCGCGCGGATGCGATGTATTTCGTCGTGTCCGGCGAGGTCGAAGCCAATCTCGCCAACCGGCGCATCCGTTTCCGCTCCGGCGATTTCTTCGGCGAGATGGCGCTGCTGGAAGAGACGATGCGCGCCGCGACGGTTGTCGCGGTGGAGGCATCACGTGTGCTCACACTCTCCGTCGACGACTTCAATCATCTGCTGACCAAGCATCCGGGTTTGATGCGGCGCATCCACAAGATGGCCGCCGCGCGCGCCGAGGACATCGCGCAGGCGGGCGCCATCTCGGAAGCCGAGATCAAGGCCGCGCGCCGCATGCGCAAACGCGCGGAGCGCAGCTCCGACGCCGAGCCGGAAGCAGGCTAGGACTTGCAGTAGACGCAGAGCTTGTTGCCGGTCGGATCGCGCAGATACGCGCCATAGAATTCCGTCTTCTCCGGCGGACGGTAGCCCGGCTTGCCTTCATCCGTGCCGCCCGCGGCCAGCCCCGCCGCATGTGCGGCTTTCACCTCGTCCTGGGTCTTCGTGGGAAACGCCAGCATCGAGCCATTGCCGAAGGTCGCGGGTTCGCCGTTTGCCGGCGGGCACACATAGACGCCGTGGCTATCCGAACCCTTCGGGCCATAGCCGATCCAGCCGCCATCGGCGAATTTGCGCTCATGGCCGAACGCGCCGAAGAACGCATCATAGAATTTGCCGGACGCTTCGCCGTCCTTCGCCCCGATCGTTACATAGCCAATCGTCGTCATGGTTCCCTCCCGAAAAATCGAAGGCGCAGCTTATGGCTGGAAATGAACAAAGCAAGAACATTTTTGCCGGGAGAGCCCTGCGGAATCCGCATGGACCGGTCACATCGTCGGATCGGTGATGGCCACGATCAGTCCGGCCGCCTGACCGAGTCTGTCGATCTGCTCCGGCGGCAACCGGTCGAGCGCCTTGGTCAATCGCGCCAGGCGGCGTTTGCGCCCGGCTTCGAGAAGCTGGCGGCCTTTGCGCGTGAGAGAGATTTCGGCAGAGCGGCGGTCGAGCGGTTTGCGCGTCACGAGTTCGAGCTGCTCGAGCGCGCTCACCAGTTGCGACATGGTCGGCGGCTTGACCTGCTCGGCCGCCGCCAATGCGCCGAGCGTCTGCGGGCCGCCATAGGCGAGCACCGAAAGCACCGAAAGCTGCGCGCCGGTGATGCCAGACGCCACATCTTCCTTGCGCATGTAACGCAGAAGGCGAATGGCCGCGCCGTGCAGCTGGTCGGCGACCTGCTCGTTTCGCATCGGGGAACGGGGCACTTGACGCGTCTCCAGAATAATAGTTAGGTTACCTAACAGTATGAAGACCTAACTTTAGGCTGCGGAGGGCAGGATGGAAAGCGAGCGCAATCTCGCGGGGCGCAAGCTGGTGCAGGTGGCGTTGACGGTGCGCGACATCGACCGCGCGCGCATTTTCTATCGCGACACGCTCGGCCTCACGCTGATGTTCGAGGCTGGAACCATGCTGTTCTTCGACATCGCGGGCCAGCGGCTGATGGTCGGACTTGCGGAACGCGCGGACAAACCGATCGCCGGCGGCACTTACCTCTATTTCGATGCGCCCGATCTGCCCGCGCTTGTTCTTGCACTGAAGGCCAAGGGAGTCGAATTCATCGGCAACATGGAAACCTTGCAGCGCACGCCCACGCACGAACTCAAGCTGCAGTTCTTCAAGGATCCCGACGGCAACGAGATCGGCCTGATGGGCATGGTGCCCATCGCGGCTTGATCCCGCCGCAATTCGGCGCAACCCTTCGGCCGGGAGGGTTGGGTGCCAAACAGGCGCGATTTCATTCTGGGAACGCTACCGGCATTCGCCGTTTTCGCGCTGCTGCGCGAAGCGGAGGCGGCGGTTCCCACCGACACGCGGATGCCGGCCCGACGCTGGGTGCTTCGCCAGGACGAACTGGCGCGCAGTCTCGCCAAGCGGAAAATCTCGCAGGTCGAATGGCATGACAGCGTGAATGCCCTGGCGCGCGATGTCGATGTCGGCGAGCTGGCCTTTGAAATCCGCCGCGCGCAGACACTCTCCGCCGGCGATCCCTTCGGCCACGATCCCAAGAAGCGCTTCATCACCTTCATCGACGACAAGGAAGCGCCGATCCATGTCGCCTATGGCGCGGCCCTGTTCTCGTTCGACAAGACCAACGTGATCACGCCGCATGCACACAAGCATATGGCCAGCGCCCATATGGTGATCGACGGCAAGGTGCGGGTGCGCACCTTCGACCGCATCGCCGACGAGGATGGCGCGTTGCTGATCTTCCCGACAGGCGACACGGTCGCGGAGGCGGGCCACGCCGCGGCGATGACGACCGACAAGGACAATGTTCACTGGTTCGCGCCGCGCACGCCGCATGCGATGACCTTCGATGTGATCGTCGACGGGCTCGATGCGGGGCAGGACCGCTATGTGATCCAGCCCGTCGATCCCGTCGGCGGCGAGCATCTGGGCGACGGCACGATCCGCGCGCCCTTGCTCAGCTTTGAGGATTCATCGAAGCGCTACACCGCGGCGCTTTAGAGTCAGCGCTACGCCTTCATCCACCCATCCGGCAGCGTGAGCCAGGCGCAATGGTCGCGGTCCTGCGCCGAGAAATTCGGTTCCGGCAGAGGATCGTCGACGAAACAGCCACCGGCGATGCCGGTCGCGTCTGGCAAAAAGCCGAAGCTCTTCCAATACAGCGTCGTGCCACAGCGCGCGCAGAAGAAGCGATTATACCCTGCGTCGCCATCCTTGGCGTAGATGTTCAGCGCGCCCGTCTTCGCCGTGACTTTGTCGTCCGGAAAATAGGCGGACCAGCCAAAGGCGCTGCCCGTGCGGGGCTTGCAGCTTGTGCAATGGCAGATGCCGTTCAGGATCGGTTCGCCTTCGACCGTGATCGTGCAATCGCCGCAGCAGCAGCGCGCGGTCCTTGTCATCGCCGGTACTCCAGAAAGCCGTCATTCACGGCGAGCGAGTCGTAAAGCCTGCGCGCCATCGCATTGGATTCATGCGTCAGCCAGTAGACGCGCTCCGCGCCGGTTTCGTCCGCATGTTTGTAGATCGCCTCGATCAATGCGCGGCCCGCACCGCTGCCGCGTACATCCGGCGAAACGAACAGGTCGTTGAGATAGACGTAGTTGCCTTTTGCCCAGGTCGAACGATGCACGACGCAATGTGCAATGCCGGCGATGCGGCCGTTTAGCTCGGCGACGAGTCCGAACATATCCGTGTCCGGTCCCGTGAGCCGCGCAAAGGTGGCCTCAGTCACGTCTGCAGGAATGCCTGTCTGATAGAACGCCAGATAACCCGCCCACAAAGGCAGCCATGCTGATTTGTCAGCGACGACGAGTGGGCGGATGGTCCCGGAGAACAATCAGACGGTTCCCTTCAATAGTCGGACTTCACCGGCTGCAGGCTGCGGGCCGCGATCAGGTGCAATTGCATCTTCGAGAACTTCGTAGTGTTCCTGCGGTCTTCCCCGAGCGCCCCTAACAGCAGCTTCCGCTTCTATCGGCGTTGGGAAACCGGCGATATATAAGACCGTGTCGTACACACCATCGACCAGTTCGCCGGTTCTCACACGGACGTACCAGCCGATTGGATCGCTCATTACGCCTCCATCGCCTTTTTCAGATTCTCGTCGACCTTGTCGAGGAAACCTTCGGTCGTCAGCCACTTCTGGTCGGGGCCGACGAGAAGTGCCAAGTCCTTGGTCATGAACCCGGCTTCAACCGTATCGACGCAGACCTTCTCGAGCGTGTGCGCGAATTTGTCGAGCGCCGCGTTGCCGTCAAGCTTGGCGCGGTGCGCGAGGCCGCGCGTCCACGCGAAGATCGAGGCGATGGAGTTGGTCGAGGTCGCCTTGCCCTTTTGATGCTCGCGGTAGTGGCGCGTGACCGTGCCGTGGGCCGCTTCCGCTTCCACGATCTTGCCGTCGGGCGTGGTGAGCACCGAGGTCATCAGGCCGAGCGAGCCGAAGCCCTGCGCCACGGTGTCGGACTGCACGTCGCCGTCATAGTTCTTGCACGCCCACACATAGCCGCCTTCCCATTTGAGCGCGGAGGCGACCATGTCGTCGATCAGGCGGTGTTCGTAAATGATGCCGGCTTCCTTGAACTGCGCCGCGAACTCGGCGTCGAAGACTTCCTGGAAGATGTCCTTGAAGCGGCCGTCATAGGCTTTCAGGATCGTGTTCTTGGTCGAGAGGTAGACGGGATACTTCCGCGCCAAGCCGTAATTCATCGAGGCGCGGGCGAAATCGCGGATCGAGTCGTCGAGGTTGTACATCGCCATTGCGACGCCCGAACCCGGCGCCTTGAAGACTTCCTTCTCGATGACCTTGCCGTCTTCGCCGACGAATTTGATCGTCAGCGTGCCCTTGCCGGGATAGCGGAAATCGGTCGCGCGATACTGATCGCCGAACGCGTGACGGCCGACGACAATCGGCTTTGTCCAGCCGGGCACCAGGCGCGGTACGTTCTTGCAGATGATCGGCTCGCGGAAGATCACGCCGCCCAGGATGTTGCGGATCGTGCCGTTGGGCGACTTCCACATCTCATGGAGACCAAACTCCTTCACGCGCGCTTCGTCCGGCGTGATGGTCGCGCATTTGACGCCGACGCCGTGCTTCTGGATCGCGTGCGCGGCATCGACCGTCACCTGGTCCTTGGTCGCGTCGCGGTGCTCGACGCCGAGGTCGTAATATTCGAGCTGGATGTCCAGATAGGGCAGGATCAGCTTCTTCTTGATCAGGTCCCAGATGATGCGGGTCATCTCGTCGCCGTCGAGTTCGACAACGGGGTTTGCAACCTTGATCTTGTTCATGGGGGCCTCGGTTTTTTCGCTGGCGGGGGGTATAGCGGGGGCGCAATCCACCGTCAAAGCGGCGAATGAACCCTGCGCCTGCCATCATTTTGAGCTTCCCTCAGCTCGCCGAAAATATCGGCGCGACGGCACGGGCGATGAAGAATTTCGGGCTGTCGGATTTGCGGCTGGTGAGCCCGCGCGTGGCGTTCCCCAATCCTAGGGCCGACGCGATGGCGGTCGGCGCCGGCGACGTTCTTTCCGGCGCGCGTGTCTTTGCCGATCCGAAGGCGGCGCTCGGCGATCTGCATCTCGTCTATGCGACCTCCGCGCGGGATCGCGGCGTGACCAAAGAGGTGATTACCCCTGCAGAAGCGGCGCGGCGTCTGCGTGCGGCGTCGGCACGCGCAGAGAGATGCGGCATCCTGTTCGGCAATGAGCGCGCGGGTCTCGACAATGAGGAGATTTCGCTCGTCGATGCGGTCATCACGATTCCGACTTCGGAGTTCTCGTCGCTCAATCTCGGACAGGCGGTTCTGCTCACGGCCTATGAATGGTTTCGCGCCGGTGACGACACCGTGCCCGCGCGCATCGAGCATGGACCTGTTCATCGCAAGCCGACGCGGGAAGAATTGTTCCAGCTCTTTGAACATCTGGAGCGGGAACTCCTCGAAAGCGGCTTTCTGTTTCCGCCGGACAAGCAGCCGCCGATGATCCGTTCCATCCGCGCCATGCTGCATCGCGCGCATCTGACCTATCAGGAGACGCAGACCATCCGCGGCATGATCGTGGCGCTGTCGCGCGGCAAGCACCGGGTGATCCGCAAGTGAGTATCGCGTTCGCGGCCATCGTGACCGTGCTGGTGCTTGGCGCGGCCGCGTTTGCGTTCTGGCCGGTTCTGCGCGGCGCCGCGCGCGGGCGATGGATCTTGGCGGCCGCCATCGCGCTGTTCGTCGCGGGCGCCGGTGCGGGGACTTATCTGCTGCTCGGCCGTCCCGCGCTTGCGGTGCGTTCGCTGGAAGGAACCGATACGCGCGACACCGGCGGTCTCGTCGCGCTTCTGGTGAAGCGCGTGCATCAGGCGCCGGGCGATGTGCGCGCCTGGACCTATCTCGGCCGCGCCTATCTCACCCTCGGCGACGAGAACGATGCCGCGCGCGCATTTCAGCGCGCACTTCAGATCGACAAAAACAATGCGGAACTCTATTCGGCCTATGGCGAGGCGCTGGTCGGTGCGTCGCGTGGCGCCGTGCCGCCAGAAGCCGAAGCGGCTTTCCTGAAGGCCCTGACGATTGCGCCGAAGGACCGCGCCGCGCGCTACTATCTCGGATTCGCATTTGCCGCGCGTGGCGACAAGGCAAAGGCGATTGCGTTCTGGCAAAGCCTCATCGATGAGGCGCCGCCCGATGCGTCCTACAAACAGGAATTGATCGCGCGCATTGCCGTGCTCAACCGCGCGAAATGACTCAGCCCTTCAGACGGCCTTGCCACACAGGCCAGCAGGTCGAATGGCCGGCCTTTTTGTTCTCGTTATAGAGCTTGGTCTGCGCGTCGCTGGCGGAGGATCCGTATTCGGTCGCCAGGTGATCGGTCGAGCCGGCGCACCACACATAGAACTGATGCGTGCCGGGCGAGTCGTAATCGGTCAGATGGCTGGAGGAGAAGTTGCCCGCGACCGCGACACCCGCTGCGACGACAATGACCGCCACTGCCGCGCCCACGATACTGGTGATCTTCATGGCAACCCCACCACAACGCAGCCCGGCATCGTGCATGGCGACGCCTTTCTGGCCTGAAATTCAGCATACACAAAACTGTCGGTTTGTCACCGTAAACTATTTAAATCGAAATGCGCTGAGGTTCGGCGCCTTCGTCGCGAATGAGAGATTCTATGGCGTTTGCGGCCTTTTCCACCTGGGCCGCATCGCGACCGCGCGCGACCAGCTGAACGCCAAAACCGTCTTCCCGGTAATATGGATAAGAACCGAGCGCCAGATCCGGAAAATTTTTCTGAATAGTTTGCAAACCGGCCGCAATCTTTCCTTCCGCGATGCGCGCCTGCACGGTCTGGGAATGCACGACCGCGCCGCGTTGCAGCCGGGGCGCGATGTCTTCCAGCATCGCGCGCATGATCATCGGCACGCCGGCCATGACGAACACGTTCCCGATGTGAATCCCGGGCGCGACGGACGCCGAGTTGCGCACGAGTTCCGCGCCTAAGGGAATGCGCGCCATGCGCTTGCGCATGTCGTTGAAGTCGGCCGGGTTGGCATAGCGCGCCGCCAGCATCGCGAGCACCTCGGGATGATAGTCGATGCCGACGCCGAACGCCTTGGCCACAGCATCGGCGGTGATGTCGTCATGCGTCGGCCCGATGCCGCCGGTGGTGAACACATAGGTGTAACGCGCACGCAGCGCATTGAGCGCGGTGACGATCTCATCTTCGACATCCGGAACGACGCGCGCTTCCTTCAGATCGATGCCGAGCGAGCCCAGGAACTTCGCGATGTAGTTCGTGTTGGTGTCCTGCGTCCTGCCGGAGAGGATTTCATCGCCGATGACGAGAACGGCCGCGGTGGGAATGGTCTGCATGAGGACTTTCTAGCACTGAATTTGTTCCCGCCGGAACGGGCATCCATGCAATGCGTTCTCAAGAAAATGGATAGACACATGAATCCCCGCTCCACCGTCCAGATCGCGGGCCACCCCATCCATGTGATGCTGGTGCCGTTCGTGATCGGCTACTACACCGGCGCGTTCGCGTCCGATCTGGCTTATGCGGCGACACAGGATCCGTTCTGGGCGCGCGCGGCGTTCTGGCTGATCGGCGCGGGCATCTTCGTTTCCGTCTTCGCGGGTACGATCGGTTTCATCGATTTCCTTGTGGAACCGAAAATCCGCGACCTCAGTGCGGCGTGGTGGCATCTGGGCGCCAACCTCGCGATGTCGGGTGTTTCGATCGCCGACTTGTATCTGCGCTACCGGGCCGGCGCCGAGGCCGGGTCGCACGACTATCTCTGGCTTTCGGGCCTGACCGTCCTGCTGTTGCTGTTCAGCGGCTGGCAGGGCGGGCAGATGGTCTATCGCTATCGCGTCGCGGTCGGCGATTGAGGCAGGGAAAAGGTTTGAGAAATCCTTCCGCCGGACTATATCAGTCCCATGACGACAGTTCCCGATCCCAGCATCTTCGAAGCCACCAAGCGCGCCCATTTCCAGGTGGCCCTGCACGGGCCCGAGGATTTCGAGGGCATGCGCCGGGCCGGAAGGCTTGCGGCCGAGGTGCTCGATCTCATCGCGCCGAAGGTGAAACCGGGCGTCACGACGGAATATCTCGACAAGCTCGCCTATGACTATGTGGTGAGCCAGGGTGCGCTGCCCGCGTGTCTGTGTTATCGCGGCTATCGCCACACGCTCTGCACCTCCATCAATCATGTCGTCTGCCACGGCATTCCCGACGACAAGGGCCTGCGCGAAGGTGACATCGTCAATATCGACGTGACGGTGATCTTGGACGGCTATCACGGCGACACCAGCCGTATGTATCTCGTCGGCGATGTGAAGCTGAAGGCGCGCCGCCTGGTCGACATCACCTATGAATGCCTGATGCGTGGCATCGCGGCGGTGAAGCCCGGCGGCGCCACCGGCGACATCGGCCAGGCGATTCAGTCCTACGCCGAGGGTCAGGAGCGCTGCTCCGTCGTGCGCGATTTCTGCGGCCATGGCGTCGGCAAGGTGTTCCACGCCATTCCCAACATCGTGCATTACGGAAAGAGCGGCCACGGCTTGCCGCTCAAGCCCGGCATGTTCTTCACCATCGAGCCGATGATCAATCTCGGCGGCTATGGCGTGAAGATCCTGAACGATGGCTGGACGGCCGTGACGCGCGACCGTTCGTTGAGCGCACAGTTCGAACACACCGTCGGCGTCACCGAAACCGGCGTGGAAATCTTCACGCTTTCGCCCAAGGGCCTCGACAAGCCGCCTTACGTTTGACGGCGCGTTTGCAGGCTAGGTTCGGGTTCGCCGCGATTTCCGCCGCCAACGCAAATCGCTTCGCGTCTCGCCGGCGCAATCCACGAGCGTGAACGCTGAACGCCTGACTGTGGAATATCTTTGCGCTATTATGGACGCGACTAATCCGCCCAAGAAACGCGGACCGTATAAGAGGGCTTCAACGCAACGCGAGGTTCTATGACTCTTTCCGATATCGCTTCCATTGGCAGCTTGATAAGCGGCTTGGCCGTGCTGATCTCACTTGTATATTTGGGCCTCCAGGTAAGACAGACAGAACGGAACCAGCAGGCAAGCATACGGCAGGGACGCATAGATCGCGCGGTGGAGCTGCTAAGCGCAAAGATGGAACCCTCCGTCGCGGAGGCGGTTGCCCGTGGGCTTGAGGGAGATCAAGACCTGCCGTCTGAACAGCTCGCCCTCTTTGTGTCTTACACAGAAGCTTATTTCATGCATGCCGAGGACACGTATTATCAGCATGCGGCCGGACTGCTGAACGATGCCGCGTTTAAGACCTTTGTTGCATACCAGAAGTATGCATTCACACAGTGCGGCATGCGTGTGCAATGGAAACGGCAAAGGGTCTACTACGCGGGTGCATATGTCACCTTCATGGACAAGCTTCTTTCTGAAGCCCCGATCTCAACCGCCCACGACGCCGTTGCGGATTGGAAAGCAGGCGTGGCTGCGGAACGCGAACAAAATTCAAACTGAGATATCACCCAATTTGCGGTAGTGTCTCAGTTTGAATTTTGACCCCGTTGCCCCCTGCCGGACGGGGTTTTGGGGTCAGACGGTAGCCCGGAGTCTGTCCCTGTGACTGTCATGGAAGACGTAATCGACCTTCTCAAGAAGGTCTCGCCGCAGGCGGTTTGTGACGACTGTATCGCCTCACGGCTCAATTTGACCGTCCGCCAGCACGCCAATATTAAAACGCGCGAACTGGAGCATGCGCCCCGGTTTGATCGGCGCAAAGATGAATGCAGCTTCTGCGGCTCCATGAAAAAGGTAATCCGGTATGCCTAAAGGCCCCCATGGCCAGAAGCGCGACTGGGTGCACATTGTTCTGTCCAACATACCCATGCGACTTCTTGTTATTCCTGCGGGATTGGTAGTTGTCGTTCTGGTCTACTTGGTCACGCTTGCGGTCCCGTCTTTGAATAAGGCAGCTGTGGCATTGGTGACGGCCTTTTCTCTAGCAGCTCTATTCGTGACGTATTTTGGAGGGCGATATGACAAAAGGCCCTAACGGCGAGAAGCGCAAGGCCGATGCAATAAGTAATCCCATGCCTAAGCCGCCCAAGCCGCGCGGGCCGTATAAGAAAAAGGCAGACGCGGTGTGAAGTATCTCCGAGTGCGCTGGACACATTCTAACGATGCATTTCCAGTCTTGCTCTACTCTGAAATTGATGACGCGCGCTGGGAATCCAGAAAGGTTGAAATCTTTTTGGATGGACGGATTGGTTGGGCTGATGCGCACCATGAAGTTGGCGGCTCTACTTTAGGACAAGCCGAAATTCCACCGCTCAATGAGATCAATGCGCAAGATGAGTTCGAAGGTTTCGAGATCGGCGCTGAAGAGTTTGAAACGGCGTGGTTGAAAGCAAGAAATTCAAACTGAGACGCTACCCGATCTTGCCAATAAGCACGGCATTGCCGATTACGCCAGCTTTGCGCTTCTGACCTTGGAGGCCTTTAGGCATGGGCCTCTTTTCTCGAAGGCAGTAAAACTAAGATTCCGAGCATCAGGGCCCCCAAAAAACGCCGAAAGCCAGAGCCAGACCTTGGGCGAACGGCCACGCTCGCGAGCCAGACGTTGTGCGGCGTGGGCGCAAACAATGTTCACGACCAATAAAATAGCAAAGGAGATAGGGCCGATTGCGTCCATCTGATGACCCTATCGGCAGCGCCAAAAGCAAGCAATCCCGGCAAATTTCAAACTGAGACACCACCACAAATTGATCGAAACAAAACGTGAACATTCTAAACATTGCGGGCCGCTGACGGCGCTCCTATCTCCGTCCCGAAGTCTGGCTCTGGAGGAGCGGTGTGAGGCTTGTCATTGGCGTGGAAGGCGCGGTTTCGCGAACCCTTTCGTACATCCCAATTGAATGCTCCGCCACGAAATCGCGCGGTTCAATTGGGCAGCGCGAATTGAATTTGAAAATGGAAAAAGGGGAGCGGGGAGGGGTACAGCGGAATCGTGAAAACGAAGATCAAGCTGTTGTGGGTCTGGCGCCAGCGGCATCTAGAATGAACGATGAGGCAGGGGGTACCCCCCCCGGAAAATTTGAGGTTCAAATGGGCGGCGTTCAAGCGGTGAAGGAAAATAATGTGCTTCGCCGAGGCTCTCATAGATAGTTGCGCAAGTTTGTTTCTCGCTTAAGTATGCGCCGTCCTTCACGCCGCTCCCCGATGCCCAAATCGCCCCGCGCCAAGGCCGAAAGCTCTCCGCGAAACGCCGTCGCCGAGGCCCGCCGCGCGTTCATCGCCGCCGGGTCCGATCTTTCCGGGCATCGCGAGCGGCTGCGCGCGCGTTTCATGAACGGCGGCGCGGACGCGTTTCCGGATTATGAGATGCTGGAACTCGTGCTGTTTGCCGCGATCCCGCGCCGCGACGTGAAGCCGCTCGCGAAAGGCCTGCTCGCGCATTTCGGCAGTTTCGCCGAAGTTATCGCCGCGCCGCGCGAAAGGCTGCTCGAGATCGACGGCATCGGCGAGAGCGTCGTGACCCAGTTCAAGGTGATCGAGGCGGCTGCGCTGCGCCTGTCGCGCACCAGGCTGATCGGCAAGCCCGCGCTCAGTTCGTGGCAGGCGCTGCTCGACTATTGCAAGGCGGCGATGGCGCGCACGGCGCGCGAGGAGTTTCGCGTGCTCTTTCTCGACCGCAAGAACGTGCTCATCGCCGACGAGGTGCAAAGCGCCGGCACGATCGATCACACGCCGGTTTATCCGCGCGAGATCGTGAAGCGCGCGCTGGAGCTTTCGGCATCCGCGATGATCCTGGTTCACAATCATCCGAGCGGCGATCCGACGCCCAGCCGTGCCGATATCGAGATGACGCGGGAGATCGCCGCTGCATCCAAGCCGCTGGGCATCGCGGTCCACGATCATCTCGTCGTGGGACGCAACGGCCATGCCAGCTTCAAGTCGCTGGGATTGCTCTAAATTTCACCCACGCGGGACGCCGTGCTGATATAGTCGCGGCGGGATTGGCGGGGTTGGTCGGATGTGGCGGTTTGCGCTTCAGGAAAGCGGGCGGCTTGTGCTCGGCCTTTTCGGCGCGCTGCTTCTCGCGGCGATGATTTCCGCGCTGTCGGTGGCGGGCGCCGCGCAATCCCTCGATAGTTATTTCGCCGCGCTCGGCCATCGGTTGTTCGCCATGGTCCATTTGGATCTCGGTCCCAGCGCCATGAGCGACAACGGCGCGGCGCAGGAATTGGCCGCGCACGCGCCGATCACGCTGACGCTGGTTGTGTTTGGCCTCGCCATCGCCCTGCTGTTCGGCGCGCCGCTCGGAATTCTGCTCAGTTCGGGGCCGATGCGGCGCGCGGCCGCGCCCGTGGTCCAGTTCGTATCGGCGGCGCCCGCGTTCTGTGCGGGCCTCGCGCTGGCCTTCCTCGCGCGCAATCTTCTCGGATGGCCCGATGCCGGAGCGTTTCCGTCCGTTGCCCAACTCCTGCATCCCGACGCTACCGTGCTGCGCGATGTGTCGCTTCCGGCGCTGACGGTCGGCCTGGCCGGCATGGCGGCGATCCAGATGAGTTTGCGCCGTGCCGCGTCGGAGATGCAGGACTCGCCGTTCCGTACCGGTCTGCGGCGGCTCGGTCTTCGGGTGGCGGAAATCGATCGCACCTATGTCGCGCCGATGGTCTTCGCCGGACTGTTGGCCGATCTGGGCGAAGTGGTGCTCGCCTTGTTCTCGGCCGCGGTGGTGTCGGAATGGGTCTTCAACTGTCCCGGCGCCGCCGATCTGTTCGTGAAGTCCGTCGCGCTCCACGATTGGAACATCGCGGCCATGATCCTGTTCTTCTTCGCGGCGATCGTCATGACGGCGAATTTCACGGGCCGTATGATTGCCGAGGCGATTGCCGGCGCAGGCCGCGTGACATGAACGGGCTCTTCAGACGCGCACTCGCCGCGGTTGGTTGGTCGGGACTCGGTCTCACCGCGCTTGTCGTCGTGCTCAGCGATTTTCTCGCCCGCGCGCAGGCAGGCGCAATCCATATCGGACCCGCGCTGTCGCCGCCGTCATCGCGGTTTCTCTTCGGAACCGACATGCTCGGACGCGATATGCTGAGCGAGACGCTGCATGCGTTGAACGCCACCGTCGTCAGCGCCGTTCCGGCAGCCCTGCTGGCGATTGCGACCGGAGCTCTGTTCGGGTTCGTCGGCGCCCGTTTTCCCGAACCAGCACGGTTTGTACTGCGCTGGGCGATGGGCGTGTTCGCTTCGATACCGGCTTTGTTGCTGGCTATTCTTCTGATCGGACTGACCGCGCGAGGCTACGCCGTTGCGGCCGCGGGGCTCGCGGTTTCGCCGCTGGCCTTTGTGCGCGCCTTCGATCGCGCGCGGGAATCGACAAACTCCGCGCATTCGGAATATGCGCGTGCCACCGGCATCGCGGCGTCGGCGCTGCTGAAGCGCGACCTTGCGTATGAAGTGCGTGATAGTCTGCTGTCCACAGCGGCGCGCGCGTTTGCGGCGGTGACGATCATTCTTTCGACTGTGAGCTTTCTGGGGTTCGGCGCGGTTCCGCCGCATCGCGATCTTGGCCTCACGATTGCCGCCGCGAAACCCGTTTATCTCGAAGCGTGGTGGACGGCCGCTTTTCCCGCACTGGTGCTTCTCCTGATAATCCTGCTCGCGCGGTTGGCGGCCGGTCTGGACGAGGGAGAGCGTGCATGACCGCGCGCCGCCTGATCGAGATCGGCGATCTGCGCGTCACGCAGCCGGGAATGCCGCTGCCTGTCCTCGACCGGTTCTCTTTGACGCTCAATGCCGGTGAGACCGTCGTGCTCCTGGGCGATGCGCACAGCGGCAAGGATGCGGTGCTTCGCCTGCTCGACGGGGTGCCGGACGCCGGCGAAGAATTCACCGCCAGGATCGGATTCAACGGCGCTGAAGCGAAGCAAATCTCACGCGGGCTGCAGCCGCCGTTCCGCGTAGCCTATCTTCCTGCGGCCGCATCGCAGCCGCTCCATCCGCGGTTCAGCGCCGCGTCGCAGCTCACGCATATCGTCGCCCGAAGGCTCGAATGTCCCAGCGGCGCCGCGCAAGCCGAATTTCGCGCCGCGCTGACACATCTTTCCGGCGCACCGTGTTTCGAATTGCTCGATTGCCCGCCGCAACGGCTCGACGACATATCGCTCAGCTGGGCGCTGCTGGCGGCAGCCAGTGCCGCTGCGCCGGAGTTGCTGCTTTGCGATCATCCGTTCCTGAATATTTCGCCCAGCGCTGCGCGCATGCTCACCGATGCGTTGCTCGCGGAACAGAAACGCCTTGGCTTCGCGATCCTCTATGCCGCGCGCGGCCCGCAATCGGTGATGCGCCTGGATGCGCGGACGCTCGTTCTCAGGCAGGGACGGATCGTCGAAGAGAACGACGCTGCGGATCTTGTGAGTGGCCAGACACATGCTTACACGCAAGCCCTGTTCAAGGCGCTGCCGCAACACGTCGCGGACAAGCCCAAGCGCTCGTCGGTGCGCGGCGAGCCGCTGCTTCAGGTGCAGGGTTTGGGCCTGAACACACCGCTCAGAAAACCCGTGCGCACAAAAGACGCGCTGAGCTTCGAGTTGCGGCGCGGCGCGTCGCTCGCGCTTGTCGGCGAGGAGGGATCGGGCCGGCACGCTCTCATGCGTGCCGTGTTGGGCTTGGACCGCAAGCCGGGCCGAATCCTGTTCGACGCGGTCGATCTCAGTCTTCTTTCCCAGACGATGACCGCGCGGTTGCGCCGGCGTGTCGCCTTTATCACCAGCAACGACGACGCGCTCGACCTGCGCATGACGCTCTGGGACACGGTGGATGAGCCTTTGCGTGCGCACCTTCAGCTCTCGCGCGATCTGACTGCGGGCTATCGCGAGGCGGCACTCAAGCGTGTGGGCCTTGCCTCGCATGACGGGCGGCGCACGGTGGCGAGCCTTTCGCCCTTCGACCGGCGCAGGCTGATGGTGGCGCGTGCGATCGTTTCGGCGCCATTGCTGGTCGTGGTCGACGAACCGCTGCGCGGACTCGACGCCGTCGCGCAGACGACGATGCGCGATCTTCTGGTGGATTTCCGCGCGGAGCAGCAGGCGGCATTCCTGGTCATCACTGGAGATTTCGCGGTGGCGCAGGCGCTGGCCGACGACGCCATGGTGTTCAAGGACGGGCGCGTCGTGGAGCGCGGGCAGATCCGCGCGCTCCTCACCAACCCAAAGGATCCGGCCACGAAAGCACTGGTTGAGGCGGCGGCGATCCGTCCTCTTTCGCGAGGCGCGGCGCCGGTCTAGAAGGGGCGGCAATGCCGTCCAAGCAGATTCCTCGAGAATGATTCCCCGCTACGCCCGCCCCGAAATGACGGCGATCTGGTCGCCGGAAACGAAATTCCGCATCTGGTTCGAGATCGAGGCACATGCCGCCGATGCGCTGGCCGAACTGGGTGTCATCCCGAAGGAATCCGCGCGCATCATCTGGGAAAAAGGGAGTGCCGCGAAATTCGATGTCGATGCGATCGACGCTATCGAGCGCGAGGTCAAGCACGACGTCATCGCGTTCTTGACGCATCTTGGCGAGTTCATCGGGCCGGAAGCGCGCTTTGTGCATCAGGGAATGACGTCATCGGATGTGCTCGATACGTGTCTTTCGGTGCAGATGAAACGCGCCGCCGATATCCTCATCGCCGATGTCGATGCGTTGCTGGCGGCGATCAAGAAACGCGCCCTCGAATACAGACTGACGCCGACTATCGGCCGCAGCCACGGTATTCACGCGGAGCCGACGACCTTCGGCGTGAAGCTCGCCGGTTACTATGCCGAGTTCGTGCGTGCGCGCGCGCGGCTGGTGACGGCGCGCGACGAGATCGGGACCTGCGCGATCTCTGGCGCTATTGGGACATTTGCGAACATCCATCCCAGCGTTGAAGAGCATGTCGCGAAGAAGATGGGTCTCGCGGTCGAGCCGGTCTCGACACAGGTGATCCCGCGCGACCGCCACGCCGCGTTTTTTGCGGCGCTTGGCGTGGTTGCAAGTTCGCTGGAGCGCCTCGCGACCGAAATCCGCCATCTGCAGCGCACGGAAGTTCTCGAAGCCGAGGAATATTTCTCGCCCGGCCAGAAAGGTTCGTCGGCCATGCCGCACAAGCGCAACCCGGTTCTGACGGAGAACGTCACCGGTCTCGCGCGTATGGTGCGGTCTTATGCGATCCCGGCGATGGAGAACGTGGCGCTCTGGCATGAGCGCGACATCTCGCATTCCTCGGTCGAGCGCTATATCGGCCCCGATGCGACGATCACTTTGGACTTTGCGCTCATGCGTATGGCCGGCGTGGTCGAGAAGCTGGTCGTGTACCCAAAGCGCATGATGGAAAATCTCGATCGCACGCAGGGCCTCGTTCACAGCCAGCGCGTGCTTCTGGCGCTGACGCAAAAGGGCGTGAGCCGCGAGGATTCCTATCGTCTGGTGCAGAAGAACGCGATGCGCACCTGGAACGGCGAGGGCGCGCTGCTCGATCTGCTCAAGGCAGATCCCGAAGTGACGAAAGCGCTAAGCGCCAAAGAACTCGAAGCCCTGTTCGACCTCGACTATCACTTCAAACACGTCGATACGATCTTCAAGCGGGTGTTTGGCTCGGCTTAATACCCGATCACTTCGCCATCCTTGCGCATTTCACTGGCACCCCAATAGACGCCGTTGGGCGCGCGCATGATCGCCTGGTAACCGCCGAAGCCTCCCGTGCCGGGCACGATCTTGTAACCGCGCCGTGCGAGCTCTTCCTTCACCGCGGGATCGAAGCCCGACTCCATCTCGACCGTCCCGATTCCGGTGGAAGGTTCGCCCGTCGGCTCTGCGCCGCCGAAATGACGCCAGCGCGCGGCGTCGTCGGCTTCCTGCACATTCATGCCGAAATCGATGATGTTGGTCAGCACCTGCACATGGCCCTGCGGTTGCATGTCTCCGCCCATCAGTCCGAATGACAGGAAGGGTTGTCCGTCCTTCATCACGAACCCAGGAATGATCGTCTGGAACGGACGCTTGCCGGGCGCATAGACATTCGCATCGCCGTCTCGTAGTGAATAGAGCTCGCCGCGATCCTGGAACATGAAGCCGAGACCATCGGCCACAAGTCCCGATCCCATGCCGCGATAGTTCGACTGGATCAGTGAGACCATCATGCCGTCCTTGTCGGCGGCGGTGAGATAAATCGTGTCGCCGTCATGCAGCTTCGGCTCGCCGGGGCCGATATTCGGGTTGGCGTGTTTGAGATCGATCAGCTTGCGGCGCTCGTCAGCATAGGCGTCAGAAAGCAAGCCTTTCATCGGCACATGCACGAACACGGGATCGGCGTACCACTTCGCGAGGTCTTCATAGGCGAGACGCTTGGCCTCCAGCATCGCGGTCAGCGTATCGGCGGAACCGGCGCCCATCGTCTTCAGATCGTAGCCCTTGAGGATCTGCAGCATCTGCAGCGCCGCCGCGCCCTGACCGTTAGGCGGCAATTCGTACACATCGTAGCCGCGATAATTGACCGTCAGCGGCTCGACCCATTCGCCGTGATGCGCAGCGAAGTCCTCATAGCGCAAATCGCCGCCGATGCGCTTGAAATACGCGTCGATCGTGTGCGCGATCGGGCCTTTGTAATAGGCGTCGCGTCCGTCCTTCGCGAGCATCTCATAGGTGCGCGCGAGATCGGGGTTCTTGAAGATTTCACCCTGCGCGGGGGCGTGGCCATCGGGCATGTAGGTATGGCGCGCGTTGTCGAGTTCTTCGATAAGGCCCTTGTTTCTCTCGAAGTTCGCCATACTGCCCTTCCAGTAAACGCTGATGAGCTGCGTCACCGGCCAGCCATCGGTCGCGTAATGGATCGCTGGCGCGAGCACCTCCTTTATCGGCAGCTTGCCGAACTTTTCGTGCAGCGCGAACCACGCATCCACCGCACCGGGTACGGTGATCGGCAGCGAGCCGACAGGCGGGATATGCGCCTTCGGCTCCATGCCGGCCTTCTTGTAGGCGGCTTCGACCTTCGCCTTCATTGCGGCCAGATCGCGGCCCTGTGCTGCGCGGCCCGAGCCGTTATAGCCATAGAGCTTCTTCGTCTTGGGATCGTAGACGATGGCGAAGAGGTCGCCGCCGATGCCGTTCAGCACCGGCTGCATCAATCCCATCATCGCATTGGCGGCAATCGCGGCATCCACCGCGCTGCCGCCCTTCTTCAACACCTCGACTGCAGCTTCCGACGCCAGCGGCTGTTCGCTCGCGACCATGCCGTGCTGCGCGAGCACGGGCGAACGTGTCGCCCACGGCGCGCCGGAATAGCGATCGCCGCGGCTCAACTGACCGTAAGATACGTTTGCCGTGATCGTCGTCGCCATAATGATTGCCGCCCCCGCGATGATGCCCCTCGATACCGTCATTGGTGCTCAAGCTCCTTGTAGGTCACGTGGCAAGAGTGCCCGTGGTTCTTCTCGAAGTAATCCTGATGATAATCCTCAGCCTTCCAGAAGGTCTGCGCCGGCTCGATCACGGTGACGATGGGTCGTGCGTAACGGCCTAACGCCTTCGCCTTGTCCAGTTCTTCGCGCGCGACGCGCTCCTGCTCCGGCGAATGCACGAAGATCGCCGAGCGATACTGCGTGCCGACATCTGGGCCCTGACGGTTCATCTGCGTTGGGTCGTGCATCTTGAAGAACAACTCGACGAGTTTGCCGTAGCTGACCTTAGCGGGATCGAACGTCACCTCGACGACCTCGGCGTGGTTGGTCGTGCCGGTGCAAACCTGCCGGTAGCTTGGGTTGTCCGCGTGTCCGCCTTCATAGCCCGACACGGCGTCGATCACGCCGGGCACTTCGGCGAAGAAATGTTCGACACCCCAGAAGCAGCCTGCTCCGAACGTGGCCTTTTCCATCTAAATTCTCCTTTAGGTACGGGCTGCCATCTGGGCATCCCGGATGATTTTCAGAACGTTCTGGGCGCGCACAAGGCTTTCAAAAGCAGGAGCCGTGTTGCGGATTGTGCTGGGCCAACTGCGCGCGCCGTATCCATAGTTCGCAGGACCGAGGGTAATTGTTCCAACGCCATTCGCTTTTTTTGAGAGATTGATCTCGGTCAAGCCTGAGAGGGTCATGGTGCGAACATTGTGACCCAAAAATTCGCTCAAAAGGATCGCACGGCGATCCGTGATGGCGTAAATCGTGCGGGCGCGGCGCGCGGCGTCGGCAAAAAAGCGGCCAAGGATGAAGTAGAGTCCGAACAGGACGAAGGGGATTCCCCAAAGCACAAACAACCTGTCCCACAGGTCGAACCGGTCCGGCATGTCGGGCTCGCCGGTGACGACCGCATACTCCCAGAAAATCGCGAAACCGCCCCAAAGCAGGCTGAACGGGATCAGAAATGCATCCTCGGGCCGCAGCGTCAGACCCTGCCGCGGAAATCCGGACCATAGAAGTTTTTCTCCCGGCTCCAGCGCATCATTTAGATCCTGTCGCAGAGCGTCGGCGCGCCGGGGGGCATAGGCGGCGTCGACAACAGCCACGGTCAGAACCTGCGTCGCAGACCGATTCCAATCATGCTGCCGACATCGGCAGTGTTGCTGTACGTGCCCCAGGCGCCGGAACGGTGATAGATGCGCAGCGCCGCGTCCCAGTCCGGGTTCATGTTAAACGCGAATTCCACGCTCACAAAGTTCAGGAATTTGGGATCTTGATGCGGCTCGGGGTCCAGAATGAGCGGCGCATTCGGCGCATAGGACGGTCCGGTATAAACCGCGAAGCTCATCGGAAAGGAATCGCTCCAGGGAAACTCATCGAAGCGAAACCCGAGGCCGAAGGCGCCCGTCTGATAGGCATATTTGCCGAAGAAATCCGTGACCTGCATCTCGGCCGCGAGGGAGATACCCGATCCCAGCCGGAAAAGGCCGCGATCGACCGCGAGCCCGACCATGCCCCCGTTCACATCGAATCTTCCGTCCAGGATTTGCGTGACGAAGGCTGTCGATGAAGGCCCGACGTACAAAGTCGCCGACCAGGGGCTGGTTTCGGCCGGAGCGGTCCCGGCCCACAAAAGGGCTGCGGCACCGCACAAAAGGCCTGTCAGATGCCGCATGGTCCGCCTCACCTCGTTCCCGAGCCGCACCTTAGCGAGACAGGACGGTTTGACAACCTTGTGCGACGGAAAATCGGCCAAAGCCAAACAAATCCAAAGCGTTGTCGGGGTCCGGATTTTCCTTTGGCAGGGTGCTGCAAACGATTGACGCGGGCAAGCGCTCCGCCTAAGCGCTTCAACCATGCTGGCCTTCATGTCCTGGACTAAAGATGCGCGCGCGCGCGTGGTTGGGCGCATCGCTGCGTTCGGCATCGCCGGGAACGTGTTGATCGCGATGGGCTTTGTTCTCGGGCTTGCGGCGATGCCGTTGATTGCGACTGGGCATAGCTCGATTGCACTTCCGGTTCTGCTTTTTGGTTTCGCGCTCGCCTCCATCGGGCGCAGTGGCGCAGGCGAACGCAGCAAATCTCTTTCGGGGACATTCGATCTCATCGTGTTAGCGGGTGTGCCGTTTGGGTTTGCGCTGGGCGATCCAAGCCGTGCTGTCGCGTCCTGTTTTGTGATGTTCGCACTGATTGCCGCGGGTGCCGCATCGCTTTTTGCGGTTTCGAACCGGGGACTCGACCGGTGGGATCGCGCGATCTGTCTGAGCGCATTTGCGATCGCTTGCGTGTTTCCGCTTTGGTTCGGTTTGATCGCTTATGTGCTGGGTATCTTCTGTTTTTCTGCTGCCGGAGCGCGCATCGCCTTGGCGTTGACACGAGGCTCTGCGTGAAAGTTGTCGTCATCGGTGCCGGCGTGGCAGGTCTTTCCATCGGTTGGCGACTACGCCAATCCGGCATTGAGGTGACGGTCCTCGAGCGCGCGCAGGCGGCGCGCGGTGCGACCTGGGCTGCTGCCGGCATGCTCGCAGCAACGGCCGAACTCGGCGATGCGCAAACGCCGGAGGCTGCGCTTGCCTATCGCGCGCTGAGTCTTTGGCCGGATTTCGCGCGCGAGATCGAGGATGCTTCCGGCGTCGCGGTCGGTTATGCGCAAAGTGGTTCATTGCTGATCGCGCTGACGGCGGCGCAGGCCGACGACTTCGTGTCGCGCGCAAAGGCCAATTCTGATCTCAGAGCATTGAGCGCCGAAGACGTGCGTGCGCTTGAGCCGATGCTCACGCGCGATGTTGCCGGCGCCTTGCTGGCGTCGCGAGAAGCTGTTGTCGATACGCGCGCGCTTGGGCAAGCACTCGCGCGCGCATTCGTGCGGGCCGGTGGAGTGCTGGTTCTCAACGAGGCCGTTGTCAGAATTGAAGTGCATGAAGGCCGCGCGGCAGCGGCGCTTACTTCAACAAATCTCTACGAGGCCGACGCCATCGTGCTGGCCGCAGGCGCGTGGAGCGGGTTGATTCAGGGTTTGCCGCATGCGGCTGTCCCGGCTGTCACACCGATGAAGGGCGAAATGCTCGCGCTTGTCCCACCGAAGGGGTCGTCGCTTCCAGGCCATGTCGTGTGGGGCAATGAGGTCTATCTGGTGCCGCGCGGAGACAGGTTGCTCATTGGCGCGACGCTGGAAGATGCGGGCTTCGATACCAGCATCACTGCTGCCGCGGAAGACTGGTTGAGTTCACGCGCGCTGACGCTGATGCCCGCTCTCAAAGAGTGGAAGATCGCGGAACATTGGGCCGGGTTGCGTCCCGGTTCATCGGACGGTTTGCCCCTTTTGGGGCCAAGTACAATCGAAGGTCTGTTTATTGCCTCGGGGCAGTACCGGAACGGCATCCTGTTTGCTCCGGCGATGGCGGACATGCTGTGCAACCTCATATTGGAAAAGCCGGCGGATTTTGCAGCATTCGATCCACGGCGCTTCGCGGATCGCTAGCCGGGCAGCTTCCATTTTCCGAACGGGAATTTGCGCACACCCGAGAGCGTCGTGCGTGTCATATACCGGCCGCCTGGCAGCAGATTGGCATAGGGCAGAAACGTGTCGCGCAGCCAGGGAATGATCTTGCCGTCCGATTGGAACGCCGGCGTCAGCATGCACGACGCCCAGCGGTAAAAGCGGATGTGGGGCCTGCGGGCGCGATGGAAATTCCGTAACGCCGCATCGACGTCGCGTTCGCGCGCGAGATGGTGCGCAAGCATGACGGCATCGATCAGCGCGAGGTTTGCGCCTTGCCCGAGTTGCGGGCTGGTGCCATGTGCGGCATCGCCGATAACGAGCACGCGGCCGCGCCGCCAGTCGCTCAACGATACGTCACGATAGGTCGCGAGCGACAAATCTTCGAAACGCGAGATTTCGCGAATGATGGGTTCTGCCTCAGGCCACGCCTTGATCGCACGCGCTTTCAAGGCATCCAGTCCAGCGACACGCTGCGCGTGCTCGTCCTCGAGACGCAGGCTCCAGAAGAACGCGACCAGCGGAAACTGATTCATGCCGCCGGGAACCCGGCCCACCGGCAAAATACCCATCATGATGTGGGCGCGTTCGTACATCTGGCGCAGCTTCCCCTCGAACGCGCCGGCGCGGTCGGGGCAGGTGGTCCAGAACGCACCCCAGGGATAGACCGGCGCGTGGACGCGCAGTCCCATCCCGTTTTGCAATTCGTCGTGTGACCCGGCACAATCGATGAGAAGATCGAAGGGGCCTTCGCGTTGACCAGTCCGCGCGACGACAATGGGCGCCGCGAAATTCTCGATGCTCGCGACTTCGAAGTTCAGATGCAGTCGCGCGCCGCTTGTCAGGAGGGCATCGTGCAAGACCTGAAACAGCGCCCCGCGATGGATTCCAAGTCCGCGTTCGCCCCTCGCGTAAGCGAGATCGAGGACGCGCTTGCCGGAGGCGATGCGGCCGTCGAGTTCGGAAACGGGTGCGCCCCAATGCTCCGCTTGTGCGCGCAAGCCGAGCCGCTCCAATGCCGAGAGACCGGAGGGCTGCAGCAACAGTCCCGCGCCTAGCGGTCGCGCACTCTCAAACCGCTCGAAGATGTTGATGTCGTGTCCCGCCTGTGCGAGTGCAATCGCGGACGCCTGCCCCGCAACGCCGCAGCCGATGATCGCGATACGCAAACCGCCCCCTTGGCGTGGAACGCCTGCATGTCAGTATGCCAAGCTGCAGTGCACATCGCGAGCCGACATGACCGATTTTGAACTTCATCCACGACTGGCGGCGGACACGGCGTTCGTCGCGGACTGGACGCTGTGCCGCGTGCTTCTGATGAACGATGCGCGGTATCCATGGCTGATCCTCGTTCCACGTCGCGCGGCGGCCGCGGAGATTTTCGATCTGGGTCCTGAAGATCGTGAAATGCTGATCGCGGAGATTGCGCTCGCGAGCGAACGTCTGAAGCACGTCTCACGATCCGCGAAGATCAATGTCGGCGCGCTGGGCAATCTGGTGCCGCAGCTCCACATCCATATCGTCGCGCGCAATCCCGGCGATGCCGCTTGGCCGGGACCGGTGTGGGGCGTTGGTGCGCCGCAGCCTTACGCAGCAGGCGCCATCGAGACTTTGGTGCGCGAAATCGTAAAGACGTTTTAACCAAATCTGGCATGACGGTTGCTCCTGAGAGGACAGGAGAACCGGAACCATGCTGGCAGAAGCCGCAAATTCCACCGCCGACAAGGCGCAGATTATTTCCGTCCTAAAGCAGGCCAGCGCCGCGACGGGCTCGGATTTCCATTATCTGCTCGGCATTGCCATGCGCGAGAGCAGCCTGAAACCGCAAGCGCAATCAGGCACTTCGTCCGCTTGCGGTCTGTTCCAGTTCACCGGTCAGACCTGGCTTGGCATGATCAAGGAAACCGGGGCCAAGCACGGGCTTTCCAGCTATGCCAGCGCCATCTCCAAGGACGGCGACGGGCATTTCCGGGTCGCCAATGACGCCGACCGGCAGGCAATTCTTGCCCTGCGCAAGGACCCAAAGATCGCGGCCCTGATGGCTGGGGAATACGCCAATAAGACCAAAACGGCCTTGGAAGGCACGCTCGGCCGCAATGTCTGCGACGGCGAACTCTATGCCGCACACTTCCTCGGACCCCAGGCGGCCTGCAAGCTCATTCAGATGAGCGCCAACCACCCCAATGCGAGTGCTGCCGACGCGTTCCCGCAAGCCTCCGATGCGAACCGCAATGTGTTCTACCGCCCCGATGGCAGCGCGAAGACCGTCCGCGATGTCTACAACTGGGCACTGAAGCAGCCGGAGTCCGGTGACAAAGCGGTATCGTTGCAAACCGCGCGCGATGAAACACCGCGCTTTGCCTTGGGCACGACATCGCCGGGCATGAACACGAGTTCGCTGTTGTCCAGCATGCTGAATTGGACGCCGCGTCTTTCCAACCTGTCGTCATTCGATGATGACGGCGATAGTTCGATTCCGTCGGCGCCGCTTCTTCTGACACCGGGCGTGATGGATGTTCTGTCGTCCGTCGAACAAGCCGCGCCTTCCCACAGGTAAGTATTGAAGTCTTGGCTGTTTCCGATTTCGCGCGCTAGGCTCGTGCGCGGAGGAATTCATGCCGGATCCAGAAAAGAAACCGTCTGTCACGCCGGTGCCTGCAGCGACGATTTTGCTCGCGCGCGACGGCGCCGACGGCATCGAAGTCTTCATGGTCAAGCGCCACCACCAGATTGATTTCATCTCCGGCGCTTTGGTGTTTCCCGGCGGCAAGGTCGATAAGCGCGACAATGACGCCGATCTGGCAGAATTCATCGATGGTGGCGAAGGCTGGACGGATGCGATGCGTGCGTTGGGCGCTGCGGCGATCCGGGAAGCGTTCGAAGAATCCGGCATTCTTCTGGCGCGCGATGCCATCGCAAAAACCTTGGTCGATGAACAGCGCCTCCAAACGCTCGAACCCTATCGCCAGGCGCTGGAGAAGCACGAAATCGGACTTGCCGACATGCTGCGCAAGGAACGCCTCGTGCTTGCATTCGACCTGCTGGCGCGCTTTGCGCATTGGATCACGCCGGAGCACATGCCCAAGCGTTTCGATACGCAATTCTTTATCGCGCCGTCGCCGGTCGGCCATGCCGGGCGCCACGACGGACGGGAATCCGTGGATTCCGTCTGGATCACGGCCGAACGCGCGATCAACGACCGCAAGACCTGGAATGTGGTCTTTCCGACCAAACTCAATCTGATGAAGCTCGCGAACTGGCGCACCGTGGCCGAAGCGATGTCGGCGTGCCGCAACGAAGCGCCTTTGACGGTCACACCCTGGATAGAGGACGGACCCGATGGGAAGGTTCTGCATATCCGCAAGGATGCGGGCTACGCGCAAACGTCGGCAAATCTGAAAGACGCATTTTAGGTGGAGGCCGGGGCGGTAATTTCCGCGACTCGCGACTCGAGTTCTTTCAACAGTTCCACGGCCATCGCATTCGACACATCCTTGATTTTGTCGCGGAAGATGATGCGGATCGCCGTCACATGCGCGTCGACCAGGAGCAAGGGAATGGACTCCGGCGCCGGCATCGCGTCGATCAGTTTGCACAAGGATGTTGCCGCACGGGCCACCAGCGGAAATTCAAACGTGGTCGCCTGACCCTTGATGTCGTGGCTGGCGCGAAACAAGTCATCGCGCGTCTTCGCAGTTTTGTGCTCCGCAAACTGGTTCCGGCACGCACTCAGCCGGTTTACGTCATCGACGATCCACTCCGTGAATTCGGATTTCAGCGTGTCCATCGCGAGTTCGGCCCGCTTGAGCGCGGCGACATCGATGCCGCCGATGGCGCTTCCCGCTTTGGCCTTCAGCATATTTGGCGGCATGAACAGTTCGATGGGGTGTGCCCTACTCACGGTTTCCCCTCCTTATTCCGCTGCCACGGCCATGTCGCGCCGTTCCGGTCCGCTATAGTCGCTGTTGGCTCTGCGCCGGCGGCAGGGACCGAAATAGGATTTCGTGCGCACATAGGGTCGCGGATGTTCGATGACCGAGATCAACCTGGTCAGGATCGCACTCACCGACACAGGCTTGGCAAGGAATTCGTTGACGCCGGCATCGCGCGCCTGCTGCACATAGTCGGCATGGGTGTAGCCGGTCAGCATGATGATCGGCACAAAGGGATTCGGTGTTTGCGGCGACGTGCGCACCATTTTCGTGAAGTCGAGCCCCGACATGCCCTCCATCATCCAGTCCAGCACGATGACATCCGGGTTCGCTTCCCGCTGCACGGCCCAAGCACGCTCGCCGTCCTGCGCTTCGTAGATGTCCACGACGCCAAAGGCACGGAGAATCGTGACGACGAGCTTGCGCATATGCGCATTGTCGTCGACGACCAGAATCTTCAGCCTTTCGAATCTGTACCCGCTCATACTGCCGGTTCATGCGTGGGTTCGCGGTGACGGAGCACGCTACTTAACGCCGCTTAATGCCGCGTGAAGTCGTGTCGAATTTGTTTTGAGATTTTCTTAATCGATAAACTGTTCGGCAAGGATGCGTTCATCCAGGCTGTGCCCGGCGTCGAACAGCATGGTTTTGGTCACGCTGCGATCTTCCGCGATGTCCACGGTGGCTACATCCCGTACCTCGAGATCGTCGGCGACGGCGCTGACAGGACGCTTGCCCGGCTCGAGAATTTCAAAGCGCACCTGCGCGCGATGAGACAACAACGCGCCGCGCCAGCGCCGGGGCCGGAAAGCGCTGATAGGCGTCAGCGCCAGGAGATCGGCGTCGATGGGCAGGATCGGCCCGTGCGCCGATAGATTATAAGCCGTGCTGCCGGCCGGTGTGGCAACCAGCACGCCGTCGCAGATGAGTTCGTTGGTGCGGATTTTGTCATCGACCAGGATGCGGATTTTTGCCGCCTGCCGCGTCTGGCGCAGCAGCGATACCTCATTGAACGCGCGCGCCTCGACGATGGTCTGCGAGGTTCTGGCGCGCATCTTGAGCGGATGAATGTTCGCCGATTCCGCCGCCGCCAGCCGTTCCTGCAGCGCGTCCTCGCGGAATTCGTTCATCAGAAAGCCCACCGAGCCCAGATTCATGCCGTAGATCGGCTGTTGCTTGTCGAGAAAGGCGTGAAGCGTCTGCAGCATGAAGCCATCGCCCCCGAGCGCGACGATGACATCGCATTCCGCAGGACCGGCGTCCTGGTAAAGCTGGCGAAGCCGCGCGAGTCCGGCCTGCGCGTCGGGGGAATCCGATGCAAAGAAATGCAGTTTCTTCGCCATGTCCTATCCGCCCGTCGCCGACATGTGCCGCGAAAGCGCGGGTGCGCGATGGCGACGGTCGATCAGGAAATCGTGCCCCTTGGGCTTGCGCGCGATCGCGTCTGCGATCGCGGCATGGAGGCCTGTGTCGTCTTTCGACGCGCGCAAAGGCGCGCGTAAATCCGCGGCATCGTTCTGGCCGAGACACATATAGAGCGTTCCGGTGCAGTTGATGCGCACGCGATTGCAGCTTTCGCAGAAATTGTGGGTCATCGGCGTGATGAAGCCGAGCCTTCCGCCCGTTTCGGCAATGTGGACATAGCGCGCCGGTCCACCGGTCCTATAGTCGCTGTCCAAAAGCGTGAATTGTTTTTCGAGCCGGGCGCGCAGGAGCGATAGCGGCAGATATTGTGCCGTCCTGTCGCCATCGATGTCTCCCATCGGCATCGTCTCGATCAGCGTCAGATCCATCCCCCGGCCATGCGCCCAATCGATCATCGCGGGGATTTCGTCTTCATTGATGTCACGCAACGCGACCGTATTGATCTTGACCCTAAGGCCCGCGTCCTGTGCGGCCTCGATGCCTTCTAGGACCTTGTTCAAATCGCCCCAGCGTGTGATGGCGCGGAACCTGACGGGATCGAGCGTGTCGAGCGAAACGTTGATCCGTTTGATGCCCGCCGAGACCAAATCGCGCGCATAGCGGGCGAGCTGCGAACCGTTGGTGGTGAGTGTCAGTTCTTTCAGCCCGTGGCCCAGGCGTGCGCCAAGCCCACCGATCAGGCGCATGACATCCTTGCGCACCAGAGGTTCGCCCCCCGTGATGCGCAGCCGCTCGACACCCTTGGCGATAAAGGCACCGCAGAGCCGTTCCAATTCCTCAAGCGTCAGAAGATCGGCCCTGGGAAGGAATGTCATGTGTTCTGGCATGCAATAGACGCAACGGAAATCGCAGCGATCGGTGACCGATACGCGCAGATACGTGATATGACGGCCGAAGGGATCGAGCATTCGCCAAGTCTAGCAGGCAAGCAGGCCGGCGCGAAATATTATGTGCGCGACTGAATCTCGGCGAGTGCAGCGGTTCTGCTGTAGTTCGCGAATACCGTCTGCACCTCGGCGAGCTCCGCCTGGGACAGCGAAGCGCGCGTCCCGCGGGCCTGCCGGGAGAGGTTGAACACGGTCGCAAAAACACAACGGTCGATTCCAACGGCGCGGCAGGCAAGCGCGACCGGCTGGGGACCGCTCTCATAGAACTTCCGGCGCTGTTCGGCGAGCGGCAGCTCCAGAAGCTTGGCAAAGGCGAGGTCGAAAAGGTCGATCTGTCCCTGATGCAAAACGCGCATCAGAAATCCTGCTTTGAGCTGTCCGGATGCCGCGAGCTTGTCGATCAGCTTTTGCGCGCCGTCGGTGGGCACAGCTTGCGGTGCAGCGGGTTCTTTGGCGAGCGCCTCGCCGGCGTGGTTGAGGGCGCTCTCAAGCCTGGGCTGCGCGATCCGATAATTCTGCCGGATAAAGGCCTTGAGCGTCTCCGACACGAACTCGCTCATCTTTGTGGCGAGGACGGGCGGCAAATCTTCGCGGCGCGCGAGCGGATCTTGCAGGCTCGCGATCTGTCTGGATTTCTCGACAAGCGTTTCGAAGACGCCCGACGAAATCTTTGCGGTGACATTGCGCACCAGCGCGGTCAGGACCGGCTCGGCGTTGCTCTTGGACAGCGCCTCGCTGACCGGCTCGCCGATATTGCTGCGGGATGCGATCGCGACATGATGCGCTTCGCCATATTCGGCGATCATTTGCAGCACATCGGCTTCGGTCAGAAGCGGACTGCGCAGGATCAGCGGGCGGGCGATCTCTATTTTGTCATCGGCGAGAAGAAGGATCAGATCGTGCGGCGCGCTGGCATCGTCGGCCAGCCGTTCTGCGAGAGCAATACGGATGGCCATCTCCACATCGCCGGCAAGCCGGCGCAGGATTTCGCGCATCAGATCGCGCTCCCGCGCGTTCAAATGCGTGCCCTGGACGCGATAGAGCGAGGCCACGGCCAGGAAGATTTCCTCTCGCGTCGTGCCCTGCGGATTGGCGGCGAGCTGGGCCAGCCTGCCCATGTCGCTCATGTCGTGCGCGGTCAATCCCAATCTCTACCCCGTAACCATGAAGTCGTGCGGCGCACCTGCACAGCCACGGGAACTTCTAGCGAAATGGCGTTAACAGCATGTTAAGCTAGTTCCCGCGTTCACCGAACGACGTCCCGAAATGAAGCAAAGTCCTTACATTCTCGCCATCGATCAGGGCACGACCTCGACACGCGCGATCTTGTTTGACGCAGGCGCGGGGCCGGTCGCGCAGCATGCGATCGAGCTTCGTCAGATCTATCCCGCCAATGGCTGGGTCGAGCACGATGCAGAAGAAATCTGGCAGACCACGCTCGCCTGTGCCCGTGCCGTGATGAAAGATATGGCAGCAAGCGAAATCGCCGCCATTGGCATTACCAACCAGCGCGAGACGAGTGTGGTTTGGGATCGCGCGACAGGGGTTCCTGTCCACAATGCCATCGTCTGGCAGGATCGCCGCACGGCGGACCGTTGCCGCGAACTGAAGAAACAGGGATGGGAAGCAAAAGTTGCGGCAAAGACCGGGCTGCTTCTCGATCCCTACTTTTCCGCGACGAAGCTGCAATGGGTGCTCGATCATACACCGGGCGCGAGAGCGCGCGCCGAGCGTGGTGAGTTGTGCTTCGGCACCATCGATACCTGGCTGATCTACAGGCTGACGAACGGCAAGACACACGCGACCGACGTCACAAACGCGTCGCGAACAATGCTGCTCGATCTGAAGACGCTGTCATGGGACGCAGAAATGTGCGAACTGTTCGGCGTTCCCGCCGCGATGTTGCCCGAGGTGCGAGACAGTGACGGTGAATTCGGCGTGGCCGAACAATTGGGCGGAATCCCCATTCGTGGCGTGGCTGGCGATCAGCAGGCCGCTGCGTTCGGGCAGGCCTGTTTCAAGCCGGGCGATGTGAAATCCACTTACGGCACGGGCTGCTTCGCGCTGGTAAACACGGGCGCAACGATGCCCGCGTCTGCCAATCGGCTGCTCGCGACAAGTGGCTATCGTATCGGCAACGGCAAGGCCTATGCGATCGAAGGCAGCATCTTCATCGCGGGCGCGGTCGTGCAGTGGCTGCGCGATGCGCTCGGCGTGATCCGTAGCGCGGACGAAATCGAAGCGCTGGCCAAGACGGCAAAGCCGGCGGAGGGACTCTATTTCGTTCCCGCCTTCACAGGTCTGGGCGCACCTTATTGGGATCCCGATGCGCGCGGTGCCATCCTGGGACTTACGCGCGATATGGGTGCCGCGGAAATCGCGCGCGCTGCGCTCGACGCCGTCTGCTACCAGACCCGCGATCTTCTCGAAGCCATGGGCCGCGACATGAAAGCGGCGGGGCTTTCGTCGCCGGCTGCGCTCAAGGTCGACGGCGGGATGGTGCGCAACGACTGGTTCTGCCAGCGCCTCGCGGATCTGACCGGTCTTCCGGTGGATCGCCCCGTGGTCACAGAGACGACAGCACTCGGCGCAGCTTATCTCGCCGGACTTTCGGTGGGGTTGTTCAAGAACACCGACGACATCGCGACGCGCTGGGCGCTGGATCGCCGGTTTGTCCCGTCGCTCGGACAGATGGCGCGCGATGCACTTTATGACGGCTGGTTGAAGGTGGTGGCACGGGTGCGCTCGGTTTGACAGCCGGTGCCGGCGGGACCACTCTATGCATCTGCTATTTTTCGATGGAGCCTGCCATGAACGCGCGCGAAAAGTTCGAGATGAAAATGCCTGCCGCGCACGCCATTGAATCCCTCGAGGGCAAGGTCTCGGCGGAGGAATGGCAACTGCGAGTCGATCTCGCCGCCACCTACCGGCTTGTCGCAATGTACGGCTGGGACGACATGATCTTCACCCACATCTCCGCACGCGTTCCGGGACCGGAGCATCATTTCTTGATCAATCCGTACGGGCTGCTGTTCGAAGAGATCACGGCTTCATCGCTGGTGAAGATCGATATCGACGGCAACAAAGTCGTGGATTCGCCATATCCTGTGAACCCGGCAGGCTTCACGATCCATTCGGCCCTGCACATGAACCGCGATGACGCGCGCTGCGTCATCCATCTGCATACGGACGATGGCGTGGCGGTTTCGGTGCAGGAAGACGGGCTTCTCCCGCTCGACCAGCACGCCATGACGATCTGCGGCGACATCGCCTATCACGACTACGAGGGCATAGCCCTGGATCTTGACGAGCGCGAGCGGCTGGTGGCCGACATCGGCAAGGAAAAGCACGCGATGATCCTGCGCAACCACGGCACGCTGACGCTTGGCAAGTCGTGCCCGGATGCGTTCATGCGCATGTACTATCTGGAACGCTCATGCACGATGCAGATCAAGGCGCTGTCCGGCGGCCGGAAATGGTACAAGGTCAATCAGGGCGTTGAAGAGAAGACCGCTGGCCAGGGCAAGATGGCATTTGAAGGTCTGCTCGGTGCGTTGGCATGGCCGGCGCTCCTGCGCAAGCTCGACCGGCTCGATCCCAGCTATCGGCACTAAAGGCGCGCGATGAAATTCGGCACAGGCCAATCCGTCCGCCGGACGGAAGACATCCGCTTTATCACCGGGCACGGTCAGTATACGGATGACCTGAAACTGCCGAACGAAACCCATGGCGTGTTCCTGCGCTCGCCGCATGGGCATGCGAAGATTCTCTCGATCGATACCAGCGCGGCGAAAGAAGCGCCCGGTGTCGTAGCGGTCCTGACCCAGGCCGATCTTGAGGCCGCAGGCGCGAAGCCGATGGTCACGCAGACACCGGTCAAAGGCCGCGATGGCGCGTTTCCGCATGGCGTTGCCAAGACGTTTCTTGCCAGGGATCAGGTGACGTTCGTCGGCGAGGCAGTGGTGCTCATCGTTGCCGAAACGCTGGCGCAGGCACGAGACGCTGCCGAGCTTGTCGTGATCGACTATGAGCCGGTCGATGCCGTCGGCACGCTGCAGTCGGCGCCCGACGGTGCGCAGATTTGGGATGAGGTTGCGGGCAACCTTTGCCTGGATTGGGCGGACGGAAAAGAAGCCGAGTGCAATGAAGCGTTCGCGCGCGCCGCCCATATTGTCGGTCTCGACATGGTGCAGAACCGCGTCATCGTGAACTCGATGGAGACGCGCAACGCCATCGGCCACTACGACGCGTCCAAAGCTCATTTCACGCTCTATAGCGGCAACCAGGGCTCCGGCGGGCTGCGGACGAACATCGCCAAGATTCTGGACGTGCCGCCGGAAAAAGTGCGCGTGGTGTCATCCGATGTCGGCGGTGGTTTCGGTATGAAGGCCGGGCTCTATCCGGAGCAGTGCTGCGTGCTGATGGGATCAAAAATCGTTGGCCGCCCGGTGCGCTGGTCCGCGGACCGCACGGAAGCTCATCTCGCCGATCACCACGGCCGCGATATGCTGACACGTGCAGAAGGCGCATTCGACGAGGACGGAAAGATTCTGGCGCTGCGGTTCACGGGCACCGCCAATCTGGGCGGCTATCTCTCCGGTTTTGCGCCGTTCATTCCGACGCTCGCGGGTTCGCGCATATTTGGCGGGGTCTATCGCGTGCCGGCGTTCTACACGCACATCAAACTTTATTTCTCCAACACCGCGCCCATCAATGCCTATCGCGGTGCGGGCCGCCCGGAAGCAGCGTACTACATGGAGCGGTTGATGGATATCGCCGCGTTGCATCTTGGGATCGACCGCGTCGAGCTGCGCAGACGTAACCTCATCGCGCCGGAGGAACTGCCTTATAAGAACTGGTGGGGTGTCGCGTTTGACTCCGGCGACTATCCACGCCTGCTTGAAGAAGGTGCTGCGCGCGCCGATCGTGCGGGCTTCGCTGCGCGCCGCAGACAATCGGAAGCAAAAGGCAAGCTGCGTGGCTTCGGTCTCGCTTATTATGTCGAGATCACGGCAGCTTCGGGCGCGGAGCCTGCCGCCGTGCGCTTCACGGACAATGGCGGTGTCGAGCTTCATGTCGGCACACAATCGAACGGACAGGGGCACGAAACCGCTTTCGCACAGGTCGTTGCCGAGAAGCTCGGCGTGCCGTTCGAATCCATCCAGGTGAAACAGGGCGACAGCGATTGGTTCACTGGCGGCGGCACCGGCGGTTCGCGCTCGCTCAACATGGCGGGCGGCGCACTTCTGGGCGCCGCCGACGAAGTGATCGCCAAGGGCAAGACCGCGGCCGGTCAGGTGCTGCAGGCGGGTGGAAAGGACGTGGCGTTCGATATCGTCGAAGGAATCGGGCGTTTCCGTGTTGCCGGTGAAGAACGATCGATAACGGTCGGCGAACTTGCGGTGACGCTGCGCCGCGAGAAACTCCCGGGTTTCGAGAACGGTCTCGACAGCGAGGCCTTGTTCAAGGGCCCGGCCTCGACGTTTCCCAACGGTTGCCACATCTGCGAAGTCGAGATCGATCCCGAGACCGGGCATGTCGATGTCGTGTCTTATCGTGTGCTCGACGATTTCGGTCGCGTGATCAATCCGATGCTGGTGGCGGGACAGGTTCACGGAGGCGTGGTGCAGGGCCTCGGTCAGGCGCTGATGGAACATGCGATATACGACGACAGCGGCCAGATCGTGACCGCGAGTTTCACCGACTATGCGATGCCGCGCGCGGAAGACATGCCGGACATCGATTTCGCTTACGAAGAAATTCCCTGCAAGACGCACGCGATGGGCGCGAAGGGTTGCGGCGAAGCCGGAACGGTGGGCGCGCTGCCCGCGATTGTGAGCGCGATCTGCGATGCCATCGGCATCGAGCATCTCGACATGCCGGCGACTCCAGAGCGGGTGTGGCGTGCTATCCGCGAAGGTCGCGCGGCGGCCTGAGTCTCAAAGCGTTGGCTTAAGGCTTCGCTGTCGCCGGAGCCTGTGGGTCCGCCGGTGTCGCAGCAGTGGGTGTCGCCGGCGGTACATAAGCGGCCAACGCTTTGTTTAGCGTGTCGCGTTCGTCGCAACCTTCGGGGCAGAGAATCACCAGCTTGTTCATCTCGTCATGCGCGGCGTTCAAATCGCCCATCTGCAGATAGAGCTCGCCGAGATATTCATGAACGCCCCTGTGGTTGGGATTGATCGCCAACGCCTGCTGATAGTAGGTCAACGACATCCTGTAGTCATTGTCACGCACCGCATCGGTCTCACCCAAGCCCACCATGCGATGGGCATAGCCCAGATAATTGAGAACGTCGGCATCGTGTGGACGCTTTGCGAGCGCCGCTTCGAGATGCGGGATCGCTTTCGCGTAATCCTGATGCTTGATAAGACGCACGGCCGTCGCGTATTCGTCGAACGTCATGGCCGGCACGGTGTTCATTCCGCTATAGCCACCACCGCCTCCTCCGCCCATGGCGAAAGCCGATGACGTCAACAACGCTGCTGCAACTGCGAGATACGATGTCCTGCGCATAAGCACCTCCAGCGATCTGTGGCCAAATTAGCGCAGAAGCCTTGCAAGTTCCATCGGCGCAGTTTGACTTACAGTGTACGGAGAGATGAAAATCGCTGATGGACTCGGACACGCTGATAAAAGCTGACATACGGCCCGCGCGCCGCAGGCCGGAAAGCCTTGCGAAGCTCAAGAAGGCCGCGCGCAAACTGTTCGTGGAGCGCGGCTATCACGCGACGCGTCCGCAAGATATCGCGCGCGAGGCGGGTCTTGGTCACGGCACATTCTATCTGCACTACGACGACAAGCGTGCGTGCTTTCTTGCCTTCGTGGAAGACGCGCGCGCCGAACTGCAGGAATATGTCGACAAGCAAGTGGCGGCTACCGATGGCTCGCTGGAGCACACCATCGCGGCGTCGCTGAATGCGATCTACGATTATTCGGAATCTCATCCGGGTGTGCTTGGCGCGGCAATGACGGACGAGGCTGTGATCGACGCCGAAGGCGTGCAGGCGACGCCTCTGCTCATTCGCTGGGGCCGCGATTGGGCGGCGCATCTCCAACGCAACATGGACAACGGATCGGCGGCGAAAATCTTCGATGCGGATATCATCGGTCAGGCGATCCTGGGCGTCATCCATCAGACGAGCAGTGAGGGGCATCGCTCTGGCCGCAAGCGGCGCGACGTGATCGACAACGTCACGCGCTTTCTGGTTCGGGCGCTGAAGCCCTGATTGACATTGCGGCTTAACTGACAAATTATCAGTTCTGACGAAGCCCGGCGATAAGACCGCGCTCGCGGAGGAATTCGATGTCCAAGCTCGTCTATACCCACGAGGAAATTCTCGCCGACCATCCCTTTGCAAAGCCGCACGAGGAAGCGGGCTATCGGCTCCATGGCGGCTTCGACGCAAACGGAAATTACATCTCGCCTCGTACGCTGCATCGCTGGCCGGCGATCCGCGCCTGGTCGGAGGCTTTGACGGCGCAGGGCCACGATCTGGTCGATGCGTCGCAACAGCTAATGTCGCGTGGCTCGTTTCCAAATATCGCGCAGCAGAGTTTCCTGCTCGATCAGGGCTTTGGGCAGACGCTCTGGGATTCGTTGAGCGTCACCGGCGTGATCGAAGCGCGCGGCCGCATGCTTGCGGACGCCGAGGCGCCGGATTTTCAGAACATCGTCGAAGGCGATATTTCACAAACCGCGACCGCGCATCTGAACGAGGGCTTGCTGCGCGCACACGGATTGGATGAGGGCGGCGACGGAACGCTCGGCGGTCACGATGCTATGTGGTTCGCAGTGCGCGATATGCTGTTCGGCAGACACGCTTACCCGCACGCCGAGGTGCCGGAGTCGCTATCGCGTCCGGAAGCGGGCCGGCTGATGCCGCAGGTCCCGCCGGAATACGAACGCTGGCTATTGCTGCTGATGAACGTTCTGATGATCGAGGTGCGGGCGGAAAAATTCTTCAACTTCTGCACCACAGTGATGCGCGATCCGAACAATTTCCGCGATCGCCGCGATGTGGCGATGCACGCCGCCGATCTCGTCGACCGCATCCGGCAGGACGAGGCGCCACATGTTGGCTATCTCACCGTCGTCGTTTCGGAACTGCGCAGTTTCACTTTCCGGATTGCGGATGGCCAGCGTGTGAAAGGCGCCAGTTTCATCGATCCGGTGTGGCGCGGGATGGTGCATTGGCATTCGGTCACCAACAGCGATTGGGACCGTGCGCAGGCGCGCAAAGAATTCGAAGCGATGTTCGGCGCGCGGCCCGACGGCGACGCACTGTTGCGTCACTTTGAAAGTCTCGAACAGAAGGAAGCGGCGTGATGCAGGATTTCAGAGGCAAGACCGCTTTCGTTACCGGCGGCGCCAGCGGCCTGGGACTATCGATGGCGCGCGCGTTCGGTCATGCGGGCATGAATGTGGTCCTCGCGGACATCGACGTTGAAGCCGCGAAAAGCGCGGCCGATCGTCTTGGCTCCGAACAGATCAAGGCCGTGCCTGTGCATTGCGACGTAAGCGAGCGCGGTGCGGTCCGCGAGGCGGCACTCGAAGCTATCGCAGCGTTCGGCAAGGTCCATATCGTCTGCAACAATGCCGGCGTTGCGGTCGGCGGTCCGCTCGGCACGGTGCGTGAGCGCGACTGGGACTGGATCATCGATGTCAATCTCAAGAGCGTCGTTTACGGCACCGAGGTCTTCACCCCGCTGATCCGGAGCCATGGCGAGGGCGGCCACTTCGTCAACACTGCATCGATGGCCGGCATGATCTCGCCGCCGGGTCTCGAACCCTACTGCGCGACCAAATTTGCCGTCGTGGCGATGAGCGAAGGCTGGCACGGCCAACTCGCGCCGCTGAACATCGGTGTTTCGGTGCTGTGCCCGGGCTTCGTGCGCACGCGTATCCATGAGAGTGGCCGTGCGCGCCAGGATAAATATGGCGGCGTCGGCGACGTAGACCCCGGTGTCGGCGACACGCGCGAACAGGCAGCACAGAATGTGCTGAATGGTATCGATCCCGACATTGTCGGCAATCGCGTTCTGGAAGCGGTCAAGAACGGCGAACTCTACATCTTCACGCATCCGGCGATGAAAGCCTTCGCGGAAGCCAGGTTTCAGGCGATCCTCGCCGCGTTCGACAGTGCTGCAAAATCCCCCACGCTTGCCAGCGTGAAAGACGACAACACACCCACCCTGCTCACGCCCAAGCCCTGAAAGACACGGCGATGAAATTCGGCATCTTCTATGAACATCAATTGCCGCGTCCCTGGAACGACGGCGACGAATTAAAGCTGTTTCAGGACGCGCTCGATCAGGTCGAACTCGCGGACCGGCTCGGCATCGATCACGCTTGGGAGGTGGAGCATCATTTCCTCGAGGAATATTCGCATTCCTCGGCGCCGGAGGTGTTTCTTGCCGCCTGTTCGCAGCGCACCAGGAACATCCGCCTTGGCCACGGCATCGTGCTGATGCCACCGGGCTACAATCACCCCGCGCGCGTTGCCGAGCGCATCGCCACGCTCGATCTTGTCTCCAACGGGCGTGTCGAATTCGGCACGGGCGAATCTTCCGCGCTGCTGGAGCTTGGCGGCTATCGCGTGCCGGTCGAGAAGAAGCGCGAGATGTGGCGGGAGACCGTCGAGCAATGCCTCAACATGATGGTCATGAATCCCTATCCTGGATTCAAAGGCGAATATTTCGAGATGCCTTGCCGCAACATCGTGCCGAAGCCGGTGCAAAAGCCGCATCCGCCCGTGTGGGTCGCGTGCTCCAACCGCGAAACGATCAAGCTCGCCGCGCGCCTCGGCATCGGCGCGCTGACGTTCGCGTTCGTCGATCCCGCGGAAGCCAAACAATGGGTCGACGATTACTACCGCATCATCAAGGAAGAATGCGTGCCGATCGGTCATGCGGTGAACGCCAACATCGCGATGGTCACGGGCTTCTCGGTGCATGCCGACCGCGAGGAAGCCCTGCGCCGCGGCCTCGACGGATTCCGCTTCTTCGGTTACGCGCTCGGCCATCACTATATCTTCGGCGAGCACAAGCCGGGCCGCACCGATATCTGGAAGAACTTTGAAGCGGCGCGCGATCACATGCCGGCCAATCCGGGCGCCGGCGGCATGGGCACGCCGGACGAGATGCGCGCGCATTTGCGGAAATTCGCGGACTCCGGCGTCGATCAGGTCGCGTTCATCCAGCAGGGCGGCCGCAACAGGCACGAACACATCTGCGAGGCGCTGGAGCTGTTCGGGCGCGACATCATGCCGGAGTTCAAGGCGAACGAAGCCGAGCGGCAGCGGAAAAAGAACGAAGACCTCGCGCCGTTCATCGAAAAGGCTTTTGCGCGCAAACGGATGATGAAGGCGTTGAGCGACGACGAGATTCCCAACGTCGTGGCGCTCGGCCGCCAGATCTCGCAGCAGCCCGCCGATCCGAAGGCGGAGGATTCCGGCCGGCGCTTCGCCGAAGCGGGCCATGTGCCGCTGACCGATCCGTTGGCAAAGCCGGCTGCGGAGTAGAACGCACTTGCAGCCTGTTGCCGATATGGGTGCATTCTTTACAATTCCCGTCACCCGTGTAATCTATCGGCTATGTAGGGTACGTGGGCGGGGGAATAACGCCTGACGCATTAGTACTTTCTATTTGGAAATTGTCAGGGCGGGATGTCTCACTTCCACGCTGCCGGGAACGTGCGTCCGTTTTGGTCGTGCGACAGCGAAGAGTATTGCGCCGATCGCGCAGACGTTGCGCTATATCTGCGCCGTCTCTTCCTGCCGTTGTGGCGGAATGCCGAAACTCTGACCGTCGCGACCGCAGATTTGTCCCCTGAAAACTTGTGCTGGCTTGCGGCGCGATACGGCGCTGTCCGCTATGTGGAAGCTCCCCGCCTTGTTCTTCTCGAAGAAATTCATCGCCGCTTTGAAGCAGAGCTGACCGATCGGGCAATCTCGTCCCTTGCGCGGGAACGGCCTGAACTGTCGGCGCAACGCGTGGCTTCCGCCGCGCAATGCGCGGCGTTGATAGCGCTGGTATTGATCGCGGTGTGCGCGTTTCATTTCCGGCCGTTTGCAACACTTGCTGCATTCGTAGTTGCTATGACGCTGCTTTTCGGAGTCGCAACGTTCTTTCGCGTGTTGCTGTCGTGGTTGGGTGGCCTGCCTTCCGAACGCAAACAGGAGATTGCCAACGTTTCCGATGCGACGCTTCCGGTCTATTCAATCCTTGTGCCTTTGTATCGCGAAGCAGGGATTGTCCCTAACCTGGTGCGCGCGCTTCGGGCTCTCGAATATCCGAGCGATAAACTCGACATTAAAATCATTGTTGAGTCGGACGACAACGAGACGGTCGGCGCCTGCCGAGAACTCGAACTTCTGCCTGGATTTGAAGTTGTCCGTGTTCCCCCCAGTTTTCCGCGCACAAAGCCGAAAGCGGTGAACTACGCGCTCCGGCATGCACGCGGAGACTGTCTCGTGATCTTCGACGCGGAAGACCGGCCGGAGCGGGACCAGCTGCTGAAAGCTGTGTCTCTTTTCAGAAGCTCGCCGCGAACGGTGGCTTTCTTGCGTTCCAGCTTTTTATTGGCGGCTCGGTGCTATCGGCTCTGGTCAACCCCATCTTGTGGGCGATCTTCCTTCTGTCCTGCCTGTGGCCGTTCCCGCTCTTCGACGGTTTTTCCAACAGCACGGTGGAATACGTTTCGGCCGTGGGTGCGCTGGGTTCGAACGGTCTGCTGACCTATCTCGCAGTCTCCGGCCCTGCACGCCGCGGCGAAAGCGAACTTGCGCCCTACGGTCTCACGGTATTTTTGTATTGGCTGTTGATTTCCGTCGCCGCCTATCGCGGACTTTGGCATCTCATCATTAAACCGTTCCATTGGGAAAAGACGGCCCACGGTCTGAGCAATTCGAGCGGTGAGCATGCGTAGAGTTTGTAGGAGTGCAATCTGCGGCCTTGCGATGTTGCTCACGCCGCACGCGGCTTATGCCGGCGCGTGGACGCAGGAAGCACATCATCGGCTGATTATCTCCTCCAGCGATTATTCTGAAGCGCTTGACGGCTATGACGGCAAGGCAAAGGCCGATGCGCCGATCCGGTTTACCAAGGTCAGTGCGCGCGACCTCATCGAATATGGCTGGAGCGACAGGCTCACGCTTTTTCTCAATCCGGAATATATCGTCGCGCGGTCGCAGTGGGATCTGAAGGCCCCTATAATGGCGCGCGCGTTGTCGGTTGAGGATGGCGCGCGCTATCGCATTCTCGACAATATCGGCGTGCTTTCGGTTCAGAGTTCCTATCGCAGTTCCGGCGCCTTCGATCTTCCCAACTCCCGCGGTTTCGATGCGGCCAGTATTGTCGAAGGGCGTGTGCTCTACGGGACGAATTTCTCGCTATTCGGCTTCGATGCGTTCGGCGATGTCGAGATGGCCGAACGCTATGTCAGCCATCCTCGCCCCGACGAGACGGTTCTGGACCTCACCAGCGGCATCAAGTTCGGCAGCACGACACAGGTGATGCTGCAAAGTTTCAACGTCATCAGCGGTGGCGACTGGGATCCTCCAGACACTTATTTCCGCACCCACAAGATCGAACTTTCCGTGGTCCAGCGCCTGACCCCCAAATGGTCGTTTCAGGTCGGCGCCTATGTCTCGCCGGCAGGACAGAATTCTCTGGTAGAACAGGGGCTTACAGCAGGCGTATGGACGCGCTTTTGAATGCTAACCAAGTCTCGGTACGCACTTGAGAACGACTTGCAACTACGCTATAGGACTTCCCGGTCCCACGGTGTCGAACAATGCGATTGATGGCTCTTTCCGCTGGATTCCTGGTGCTTTCGGTCTGCGCGCCTGCGCTGGCCGATGGTCCGATCGCGCTCAAGCTCAAGGATCACAAATTCACGCCGGCGGAAATTCACGTCAAAGCGAATGTCCCCAATGTGATCACCATGACGAATGAAGACGCGACCGCGGAGGAATTCGATTCCACCTCCTTGAAGGTCGAGAAGGTCGTTGCGGGCAATTCCAGCGGCGATGTGCGTCTGCGTCCGCTGGCGCCGGGCCGCTATCCGTTCATGGGCGAGTTTCACTCCGCCACCGCGCAAGGCGTCGTTATTGCGGAGTAGGTCATGCTTGCCACCCTTCTGATTGTATTCCGCGAGGTCATCGAGGCCGGACTGATCGTGGGCATCGTGCTCGCGGCCAGCAAAGGCGTTCCGCGCCGCTCGCTGTGGGTGGCCTATGGGGTCGGTGGCGGCGTACTCGGCGCCTGTCTTGTGGCCGCGTTCGCCGGCGAGCTTGAATCGCTGTTTCAGGGTTCGGGCCAGGAGCTGTTCAACGCGTCGGTGTTGATGCTCGCGGTCGTGATGTTGACCTGGCACAACGTCTGGATGGCGGGACATGGCCGCGAGATGGCGCGCGAAATGCGCGACGTCGGTGCGCAGGTCGCGGCCGGCGAACGCACATTGGCGGCGCTGGCGATCGTCGTCGGCGTCGCCGTGCTGCGCGAAGGTTCGGAAGTTGTCCTCTTCCTGTATGGCATCGCCGCGCAGGCGGGGACGACAACCGCCTCGCTGTTGCTGGGCGGCTTCTTGGGTCTCGTATGCGGCGCCGCGATGTCGGCGTTGATGTACTACGGCCTGCTTGCGATCCCCGCGCACAAACTCTTTCGCGTCACTTCCGGCCTGATCACGCTTCTCGCGGCCGGCATGGCGGCGCAGGCGGTTCTGTTCCTGCAGCAGGCGGGCTATCTGCAGGTCCTGATGAGCACGGTGTGGGATACGTCGTGGATTCTGTCGCAGGACTCGATTGCCGGCCGCCTGCTGCACACGCTGGTCGGCTATAGCGACGCGCCGAACGGCGCGCAGCTTGTTGCGTACTCCGCGACGATTTTGGCGATCACGCTTTTGACGCGCTGGGAAAACGGCCGTCAGGCGCGCCTCAAGACGGCGCCGGCCCCTCTACCGGCGGAATAACGATAGCCGCTTGTCAATAGGCAATCAGGGCGCTCAGCATCGCGGCGCCCCGATGTGGTTCTCCATCAGAATAGTTGGGAGCCCCTCCCGGAAATAAGAGGGTCGCTTAGCCCGTCGAGGTGACGGCAGCGTGTCAGGCTGGTGCCGGCTACAGGACTCGAACCTGTGACCCCCTGATTACAAATCAGGTGCTCTACCAGCTGAGCTAAGCCGGCTAACTTGACTTTTTCCAGATGTTCTCTCGCGCTTGTCTCCGTATTGTCTCCGAACGCGCTGTATTCCTCAACCTTCTTCTCGGCACAAGGGTGCATCCCAAGGTCTAGCGGTTCTGGCCTTTGAGCGCCGCCGATGTACTCCGTGGCCAGCCCGTGGGGCAAGTGCATGTCAACGGTGAGCCAATTTCCTGAGAATCTGTCGATCGGTTGTGACTCCGGTTGAATTTCATTGCTATTCGGACCGAGCACGCCGAGGCGGCTGGCGTGGCACCGCGATTGAGCGAATTCCGAGGACATAGAAAAAATTGCAGGCCATGAGGGCGACGTCGCCGCTCTCCACGGATGGCGCGCCGAAGTATTAGGAAATGATGGCGCGGAACATAGACCCCTCGGCGCACCGGTTGAGGCTTGTCTAGGTAAGCGAGCAGGAGGGCGCGGCGCGCGCAAGCAGTCTCTAGGGACGCCGATGCGAAATGAATCTGTTCGATCGGTATGACCGAATGCGGAGCATGTTCAGAGCCTTCCTGATAAAGGTTCCGCCGCCGCCCTTTGCGCGATCGAATGAAGAAGGAACGATCTATGTCGCGAAACATTCCCACTGTAGCCCTCAAAGGGCAGAAAAGGATTCTCTAAAATGAACAAGTACATGTTGCCGGCAGCCGCGCTAGCGGTCTGTCTCGGCTCTACCGTTGCGTTTGCGCAGCCCGACTCGGAAAAGACAACGACCACGATGTCGTCGCCGGAAGGAACGACAGAGACGGTCTCCAAGACGACAAATTCGAGTGACGGCTACGCCCAGTATCGCCGCACCATCATAACGAAGAAGCACTATGAGGCAGGCGCATTCATGGCGCCGAGCGGCTATACCTATTCGCGCTACAAGCTTGGCGAGCACGTCCCTGCCGCGGTTCGGGGCGACGATGGCTTGGTGCTCACCGGTTATGGCGACTATGCATTGCAGGCTCCGCCGTCAGGTCTCACCTGGATACGCGTGGGCAGTGATGCGCTGCTCGTGGATCGCACAACTGGCGAGGTCGTCGAAACCGACTACGGTCTGTTCAGAAGCTGAACTGTTCGATTCAAGGTGGACGGCGCCGGACGAAAGTCCGGCGCCGTTTGCTTGAGCGCAACGAACCCTCCGGGTTGTTCGATCTGATGACTTCGACGCGCCGGGAACGAGCGACCGCACAACGGCAGGCTAGCCTAGTCGCACATCACGATGGTGTGCAGTCATTTCACCAGCGCGCGGCCGAGCATAAGAATCCGAATGTTCTCACCGACCGACAAACCGAATGTCGCGTGGCTGCAGTTCATGTTGGGATCATTGCTATCCTTTCACAACCAGACCGGAACAACAAAGGTAGGCAGGCGTTTGCAGAATGACTTCAAAAAAGGAAAACAAAAATGACGACGGTATCCGGTCACACCAGTGCGATACTGGCCTCCAAGGTCAAAGGAACAAACGTTTTCAATCTGACGGGCGACAAGATCGGCCATGTCGAGGACGTCGTCCTCGACAAGGAATCCGATTCCATCATGTTCGCGGCGCTCGGCTTCGGTGGCGTACTGGGCATGGGCGAGAAGTTTCATCCCGTTCCCTGGTCGATGCTAACCTTTAGCAAGGACAAGGGCGGGTATGTCGTCCCCATCGCAAAGGACGCGATGGAAAAGGCGCCAGCCTATCTGCTCGAAGACCTAACTAAGAATGACGGCGAATTCGGCAAAATCCGCGAGACCTCGTACAACTACTACGACGTCAAGCGCGACTGGTAGGTCCATTATCTCGTAACGTGCTTTAGACCCGGTCGTCTGTCGGCCGGGTCTTCGTCGTGATTCTGTTTCTAGCGAGAATGTTCTGCAATTCCCCGGGCGCATGATGTGTTGGCGCGCACTTTGTATTTCCAAACGTCGGGCCTGATGCATCTCGAAGGCGAGCCAATTCCCCCCGAGCCGATGTGTCATTCATCCGTGCAAAGCGGTGGCTATACTGGAGTATCGGTTTCTACTGCCTGGACGATCTCGGCCATGTCGCGAGCCGTGACGACATTGTAGCGGTGGACGATCTTGCGGCATCAAGATGGCTAAGAGCGCTGCAAAGACAATACTATCGAGGTTTGGCAAGGGAAGCGGCGCGTAATCCGGATGTGGCCCTAGGAGCGCGTCGGCTCGCGTTTCTGGAGCCCGAAGGAACTTCAACCGATGCCGTTCGTTTCGGCTGGTAGGTACGACCGTCGGAGCGCAAATCATGCCAGTTGAAGTCATAAACACGGGCGGCAGTGGCGGCGGCGGCAAAGTCGTCATGGCCTTCATCCTTGGTGCCGTCTTGCTGGCGGTCGCCGTGGTTGCCTTCTTCATGTGGGATAATTTCAAGAGCGGCGGCGCCCATTCAGCACCCGCGGCCGTCCATGTCACTGTAAAGCCCCAATAGCCGCTGCTCGTTACGAACGCTTTTGCGGCTATCTGAAACTGTTCTACGCGGCCGCGCGTCGGCATAGCCTCCCTTGGGCCTGTCCCCCAAGAGGCAATGATCACACTTACGTCTCGATATGCGGGTGCTCGTGAAGGACGAGATTCAGCAATGAGTGGTGAATTTCGATGCCGCCTTTGAGGTTGACGTCGCCATTGTAGTTGATGAAGCCAAGCCTACGAAACTTGTTCATGAAAAAACTGACGCGCGACCTCGTTGTCCCGATCATTTCAGCGAGCGTTTCCTGGCTGATCTTCGCGATAATGGGTTCGGGCTTTCCTTCTTTGCCGAAGTTCGCCAATAGCAGCAGCAATCGTGCGAGACGCTTTTCGCTAGAATTGAACAATTGATCCACAAGGTCCGCCTCAACGCGTACGGTTCGACTCAAGAGATGAGCGATGAACATCTCGGAAAACGCCGGTTCCTCATGGATCAGGGCCGTGATGGTCGCCTTCTTTATGTGTACGATGACGGAGTCGGTCGCTGCGGTGGCCGTCGCAATGCGCAGGTGTTGCCCGGTAAGACAACCTTCCCCAAAGAAGTCCTCCGGCCCAAGAACTGCGACGACCGCTTCTTTACCTTGCTCCGACACTACAGTGAGCTTCACCTTGCCTTCTTGGATATAGCACACGGTGTCCGCGGGCTCTCCTTGTGAGAACACGGCCTCACCCTTGCGGTGCCTTACAATGTGGCGTCCGTCGCCGACCTTAGCGAGAAACGTTTTTGGATCGAACGATGCTTTGGGTTTGATCGCCATTCTCGGCTCCTTCTCCGAGGTGCTGATCCCGCACCGCTTGGCCCCGCGCCACCGCGAGCGAATTGCCGTTGAAGCGGGGGCCGGCCTCAGGAGTCGCAGACGTGATAGTCGCGACCGACTCTGGCGTCGGAATCGAGGGCGATTATAACTGTTCGCGCTACCGTTGTGAAACCGATTTTGCGTATTGTGGGTTTCATTACTCTGCGCGGCCTTCGCGGGTTATCCAAGCTGCCCGCGCAAGAAAACACCGTTTCAACAGAGTCTTAGAAGCAACAGGCGGGGGAACAGACACGCCCGCGTCTGACATCAGCTCAGGCACCACAGCGCACTTGACGTTCAGAGGGCGTGAGCGACCGGCACGACGGCAATTTGTGTGTGTGCGACGGATACGATGGTTCCCGGATTTGCGCCGGAAACTTTGACCTGAGCTTGCAGTTGTGCGGTGAGCGCATGGACAATGCTTGTCCCCAGTCCCGGCTTGGCCTCCACGCCATCCGCAGGCATCCCAACGCCGTTGTCCATTATCGATAATGTCCAATTGGGACCGTGTGAACGGTAGTCCACCTTGATCTTGCCCTTGCGATCTTCCGGAAAGGCATGCTTGAGAGCGTTGATCACCAGCTCGGTGACGATCAATCCCAGGCTCACAGAGACATCCGCAGTCGTCACGCTGTCGTCGATGTTCACATCTAATGATACCTGATTATGATCGCGGATCATCGATGCACCGATGCTGTTGCATAGCGTGGTGAAGTAGGGCCGCAACTGGACATCGGCGGCGCCGGAAGTGGAGAGCTGCTGCTGTAAAGCTGCGACAGACATGACCCGTTTATGGGCATCGTGCAGGTGGCTTCTGATCTCCTCGGATTGCACCTTGCGCGCGCTTTGCAGGAGCACGCTGGAAATAATTTGAAGGCTGTTCGCGACCCGGTGCTGAAGCTCCTTAAGAAGGACCGCTTTCTCCTTCAGCATGTCGTCTTTAAGCTTCTCGGCGAGGCGTGCGTCGGTGACATCGGAAACCGATACAAGCAGCCGGATGCTTTCCCCACTGCCGTAATCGAGCTTCTGGGCGTTCAGAACCAGACGGCGAGAGTCACGGCCTTTGCGACTAAGATCAATCTCGTAGCTATTCACCGCGGCATAGCCGGATGCGGTTGCTTCAAGAAGCGCCGTCAGTTGCGGCACGTCCCACTCGCCCGATCCAAGCTCGATCAGCGGAAGTCCCACCACGGTGGCGGGGTCGATCTTAAAAGCGTCGCAGAATGATTTGCTCGCAGCTATTAGCGTAAGGTCACTGTCGAGCAGGAGCAGTGGCGCAGTCGAAGAGGCGATCACCGCCAACGCGAGGTTCAACGCCACATCGGAATGCATCGTCGGTTGGGGAGCCATGGCTGCCCCTTTCTGGAAATCGGAGGCTCGCGAAGCGAAAGCCATACCCGAACAAAACTTTTGAAATCGACTGAACGCTGCTTGAGAACAACTGCCCGTCGTCAGGTTACTCTAGCACAGTTTCGATTGTTGTCGTGCATGATAGGACCCGGGGCGGGATCGTGGTTGAAAAGTTCATAAAGCGCCGCTGTCACTTGTTCGGCCGAGTAGGGCTTGCGAATAAACAGCCCATTTGCGGGCAATTCGCTCAAATCCGGGACAAGTGCTGAAGCCACAATCAGATGGATAGACGGCCAGCGACCTCTTACGGCACCGGCCAACTTCCATCCGTCCATCGAGCCCGGCATCTTGATGTCGGTGAAAACCGCGCGAATGTCGGTGCGGCTCTCCAAAATCCTGAGTGCTTCGTCCGCATTACACGCTTCCGCGACCGCAAACCCAGCGTCCTCGACAATATGGAGGGCGCTGATCCGAATAAGTGCTTCGTCCTCGACGACGAGAACAACCGCCTTTTCCATGTGCTTTCCGTGTGTTGTCAGCGGGTTGATGACGCGCAGCGGCCAAAATCGGCGATTCCCTGCGTAGGCAACGCTTGGCGCGACAAAACGATCATGCGTGCGGTGTTTTCAAGGTTAAACACGAAGATCAGCAAGCCAACACTTAAGATGCGCGTTCGCTGAATGCGACCTTCAGAAACTTATGTGTCGTGCTCCGGTCACCCTACCGCTCTTGGCGTGGTCCCCATCGCGGCTGGCGTGAACAGAATACAGCAAATATTTCAGCCGGTGGGCTCACCCGGGAGCGTCCGCGACCTCCCCCTTATTCTTCTCAATGCTCATGGGAGTTTCTCCATTTCGCACGGATCGGTTACTCAAAATACTCGGCGTGCCTGGATCATACATCGAGGCCAATGAGTCTTGGTGCAACGCAACCGACTTTGTGGAAACTAGAGACGCCCTAGAACGAATAGAACAATAAGTACGATCAAAACAGTACCAATCAGACCACCACCAAGATACATCTGCTCTGCCTCACGGATTGCAACAAGACAACGCGCCAAAGTAGTTTTCGGCCCCAGACAAGGGCTTCTGAGTCAGCGCTAACTGAATCAGAGTTGCGCGTTCGTAGTCCGCCCGATTCGGCCCCAACTGAACGCAAAACGCCGGGCCGAATTGGCGGAGATGCTAGCCGAAGCACTCTCCAAAGGCTCATAATTGCCAGCGCAGTGCCGCTCACAGGGGGACATGGATGCCGCGCTGAATCTGGATAGGCATTTCATCAATTGCGATTATCTCCGCAATAGCCCTCTCGCTGTACTTGATACGCCAGCGGAACATCACCAAGGACGAAGCTGAACGCTATCCGAAGCACTATGCGAACGCGCAAGGCTGCCTCGTGATCGATCGTGTGGCAGGCGCCCAAGCACACATAAATAATATCTGCGATCGCGAGGTCGCATTCGAGTATGTCACCAGCCCCGGCCAGTCCAATCAAAAGGACCGTCTAGACTACGGTCCCATACTGACCCTGCCGCCCACGGCGCAAGTTGTCAGGGCATGTTTTGATCCTCCTTCGCCGGGTGAATGTTCCGTATCCGGGCCATATGAAAGTGATACCCCAAATCCGCCAGATCTAGGGGCGGCTTCTCGGGCGCGGGAAGTGATTTGATAGTCATATCGGTGATCGGCCCGAACATCAGGATCAGAACCACAAGAATTGCGCCAGTCGGGATCGTATTGCCAAGCAGCGCAATGGCGTCGTTACCGCCGGAAAGGCGCTCGCCCATGATCCCGGAACCGACGACGGTTGCGAGCAATATCAACGTGCCAAGAAATTCGGCGGCGGTCCGCCGACTGAGACTGTATGACACCATCTAACCCAGCCTGGGTCCATCAGCATCGACGACTCTCTCCCCATCTTCCTTGACGAAAGCGCTGCGCTGCGGATTGGGAAGGATATCGAGAGCCACTTCGGAAGGACGGCAAAGCTTCACGCCGAGCGGCGTGACGACGATAGGTCTGTTTATAAGGATGGGATGCGCCATCATTGCATCGAGCAGTTGACTGTCGGTGAGGCTTTGGTCCGACAGGCCGAGTTCGGCAAAAGGCGTTCCTTTTTCGCGCAGGATCGAGCGGACCGGAACGCCCATGCGGCGGACCAGATCTTCAAGCACATCGCGCGAAGGCGGCGTTTTCAGGTACTCGATAACTTCCGGCTCCTCGCCGGAATTGCGGATCATAGCGAGCGTGTTTCGCGACGTTCCGCAATCGGGATTGTGATAGATCGTAGTCATGTCGTGGACTTTCCGATGTCTCGCACTTTGGATTGCAGCGACATGCGGTCGAGGCCGGTCATTTTCAGATTTGAAAACGCGCCTATGCGGTTATTCAGCATCCGGTAGGTCTCCGCGAAGGCAAGTGCAATTTCGACATCGCTTCCCTCCACTGCCGCCGGATCGGGCAAGCCCCAATGCGCCGTCATCGGTTGGCCCGGCCAGGCCGGACAGACCTCGCCCGCGGCATTGTCGCAAACGGTGATGACAAAATCGAGTTTGGGCGAATCCGGCTTTGCGAACTCGTCCCACGATTTCGAGCGCAATGCATCCATCTTGTATTCAAGCCGTTTGAGCAGCGCGATAGCATGCGGATTGACCTCGCCCTTCGGATGCGAACCGGCGGAATAGGCTTGGAAGCGCTCGGCCCCGACGCGATTCATGATCGCCTCGGCAATGATCGAGCGCGCCGAGTTACCGGTACAGAGAAAGAGAATATTGTATTTCCGATCCTGAACCATCATGCCCCCTCAACAGCAGGCTGCGCGATTGGTAATGGCCGCGAGCGGCGCGCAAATCGATGCGTCGCCGTTGCAGCAATCTTCCATGAGAAAACCGAGCAGATTGCTCATCCGCTCGTAGTCCGCCGTATAGATGATCAACCGGCCGTCCCGCCGCGAATTGACCAGACCGGCATTCGCAAGCACCGTGAGGCTCGCCGAAAGTGTGTTGGGAAAGATATCGAGCTTGCGCGCGATATCGCCTGCAGGAAGACCGTCCTTTCCGACGCGGACGAGCAGCCGGAATATCGAGAGCCGTCCCTCATGGGCCAGCGCCGACAACGCCTCGACAGCTTTAGGAAGCTTTCCGGACGCCGCCATCAGCAACACGCCTTCTCGTTAGCTTTGGGAGCGCAGCAGGCCGAAGCGCTTGCCGCGACCTCGGGAACATCGTCCTCGCCGTAGCTCGTCGCCTCGCCGAACGTGAAGAAGGTTTCCCAGCGCAAGCCTGACGGATCGTTGACCCACGACTTATGCGACTTCGCATAGCAGCAGTTTGCTGCTTCCTGATCGCGCGTCGTCTCGCCTGCCGCCTTGAGGCGTCCGGCGAGTTCGCGCAGTTCGCCTTCACTATCGACCTGAATTCCAACATGATCGACGCCAGGCGCTGTACCACGCTGCGAAATCGCAAAATTCACCTTGGGATCATCGAGCATCCATTTCGCGTAGTCGGATTTCGTCACGGTCGGCGCACTGCCGAACAACGTTGAATAGAAGCCGATTGATTGATCGAGATTCTCGACACCGACGTGCAGGTGAAGCCGCTTCATGGTCACTCCTCAACGATTCTATATTTCCACAATTAAGGAAATAATATACGTTGTCAAGCCGACCGTTTAACGGATGTTTTCAGCAATGAGGCGTTCGACGACAACAACGTCTCGCCAAACCCCGTCCAGCTTGCCGTGTTTCTCAAGAATGCCGACTTCTCTGAAACCCAGCCGTTTCAATAGGCCGAGGCTCGCCCGGTTTTCGGGAAAGACGCGTGACAATAGCTTCCAAAGCTTTGCGCCTTGGGCAGCGTCGAGTAGTGCTTCCATGGCTACTCGTCCGATACCGTGCCCTCGGTGTGAACGCCGAACGTAAACCGAAAACTCCCCGATGCCGCGATAGCAACAACGATCCGCATAGGGATGCGCCACCGCATATCCAACTAATTCGCCGGCGGCGTCAGTGACGGCCACGAATGCACTTGAACTCCGAAACCAGGCCTCGATATCGGCGGCGGATCGCAAGTCGGTCTCAAACGTCGCTATCCGATCTTCGATTCCCTCGTTGTAAATTGCGGCTACCGCGAGAGCATCGCTCTCGACCGCATCCCTAGCAATGAATTGCACCGACTTTTTCAAGGGCCTTTACCCAGACTGTTTCAAACACGCTAACAGCCCGTTCGTGGAAAACCACTTCCAAATTCGCGAAATGCTCATGCGGCCATTGCAGTCCCGCAAAAGGGCCTCAGAAGGCCTTCGTGGACAGAATACAGCAATTTGTTCGCGATCCGACGTCCTTTCTGCTTCAACAGCGGGCAAGAAAGGATCGCTCATCAGTCTATTCGAAGAGAAGGCAATCCGGCGCGCGCCCACGGCTCAAACAGCAACCCTGTCGTGGGCGTTGAAAGTTTCGCTGCGTCCACGGCTTTGAACAAGAAGGCGGCGTTGCCGCCAGCCTGATCTTGGAGCCGTTCGATGATGTCAGTAGCGCGCGTTTCGCTGGCCGTGACGGTAAGAATAACCAGGACGGGAATGCCCAAGTGCGACTTGTAACCCTGGCTTGAAATAATCGCGCGATACGCAGCAATCTTGCCTAGGTACGATGTCTGACTGCGATTTGTCCGCATGACGGGCATCGTCCCGCGATCCGCTTCGAGGGCAAAGAACCGATATGTTTTCATGACCCCCAGCCCATATTCGATGCCGAATAAACCGTCCGGAACGATAGCAGGCGATGCCGCCGTTGCTGGAAACCGAAACGGGGCCGCCAGCGCGCGCGTCTCTGCCGGTGCCTTGGCCAAAATCTCGGGCCACGGGATAAAACGCATGCCGGGACGCTGACGCGCACCAAGTTCTATCGACCCCAGAAGCTCACATACCATTGAGGAGTGCGAGAATTGAACGTTTGCCGAAGAGCCAAGCCATGTTCGCGCCTGTTCGACAATTCCCTGTTCCTCCAATATGCGCCTTGCTCCGGCACCTATCTCGTGGACAACGGGCCGATGGCGGCAGTTTGCCATTTCCCATTGGCGCTCGGGACGGTTCAGATAGCCTTCGTGAAAAAGGTCGCCTAAGCGTTCCTTGAACCGAGTCTGCGATGCGCCACCGACAAACGCGTGGATATAGGTCGAAGGCAGGTAACGATAGCGCGCCATCACGCGAAAGATTTCGAGATCGCGGGCAGTCAGCTCGATGCGCTTGCCGGTGCGGGTGCGGCGCATTCGTGAACGACGAATGATGGAAGCCATGTCCAGGCAATATCGCAATGTGATGGCGATAAAAACGCGCGTTATGTTCAGCAGAGTGCTGACATGTGGCGGAATGTGTTTCGGCGCGAAGGGAAACAATCAGGCGCAGGAAAAAAAATGTGATGTTTGCGCATGGAGTAATATCGCGGCGCATGGCTGCCCATAGCTCCAAATACCGCGCGGTTACAACAGCAAAACGTGTGCATATGAGCCGTGTCCTCGCTCAGGAGGACACGATCTATGGCCATCTCTCAAACCCTGTTTTCGAGCCGCTCGGAAGAGTGGCCCACGCCGAACAGCTTTTTCGAAGTGCTCGATGAGGAGTTCGCGTTCACACTCGATCCTTGCGCGACCCCGCACAACACCAAGTGCAGGCGTTACTTTACCAAGAGACAGAATGGTCTCACTCAAGACTGGGGCAGACATCGCGTCTTTTGCAACCCGCCTTATGGCAAGACGATGGGAGATTGGGCGCACAAATGCTTCGAAGCTTCGCAGCGGGGCGCGCTTGTCGTTCTGCTCGCGCACGCGCGCACGGACACGAGGTGGTTTCATGATTGGGTCTATGGCAAAGCTGACGAAATTCGGTTTGTGCGCGGCCGCTTAAAGTTTGGCGATGGAATATGGTCCGCTCCGTTCCCGTCACTCGTTGCGGTGTTTCAACCCCGCCGCCATCGCGCATAAAGCATTGCGGGCGCGCGCGTCACGGGCCGCTGCCTTGACCCCTTTCGAGAGGAGGACCAAAGTTGTCTTAAGGGGAGGGGCCAATGCAGCTCAAAATCCAGCGCTCGCAGCGTCAGTCCGGCGTCGTTTCCAAAGCCGTCGTCTTTTGCGTAGATGCTCGGATATTTCTTAGTGCCGAGGAACAAGCCAACGTCCAACGGTACAGGCTCGGTAACGAGATCATCTACAGCAGCGAGGCTGCAAAGCGTCACGCGCAAGGCGCAGGCGGAGAACATTTCACTTCCACATCAAGCTGGGCGCGGGGCATCTATCATGCCGCCGCCGCTCGTATGGCGCTCAACATCACCATCGACAGCTTGCAGCGAGGCCAGCACATTGAGTGCAAGGACCTCAACGAAGTACGCGATGCAGAAGATGCGTTGAAGCAAGCCTGCCAGAACCTAAAGGAGTATCTCCAAACCGCTGCCACGTTCGATGGCAACGAAGTTGTGATCGACTTCAGCAAAGACGAGCCAGAGATAGTTTCACAACCCGTGCTCCTTGCCGCGCCCGTAGCGCCAGCTCCCATTGTGCAGCCGACGCCCACCGACTTTGTGGCTTCACCACTTCCTGCTCCCGTCGCTGCACCCGCAGCTAGCTACGACTACAATGCTCCGCCCCCGGCAGCTAACCCATTCCAGCCCGCGCTCGACTGGTGGAACAAGCTCACCAATGAGCAGCGCAAGTGGTGCATGATCGTCGGGGGTGTCGTCCTTCTGATCGTCCTCTATGAGATTTTCTGATGGCTGACAAAATCGGCATCATCCGCATTCTTGACAAGGGGGCAGGCGCATCCGTCTCTTCGCCTTTCTTTCGTCGCTTCTTCGGGAATGAAAGCAAGCGCGAGCGGGAGGAGACGCAGGCGCTTTATGCGGAGGTATCCGCGCAGCCGAACCCCTACACGCCGGTTGAGCTTGGCTCAACGATATCCCACGTATTCGATTCTGCGCCACAACCTATCTACGGTTATCTCTGCCGAGCGCTCCATGACATCATAACGGCAGAGCGCTACATGTTTGCGTGTCCGGCTCCCGCCGCCACAATGACGCTCAAAGAGTTTGCCGACTATCGAAACTTCTTGCGGCAGCGGCAATACTTCCTAAGCGACCACGACCGCATAGCCGGACTTTTTTGCGACGCTCTTACGCGCATATTCACACATCTGGCGGAGAACCTGCCCCAAACCGAACATCCGACTCCGTTTACGATTCCGTTGATGAACACGCTGCCGCTTGCTGGGGCCACTATCTCCGGCATTCATAAGACGCTTGAGGAGGATGTGTATCGTGAGCGTGGACTGTTTGCCGGCCTCATTGACCGCCTGCATGTGAATCTTTGCTACGCGTCCGGAATCGAGCCCTACACTAACAACAAGCGACAATACAAGCACGCGTTCGAGAGCGATTTACCGCTCGACCGCTTGACGGAAACGTACCTGGCAGAAACGCCTTTCCTCGAACTTTTCCTACAGCCCGTGCCGCTCAAGTTCACCCATCAAGAGCGTTTCAGCCACACGCACATTGTGGGTGGTACGAACGCGGGCAAAACGACATTGCTCGAAAACCTCATCCTCCACGACCTCGCTTTCGGCGAAACGCCGGGACTCATTATCATCGACAGCCAGGGCGACCTTCTCCGCAAGCTAATGCATCTTGCCGTGTTCGACCCCGACACCGGCAAACACGGCAAGCGCTTTCTCTACATCACGCCACGCGACATCGAACATCCGCCCGCGCTCAACGTCTTTGACGTAAATCGCGTGCGCTTGGGCAACTACGACGAAGCTACGAAGGAGCAAGTGATAGCTGGCGTCATACAAACCTTCGATTACCTTTTCGCCGGACTTCTGGGCGCAGACCTCTCGGCAAAGCAAAACGTGTTCTTCAAGTACGTCGCGCGGCTCATGCTCTCGCTACCGGAAGCGATAGGCCGGAATGCGACCATCCTCGACATGTTGCATCTGATGGAAGACCCGCTGCCATATGCAGCCGCTATCGAAAGCTTGCCGCCTATCCAGCGCGATTTCTTCCAGCGCGATTTCATGAGCAAAACGTTTGTGCAGACCAAGGAGCAGATACGCTATCGCCTGCAAGGTATCATCGAGAATCCGACACTCGCACGGCTATTCACCTCCCAGACGACGAAGATTGACCTGTTCGAGGAAATGAACCGAGGCACCATCATTTTCGTCGATACAGCCAAGGATTTTCTCAAAGGTTCGCACTCGCACTTCGGCCGCATCATCATCTCGCTGGTGCTTCAGGCGGCGCTCGAACGCGCAGCCATACCGGAAAAGGAGCGCAAACCCGCGTTCCTAATCGTGGACGAAGCGGCCTCATACTTCGACGGAAACATCGACGACCTGCTGACCGATACCCGCAAGTACAAGGTAGGCTGCGTTTTCGCGCATCAATATCTGGACCAAGCCGCACCGTCCCTGCGAGCATCCCTTGCGGCGAACACCAGCATCAAGTTTGCTTCTGGTGTTTCGACGAGCGACGCGCGCGCCATGGCGACCGATATGCGGACAACGCCGGACTTCATACTGAAACAGCCGAGTCTTCAGTTTGCTTGTCACATCAGGAACGTTACGTCGCAAGCTGTTTCTATTCCGGTGTATCCCGGACTTCCGGAGCGCATCAGCCAATTGACTCCCGAGCAATACGAACGCATGCGGGATTTCAATAGGTCCCGAGTGAGCGTCTCTCATCAAGAAGAGGCCGGAACTATCTTGCCCCTTGCGAACGAAGAGGAAGCCTCTAGCGAAATGGCACCACAGGGCGACTCCCGTAAGGACCGCGAAGCATCGGAGGATATCTCGGCTCCTTCAGATGAGTGGTAAAAATAATTCAGCTTCTTCGCTAAGTCGGCCGTCGGCGCAGGCCACCCGGATATACCAACATATTGGAGGTGGTCACTTATTGGCCCTGTGTACAGCGCGAGGAGGGGGATACCGTATCGCCCAGCGCATCCCCGCGCGTATCGCCCGCTCGTCGCATCGATAGCTGGCAAAAAATTAGGGGACCGGTAGCGAGCCGATCCCCTCAAGTACCCTAGAAGGAAGTGTCAGTGACTAACGTCCGCGTCGCGTTTGGCTATGCGTGCGTCGAGCCATTCCTCTACCTCCTTGAGCAGCCACGCGACCCGATTCTGGCCGAGCCGAATCCGCTTGGGAAACTGCCCTGCCGCTTCGAGGCGCGCGATATGCTGGGGAGAATAGGGAATGCCACAGACCGTCCTTAGCTCCTTCTTCGATACGATTTGCTTGGGATACATCGAACAACTCCCTGAATAGGGAGCGTCGACGCTCCGGTTGCGAAAGCCGCACCGTGGGCATCACGACTATATTGGCCTGCCGGTTGCCAGTCGAGTTCGAATTGGGTCGGGTGGCAGACCGCCGCTCGCCGAATAAGGGTATATGCGATATTCTATTGGGGATCGGCGACCCCTTTTCCGCCGGTGTCAGAGCGACTTAATCCACCCGAGAAATTCCCATGCCCACCGGCCAGAACGAGGCGTTTTCGCGCATACTGATCGACAAGGCCCTAGAATTTAGCGGCTGGAATTTGCTTGACCCAAAGCAAGTCCAATTCGAATCGCATACAGCGAATGGCCGCGCGGACTATTTGCTCAAAAACCATCTCGGGCACGTCCTTTGCGTGCTGGAAGCCAAACGCGAGGATTTGGACCCCTACGACGCCAAAGAGCAGGCGCGCGGCTACGCAGAGAATCTCAAAGCGCCCTTCATCATCCTTTCGAACGGCCGCGAGCATTGGTTCTGGAATTTCGAGCGCGCCGACCAGCGGGACGCATACCGGATTGAGCGCTTGCCCTCGCGTGACGACCTTGAGCGGCTTCGGCTCAAGAACCTCCAACCCCCGAGACCTTTGGCAAGCGAGGTCGTCAAACCCGACTATTTGCGTCAACTGAGACACGATCTCACGCTCCGTCGCTATCAGATTGACGCGATGGATGAGATCGCCCGGCTTTTCGACCGGGACGGCCAGCGCAAATTTCTCCTGGAGATGGCGACCGGCACCGGCAAGACACTTCTCTGCGCCGCGTTGATCCGTCGATTTCTCAACACGCGGAATGCCGAGCGCGTCCTTTTTGTCGTTGACCGCATAGAATTGGCGAAACAAACGATGGAGGATTTCGCGGTCGTGCTGCCGGAGTTCAAACCAGTCATTTTCAAAAGTGCGCGACGGTCCGGTGAGTTGCTTGGCGCTTCCGTGGTGGTCGCAACGATCCAGTCGTTGATGGTTGACCGCCGCTATCGCGAAGAGTTCACCCCGTTCTATTTCGATCTGGTCATCAATGACGAGGCTCACCGGTCCATTTACGGGGATGCCCGCGAAGTCGTGCAGTTCTTTCAAGCGACGCGGGTTGGGTTGACGGCAACACCCAAGGCGTACCTACGCAACGTAAACGTCCAGGCACTTGCCAGCGAGAATCCTAAGGCACTGGAAGCGCGCCAGTTGCGCGACACCTATCACTATTTCGGATGCGAGCCTGGCTCTCCGACCTATCGCTACGATATCATCGACGCCGTCAAAGACCCCGAGGGTCCGTTTCTCTGTCTCCCGAAAATCTTCGATCTTCGCTCCGACATCACGACACAAGCCCTTGCCGACAAGGGCTGGTCGGTGGTCGTCGATGAGCAGGAAGAAAGTTTCAAGATTCGGGACTTGGAGCGGAAAATCTTCACTCCCGCGCGAAACCGGCTCATGTGCGAGGCTTTCCTCAAGGAAGCGCAAGCCGATCCGTCCGGCGCGTTGGGAAAATCCATTGTCTTTGCCGTCAATCAAACGCACGCAACCAATCTCACCAAAATCTTCAATGAGATTCAGCCGGGAAGTGCGATCACAATCACATCCCGGATCAAGGATGCCTCGGCCATCGCAAAGGAGTTCCGGGACGGGAAGCGTCCGGAAAAGATCGCGGTGTCGGTTGACATGCTTTCGACCGGATACAATTGCCGCGACCTTCTCAACATTGCCCTGATGCGGCCCATTTTCTCCCCCACGGAATATATCCAGATCAAAGGCCGTGGCACGCGCCGCTATACCTTCAAGATTGGCCACACCGAATACGAAAAGAAAAACTTCTTTCTGCTCGATTTCTGCGGGGTCGCAGAATACTTCGAGGAGAAGTATGACTACACCGTCCCTCTCACTGTTCCGCGTGAGCGGACGGAAACTCCTGCCCAGCCAAAGGACCATCCGCCAGCTGGGGGAGAGCCGGGGCACGAGGGGAAAGGTCCGGAGACGCCACCGGCGCCGCCGTCTGGCCCGCGCGAAATCCCCACCTGGGAGGGACACGACACGCTCGTCAGCCGCGAGGTCTTCGTCGTCGGTCCCAATGGCGAAAAAGTGGATTTGATGACCTTTCGCGGCTCATTCGAGCGCGACGTGAAGGCGTTCACCGATCAAAACGCGGATTTGAAAGCGGCGGTCGCTGATGAGGATGACGATGCTGTCGAAACGATTATGAACGAGCGTTTCTATAACCGGCCGGAAATGTACTACTCCCCGGACAAGCTCATCCGGTCCTATGGCGTGCCAGCCCCGACGCCCGCGTTCGTTTACAATGCGGTTGGAAAGAAGCCCTTGCCGACCAAGGACGCTATCGTTGCCGATACCGTCGATTCCATAGCGGCGCGCTTCAATCTCCGCTATCGGGACCAGAAATGGCTCGATGCCACGGCGCAATTGCTCGCCGACGACGCCGAAGCCCTCAACAAGTTTGTGGAAGGCGACATGACGGTGTTCTCATCGACCCAGTTCAACCAGCTTGGCGGGATATCCGCCCTTTCGCAGTTCGATTCCCGCGACGATGTGTTTGAAGCGCTGCGACAGTCGTTGCTTGTTCGCCAGTCGCTCGTTGCCGCATAATCTATGATGACCATCACAACCACAAACGGAACAAACTTCTTCTCTTCCGGCCTTCGCCAGAAGGTCGATCAGTTGATGAACATTCTTTACGCCGGTGGCGTGAATAACCCGATGGATTCCATCGAGCAGATTTCATATCTGCTGTTCCTTCGGTTGCTCACAGAGAAAGATGAAGTCCTTGCCACCGTGGACAAAAGATACGTGCGCATCTTCTCTGGTAAGTGGGCACGGTTTTCATGGGGTAATTTCGTCACGCTTACGGGAGACAACCTCTTCAACGCCGTGCGCGATGCCATCGAAAGCCTCCATGAACTTCCCGGTCTTACCGAAACCGGCAAACTTCTCTTCAGCCGCGCAACTCTGAAGATTTACGACCGCCCCACGCTCCGGGCTGTCATTCAGGGCATTCACGGACTCGATCTTGCCGCCCACAATGGTCAAGACTTCAAGGGCGACATGTATGAGCACCTTCTAAGCAAGCTCTCAGCGTCCGGCACCAACGGTCAGTTCCGAACCCCGCGCCACATCATCGACCTCATCACCACGCTAGTGAATCCGCAGCCTGGACAACGAATCTGCGATCCTGCTTGCGGCACCGCTGGTTTCCTAATTTCGGCTTTTACTCACATCCTGCGCCAGCACACCAAGCCCGCCGATCTCAAACGTGGGTTGGTAGACGGTGCGCTGCTCAAGCCTGCGCAATGGAGGTTCTTGGAAGAACAAGCGTTTATTGGTTTCGACAACGATGCCAACATGGTGAAAATCGCAATTCTCAACCTCTATCTGCACCAGTTAGAGAAGGCGCGCGTATCCATAAAGAACGCGCTCACAGAAGGATTTGGCGGCTCCTATCCCGGTCAGCGGTTTGACGTGATCCTCGCCAATCCACCTTTTGCTGGAAAGGTCCAGGACGAAAGCATCCTGTCGGACCTGAATTACAAATTGAATACGCGGGCGACCGAACTACTTTTTCTCAAGTGGTTCATTGACCACCTTGCGGTGGGCGGTTACGCCGGTGTCATTGTGCCCAGTGGCGTTCTGTCTGGGTCCAACAAGGCCGCGAAGGGTTTGCGTGAATTGCTGCTGACCGAATGCGATTTGCAAGCTGTGATCGGCATGCCGAGTGGAGTTTTCAAGCCTTATTCCGGCGTTGAGACGGCCGCCCTTATATTTCATAAGGGGAAACCGACACAGAGTGTCTGGTTCTACGACCTTACGGCTGACGGCTTCAGTCTCGACGACAAGCGGACACCGATCGAGGCCAACGACATTTCCGACGTGCTTGCCAAATGGCCGAACCGCGAGGAGGGCCCGAACAGCTATCAGGTGTCTATCGAGAAAATCCAAAAGAACAATTGGAGTTTGGCTGGTGGCCGTTACAAGCTCATTGCCGCTCAAACGACCAACCATGATTCTCCCAGAGACATTCTTGCCGACGTGCTCAAGCTCGAAAATAAAATCATCCAGTGCGGTGAAGCGCTTCTAGCGCAAATCGGCGAGAAAAAATGAAACACTGGACGACCAAACCATTGGGAGCGGTTCTTCAGATTAGCCGCGAGCGCATTGAGCCAACTGAGCATCCCGACACGTTATTCAACTATGTGGGATTGGAAAGTATAGAAGGACACAGTGGCAAGCTGCTGCCTTACAGAGCGACACCCGGCGCAGAAATCAAGAGCACGAAAAACGTCTTTCACCGTGGCGAAATCCTTTATGGCAAGCTTCGCCCTTACTTGAATAAAGTTCATCTCGCGGATGAAGACGGTATTTGTTCTACCGACATCTATGTTCTTCGACCCCAGCAACGACAGATTCATCCGTCGTTCGCCGCAAACTATCTTCGCTCACCGTCAGTCCTCTCAGTTGTATCGAATGCAATGGCCGGCGCAAACTTGCCGCGCATCGGGCAAGAAGCCTTGCTGGGCATTCCCGTTCCTGTGCCGCCATTCCAAGAGCAGGAGCGAATCGTGAGGCTGTTGGATCAGGCGGATGACATGCGGAGGGTCCGCACCCGAGCCGATGGCCGCACCGCTAGTTTGGTTGCGGCTCTTTTCGACGAGACATTTGGCGACCCGGCTACGAATCCGAAAATGTGGCCGATCCGTCCGGCTGGAGAGCTAATGGCCGCTTGCGACTACGGCACGAGTCAAAAAGCAAACGGAGCCAGTCGAGGTATCGCTGTCTTGCGAATGGGAAACGTGACTGCGCGGGGCGAATTGGATCTCAGCGATCTTAAGACTGTTGAGTTGCCGGACGCCGAACTGGCAAGACAGCGGCTGCAAGCGGGGGATGTGCTATTCAATAGAACGAATAGCCGCGAACTGGTAGGCAAGACAGCGATGTGGGATGGACGCTTTGAAGCCGTCGCCGCCTCCTACTTCATCCGCGTTCGATTTAGCCGCGAGATCGAGCACCCCCAGCACTTCACCACCTACATGAATCTTCCCTTTATGAAACGGCATCTAGCTGCAATAGCACGGGGCGCCGTTGGCCAAGCAAACGTGAATTCGCAGGAGTTGAAGTCCATTCCAATTCCAGTTCCACCGCTGCCACTGCAAGAGCAGTTCGCTGCCCGCGTGGGCGAAGTGCGCTTTCTAGAGTCAGAGCAGGCTGCCAGCCGTCGGAAACTCGACAATCTCTTCAATTCGATGCTCGAACGCGCCTTTAACGAGGCACTCTAGGAGCAAAACGGTCAGTTGGCACGCTAATCTGATACTATGGACCGGGGAGCGCATAATCCATGAAGGAAATTCGCGGCGACGCCAAGACAATTCGGCAGCTCTTGGGCGGCGCAAAATATGCCATCGACTACTACCAGCGCGAATACAAGTGGGAAACGAAGCAGGTGCAAGAGTTGCTGGACGACCTGTCCGGCAAATTCCGCGACGATTACGATTCAAGCCACGACCGGTCGGAGGTCGAGAAGTACGGCCATTATTTCTTGGGCTCCATCATCATCAGCGATAAGGACGGACAGAAGTTCATCATCGATGGGCAACAACGGCTTACAACACTGACGTTGCTACTGATCTTCCTGCACAACCTCCAGAAAGATCGACCTGACGAGGTGAAGGTGTCGGAACTCATCTTCTCCGAAAAATTCTCTCGGCGATCATTCAACATCGATGTCGAAGAGCGTACAGCCTGCATGGAAGCGCTATTTACGGGCGCATCGTTTGACGACGCGGGAAAGAGCGACTCCGTCCGTAACATAATCGGGCGCTACGCCGACATAGGAGCATTGTTTCCGGATGAATTACGCGGACCGGCATTGCCCTACTTCATCGATTGGTTGATCGAGAACGTTCATCTCGTTGAGATAACCGCGTACTCGGATGAAGATGCTTATTTGATATTCGAGACCATGAATGACCGAGGACTTTCACTGTCACCGACGGAATTGTTGAAGGGTTATTTGCTGGCGAATATCACCGACGACGCGCGCCGGATAGCCGCAAATAAGTCCTGGAAGGATCGCATCAGCGCACTGCTCGACCTTGGAAAAGACGAAGACGCGGATTGCCTCAAGGCTTGGCTTCGCAGCCAGTATGCGAACAGCATTCGCGAGCGTAAGCGCAATGCCAAGCCCCAGGACTTCGACAAGATCGGTACGGAGTTCCACCGCTGGGTGCGAGAAAACGATTCTGCGATAGGGCTCAAGAAATCGCCCGACTTCGCCACCTTCATTGAGAGGAATTTCGATTTCTACGCCCGCCAATACGAGAGATTGCGTAAGGCATCTGAAACGCTCACGCCCGGACTGGAGGTCGTATTTTACAACGCTCGAAATAACTTCACGCTTCAGTACCCACTTCTTCTAGCGCCTATGCTGCCCGGCGAAAGCGACGCTGACATTCGCCGAAAAATCCAACTCATCGGAAGCTACATCGACATTCTTATTACGAGGCGCATATGGAATGGAAAGGCGATTGATTACTCTACGATGCAATACGCGATGTTCCTCGTGATGCGCGACCTTCGGGCCAAGTCGGCACCGGAGATTTCTGAGATGCTGACGACGCGCTTGGCCGGCGAGCAGGAGACGTTCGCCACAAACGATAATTTCCGATTGCACGGCATGAATGGGAGGCAGATTCATCACATTCTGGCGCGTATGACGGAGTTCGTCGAATTGAAGTCGGGTATGAACTCTCGCTACGCGGAATACATTGTCCGTTCTGGCAAAAACGGGTTTGAGGTGGAGCATATCTGGGCAAACCATGCCGACAGGTTTGAAGACGAATTCAAGGCTGCGGCCGACTTCGACGAATACCGTAATCGGATAGGCGGTCTCCTTCTGTTACCCAAGAGCTTTAATGCCAGTTATGGTGATGACTCTTACGAAGAGAAGCTCCCACACTACAACACGCAAAACCTGCTGGCCCGGAGCCTGCATGACTTGGCCTATTCTCACAATCCGGGGTTCCTGCGATTCATCGAGCAGTCGGGTTTGCCATTCGTGCCTCACGGCCAATTCAAGAAAGCCGACTTAGATAACCGGCAAGCACTTTATCGAGCGATTGCCGAGGCAATTTGGAACACTAAGCGGCTGGCCATCACGGCTTGAGGTTTTATCGCGCCACGGCGGATGGCTTAGGCCGCTGATGCCGTAGTACAACTCTCTGGGTATTAGTCGGGGACCTGTGGCAACCATGCTAACTATGCACGGCTCGAAACGTGCAGGATTGCGCGCCTGTGGCGTGAACGACGAACAAGTAGTTCTGTTGGCACCGGACATCGGGCAGGCGCAACTTGACAAACATCTCAATAATTATACCGGCCTATAACGAGGAGCAATATATTGGGCCGACTTTGGAGGCCATACAACGAAGTGTTTCGCGACTTCCGCTAAATGTCGAATCCGAAATAATCGTGGTCGATCATTCTAGCAGCGATGGAACTGCGGAGAACAGCGCGAGGGCTAACAAGATATTGAGACTGGCGCGGGGCGGAACGATCGGCACCGTTCGAAACTACGGAGCGGCGCACGCGGGCGGAGAGTATTTTGTCTTCATTGACGCGGATACGATTGTACCGGAGACCTTATTGCCCACGCTCGTGAATTATTTTCGCGCAGGAATTACCGGTGGCGCAATACGGGGCCTTTATCGACCAGCGAAGCTTAGCATGCGTCTCTTTTGTCAATTCTGGGGTTGGTATGCAGCGCATTCCAAGAAGCCGATGACCCAAGGTATCTGCCAATTCTCACAACGAGAGCTATTTCATGCGATCGGTGGCTACGACGAAACGCTGTGGTATGCGGAAGACGCTGATTTCTATTGGCGCCTGAATGAATATGCGACGCGGTACGGAATGTTGTTGGTGATCCCCTCCGACATTTTCGTCCTGCCATCGACAAGGCGCTTAGACAAATGGCCTGCTTGGAAGGTTATCCTTCTGACTAATCCACTCGTGACACGTTTCCGGTTGAGGTCCCGGCAATTCTGGAGAGCTTGGTACGATGACAATTCAACTCGACGCTGACAAAACTAGCCGATTCACGAAACGCTCAAACTCCGGGACAGGACTTCGCGAAAAAGATTGCGCCCCGGCATTTAGTCTGAGCGTTAGCTGGTCCGCGTAGGGCTGATCATTGAGAATTCGCGTCATGCGTGGCAGCCAACGGTCCAGTTTATCTGTGTCCACGAGACACTCTGGTATATGTGATACAGCTTCCGGAAGTCCGCCTCTGTTGGAGGCGAGAACCGGGCGTTTTCGCAGCGAAGCCTCGACTGCTACTCGCCCGAACCCCTCATCCGCCTTGGACGGCACAATGAGCAACCACGATGAAT